>Ga0114945_10000231_pt1 | contig 34795 bp, 45 predicted proteins | sample OV2TP3_FD_87194 | JGI IMG/M metagenome (GOLD analysis project Ga0114945, IMG submission 87194) | Hot spring microbial communities from Beatty, Nevada to study Microbial Dark Matter (Phase II) - OV2 TP3 | ecosystem: Environmental > Aquatic > Thermal springs > Hot (42-90C) | place: USA: Beatty... | reverse complement strand
TACCTTGTTTGCCAAATTCCCAGAAAGGCAAAACTCAGCGACCGGGTATTTGCTATTCCCTGGGCGACAATCAATGAGCTGATTTAGACAGTTTTATGTAAATCACAACAAGATGATTTAAAATTATGCAATCGCCTACGACAAAAAACGTTACAGCAAAAAGGGTATACCTCCAAACTTGGGGATGCCAGATGAACGAAGCCGATACGGAAATCATTCGCTCGATTCTCGCTAAGGCCAACTATTCATTCGTGTCGATGGAAGAAGAGGCGGATATCATCATGCTCAACACCTGCGCGATTCGTGAGAATGCGCACCGGAAGGTTTACGGCCGTGTGCATGAAATCCATCACAAACACAACGAACTCAATAAACTCAAAAAACCCAATGAACGCAATACGCCTCTCATCGGCATCCTCGGCTGTATGGCGACGAATCTTAGAAGCGAATTGTTAGAAAATAGAGGATTGAAGATAGACTTTATAGCCGGGCCGGACAGTTATAAGCGTCTGCCGGAGCTGATTCGCCAGGCCAGTGAAACCGGTGAGAAACAATTCGACGTCACGCTTTCGGAATTCGAAACCTATTCTGATGTTTATCCCACCCGCACCAAGGGTGTCAATGCCTGGATTGCTGTCATGCGCGGATGCAATAATTTTTGCACGTTTTGCGTGGTTCCCTATACCCGCGGCCGGGAGCGCTCAAGATCGGTCGACAATATTATTGAAGAAGTTAAGCGGTTAGCGGATAGTGATTATAAACAAGTGACACTGCTCGGACAGAACGTCAATTCATACCGCCATGAAAATGATGATTTCGCGGATCTCATTGAAGCCGTGTCGAAAGTGAACGGCATCGAGCGCATCCGCTTTACCTCACCGCACCCCAAGGATTTTCCGGAAAAATTATTAAAGGTCATCACTCAAAACCCCAAGGCCTGTAAGCACATCCATTTACCGCTGCAGGCCGGAAGTAACCGCATTTTGGATTTGATGAATAGAACTTACACTCAAGAAGAATATTTAAAATTGGTCGAGAAAATTCGCACGCTCATACCGAATGTTGCTTTAACAACGGACATTATTGTCGGTTTTCCAACAGAAACAGAGGAAGAATTTCAGGAAACCATCAATGTCATGCAGCAAGTTCAATTTGATTCAGCGTTTATTTTTAAATACTCGCAGCGTAAAGGAACCATTGCCTCACACAAATATTCCGATGATATAAGCGATGAAAGTAAAACCGAGCGTATTATGCAATTAAATGAATTGCAGAAGGCCATTTCGTTTAAGCGAAACCATGCTCATGTCGGCCAAGTCATGGACGTTCTTGTCGAAGAAGAACAAACGAAACATTCAAAACAGGACTTTCAGGGCCGTACCGATGGCAATAAACTCGTTATCTTTCCCGCAGCCGGCAAAACCGGTGAATTTGTCCCTATCAAAATTACCTCGGCAACACCCCACGCCTTAAAGGGACATATTGTCAATTAGACGACGTTGGTCTATAATTAAATTGAAAAGATAAAATTGTACGGATGGAAATGCTAACCAAAACACATATAACTCCAAAAGAATTATACGAAAAGCTTAAGAACATTAAGATCGGTGGGAGTGTGTGTCAATTTTCCCTCAAAAAATGTGAGGAACTCACACCTATCATCAATGAGATCAATGAACTCAAAGAAGAACAAAATGCCATTGTTCTGGCCCATTCGTATGTGAGCCCGGAAATTCTTTATAGTGTAGCGGATTTTGTCGGTGATTCGTATGAATTGAGTAAAAATGCCGTGTCCACTAACGCCAAGAAGATTGTCTTTGCAGCGGTGCGGTTCATGGGAGAGACCGCACAAATTCTAAATCCCAGCAAGGAAGTTTTGATTCCTGGATTGTTAGATGGTTGCACACTGGCAGATTCCGTTACAGCCAAAGATGTCCGACGATTACGCAAAGAATATCCCGGCTATACCTTTGTCTGTTATATCAATACGAGCGCGACGGTTAAGGCGGAATGTGATGTTTGTGTCACATCGTCCAACGTCTACAAAATTGTCACTAATATCCCCAATGAAAAAATTTACTTTTTACCGGATAAATTCATGGGACAAAATCTTATCAATGAAATGAAAAGACGTGGGGTGAAAAAAGATATTCAATACTACCACGGTGCTTGCTATGTCCATGAAGAATACGATGCCGAACAAATTTTTCGTATTCGTACCGAATACCCGAAGGCTAAAATCGTCAGCCATCCGGAGTGTAATACGGCGGTCACCCGGGCTTCGGATTTTGTGGGAAGCACTTCCCAGATGCTTAAATATATGCGTGAAACTGATGCTAAAGAATTTTTGATGCTCACCGAATGCGGTTTGTCCTCACGTCTGCAAGTAGAATTTCCCAACAAAAAATTGGTCGGTTCCTGCAGTCTGTGCCGTTACATGAAATCTAATACACTTTATGATATCTTGCGTGTCTTGAAACACCCCACCAACCGCGACCGCGTTGTCATTGATGAAACAACTCGCCAAAAAGCCTTGAAGTGTATCCAAGCGATGTTTAAATATGCCGAGGCCTCATCCGCGGCGCAAGGTTAAATTGACATCCCCAGACACTGTGATATAATCTTTCCTACTTTTTCGAAAGGTAACAAAAAAATGACTACGACGAGTAGTTTCGGTATTATCGAGACAAAATATTTTACGTTTGCTGAACCGCCAAACGAATTAACCTTGAAAAGCGGGGTTAAATTAGGACCAATTACAATTGCCTACGAAACCTACGGTGAACTCAATCGTGACAAATCCAATGCTATTTTGGTTTTCCATGCCTTGACCGGCGATGCCCATGCAGCGGGTTTTCATCAAGGCGCACAAAAGCCGGGCTGGTGGGATCCGATGGTGGGACCGGGCAAGGCCTTTGATACTAATAAATATTGTGTCATTTGCTCGAATGTTTTGGGCGGCTGCAAAGGGAGCACTGGCCCTGCTTCGATTAATCCTAAAACCGGAAAACCTTATGGTTTAAGTTTTCCGATGGTCACCATCGATGATATGGTGGTGGCCCAGAAAAAACTGATTGACCATTTAGGGATTAAAAAACTTTTATCGACTTCGGGCGGCTCAATGGGAGGCCTACAAGCCTTAAAATGGGCTACCATGTACCCGGAAGCCCAGGCCTCGGTCATATTGATTGCCACCAATCATCGTCATACCGCCCAGCAGATTGCTTTACATGAAGTCTGTCGGCAGGCGATTATGTCTGATCCGGATTGGCAGAATGGGGATTATTATGGAAAATCCATCCCCGCCCGGGGTATGGCACTCTCGCGTATGATTGGCCATATCACCTACATGAGCGAAAAATCGATGGATGAAAAATTTGGCCGCAAACTCATTGGAAAAGAGCGCGTTGGATATGATTTCTCCCATGATTTTGAAGTAGAAAGTTATCTTAAATATCGCGGCGATAATTTTGTGCAACGATTTGATGCTAATACGTATCTTTATATTACCAAGGCCTTGGACTACTTTGATTTATCCGAAGAAGGTGATTTGGTTGCAGCATTTAAGAAGGCAAAGGCAAGTTTTCTTATCATCGCCTTTACCTCCGACTGGTTATATCCCGCTTACCAATCCAAAGAAATGGTAAAAGCTCTCCGGGCTAATGACGCGGATGTCTCCTACATTGAAATTCAAAGTTCGTATGGCCACGATGCCTTTTTGGTGGAAGTGGAGGGGCAATCCAAATTGATTAATCATTTCTTAACCCGCATGGAAAACGAAGAAGTTCATGGACACCCCAAACACAGACATTAATCGTCTGGATTACAAAACGATCATTGATCTTATTGAGCCCAACAGTAAAGTCCTTGACTTGGGTTGTGGGGAAGGGACGCTTTTGTCTTTACTAACAAAAATTAAACAGGCTCGGGGGACAGGTATTGAAATCAATGAACAAGCCATTTATCAATGTGTAGCCAAGGGCTTAAGTGTTTCGCACGGAGACATTGATTCCGGTTTATCCGATTATTCCAGCAAACGCTTTGATTATGTGATTTTATACGAAAGTCTCCAGCAGGTCCTGCATCCTAGACGGGTTATATTAGAAGCGCTAAGGGTGGGGAAAAAAGCCATCGTGGGCATTCCGAATTTTTGTCATTTGACCGCACGCATCCAAATTTTTTTCGAAGGACGAGTACCAGTAACCAAAGAATTACCCTATCAATGGTATGATACGCCCAACCTACGTTTTTTAAGTTTAAAGGATTTTCGGGCGTTCTGTCGCATGAATGGTGTATCCATTCTTAAAGAGATTGGTATCGTCAACAATCACCGTGTTTGGTTTCGACCAAACCTATTCGCCCATATCGGATTATTCGTCTTGGAAAAGGACTAATCACTTATTTCTGAACTTCTTGTGAGTGCCATCACAAAAGGGAGGCGTGTTGGTGGCTTTGCATCCGCACCAAGCTATCTTTTTATTTTCCGTGATCTGAACGATTTTAGGCGCCATACCGATGGCTCCATGTGAGCCATCACAGAACGGCTGTTTATTTGATAAACCACAGGCACACCAGGCGTACGTTCGCGCTTTGGCCTCGAGAATATACGGTTCATAGCGAATGGTATTGGGCTTATCCATCTCTTCAATCCTCATGAACAGTCGTATCATAAACAATAAAATCAGTTAAGTCAACTGCTCCTTACTCATGAAAAAATATAATTTTCTTATTGTCGGTTCGGGGATTCTTGGATTAAGTGTGGCGCGTGCCATCAAGCAATATAAATCACACACCAAAATTTTGATTATCGATAAGGAACCCGACGTCGCCTATCATGCCTCTGGACGAAATAGCGGTGTTCTTCATGCGGGATTTTATTATACCGCCAATAGCCTCAAAGCCCGTTTCACCGTGCTCGGCAATCAGACCATGAAAGATTATTGTCGGGCCAAAGGTCTGGCGCTCAATGAATGCGGTAAACTTGTTGTGGCGCAAAATGAAGAGGAACTCGCGCAACTATACGAACTTGAAAAAAGAGGGAAAGTAAACGGTGCCAATGTTCGTATTGTTGAAGAAAATGAAGCGAGAGCCATCGAACCAAATATCAGGACTTATAAAAAAGCACTGTATTCTCCCCATACCGCCAGTATTGACCCCCATCAAGTCTGCCAAACGCTAAAATCGGATTTAATGGGCGCGGGTGTTGATTTTCAATTTCGAAGTCGTTATTTAGACCATCGTCGCGAGACCATTCAAACAACAACTGGAGAATTTGAGACTGAGTATTTTGTCAACTGTGCTGGTTTATACGCCGACCAAGTCGCGTATGATTTCGACTTTGGGAAGAATTACACCATGATTCCTTTTAAAGGATTGTACTTAAAGTACACAAAGAATAAAAACGATGTGAAAGTTAACATTTATCCTGTGCCAAATTTAAAAAATCCGTTTTTAGGAGTCCATTTTACAAAAACAGTTAATGGAGAAATCAAAATTGGACCAACCGCTACGCCAGCTTTTTGGCGAGAGAATTATCAAAATGGCGAGAACTTCAATTTGGCTGAATTATGCTCCATCGGATTTTATGAAACGAAACTATTTTTAATGAACTCTTTTGGTTTTCGGGATTTAGCTTGGGAAGAAATTAAAAAGTACAATGCACAATATTTTGTTAACTTAGCATCGAAAATGGTTCAGTCTATTGATCCTAAGGGATTTACAGAATTTACGCAACCAGGCATTCGCGCCCAACTTCTCAACAAAAAAACATTGGAATTGGTGCAAGATTTTGTGGTGGAAGGCGACCAAAAGAGTCTACATATCCTTAATGCAGTTTCACCAGCGTTCACATGTGCGTTTCCGTTTGCGGAGTTCGTGGTACAAAAGTATCTTAAAGCTTAAAACGGCTCAATTTTTGTTTGCAACAAATAAGTCAACTTTTGAAGTATTTACTTGACAAACATAGGGATCATAGTAGTATACTTATATTAGAAAAGCCCTAGTAAATATGTTCAAAAAAAACGTAAAAAGAGGTAAACTATGGATATACGATTACAAATTCAAAGCACGCCTAACCCCAATGCCTTAAAATTCGTCCTGAATGTACCTGTAAAGACCGAAGGCAAGGCCACTTTTCATAATGCCCAGGAATGTCAAAACAATCCCATGGCCGAGGCCTTATTGACGATTGACCATGTCAAGGAAGTCTATTTTTTTGATAATTACGTTACCGTCACCCAAGATGGTGAGGGGGATTGGGATGCTCTCGAAGAAAAAATCAAGTCGACTGTTCTGGTCAAAATTAAAGATCACGACCCAAATTTCAAGACAGCAGAAACCATTGTACAGGCCCCTATTTCAGAAGATCCTGAGCTCGAAAAAATTAATTTTATTTTAGACCAAACGATCCGACCAGCTCTGCAAATGGATGGAGGGGATTTGCATGTGGTTGATCTATCCGGAAATATTTTGCGCGTTAATTATCAGGGTGCCTGTGGCTCCTGTCCGAGTTCGGCCATGGGGACATTAAAGGCCATCGAAAACATCCTCAAGGATGAATACAATCCTGAAATTGTGGTGGAGCTGGCGGAGGGAGCAATATGAATTCCCCAACAGCCTTAACACAGAAAAAATGTCAACCCTGTGAGGGATTGGGTCAAGCCTTTGATCTAACAAAGGCCAAAGAATATTTGAATCAAACGCCAGGCTGGAAGCTCAGTGAAGATGGTAAATCGATTTCAAGGGAATTGATTATGAAAAATTTTATGGCCGCTATACGGTTTGTCAATAAAGTGGCTGAAATTGCTGAACAAGAGAATCATCATCCGGATATTCACCTAGTCGGGTATCGTAAATTGCGTATTGATTTGAGCACCCATGCTCTCGGTGGCCTGTCCGAGAACGATTTTATTCTGGCGGCGAAAATTAATGAGCTTCAGGCGGAGTTGAAACAATAAAGTCACATGACACATGTCACAAGACACACGAACAACTGCTTAAGACAACATGTGACCTGTGACTTGTGACTGGAGACTTAAAAAATGTTTAAAATCAACCGTAAAATCGAATACGCGCTTATTGCCCTGAAATATATGAGCCATAAGACACAAGGACAATTGACCAGCGCCAAAGAAATTTGTGACGTTTATCATACACCTTTTGACCCAACCTCAAGGGTTTTGCAGCTTATGGCGCAACAGGGTATTTTACACGCCGAACAAGGAGCCCATGGCGGATATCAAATTGTCAAGGATTTATCAAAAATCCCTTTATCAGAATTAACGGACCTGATTACCGGTCCGATTGAAATTGCCAATTGTTTTCACGGGGATTATTCGCATTGTGAGGTCACATCCTACTGCAGTGTCATTGGCCCGATGTTAAACTTAAATGAAAAAATCAGCAAATTATTTCGAACGATTATGATTACGGATTTAATTGAATCACATCATCATGACGAAAAAGCCATTAAATTGAAACCGGTGGTTGTTGAAAAAGAAACGAATCACACCGGCGATGAAAATTAAAGAGGTGAGGCATATGTCGAAAGCCCAAGAAAAATTATTGAACGAGAGGACCATCGAAGAAAATACCCTTTCCAGTCGAGAGTATAAATATGGCTTTTATACGGACATCGAAGCGGATCGTATCCCCAAAGGTCTAAACGAGGATATTATTCGTCTAATTGTGGAAAAGAAAAAAGAGCCAGAGTGGATGCTCGAATGGCGGTTAAAGGCGCTTCGACATTGGACAACCATGAAGGAACCGCATTGGCCTAATTTTAAATACGGTCCGATTGATTATCAAGCCCTTAGCTACTATACCGCTCCCAAACAAAAAAAAGAGAATCCTAAAAGTATGGATGAAATCGATCCGGAATTACTCAAGACTTTTGAGAAACTGGGTATTCCGTTAACCGAACAAAAGCGTTTAACCGGTGTGGCCGTGGATGCGGTTTTTGATAGCGTGTCGGTCGGGACAACTCATCAGGCTGAACTTGCTAAGTTAGGGGTGATCTTTTGTTCCATGACAGAGGCCATTCATAACCATCCTGAATTGGTCAAAAAATATATGGGGTCGGTTGTCCCGTACAGTGATAATTTTTTTGCGACTTTGAATTCAGCGGTTTTCAGTGATGGTTCTTTCTGCTATATCCCTAAAGGTATACACTGTCCTTTGGAACTTTCCACTTATTTTCGTATCAATGCAGCGGAGTCTGGCCAATTTGAACGCACCTTGATTATTGCGGAAGAAGGAAGCTTCGTCAGTTATTTGGAGGGATGCACCGCGCCTATGCGCGATGAAAATCAACTCCATGCCGCGGTCGTAGAATTAATCGCCTTAGACAATGCCGAAATAAAATACTCAACGGTGCAAAACTGGTATTCAGGAGACAAGCAAGGCCGCGGAGGCATTTATAATTTTGTCACCAAACGCGGAAAATGTTTAGGAAAAAATTCCAAGATTTCATGGACGCAAGTGGAGGCTGGCTCCGCTATTACGTGGAAATATCCAAGCGTGATTTTGCAGGGTGATAATTCGGTGGGGAAATTTTATTCTGTGGCTCTAACCAACAATCGTATGCAGGCCGATACCGGCACCAAAATGATTCACATTGGCAAAAACACAAAAAGTACAGTTGTTTCCAAAGGCATTTCCACGGATGAATCCAATAACAACTACCGCGGTCTGATTAAAGTTCTGCCGTCAGCCGATGGGGCACGGAATTATTCCCAGTGCGATTCGATGCTTGTGGGTAACAAATGTGCCGCTAACACTTTTCCCTATATTGAGGTCAAAAATAATACCGCGGTGCTGGAGCACGAGGCCTCTACCTCCCGCATCAATGCGGAGCAATTATTCTATCTTCGCTCCCGAGGATTAGACATGGAAGGGGCGGTTTCCTTAATCATTAACGGATTCTGCAAAGACGTCTTTAAAGAACTTCCCATGGAATTTGCCGTTGAAGCGGTTCGTTTGCTGGAAATGAAGCTAGAGGGAAGTGTGGGGTAAAACACAGATAATCACAGATAAAAGACATATGGATGAACGCAGATATCTGTGTTCATCTGCGCGGTTAAATCAGTGCTCATCAGTTTTAGTATAAGGAGAACTAATGCTACAAATCAAAAACTTACATGCCGGGATTAACGGTGTTCCAATTGTAAAAGGTGTGGATTTGCAAATTAACGCTGGTGAAGTCCACGCCATCATGGGACCCAATGGATCTGGGAAAAGTACGCTTGCCAAAATCATCGCTGGACATCCGCAGTATGCGGTGACTCAAGGTGAAATTCTTTACGAAGTCAATTTCAAGAAAATCAATGTTCTGGAATTAGAACCCGAAGAACGCGCCCGGGAAGGGATCTTTATGGCTTTTCAATATCCTGTAGAAGTACCTGGTGTCAGCACCTCCGTATTTTTGCGTGCTGCTTTCAACGAAATCTGTAAACATCAAGGTGCGGAAGAGATGGATCCGATCGAATTTGATGAATATTTACGCCAGAAAATAAAATTATTAGGAATGGACGAAAAATTTGTTAATCGGGCCGTCAATGTGGATTTCTCGGGTGGGGAAAAAAAACGTCATGAAATCGTCCAGATGGCGGTCTTAAATCCGCGTCTGGCGGTCCTTGATGAAACCGACTCGGGTTTGGATATTGATTCAATGAAAATCGTGGCCGATGGGGTTAATAAATTACGTCGCAAAGATAACGCGATTCTAGTCATTACCCATTACCAAAGACTTTTGAACTATATCATTCCAGACTTTGTCCATGTTCTTTATGAAGGCACCATTGTTCGTTCTGCAGGAAAGGAATTAGCTCTGCAAGTAGAAGAGCAAGGATATGACTGGTTAGCCCAATGATTTCCCAATCTGAAAAACACGAAACACTCCTTAATCGATTACAGGAATTCCAAAGGCGTACCAAAGGCGAATTCCCGTCATGGGTGGTGGATTTACAAAAACAGAGCTTTGAGCGTGCCGCTAAGTTAGGTTTCCCCACCCTCAAAGACGAAGAGTGGAAATACACCAATATCCAACCGATTGTGGAACGCGTTTATCATTTTCCTCCCGAGACAAAACTACGTGAAGTCACCCAACTGAAACAGTACGTTCATTCCGATGATATTAATATTGTTTTGGTGAATGGGAGCCTTGCTCAAGACCTTTCCAATCTAAAAAAGCTTCCGTTGGGGCTAAAAATCTTAACACTTCAAGAAGCTTTTAAAAATAACGGCATTGAACTCCAAAATATTTTTAAAAAATATGACATTCATCAAGAAGGTGTTTTTGTTGCCCTCACCAAGGCCTTGGCTCATAACGGGGTTTATATCGAAATTACGGATAAGGCAATTATTGAAAAAGTCATTCATGTTGTCCATGTCACCAGTACGACAGACACCGATATCATCACGACACCTTATACGATGATTAAAATTGGTAAATCGGCCGAAGCAACGATCTTGGAAAGTTATTTAGGCTTTAACCCCGAAGTCATTTATTTCACCAATGCCTTAACTGACATTTTGATCCATGAAAATACTACCTTAAAATATTGTAAAGCGCAGAGCGAATGTCTTAAAAGTTATCACATCGGCGCCACACGTGTCTGGCAGGAACGCGATTCTAATTTCTTAGGATTTTCTCTCATGGTTGGTGGCGAGATCACCCGCAATAATCTCGATGTCGTCTTAAACGGCAAAGGGGCGAGCGCTATCTTAAACGGTTTATACTGCGTGAATGGAACTCAATTAGTGGATAATCATACACTCGTGGATCATCGGCAGCCCAATTGCACCAGCAATCAACTCTATAAAGGCATTTTAAATGGCTCTTCCCGAGGCGTCTTTAACGGCAAAATTTTTGTGCAACCCATTGCCCAAAAAACAAATTCTTATCAGCTTAATAAGAATCTTCTGTTGGGAAAAGAATCTCAGGTCAATACCAAGCCCCAACTGGAAATTGAGGCCGATGACGTCAAGTGTACCCATGGCGCGACCATCGGCCAACTGAATGAGGACGAGATTTTTTATCTTCAATCGCGAGCGATTGCACACAAGGACGCTATCCGTATGCTCTCGCATGGTTTTGTCGATGATATTTTAAGCACCATTCAAAATCAGACAATCTGCCAAAAGCTGAATCTGTTACTCGAGCCCACCTTTGCGGCTCTCTAAAAGGAGCATCCTTGTCCGCTTCCTTTAACGTATCCAAAATCCGCAAAGATTTCCCGAATTTACACATCAAAATTCGTGGTAAACCTTTAGTTTATCTGGATAACGCAGCCACGACATTAAAACCAAAACCTGTGATTGAGGCCCTACAACACCATTACAAAGCTGGCACTTCCAATATCCATCGCGGTGTCCACTATTTAAGCCAAAAAGCGACTCAGGAATTCGAAAATACCCGAGCAAAAATTCAAAAATTTATCAATGCGCAACATATCCATGAAATCATTTTTACGAAAGGGACAACGGAGTCAATTAATGTGGTTATGAATAGTTATGGACGCACCTTTTTAAAGCCAGGAGATGAAGTTCTCATCTCCGAAATGGAGCATCACTCGAATATCGTCCCTTGGCAAATCCTCTGTGAAGAAAAAGGATGTATCCTACGCATTGTGCCCTTTAATGACCGAGGCGAGTTTATCTGGGATGAATTTAAAAAATTACTTTCCCCAAAGACCAAATTTATCTCGATTGTTTATATCTCTAATTCTTTAGGATCAATCAATCCGGTTAAACAAATTATCGAAGAAGCTCATAAGTTGAATATCCCAGTGCTTGTCGATGCTGCGCAGACGGTGAGCCATCGTCCTATCGATGTCCAAAAGCTGGATTGTGATTTTTTGGTTTTTTCGGGGCACAAGCTCTTCGGCCCAACGGGAGTGGGTGTCCTGTATGGAAAATCTGAACTTTTAAATAAAATGCCGCCGTACCAGGGTGGCGGTGATATGATTGCCTCCGTCACTTTTGAAAAAACAACTTATAATGTGCTCCCGCATAAATTTGAAGCCGGTACGCCCAACATCGCGGATGTCATTGCCTTAGGGGCCGCCATTGACTATGTGAATGCCGTTGGTCTCAATCATATTGCGGATTATGAAAACGAATTGCTTGAATACGGAACCAAGGCCCTTAAAAAAATTCCTGGCCTTAAACTGATTGGAACCGCCAAGAAAAAAACGGCTATCTTATCTTTTATTATTCCGCATATCCATGCACATGATATCGGAACTTTGGTCGATATGGAGGGGGTGGCGATTCGTACAGGACATCATTGCACCCAACCAGTCATGAAACATTTTGGTGTGCCCGCGACCTCGCGGGCTTCCTTAGCCTTTTACAATACTGAAGAAGAAATTGACCGACTCATCAAAGCTCTTAATCGAACAAAGAAGGTGTTCCATGAGTGATGACGCACAAACAGAACTTTATCAGCAAGTAATTTTGGAACACAACAAAAAACCACGAAATTTTAAAGAATTGGAGCATCCCACCCATTTCGCGGAAGGATATAATCCACTTTGTGGCGATCACCTCAAGGTTTATTTAAATGTTGATTCCAATAACCGTATTGAAGAAGTGACGTTCATTGGAGACGGTTGTGCCATTTCCAAAGCCTCTGCCTCGATGATGACGATGAGTTTAAAAGGCAAGAGTGTTAGGGATGCACAAACCCTTTTTGAACAATTCCATAATTTGATTCAAGGAAAACTTCATCCTGACAAAGACCCAAACGTCTTAGGAAAGTTGGCAGTTTTTGCCGGCATCTGGCATTATCCAGCGCGGGTCAAATGTGCCAGCCTTTCCTGGCACACGATGAAAGGGGCGTTGGAGAAAACGGAAAAGGCCATTTCTACAGAGTGAAAAAAGTTATAAGTGATAAGTTTTAAGTGGTAAGTAAAAGCCAAAACTTAAAAGTCGAAAATAGCAAAAAATATTAAATACTTTTAAAACTCGTTTTTTATTTCTTTTGACTTTACTTATAACTTATCACTTACAACTTAAAACTTTTTCGAATATGATTACCGATAAATTAAATCGCCCTATTCATGACCTACGAATATCGGTCATCGACCGCTGCAATTTTCGCTGTCGTTATTGTATGCCGGAAGAGGAATATTCCAAACATTACAAATTCCTCGAACCAACCGAATGGCTCACCTTTGACGAAATCTTTCGTTTAACCAAACTCTTCGTACGCTGTGGAGTTCAGAAAGTCCGCTTGACCGGCGGTGAGCCATTATTGCGGCCGAATCTGACTACGATTGTTTCACAATTAACCACGGTTGTAGGGATCAACGACATGACTCTCACCACCAACGGCATGCTGCTTAGCCAATATGCTGCTGCTCTGAAAACCGCCGGCCTAAAACGCTTAACCGTCAGTCTCGATACGCTGGATGACAAAATTTTCAAACAGATGAACGGCGGAAAGGGCAACATCCAAACCGTTTTGGAGGGGATTGAAGCGGCCGAACAGGCGGGTTTTGATTCCATTAAACTCAATGCCGTTATTCAAAAGGGAATTAACGACCATACTGTCCTTGACTTAATTGAGCGCTTTCGCGGCACCAAACATATTGTCCGTTTTATCGAATATATGGACGTGGGCAACTGCAATCACTGGGACATGAGTTCAGTGATTCCTTCCCAAGAACTTCTTAAAATGATCAGCAACCGTTATCCTCTGCGCGCGCTGGAACCGAATTACCGCGGGGAAGTGGCTGAACGTTACGCCTATCGCGATGGTCAAGGCGAAATTGGATTTATTTCATCCGTTTCCCAGCCGTTCTGCAGAGATTGTTCCCGCGCCCGTCTCTCGACGGACGGCAAGATTTTTACCTGCCTTTTTGCCAATAAAGGCACTGACCTGCGCACGGCCCTACGCTCCGGCGCTTCGGATGACGCATTACTGAACATCATCAAAACCACTTGGCAACGCCGCACCGACCGCTATTCTGAAGAGCGAACGTCCTTCTTAGCCTCCCAGAAAATTTTCGAAAAAGTGGAGATGTTTCAGATAGGGGGGTAAGGACTGTGTACTGAAAAATAAATAAATTCAGTAACTTATGTACGTAGTGTCACCAAATCACACCTTTAAGCTCTTTTGGTTTCCCTGCAAAATCCCCCACAAATCTAACTTCCCGAACTAATTTAATATTAAAATGTCTTCTGACTAAATCATACATTTGCAGATGAAGATTAAAAACATCCTCGGCCGTACACCCATCGGCTTTGACAATAATATTAGCGTGCTTTTCAAAAATCACCGCCCCACCACAACTTAATTTTTTGCCACCCGCCTGATCCAAAAACCATCCAGCGGCTTGTCGTCGCCCGGCCTTGGAGGTGGGCTCCACATTACGAAAAAAACTCCCAGCACAAGGATGTGTCTTTAAATTAGGATGTTTTTCCTCACGCGTCCGAAGAATTTCCAATCGCTCGGCCATGAGTTTTTCTTTATCACCCGCTCCTACACCAAAACGTACGGACACCACAATCTCATCCCGATTTTTTAAATTGGAATGACGATAGCGAAAATCTAAAGTTTCAGGGCCAACCTCTTTAAGATTACCTTTTGTGTCCATAAGGGTTGCTGATTTTAGAACATCACCGACTTGTTTTCCAAAGGCACCGGCATTGCCCACCACAGCCCCACCAACGGTCCCTGGAATTCCTGATGTGTAGACCAAACCTTCCAATCCTTGCTCGACAGAATAAAGCGCAAGCGTATCGAGATTCGTGGCGCCGCTTACGATCACATCAAAACCTTCGCGTTTGATATCAGGGGTCTCACTGACGTAGCGAATCACATAACAATCCGCCCCTTGGTCAGAGACGACCAAATTGGAACCACCTCCAATCAAAATAAAGGGAAGGTTTTGATTGGATAATTGTTTGACCGCGTACTCTAATTGTTCTGGCGTTTGACAATGGATAAGACCGCGGGAGCATCCACCTAAACGGAAAGTCGTGTATTCTTCGAGGCGGGCATTAATCCGTAAATCAATCTTATTGTCGGTGATGAGCAGAGTACTCATGAAGAGGAAACGGTATGTTGTGGTTCACAGTTAACCCACCCAGAGTCACCGCTCTCATAATATTCTTTTTTCCAGATCGGCAGGCGATATTTGATTTGATCAATGATATAACGGCAGGCCTTGAAGGCCTCATCGCGGTGACCAGCCGTGACGCCGACCCATACGGCCATTTCACCCAATTGCAATTTCCCTACGCGATGAAAACATTTGGCTTCTAAGATATCAAACCGCGCTTTCACTTCTTTGAATATCTTCTCTGCCTCACTTTGGCAAAGTTTTTCAAAGGCCTCGTATTCAAGGCCAACAACTTTTTTCCCGTTATTTTCATTGCGCACCCAACCTTCAAAGGAAACAAAAGCGCCTGCTTTGGAGGCCGCAAAACCATTCCGTAGATTCAATTCCTCTAAAGTGGTATTAGCTAATTGGAACATAATTTTAAATCCTGTCATAGGGTTTAGGTCAAGAAGCCCGTATAGTTGTTATGTTAGGGTTAAATATTTTACGAACAAACTACCCTTAACCTAAACTGGTATCTTTACCCTAACCATAACCTTGATTTAATAAGTTACTTTCACAATACCTGATTTAATAACACATTGACAGCCTAAACGATGATTCCGGTCCATGCCCAGATCGCTTTCTTCCTTGTTAAGGTCACTTAAATTATCCGCACCTTCTAAGATCTCAATCTGGCATGTCCCACAGACACCGGAATTGCAGCTAAAGGGCACCCCTGCCTTTTCGCAAGTTGCGGCAAGCTGCTGACCATCCGGGAGCTCATATTCAACTTTATCAACAATAACTTTAGCCATAGGAACCTCAAAATATAGTAAAATTTTACTATATTTTTCCACAAAACAAAAGAAGAAAAATTTATTCTAACCTCTTTGGCTCAGGTAACTTAAAAACGATATTTTTTTCAGGATTATCAAAGGTGTGGATTTTAGTGTTGGGATATAGTTGCTTAATACGCTCGATGAGCTCATCCACAATCAAACGCGGAACCGAGGCCCCTGAGCTAATGCCAATCTTTCTCTTATCCTCCAAAAGAGCTAAATCAAATTCCTTGGCAAAGTCAACAATATAGCTGGGAACACCTTCGTTTTCACCGGTTTCACGCAAACGATTGCTATTCGAACTGTTTGGTGAACCGCAAATAATGATAATGTCACAGAATTTGGCTAATTCCTTGACTGCATCTTGGCGATTCTGCGTGGCATAACATATGTCCGAGCGGGGAGGGGCTATCAATTTCGGGAATTTCTTTTTAAGTTTGGCGATAATGCCTTTGGTTTCATCAACCGAAAGAGTGGTTTGCGTTAAATAAGCCACCTGTTTTTGTGGATCGATATCAAGCTCGTCTACATCTTCCTCATCTTCGATGATATGTAATAATTGTGGATTAACATAGCCGGAGGTGCCGATGAGTTCCTGATGACCCTTGTGACCGACCAAGACAGTTTCATAGTCGCGGTTGGAAAACTTGACCGCTTCGTTGTGAACTTTTGTGACCAAAGGACAGGTCGCATCCAAAAATTTTAGTTTTCTTCGTTTGGCTTTATTGATCACCTCAGGGGGGATGCCGTGAGCACTAAAAATGATGCGTGCTCCTTCCGGCACTTCTTCAATATCTTCGACAAATATAACACCCCGTTTGCGAAAATCATTGACGACAAATGTATTGTGGACAATCTCATGATAGACATAGAGAGGTGGACCATATTGCTCCAAAGCCATATCCACAATATCAACCGCACTGGCCACCCCAGCGCAAAACCCTTGTGTACGGGCTAAGTATATTTCCATCGTTATTCTACTTTAAATAGAACCTATTCTAAACGCGTTTGCCTTCCTTAATTTTTTCTTATATAATTGGTGTAAATTATAACATGATAATGTATACTGGAAAACTTTTTTCTAAAACCAGCATGAAAGAGGAACAATGATTATCACCAATATAGAAAATGTGCCAGGACGAACCATTGTTGAACACTTCGGATTAGTTACGGGCAGTTCGATTCGTGCTAAAAACGTGTTTCAGGATTACGGGGCCTCTTTAAGGAATATTTTGGGTGGCGAAATGAAAAGTTATACGAAGTTATTAGAAGAAACCCGTCAAGAAGCCCTGAAGCGTATGATCGAACAGGCTCAAAAATTAGGGGCTAACGCGATTGTCAACACGCGTTTTGCCACAAGCGATATTACCCAAGGAGCTTCTGAAATTTATGTCTATGGAACAGCGGTCAAGGTTGCCTAGGAGAACAGGTGGATAATTTTTTCGAATTAATATTTTTCTGTGTCTTAGTGGTGGCGGGATATTTTGTCGGTTCTCGTGTAGAAAAAAATCATTATCGCTCCATTCGGAAACGGGAGTCCCAAACTCTGAATCTACCAATAGTCACAGCAAAAAATTTTTTGGAAGAAGGCCGTGCGATCGAGAGCACACAATTTGTCTATGGCACTGTGGTTATCTCTACCGATTTTTTCAAATTGGTTTTCTCAGGGCTTAGAAACCTATTCGGTGGAAACATCTCGGCCTACGAGACCTTACTGGACCGGGCCAGACGTGAAGCTCTCTTACGCTTAAAAGCGATGGCTCAAGGAGCCGATTTAATTCTCAACCTGCGTCTTGAGACCTCTTCTATTACACAGGTTGGTACCATTGAGGTCTTTGCGTATGGGACGGCTATCTACTACAAAAAAACATGAAGTATGTGGCGAAAGACATAGAAGAATACTCAAACGTTAAGAGGACGTCTCCCGTTCGTGAGTTCTTTGAACTTTTGCTTAAATCAGCCGGGGTTTTACTTTTACTTTACTGGCTTTCAGGCTTACTCGTGAATTTTATTGCTCCTAAAATTCCCTCTGATCTCGAATTAAAAATTGGAACCTTGTATAAAAACAATATTGAGCAAAAACATGAACTTACGGCAAGCTCAGAGGTTCAAGACATACTTGATAATCTCATCCAATCCGCTAGTTCGACTTTGCCAAAATTGAATTATAAGATTTCAATCACGGAATCACAACAGGCGAATGCCTTCGCCCTCCCGGGGGGAGAGATCGTCGTGACGTCAGGTTTGTTAAAAGAAATTTCTTCTGAAAATGAGTTGGCCATGATTCTAGCACACGAATTAGGTCATTATGCGAACCGCGATCATCTAAAAGGTTTAGGCCGTGGTTTGCTCCTGGCTTTGTTTTCATGTATTTTTGTTGGAACCGATGCGACTACCTCTGGCTTTTTAACCAATTCACTTTCCGGGATGGAAAGGAAATTTTCGCAGAAACAGGAAATAGCCGCTGATTTATTCGCCTTAGATCTAGTTCATCAAACCTATCACAATGTAACCGGGGCCACTGATTTTTTTAAACGTGTAACGAATAAAGATAAAACACCCAAATTCTTATATTTCTTGGCCACCCATCCCCATCCTGAAAAACGATACAAACTTCTTCAGAAAACTATTTTGGATAAAAAGTACATATATGGGGAAAAAATTCCTTTGACCCTAAACCTTGAGAAAGCAGATGGAAATCCAGAAACGCCGTAAAACCCCAACTGTTAAAATCGGTGACGTTGCGTTAGGCCACGGCCATCCCATTGTTATTCAAAGTATGACCGATACGCCAACGGCTGATATAGAAAAAACTTTGAAGCAGACGATAGAATTAATTGAGAGCGGTTCCGGCCTGGTGCGTTGGACGATTAACGACGATGAGGCCGCTTTAGCTGTACCCGAAATTATTAAACGCCTTCGCGACCAAGGTTATTCCACTCCCATCATCGGCGATTTTCATTTCAATGGACACACCCTTCTTGCGAAACATAAAGAAGCAGCAAAACTTTTAGATAAATATCGCATAAACCCCGGCAATGTCGGTCGTGGTCAGCGACACGATGAAAATTTTGTCACCATTATTAAAATTGCTATCGATAACAATAAACCTGTCCGTATCGGTATCAATTGGGGCTCACTAGATCAAGATCTTCTAACCGACTTGATGGATAAAAATGCCAAATTGAAAAGTCCCAAAGATTTCAGGGAGGTCACTTATGAGGCCATGATTCAAAGTGCCTTGCACAGCGCGCAGCTCGCCCAAAAAGTTGGACTAAAAAACGATAAAATTGTCCTTAGTGTCAAGATGTCTATCCTTCAAGACATGGTGACGGTGTACACACGGCTGGCGAAAAAATGTGCTTATGTCCTTCATTTAGGTTTAACCGAGGCCGGAGGCGATATCCAGGGAATCGCGTCCAGTGCGGCGGCGCTTTCGATCCTTCTGCAACAGGGAATTGGGGATACCATTCGTGTTTCGCTTACCCCTCAGCCCGGCGTGCCAAGGACACGGGAGGTAGAGGTATGCAAATACATTTTACAATCGCTCGGATTACGCTATTTTAAGCCCAGCGTCACGAGCTGCCCTGGTTGCGGACGCACCTCCAGTGATTATTTCCAAATTCTTGCCCAAGATATCAATCAACACATTGAACGCAAAATGCCCCTTTGGAAAAAACAATATCCGGGAGTGGAAAAGTTAAAGATTGCGGTGATGGGTTGTGTCGTCAACGGGCCTGGGGAAAGTCGCCACGCGGATATCGGTATCTCCCTGCCAGGCACTTCCGAAAAACCCATCGCGCCGGTGTATATCGATGGGAAAGAATTTAAGACTTTAAAAGGACAAAGAATAAAAGATGAGTTTGTTGAAATTTTGGAGGAGTATGTTGAAAGAAAAATAGGAGGAAAAAATGAAAAAAATAATTTCTAATATGACGCTCATTCTTTCCATCGCTGTGTTGATCTTTACGCTACTCGAATATAAAACTTCTAAAGCCGCCACCAATGCCTTTCAAAATGTCATTCCGTTTGTCAATAATATGGGTTACATCGGTTTTTTTGATCAGAATACAGGCAAGATTTATCTTTATGACGGTGATTTAAAAAAATGCGTCATGACCACCCAACTCTCACAGCTCGGGGAACCAACCTCCGAGATTAAAAGTTTCATACCGCCACAAAAAGAAAGCATTAAATATTACGTGGAATAAAATTTTGCTAAAAGGATAAAAATGGATTATACTTTTACCATGAAATTAAACCAACTTCGCCAATTTTTTATTATTTCCTCTTTTCTTTTTCTCCTTGGGAATTTTTCTCCCTATGCGCAAGCGGTCGATAACCAACAACCCACCAACGTCATCCAGTCCAAGAACCTCTTTCAACAAATCAAAGAAGCCCTCAATGCCCTTCTGGATAGACAAAAAGAGGCCAATCGAAGAATGACCGAATTACGTGAACAGGCCAAGGAAACGATAGAAAGAAATAAAGAGGCTATGCAACAAGCGAGAGAAAATCAGCAGCGCAGTCAACTTTTGCAAAAACAACAAATCGAAGATCAAAAGAGAATGCTTGAAGCACAAAAGGATCTATTGTTGCGCCAACGCCGCTAACCTTTGACAATCTAATTTAAACTCTTTAAGGCTTCCAAAACTTCCTGCTCGTGACCCTGTGGTTTAACTTTTTCAAAAACGTGTGCGATCTTGCCTTCTTTATTGATAATAAAAGTGGTGCGCGCCACCCCCATATATTTTCGACCATACATATTTTTTTCAACCCATACCCCGTAGCTCTGACAAACTTTTTTGTCCTCATCACTCAAAAGTAAAAACGGGAGATTAAACTTTTTGATGAATTTTTCGTGGGAGGAAAGACCGTCTGGACTTACCCCTAATACGACGGCGTCCTTCTTTTCAATATTTTTAACCGCATCCCGAAAGCCACAGGCCTCAATGGTACAGCCGGGCGTATCGTCTTTGGGGTAAAAATAGAGGATAACGTTTTTCTTGCCTCGAAAATCTTTTAATGCAACATGCATGCCGTCACTCGCGGGCAAGCGAAACAGTGGTGCGCAAGAATCTTTTCCTATTTTTGGCATTTTCTTAAAGATCCCCAAAGGAATAATATTCCGAAAAAACTACACTAATATAAGAAACAAACAAATAATAAGGAATATATCCAAGCAAAATCAAAACCAAGGCAAGTCGATTATATCTAAATCTGTTAAGAGAATAAAAATATGGCCACATCAATACCACTTCTATCAAGGTAATTAAAAGGGTTAGCCAAGAAAATTGGCTATGCCAAGGAACACGATTCGTATCAATCAAACTTTCAGAAAAAAATATTTGCGACAGAAACCGATAAAAGAAATAGATAGCTAATGTTTTCTTAACGTTTTTTGTACGTAAAACAAAAAATGCCAAAAACACTAACATAAAAATCTCAGCAATGATTATAAAAGGCGCCAGGGCAAGCATTAAATCACCTCAATAACCTTTCCAAACTTTTTTATTCGGATCGTAAATTTCTTTTTTCAATTCACTCATCGGTAGACCATCTTCACGCGGCCATGCGGTTATTTCTAATTTGTTGCCATCAATATCATAAAAATAAAGTGACCAAGATTTTTCTCGTTTTTTGGCAAATTCGATTTTGACATTGTGCTGCTCCAGGTGCTTAATCATGGCATCAAAATCCTTGGAATGAATACGAAAGGAGAAATGATTCGCCCCCAAGCCTTCCTCTTCAAACGAATGAACACGGTCCAAATTTTTCGCTTGAATGACACCAATAAGGGAAGAACCACAATCCAGAAAATATTCAATACCGGCCTTAGAAGGTTCGCGTTGTGTAACTTTTAATCCCAAAACCTTGGTATAAAACTCAACGGATTTGTTGATATTACGGACATTGATAGCCAGATGGTCGATGCCAAAAATGCGAATCATATCTTAATAACCCTTTCAATTTTTCTATTTTTGAGAATCACGTACTCTTTATACCCGGCTTCCTGGGCAAGCTCAACGGCCTTATCAAAATCACATCCCACATGGCTTGGTTCATGCGCATCCGAGCCAACGCTTAATGGTACTCCCATCTTACAATAAATCTTTAAACAAGAGAGGGAAGGATACATTTCTCCGACCGGCTTACGCAAACCCGAAGTATTAATCTCAATCGCCACACCGCTTTCTTTAAAAATTTTTGCTGTCTTTGTCACTTCTTCGCTCATGTCTTCCGATGGTCGATGACCAAATTTCTTCACCAAATCCACATGCCCCATGATATCAAACATTTTCGATTTCGCTGAGCGCCTTAAAAGGTCATAATAATCGTGATAAACCTGATTGATGTCTTTCTGATTCCATTTCCCCCGCTGGGCGGGGTTATCAAATCCCCATTTCCCAATATAATGAACCGAGCCAATCACATAATCGTAAGGGTAATCATTGAGAATTTTCCTTGTTTTCTCCTCATAGCTAGGGATGAAGTCTGCCTCAATGGCCATCTTGATACGTAATTTACCTTTGAATTGGGCTTGGACCTCTTCTATCATGCGATAATAATCTGGTAATTGCCGTATATGCATGGTGATTTTGGGGTCATCGTGTGAAACGAGGGGGGCATGGTCAGAAAAACCAATTTCCTTTAAACCAACTTTTACGGCATGTTGAGCGTATTCGGACGGTTGACCAATGGCATGACCGCAGAGGGGTGTGTGCATATGATAATCAGAAATAATTTTCATCTTTCGTGCCGAGGGTTTCCAAATGGAAGTATCATAAGGCTTTTTATTTTTTTCTGCAATATTTATGTGTTTTTTGACAGAAACAATAGTCTATGGTAATATGCCTATCACTTCTCACCCGGAGTTTGTGATGGAACAATTTTATAAAAATCTGCTTAAATATATCGGTGAAGATGTCAAGCGTCAAGGCCTGCGCGATACACCTCAACGCGCCGCCAAGGCCTTTGCTTACCTCACCAAAGGATATAAGGATGATCTCGATGGAATTGTCAATGGCGCCATCTTCAAATCCGATAATGACGAAATGATCATTATCAAAAATATTGAATTGTATTCGCTCTGTGAACATCATCTCCTGCCATTTTTCGGGAAATGTCATGTTGGATATTTACCCAACGGCAAGATTATCGGACTTTCGAAAATTGCACGGATCGTGGATGTCTTTGCTCGTCGTTTGCAAGTCCAAGAGAATCTAACCAAACAGATTGCCGAGACCATCTTAAAATACACTGAGGCCAAAGGAGTGGGAGTCGTTATCGAAGCCCAACATTTGTGCATGATGATGAGGGGTGTGGAGAAGCAAAACTCGGTGATGAAGACGTCCTGTATGTTAGGGGCCTTTCGTAAGGAAATTTCTACGCGTTCGGAATTTTTGAGTCTTATCCATTCCTAATGAGTACCATCAAGGCAAAAGGAGCAGCCCTGATTACCGGTGGGGCTAAGCGTATCGGCCAAGCTATTGCTTTTACTTTGTCTGAATTGGGTTATGCGATAGCCTTGCATTACCAGCATTCGACAAAAGAAGCCAAAATAACCGCACAAAAAATTAGATCCCAAGGCCAGCCCTGTGAACTCTTCCCCTGCGACTTGACGAATGAAATCGCGACGCAAAAACTTATTGCCGATGTTAAAAGGAAATTTTCCAATTTTAACGTCTTAGTCAATAATGCCTCGATTTTCGAGAAGTCGGATCTCAAAAATTACAGCCTCTCAAGTCTCAATCGCCATTTTATCATTAATTTTGTCACGCCCTATGTTTTAATCGCTGAGTTTGCCCGCCTATGCAAAATAGGGAATATCATCAATATCTTAGATACGCATATTGTGGATAACACCCTCACGCATTTTGATTATCTTCTGTCCAAAAAGAGTCTGGCCGAGTTAACCAAAATGTCGGCTGTAGCGCTTGCGCCAAACATTCGTGTGAATGGCATTGCACCGGGATTAATTCTGCCACCTCAAAATAAAGGAAATCGCTATTTAACACAGTTGGCGAGAAATATTCCGATCAAACACAAAGGAGATATCAAAAATATCACTTCGGCTGTAAAATTTTTGTTGGAAAATGAATTTCTGGTAGGGCACATTGTGATGTGTGATGGAGGGGAGCACTTACTATAGTCACACGACACGGGTCACAAGACACAAGCAACTTCAAATTCCTGTGACATGTGACTTGTGACTAGAGACTTAATATGGCTACCATTCAAATCACCGATTTACTTCTGCGTACCATAATCGGCACCAATGATTGGGAACGTGACAAGCCTCAGGATATTGTCCTGAATATAAGCATCGAATATGATGCGAGAAAAGCCACCCGATCTGATAATATCCGTCATACGGTGGATTACAAGTCGTTAACGAAAAAGATTATTCAACTCGTAGAAAACTCACGTTTTTTTCTATTGGAAAAATTGACCGATACCGTTTTGGATATCATTCTCAAGACAGACGGCGTCCGAGCCGCAACCGTGCGTATTGACAAACCGAATGCCTTACGTTTCGCGAAATCTGTCTCTATCACCATGACTAAGCAACGCAAGCGAAAATGAACACCGCCATTGTCGGTCTGGGTTCCAATATCCACCCAGAGAAAAATATAGAGAGGGCCATTGGGTTAATTTCCCAAGATCATCACGTCCTTAAACGATCAAGATTTGTGAAAACAAAACCTGTTGGTTATCAAACACCGTCCGATTTCATCAATGGCTCTATCTTGCTTGAAACAACACTGGATTACGAAACGTTGCGCAAAAAGTTAAAAAAAATTGAAGCACTCCTTGGACGTGAGCGAAAGAGTCAGAAATTCTCTGATCGTACCATCGACCTCGATATCGTTGTTTGGAATTCAAAGATTATGGATCAAGACTTTTATACGCGTGATTTTGTCAAAAAATCGGTACTTGAATTAATGCCAAAACTAAAAGGCTAAAGAACCTATGATTTATCTGTTTCTACTGTTCACTCTTGTCCCTCTCATTGAAATAGCCATTATTATCAAGGTGGGGAGTCAGCTTGGAGCTATTAAGACCATTCTCCTTTTGATTTTGACGGGCGCGGTAGGCGCCTACTTGGCAAAATTGGAGGGCTTCCGTGTCCTAAGGCGGATTCAGGATAGTTTGGAAGACGGCCGCATGCCAACAGAGGAAATGCTCGATGCTCTTTTAGTGTTGGTCGCCGGCATCCTCCTATTAACGCCTGGCTTTTTGACTGATGTGTGGGGGCTATGCTTGCTTTTTCCAGTAACAAGGGCATTTATCAAAATATTCTTGCGCCGTCAGCTGAAAAATATGATCAACCATAGCCAAATTGTGACTTTTCGTCGTTTTTCCTCCACTGAATCAGATAGATTTGATGACATTGACATCTGACCAAATTAAATGTCAAAATAATAGATTTTTTCAGTACAGATATAACATATTGTTTAACAATAAGTTACAAATAATCACATAGTGGAAAAAATTTGCCATTCCGTAGTTTATATGTTACCCTTGTTGTTTACAAGAGGTAGAAGCTATATGAAACGTAAAGGTAAACGACTATTCTATACAACCCTTTTAGCCCTCATTATGAGTCTCACGCCCTTTGGCAAGGCCCATAAGTATGCGGAGCCATTGCCAAACTCACGCGTAATTAAGCAAGGAAAAGCTTCTTGGTATTCTCGCCATTCACCGGGCATTAATCGTCACACCGCCAATAATGAACTTTTCGATGATATGGCCATGACGTGTGCCATGTGGGGCGCCAAGTTCAATCAAAAGGTGCGTGTCACCAACCTCGCCAATGGCAAATCGGTTATTGTGCGTGTCAATGACCGTGGACCCCATAAACGCTATGCTCGTAAGGGACGATTTATTGATCTCACCAAGGCTGCCTTTAAAAAGCTGTCACCAACCCAAAAAGGGCTCATCACCGTTCAAATTGAATTTCTTTAATTCCTAAAGCGCTCATGTATAGAAATCTTCAATGACATGACAGAATTTTTTTATTTTTATCTTGCAAAGGCACTTTCCCTTGTTATTATACCTCTGGATTTAAAATGAATATTCCTAAACAGTTTTCTAACAATATCGTCATTGTGACGGGTTCGACCCGTGGAATTGGGCGAGAGATTGCTTTGGCCTTCGCAGAGGAAGACGCAACCGTCATCATCATTGGGCGAAGTGAAGAAACCGCCCAAAAAGTAAGCCAGGAATTTTACGCCAAGGGTCTGAAGGCCGACGGCTACGGTTGTGATGTGACAGACATGTCCAGTGTGCAAGAAACTGTCAATAAAATTCTTGACAAATATAGTCGCATTGATATATTAGTTAACAACGCTGGCATCACAAAAGACAATTTACTCCTTCGTATGTCTGAAAGTGATTGGGATGATGTTCTCAGTGTTAATTTGCGTGGTGTCTTTATCTTCACCAAGGTTGTCGCGAAAGCAATGTTAAGGACTTCCGCCAAAGGTGGATCCGCCTCAGGCGGAAAGAAAGGGAAAATCATTAACATTGCTTCGATCATTGGAATAACCGGCAATAGTGGTCAAGCCAATTATGCCGCTAGTAAAGCCGGTATCATCGGTTTTACGAAATCCGTAGCCCGTGAATTAGCCTCACGGGGTATAACCGTCAACGCCGTAGCTCCGGGTTATATTGAAACGGATATGACGGCCAAACTCAAAGAGCAGGCTCGTGAGCAAATCCTACAAACGATTCCACTCGGCCGATTTGGGGCAGCACGCGATGTGGCTGGTGTGTGTCAGTTCTTAGCTTCGTCTGACGCAGATTATATAACTGGCCAAACTATCATCGTGGATGGTGGAATGGCAATCTAATTAGATTTACGTGTGAGAAGAAAAAGGAGGCTATCCAATGGCAGTAGCAGAAAAAGTCAAATCGATCATCGCAGAGCAACTCGGTGTCAAACCCGAAGAGGTCACCCCACAGGCCTCGTTCATTGATGATCTGGGGGCCGACTCTTTGGATACGGTCGAATTGATCATGGCCCTGGAAGAAGAGTTTGGTGTGGAAATTCCTGATGAAGATGCTGAAAAGATGACCACCGTTGGCGATGCAATAAAATATATAGAAGAAAAAGCTGCCCAAAAATCATAAATATAAATCAGCTATTTTCCCTTCCTACGAAAAAATCATATGCCTCGACTTAACGTCGGGGCATATGTGTATATAAGGATATGCAAAAACGTAGAGTTGTCGTCACTGGCTTAGGCGTTATTTCGCCTGTCGGAACAGGACTCGAAAAATTTTGGAAGTCTTTGGTTGAAGGCAAGAGTGGCATTCATCGCATCACACGATTTGATGCCAGTAAATTCGACTGTCAAATTTGCGGCGATGTCACCGATTTTAATCCTCTGGATCATTTTTCAACCAAAGATGCTCGCCATCTAGCCACCTTTGTTCAATTTGCGGTTGTGGCGACCAATGAAGCCCTCCGTCAGGCCAAGTTAGATCTTAAAAGTGTTGATTTAGACCGCGTGGGCGTTCTCATTGGTTCTGGTATCGGAAGCATTGACACCATTGAAGAAGAATTTAAAAAATATTTGGAAAAAGGGCCGAAAAAACTCTCACCTTTTTTTATCCCCCGTATCATTATTAATGAGGCCGCAGGACAAGTTTCGATTGTGACGGGTGCCCGTGGTCCCAATACCTGTGTGGCCACGGCTTGTGCGACCGCCAACAATGCCATTGGTGATGCCTTTCGTTTTATCCAATGCGGTGATGCGGATGTGATGATAGCTGGGGGGACAGAAAGTGCCACCTCCCCCATGGGGTTAGGTGGCTTTTGTGCCCTTAAGGCCCTATCCAAACGTAACGATGAACCCGAAAAAGCCAGTCGTCCTTTTGAGTTAAACCGTGATGGTTTTGTCATGGCAGAAGGAGCGGGGATTGTAATTTTAGAATCGCTCGAGCATGCCAAGACGCGGGGGGCCCATATCCTCGCAGAAATGGGAGGATACGGACGCACCTCTGATGCCTATCACATTACGGCCCCAGACTCAACGGGACGGGGAGCTGCAAAGGCCATGGAGGGCGCCATAAAGGATGCTGGCCTAACGCCAAAGGATATTTCTTATATTAATGCCCATGGGACATCAACGGAACTCAATGATCTTGTTGAGACACTCGCCATTAAACAAGTTTTTGGTGAAGATGCCAAAAAAATTCCAGTAAGCTCCACCAAATCCATGACCGGCCATTTATTAGGGGCCGCAGGAGGAATTGAATTTGCTGCATCCATACTTACCATACGTGACAATATTATCCCGCCAACTATCAATTATGAAACACCTGATCCCAAATGCGATCTCGATTACGTTCCTAACAAAGCCCGTCGAAGCAAGGTTGATATCGTGATGTCTAACTCACTTGGTTTTGGTGGTCATAACGCCTGTGTCGTAGTCAAACGTTACCTCGAATAACTCACCCCTCTCAACAAAATAATTTTCATTCACTCTGTGATATGATATACTTTGACACTTACAAATGCGGTGATTATTATGAAAACCTATAAAATAGCAGTTATTCCTGGAGATGGCACCGGCCCTGAAGTTGTCCGTGAAGGGCTTAAAGTTTTGGAAGCCGTCTCTCAGAAGTGCGGATTTAAATACGAAAAGGTTATTTTCGATTTTGGTGGAGGGCGGTATTTAAAAACTAAGGAAGTTATGCCGGATTCCGCCATTAAAGAATTTAAAAAATTTGATGCCATTTTTTTAGGGGCCATTGGCCATCCCGATGTAAAACCAGGTATCTTAGAAAAAGGTATCTTGCTTCGTTTGCGATTTGATTTGGATCAATATATCAATTTACGTCCCGTCCAGCTCTATGACGAACGTTTTTGTCCCCTTAAAGATAAAAAACCCAAAGACATCGATTTTGTGGTGGTACGGGAGAACTCGGAAGGTCTTTATAAAGGCATGGGCGAATTCCAAAAAAAAGAAACCAAGGACGAGGTGGCGATTCAAATTTCATATAATACACGCAAAGGTATTGAGCGATGTATCCGTTATGCCTTTGATTATGCCCGAGCGCATGGTAAGAAGAGGAAACTCACCCTGTGCGGCAAAACCAATGTTTTAACCTTCGCCTGGGATCTTTGGGAAAGAACGTTTCAAGAAGTGGCCAAAGAATACCCGGATATCAAAACCGATTATGCCCACGTGGATGCCGCCACCATGTGGTTTGTAAAAAATCCCGAGTGGTTCGATGTGATTGTCACGGATAATATGTTTGGTGATATCATAACCGATTTGGGGGCGATGATTCAGGGAGGGATGGGAATTGCGGCTGGCGGGAATATTAATCCCAAAGACGTATCAATGTTCGAACCAATCGGCGGTTCTGCTCCGAAATACACTGGACAAAATGTCATCAATCCCCTGGCCGCGATCTGTGCTGGCGCCATGCTCTTAAAGCAAATCGGCGAAGCAAAGGCCGGAGAATTAATTGAAAAATCTGTGAGAAGCGTGGTCACCACTAAACTAAAAGATTTGGCCGCTGGAAAAATGGGCTACTCGACTTCCGAAGTCGGTGATCTAGTCGTAAAAAACTTATAGCAAGGACTTCTAATGCAGAAAAAAAATAAATACAACGTCGCTGTGGTGGGTGTGGGAGCCGTGGGGGAAGAGATGCTGCGCGTCTTAAGGCAACGTAACTTTCCCATCAACCAGCTCAAAGTTTTTGCTCGCAGCAGCCGCAGCATTCAAGTCGATGGCGAAACTTATCAAGTGGAAGAGTTAACCCCGGATTCTTTCAACGGAATCGATATAGCCCTTTTTGCTGGAACCGAAGGAGAAAAAGGAGCGGCAGTGGTCTATGGCCCCGAGGCGATTAAGCGGGGATCCGTTGTCATCGACAATGGCGCTGATTTTCGTCTGAAAGCCGATGTTCCTTTGGTTATTCCAGAAGTAAATGCCAAGGATATTAAAAAACATAAAGGGATTATTGCCAATCCAAATTGTTCAACCATTCAGATGGTCGTCGCCTTAGCGCCGATTCATCGCAAAGTGGGCGTTAAACGCGTGATTGTGTCCACTTATCAATCTGTTTCCGGAAGTGGTCGCAAGGCTATCGAGCAAACCGAAGGCGAATTAAAGGCATGGGCTCAAAACCAAGAATATGCTGAACCCTTGGCCATGGAGCAACGCATTGCGTTTAATCTTTTTCCACAAATTGGAAATTTTTCCGAGGAAGGTTACACCACGGAAGAATGGAAGATGGTCAAAGAAACGCAGAAGATCATGCACGATAATAAAATCAAAATTTCGGCCACGACTGTGCGTGTACCCGTTCGTAATGCGCATTCCGAAGCGGTTTATATCGAAACACAAAAACCAATCACACCAGGACAAGTCAGAAAGCTTCTTAAACAAACACCCGGTGTTGTAGTGGTGGATGACCCTCAGAACAAACTCTATCCCATGCCCACTACCTGTTCGGGTCGTGATGAGGTGTTTGTCGGTCGTATTAGACGAGATCCGACTGTAAAAAACGCCCTCTGGCTTTGGGTGGTGGCCGACAATTTGCGTAAAGGTGCGGCCACCAATGCGGTGCAGATTGCGGAAGAACTGATTAAAGACAGGGGATAGGGTTTAGGGGTTAGGGTTTAGGCCTAACCCCTAACCGCTATACCCTAATCCCTAAACCATGCGTAACCTCAAGCTCACCATCGAATACGATGGAACGAAATTCCATGGCTGGCAGATTCAGAAAAGAGGTGAGCGAACCATTCAAGGTGAGATCGAAAAAGCCCTCAAAAAAATTTTGCGCAAATCTATTCGTGTCATTGGTGCTGGCCGCACCGACAGCGGCGTTCATGCCTTAGGTCAAGTGGCCAACTTCAAAGTTAATACAAAACTTACCAGCAACCAAATCTTAAAAGCGCTGAACGCTAATCTCCCTAAAGATGTGGCAATTCTCAAACTAGAAGATATGCCGTTGAATTTTCATGCCCAATACAGCAGTAAAACAAAAACTTATCGTTATACAATTTTAAATCGTGCCGTCCGATGTACCCACATGCGGCATTTTTGTCTTCATGATCCACATCCCTTAAATATTGCATCCATGCGATGGGAGGCAAAAAGTTTGATTGGACGCAAGGATTTCAGATCATTTGCCGGCCAAAATCCCTCCAAACAAAAAAGAAATCAAAATACCATTCGTACCATCAAACGCATCGAGATCAAAAAAAAGGGAGAATTCATTCATATCGAAATTGAGGGGGATGGATTTCTCTATAAAATGGTAAGGACAATTGTGGGCGCTTTACTCGAGGTGGGACAAGGCAAATTATCCAAGGGGAGTATCAAAGAAATTCTTTCCGCGAAAGACCGTAAGCTCGCTCCCAAAACTGTTAAACCACACGGACTCTGTTTAGTCGCCGTCAAATACTAAACACTACCTACCAAAACTTCCTTATTGACATTTCAGTCAAAGCTGGTATACTTTCACAACACTTGAAACAAAAGAGGATTTTTATGATCCAAAAGACATTTCTTCCCAAACCAGAACAGATTACGCGGCAATATTACTTGATCGATGCCAAGGATAAGATATTAGGAAAAGTGGCCACTAAAGCCGCGACCATCCTGCGTGGGAAGCATAAAAAAATTTTCACACCCCACATTGAAGTTGGAGATAGTGTGATTATTATCAATGCCGATAAGGTCCGTGTGACCGGAAAAAAAATGACGGATAAAATGTATCAAAAATATACGGGTTATCCCGGCGGTCGACGACTGATTGCGCTAGGCGATTTTTTACAAAAAAAGCCAACCGAGGTCTTGCGTTTAGCCATAGGCCGCATGATTCCGAAAGGACCGTTAGGGAATAAAATTCGCACACGTGTACGTATTTACGCTGGCGATAAACATCCGCATGTTGCACAAAAGCCAATTGTTTTAGAGGTATAACGGAGGATATTCTTGATGATTGAGATGGTCAAATATGGGGCAACAGGACGACGGAAGACATCCGTTGCCCGTGTGAATTTAATTCCAGGCAGCGGTAAAATCGTTATCAATGACCGTGCCTTTGAGGATTATTTCATACGCGAGAATGATCGTACACAGATTCTCATACCTCTTCGTCTCACCAATGCCGAAGCCAAATTTGATGTGGTCGCTAAGATTTCCGGTGGTGGCGCTACTGGTCAAACCGGTGCTTTACAATTAGGTTTAGCCCGCGCCCTTAGTCTTTGTGATCAAGAATATAAAACAATCCTCAATAAGGCCAAATTATTACGCCGTGACCCCAGAATGAAGGAAAGAAAAAAACCGGGTCAGAAGGGAGCGCGAAAGAAATTCCAATGGGTTAAACGCTAACACACAAAATTATCATATAGTTTTTAAAATTTAACCTATCTCCCAAAAACGTTGACGAGATAGGTTTTTTATTTTAAGATAATCCATTCTTCTTTTGTCAGAAATGATTTTATTCTAATAAGTTAAGAAAATAGGTGGTGAATAACTATGATCAGAGTCGGCATTGTTGGCATAAGCGGCTACTCTGGTGTAACCACCCTGGAATTGTTGTTAAAGCATCCTGGCGTACGGGTAACTTATGTTAGCGCGGAAACAACAACGGGTAAGGTGAGCGAAATCTGGCCGCATCTAAACACCAAAACGGATTTAGTCTGTCATAAGTTCAAGATTGATGAGGCGATAACTAAAGCTGATCTTTTCTTTTTAGCGGTGCCGCACACTGTGGCGATGAAGATTGCCCCAAAACTACTAGCCGCCAAGAAGAAGGTTATTGATTTGAGTGCGGATTATCGATTAAAAAAGGGAGCAGATTATAAGAAATGGTATAACGTGGAACATACCGATACCTCGCACCTCACAACAGCTGTGTATGGCTTGCCAGAAATATATCGAGAAAAAATAAAAAAGGCGCAACTTGTGGCCAACCCCGGTTGTTATCCAACAGCTGCCCTTTTGGCGCTGGCGCCTTTGGTTTCTACACAAACGGAAGATATTCAGTCGATTATTATTGATGCGAAATCGGGTGTGACGGGCGCGGGACGAAAGGTAACCCTCGGATTTATGTTTGCGGCGGTGAGTGAAAATTTTAAGGCTTATAAAGTTCTCAATCATCAACATACCCCAGAGATTAATCAATATCTTTCGGCCATGGCGAATAAGAATTGGGAGGTGACGTTTATACCCCATTTGTTACCCATCAACCGAGGCATTTTGGAAACGATTTATGTTTCATTAAAGAAAGAATTGTTGATTTCGACGTTACATAAATTTTATACGCGATTCTATAAAACCGAACAATTTATACGCATTTTACCAGTAGGACAGCAGCCCGAAATCAAGAATGTGACGGGAACAAATTATTGCGATATTGCTTTAGCGGTTGACAAACGTATGCTCGTGATCACCGCTGCGATTGATAACCTTCTAAAAGGCGCGGCTGGTCAGGCGGTGCAAAACATGAACATTATGTGCGGATTCAAAGAAGAAGAGGCATTGCTATGAAAGTGATTAAGGGTGGTGTGACCGCCCCTCCAGGATTTATGGCCAACGGCATTTCGTGTGGGATCAAACGCTCCGGAAAACTAGATTTGGCTTTGATTTATTCCCAAGTACCTGCGGTTGCGGCAGGCGTTTTCACCACAAATTCCGTCAAGGCCGCGCCTTTGATTGTGACGCAAAATCATCTCCGCAATTACCAGGCTCAGGCCATTGTGATAAATAGCGGAAACGCAAATTGTTTTACCGGCCATTTTGGTTATGTGTATGCGCAAAGGACCGCTAAACTTTTCGCCAAACTTTTGGGTATTAAAGAAAATGATGTGCTGGTCGCCTCAACTGGCATTATCGGAAAACCTTTGCCTTATATCAAAATTCAGAATAGCGCTTATAAGTTAGCACAGGGGATAAGTAAAACTGGAGGTAAAAATGCTGCCCAAGCTATTTTAACGACCGACTTAAAATCAAAAGAGATGGCAGTGCAATTAAACATCCATGGGAAAAAGGTGACAGTAGGTGGTTGTGCTAAAGGATCGGGCATGATTCAGCCCAATATGGCGACCATGCTCGCCTATATCACAACCGATGTGGCGATTTCGCCTACCATGTTAAAGAAGGCCTTGCACGAAGCCGTGGAGCCATCCTTCAATAGCATTACGGTGGATGGGTGCATGAGCACCAATGACATGGTCACCATTCTGGCCAATGGTTTCGCAGGGAATCGAACCATTACTACAGCAGGAAAAGACTATTCCCAATTTACCGAGGCGCTGAGATTTGTCTGTCTTGATCTGGCCAAAAAAATTGTCCTCGATGGCGAGGGGGCGACAAAGTTCATCGAAATTACAGTCAGCGGTGCTCCTTCTTTGAGTCAAGCGAAAGCAGCTTGTTATGCGATCGCTAATTCCAATTTAGTCAAAACTGCGGCTTTTGGCAACAATCCCAATTGGGGACGCATTGCTGGAGCGGTTGGTTCGCTTGGTCTACCGGTAACAGAGAAGAACTTTAAAATTAAATTTAGCTCTTTTAAAAAAAAGCACATTCTAATTGAAGTCGATCTAAATATCGGAAAACATAAAGCCACTGTTTATACCTGTGATTTGTCTGTGGAGTATATTCGTATCAATGGGCGCTATACCTAAATCTTGCCCGACTTGATTTCCAAGAATAAAAATGGAAAATTTTATTAAAAAAGCAGAGGTTCTGGTTGAGGCGATTCCCTACATTCACGCCTTTCGGCAAAAGGTGTTTGTCATTAAGTATGGGGGGAGCATTCTGGACGATGAAAAGATTCGCCGTCAAATTTTTGTGGATATTGTTTTCTTAAGTTATATAGGCATTCGCACGATTCTGGTTCACGGTGGTGGTCCTCATATCAGTTCGCGAC
>Ga0114945_10000230_pt1 | contig 34889 bp, 42 predicted proteins | sample OV2TP3_FD_87194 | JGI IMG/M metagenome (GOLD analysis project Ga0114945, IMG submission 87194) | Hot spring microbial communities from Beatty, Nevada to study Microbial Dark Matter (Phase II) - OV2 TP3 | ecosystem: Environmental > Aquatic > Thermal springs > Hot (42-90C) | place: USA: Beatty... | reverse complement strand
GTTCGCTTGGTTCATTTACAACCTGCAATAATCCCCTAAAGGTTGTGTCAGCCTTAATCCATGTAAAGCATTTGCCGATTCTATCCTTAACATTTTCATCACTGAATGAATGGGCATCACTACAATCAAGAAGACGATTATTTACACATGCATCTGTTAAGGAATTTTTAGCTTTCTCCCAACACTCAATCGACTGAGCGGATATAAAAACTAAATTTGCTCCATTAATAATGGTTTTTTTCTCTGCGATCGATTGATCATTCCATTTAATATCCGCCCACTCCGTTTTTCCTACTGCTGTTATAACCTTATCTTTGAAATAATGAGAGCGAAGGGCTTCATTTATTGATTCAAGGTTTATACAGAGACTATTGTATCCTTCGAGCAGTGGTGCACCAAATTTCACGCGTTCTTTCTCAGGGACAGTGCCAATAATAAGAGTTCCAAGATCGCTCAAGCTCTTTTTTGTTGGCAAAGCTGCCCACTTACCAGTTTGTCTGATATAGTCATATTGTGGCGAGAGAATATATTTACTCGTTAACGCATTCAAGAATTGTTGTTCTATAACTTCAGGATCAAGTTCATCCGAAAAAATAATATGGTAGTTAACTTTACTCAGGTTGCTTTGGCTTCCACCAAATTTGTCAAGGCGCAATTCAATTACAGGTAAAAATAAATCGATATTGGCAAGCCTTCCCTTCTTTTTCTCCTCTAAAATTCGTTTGTAGCCGTCAAGAAAAATGTAATCATTTATACCGATCACCTTAAATTCTGGTGGGAGTTGTTCGAGATCTTTGATGAACCTACTCCATGGATCAGTTCCAGTGTAATTGTGAATTAGGGATTCTGGCGTATGAACATGTAAATCCCATTTATGCCAAATAGAGCCTTGTGGATAATTCATATTTTTAATGTATATTGTCCCAAAATTCTTTTGAGTTTACCATCCAGATGGGAATCTTTTCGCTTGACCTATGTGCCGGGCCAATGTTTTTTTTAGTCTCGGCAATCCTTTCTCAAAATCCCTTATCTTTTTCAGAAGTTCCTTTAATTCACGTATCGTCTTTTTATCCGTACCCATTTCTTCCCTCCTTCTATTTGCCATCCTTACGAAATTTCTCTCCACATTCCGGACATTCGACTTCGTTATCGAAAAACAAGCTACAGGGCACGTCTGCCCCGCAATGCGGACATTTCACAACGTCCGCGCCCATGGCAAAATCACATTCCATGAACTCATCTAAAAAATCATCTCCGTTCATTTAAAAATCTTAATCACTATTTCAAACAGTTTTCCTATTCTCCTACCGACCTTTTTAATAAAATGATTGGAGCTTAAGTAATCTATGCCGCTAGCTGTGATTTTCATATGAATATCAACAGGACCAACTCGTCCAATTTCATTGGACTCTTTTAACTCAATTAACCCCTTATCCCTTAGATACTGCGCCTGTCTATATATGGCATCAAATGAAATGCTATTTTCTTCTAAGAGCTTCTTTCCAGATAAACGCTCTGCTGGTTTATCAACGTTAAAATCATGGAGAATCCTTAGAAGCTTATTCGCTGAAAAATTACGCAAAATTAATCCTCCTTACCATGTCCTTCAACAATCTTTATTTCTTCTTTTGTAAGCCCATACAGTTCACAGACCATCTGGTCGATTTGCTTTTCGTATTCGCGGACTTTGGTTTGGTTGGCAGAATTTTGCAAATAGTCTTCGCCTTTAGTGATGGCGAGGATCTTGTTAACAAACTCTACGAAAAGTTTTTGTTCATTTTTAGTGATTCCAGGTACTGGTATCTTACCAACATAATAATACAAACGTCTCAAAGAACTTTACAAATGATCCCAGCTCCCCTGTGGAAGAATGTAAAAATGATAAAGACGTTTGTATTATGACCAACGAAGGTTTTACTTTTGAAGTATTTTCCGGATTTTTGTCCCCGAGTCACCCTTCTTTTATTTTTCCCATCTTCTCCCACTCCTCCTTCTTCATGGTGAAGCTGTGCGCTTCATCGGGAAACTTTCCCTCGAGCACTTCCTTTCGATACTGCCGGATAGCCTTAAGAATGACCGTCTTTAAATCCACATACTCTTTGACAAATTTCGGATGATAACGATCCGTCAACCCCAGAAGATCATACGTGACCAAAACCTGGCCGTCGCAGTGAGGCCCGGCGCCGATGCCGATCGTGGGGATGGAAAGCCCTTGCGTGATCGCCTGGGCGATCCGGTCCGGGATGCATTCGAGAACAATGCTGAAACACCCCACCTTTTGTAAATCTTTTGCATGCTGAATCAGGCTCTGAGCTGACTCGGCGTCTTTGCCTTGAACTTTAAGCCCCCCGAGCTTGTCCGCGGTCTGCGGCGTCAAGCCCACATGCCCCATCACGGGAATGCCGGCTTCAAGAATATCGCGGGTCACCTCTAAACACTGATCAAACCATTCCAGCTTCACCGCCTGACAGCCGGCCTCCTCCACAAAACGCCGGGCATTCTTTAGCGCGTCTTTGGGATGGACTTGATACGCCGCGAAAGGCATGTCACCGATAAGGAGAGCTCTTTTAACGGCCCGGTTGACGGCCTTGGCGTGATGGATCATCTCCTCCATCCCCACCTCGCGGGTCGACTCGAGCCCTAAAACCACATTGGCCAAAGAATCACCGACCAAAACAATATCCACGCCGGCCTCATCCAGAAGACGGGCCAAAGGATAATCGTAGGCGGTCAGGATCGTGATTTTCTCGCCGCGGCGTTTTTTGTTAAGAATGTCTAGGATGGTTAATCGTTGATTCGCTTGTGTTGTTGTCATTGTGGTTTGCTTTCTTAATCGCCGTAATGAGTCCTTGCCCTTTCAATGTAAACAATCTTTTGAGCCTCATCAATGCTATAGACAATGCGGTCTCTAAAGGTCAGCCTATACGAATAACTTCCCAAAAGATCACCTATCAACTTCTTACCTTCGTAAGGATTTCGGGCAATAACGCCTTCGAGAATATGCTGAAGTTTCTGCTTGAGCTTAGGATCTAACTTCTGGATATCTTTGTGAGCTTGGCGGGCAATTCGGATCGTGTAAAGAGATCGTTGTTCATTCACCAAATACCTCTTTCATCGAGTAAGTTTTTCCTTCTTTAATCTCCTTCTTCGCCTGTTTAATACTCTTCAGCATCCCCGGCACTGTAAGCAGCTCTAATGTCTCGATGAGATTCTCATAGTCTTCCTCAGACATAAGGACAGTCCCTCCTTCTTTGGACGTGATCCGATAGACTCGATGCTCATGCACAGAATTTTTGAGTAACTCAAACCAGTGGTTTCTGGCATCTGTTGCTGTGAGTGTCTTCATAACCTTATCCTCCTTTATGTACTACATTCCGTACATAGTATAGCTCACAATTCCAAATCAGGCGATATGAATTTTAGGGAGCTAAGCCTCTAAGACGCCGATCCATGGCCTCCCCCGCTTTTTTCCCCTCGGCCATGGCCTCGACCACCGATCCCGGCCCGGCCGCGACGTTTCCCGCGGCAAAAACCCCCGGAATCGATGTCATCCGATCCTCGGGATTTGTGAAGATCGTCCCATCGGGATTGATCTTTAAAGACAGCGTCTTTTTGATAATCAATGAGTTGGGCTGATGCCCGACGGCGACAATCACCGTATCCGCCTCTAGAATGAATTCTGAATCCGGCACCGCGATCAACTGCCAGTCCCCCGAGTTGTGGGGATCCGCAAAGTCCCTGCGGAGGCATTTCAATCCTCGCACGAAATGATCGTCGTCTCCCAGGATTTCTACGGGACCGGCCAAAGGCTCCAGCTTAACGCCTTCCTGCTGGGCGTATTTTCTTTCCTCGGGACGGACGCCCATATCATCTTGCCTCGCACCGAGTGCCCATCCCTGAGAGGTGCTCCCTCGGGCCGAGGTCGGCACGAGGTGGGTCCGATGAAAAACCACGCTAACCTCCCGGCCCAGACGCCGTGCCGCTCGAGCCGAATCCAAAGCCGCATACCCTCCTCCAATCACCACCACTTTATCTCCGATAGGAAAGGGGACGTCTTCTTCCGAAAGATGACCGCTCTTTTCCAGCGTACTCATACGCATCAAAAATTCTTCCGCATAATAAACTCCACCGAGGCTTGTGCCGGGGATATCCAAAAACTTGGGCGTTCCCGCGCCCAAAGCGAGAAGAATCGCCGCATATCCCTCACCCCACAGCTCCTCCAACCCTAAGGTCTGACCGACCAGAACGTTGGCCTTGAATTCAACCCCCAGGGATTCGATAAGATTGATCTGTGAATCCAAGGTTTTTCGAGGGAGTCGAAAGCCGGGCACTCCATACGCGAGGGCCCCGCCCGGCTCTTTAAAGGATTCAAAAATAGTCACCCGATAACCGAGCTGAGCCAGATGAGCGGCGGCGGTCAAGCCCGTCGGGCCGGAACCCACGATCGCCACTTTTTTTCCATCTCGGCCATTCTTAGAGGAAGAGCCTTTGGTTTGTCCATAATCGGCCGCGTATCGTTCCAGAGCCCTTATGCCGATCGGCGCGCCGTCTTCATAAAAGACACAGGCGCGCTCGCAGGGCGCCGGGCACAGCCTCCCGCAAATCGAGGCGAGCATATTTTGCTCTCGGATTTTGGCCAAGGCCTTCTGGGGTTCGTTTTCCCGAATCTGGCGGATAAAGCCTGGAATGTCAATCCCCAGAGGACACCCCGCCAGGCAGGTGGGATTCGCGCACTGCGGACAGCGCCGGGCTTCTTCTAGGGCCTGCTTTTTAGAATACCCGCAAGAAACTTCCTGAAAGCTCCGGAGGCGTTTCTTAAGGGGTACGGCATTGACTTCCGGTTGAACCATGCTCGATCCTTGTTTTTTCCGATGGAAAAGGCGTCCGTGCGGATTTTCAGATCATCAAAATCAACCCTGTGCCCGTCGAATTCCGGACCCTCCACACAGGCCAAAACGGTTCTGCCGCCGACCTTCACCCGGCAGGAACCGCATATCCCGACACTATCGATCATAACCGGCTGCAGGCTGACTCTGGTTGGGATTTGTCTTTCTTGGGTCATCATAGCCACAGCCTGCATCATATCGACGGAGCCGACGGCGTAAACCAAGTGGATCTTTTCCTGATGGAGGAGCTCCCGGAGGAGATCCGTGGCCAGGCCCCTCTTGATATAGGAGCCGTCGTCGGTTGCAATAAGAAGCTTATGACACGACAGCCGCATTTGGGCTTCCAGCATGAGAAGCTTTTTGGTCTTGGCGCCGATTAAGCCGATCACCTTATTCCCGATCTTTCTGTGGGCCCGGCAGATGGGCAGGATCTGGGTCGTTCCGATTCCCGTGGCCACGCAGACAACGGTTCCCGTTTTTTCAATCACGGCCGGGATCCCCAACGGCCCCAGAATGTTAAAAACACAATGGTTGATCTGCAGTTGACCTAAAGCCTTCGTGGAAAAACCGGTCTCCTGAAAGATTAAGGAAATGATCCCGCGGTTACAATCGGCGTCCACGATGGTCAACGGAATCCCCTGCGTGATCTCGGTTGGCGTCACCATCACGAACTGTCCCGGCCGGCTGCGCCGGCTGATCTCACCGGCCAGGACATCCAGCCGTTTGATATCCGGGGCGAGCGTTTGTTTATGGATGATTTTGAACATGAGAGCACCCAAGTTACAACGTCTATCGCTTGATATCCTCTGTTAACGCCATTTCGACCTGCAGCTCTTTTCGTCCACCAAAAAGACGAGCGGCATTGAGAAACTCAATCCCCACAGGTTTTCCGGAGACATCATAATCCACAATGATCCCCTCTGAAATCTCATCGCTCTCGTCAATCTTGGTATTTCTTAAACGAATGTACAGTGCATCGGCTTTAGGGTCATATTTCATTTTCATCCTTCGTCCCTCCAGTATTTATTGATTTTTGAAGTTCGATAAACTGAACAAATAATCCATACTTCCGCGTGTTGCTCAATAAAAAGACGTAACAAATAATTTTTTCTACGGTAAGGATCATAATAGCGTTTGTGAAGGATTTTATTCTTCCCTACCACGATCACCTGATCAGGATGCTGAAGAGCATCTTTCACCAATTTTTCGTTAATTCCGCGTTCAACTAATCGCTCTTGAGCATGAGCGTGCCATGCGATTTTCTTCATAAGCCTTCCTACTAAATTTGGACACACATACTCCTTCGTTACTTCTCAATCGCCTTCTCTAATTCTTTCAACGAGAGCGTATTCAACACATCCTGGGCCCTCAGCCATCCCCGGCGGGCGATTCCGACTCCAAACTTCATGACCGAAAGATGATCAACGGCATGAGAGTCGCTGTTGATGGTAAACCGAACGCCCATGCCCCTGGCGAAATAAATGTTAGCCGAATCCAAATCCAACCGTATGGGAAAGGCATTGATTTCCAAGAAGGTATTCGTATCCACCGCCGCCTGACAGAGTTCTTTCAAATCCAAGTCGTACGGATCTCTTTTGCCGATATGACGGCCAGTGGGATGGGCGATGGCGTTGACGTATTTGTTTTGACAGGCCTTGATCAGCCGACGGGTGAGCTGATTCCGGCTCTGCTCAAAACCGCTGTGGATCGCCGCAATCACAAAATCAAACTGGCTTAAGGTGGCCTCATTGTAATCCAAACGGCCTTCGGTGTCGATCTCAACTTCCGTGCCAAAGAGAATCCGAAAATCCTTAAGCCTCCCGTTGAGATCATCAATCTCTTTTTTCTTTTTCTTGAGGTTCTCAATGGAAACCCCGCCTGCCACCTTAAGCCTGGGGGAGTGATCGCTGATCGCCACATACCGGTATCCTTGGGCCCGCGCCGCCTCGGCCATTTCGGCAATCGTGTTGCGTCCGTCAGACCAAGTGGAATGGATGTGCAAATCCCCCTTGATATCTTTTTGTTCAATGAGCTTGGGAATCGGCTTTCCGCTAAAAATTTCTTCTTCTCCGATATCCTCCCTTAATTCCGCAGGAACATAAGGAACTCCCAGTACCTTGAGGCATTCCTCCTCGGTCCGGCTGGCGATCAATCGTTCCCTCCCGCCTTTGAGATCGAAGACGCCGTATTCGTTGATCTTCATATTCTTTTTGATAGCAATCTGACGAAGCCGAATGTTAAAATTCTTGGAGCCCGTGAAATACAAAAGCGCTGCGCCGAAACTTTTAGGCTCAACAACCCTCAAATCCACTTGAACATTCTCAAGGGTCATTACAGAAGATTTGGTCTCGCCGTGGGCGTTGATCGTTTTCACCTGCGGCAGATATACGAAGGTGTCCATGATTTTCTTGGGATTCGAGGAGTCAATCAAAAGATCGATGTCCCGGATCGTCTCCCGCATCCGTCGGAGACTCCCGGCCACGGCGATCTCTTTGACCTCAGGCATTTTTCTTAAGGCCGCCACAAACTGATCCGCGACCCCAACGGCGACCCCCAGATTCATCCGCTCCTGGCCTTCCCGCAAGAGGCGAATGCCCCGCCGGATATTGTCAATCGTCTTTTCCTTGACGCCGGGGAGTCCCTCGAGCCGGCCGGAGGCAACGGCGCTGCTGAGTTCCTTCACGCTTTTAACGTTAAGCCGCTCGAAAAACAGCTTGGCCTTCTTGGGACCCACGGAAGGGATGTTGACGATATCCAGAACCGTCTCGGGGATTTCCTCAGTGAGCTTTTGGTAGGCGGATATCCGGCCGGTCTCGAGATATTCGGTGATTTTCTCGGCCAAGGCCTCGCCGATTCCCGGGATTTCCCGCAGACGGTTTTGATTCTTGAGCTCTTCGATGTCCTGAGGGAGGGCGGCGATATTTTCGGCGGCCTTGTGATAGGCCTTGACCTTAAAGATGAGCTCGCCTTTCATTTCCAAAAGGGTTCCCATGCGGCTTAAGAGTTCAGCGACTTCGTGGTTTTTCATGGCATCAATCCATGATGATCTTGATCTCCTCCCCCTGCACTTCCACTTTATAAGAGCTCACCTTTTCATAAGCCGGATCGCTTAAAACGTCACCGGTTTTGACCTCAAAAGTTGCTCCATGCCAGGGACAAGTCACGATCGTTCCCGCCACCTCTCCCTCAGAAAGCGGGCCGCCGGCGTGCGTGCACTCGTCATCGATGGCGTAATACTGGCCGCTAATGTTAAAAAGCGCGATTCTCTTGTTGCCGACACTCACCGCCACGGCTTTTCCCGGCGGCACATCCTTGATGGTGGCGACTTTGGTGGCGTTGGGCATTTTCTCGTCCCTCCTTTTCGTTGGTTCAACGAATCACGATCCTCTCTCACTCTAAAATCTTCTCCCCTCGCAGAATCGCGGGAATCGGCGCGGCGTCGATACGGATCCCGCCGTCGTGCTCGATTTTCAAGGTATACACCATCCCCGGAACAAACTTGGTCCCCGGCGCCTCGATCTGGGCGTTCTTAATCCCGTGGGCCTTGGCAACCCGCGGATCCAAAGCGTATTCCCAAAACCTCTTCCAAAAGTGCACCTCGGTAGAATTTTCATTGCCTTCGACTTTGTAACCTTGAGGAATCTCGTACGCCTTGGTGATTTCATATTCCTGGGTGTTGGGGCCGTCCAGAAAGAAGACCTTCCAGAAAAGATAGGCACTCCTCCCGCGCAGGGCGTCTTTCCTCTCAATGTGCACATCCTCGAAACGGACAACCAAGGACTGGAATTGAATGATGTTCCCAAAAAAGACAAAATATTTGGGCGGCAGGGCATGGCCTTGGGCATCGTATTCCAGAAATTTGATCGTGGTTTTGTGCTTCGCCGTCAGGGAATCGTAGCGGACATCCGTGACCAAGACCTCCGCAATCCGGGTGTCGGCCTTCAACCGTTCGATGATCTCTTTTAAGATCCTCGTTTCCCTCTGATAACGGGTCGCGTATTGGTAAAGGATGAAGATGCCGCAGATCACGACCATCGTAAAGATAAAAGGGGTGATCCAATTCGGGCGTTGGCTGTTGGGCGACATAGGGGAGTTTTTTTATTTCTCAACCTTTATAAAACTCGTGGAGTCCAGGGCCTTGTCTCCAAACACGACACGAGACCCTAAGGCCTTGTAAGGCTCCAATCCCTCCAAAATGGGAAAAAGCACCTTGTCCACATAAAGCTGGACAAGCTCCGGATCGGTCTTGTCTTCTTTAAAGCTGGCCAGGGTTTCCTCGAGCCTAGACTGGTCACCCTTTAAGACTGCAATCCCTTTCTCGTGTTCCTTAATTTGGTTTTGAAGGCTATTGATTTCCTCCCAGATTTTGGTTGTGTCCTGTCCTTCGGTTTGAAGGGCCGTTGGTAATTGTTCATTGGCCCTTTGAAAATAACTCTTCAAGCCCTTCAATTCCAATTCCTGCTTTGCCAGATCTTGTTTTAAGGTGGCCAGCCGCTCCTCAATGCCTTGTTTAAAAGCCTGATCCCGGGCGGCCTTGGCCTTCATTTGATCGAGGGCCCAGTCAACAATCGCGCGGCCTTGGCGCAGAACCTCATCAAGCCTTAAGAAAAGCACCGAATTATTTTTATCCGTAAGACCCCGGTCAACTTTTTTAAATCCTTCGTCGACTGCCAGGGATAGAGATGAGTCATTTGCGGTATCGATTGCGTCTTTGAGCTCTTTAAGGGATGTGGCCAATAGAAGATAGCCATTGAGAAAGCAATACCCCGGCTGCCAATCGACGCCCAAAGGCAAAACAACGTATTGGATCGCAACGTTCTTGTAGCTTTCGTTCTGGAGGAGCAAATACTGATTCTGGGTGAGGGTCGTCATCACCTTTTCCGCCGCGGAAAGATCATTGATCTTAATGAAGAAAAGGAGCTTGGGCAGCGGAAAAACCCCGGTCAGATCAAGGCCGGACCAATACCCGCCCCATTCGTCTCCCAAGGCCGGGAGAATATCTTTTTCGATACTCAGCTTCCAGGCCGACTCAATTGTGGCAATGGTCTCTGCGGAAGAGGGAGCCTGCCTTTTCTCTCGAGAGCTTTGAGCAGCCTCTTCCTGAAGCCCTTCTTTCAAATATTCCCACTGGGATTTTAAATCGGTGCAATTGTTCCACTGGTAACCGATCACCTGATGGGGAATAAAACCCAGGGTCTTATTCTCAACCGGCGGGCAGGAATACATGGTTTTGAGCCTCGGATCCAGCCTTTCTTTATCATAAAGAATCGCAAATTTCCCTTTGATGAGGCTGCCATCGCCTGCCTTGCCGGCAGGCAGGCCACTTGAGGAATAAACCCAGGCTTTAAATCCCGCCATTTGTTGAAACGCCTCATCCATTTGCTCACTAAACTTTTCTTGGGTTTGCGCAGAACCCTCCGGGAGAGACAACGCCATCATATTTTTCAGGACATGAGAAAAAAGAAATTCCACATTGGCATACCCAAGAGTCTGGGCCGAATCCAAAAACTGGGACCGCGCCTCCCCAAAGAGCGGATCTTCGGCCAGAGAGCGTTTTGCTTTAGTGAAGACGTCAATACAACCGCGGACTCCCTTTTCACCCAAACTCAAAATCAGGAAATTTCTGATCTTGGTGTAGGCCAGAATGGGCATCCCATTCGCTAGGGGGATGGTTGTGATTTTATGGTTTTTATAATCCTGGGTTTTCGTCTGGACATGGACAGCCAATGGCCTCAATAAATGACTCACCAATTCCAAAATCTCGGCCTCCTGCTTCAAGCGCGTCACGACAATCAGTCCTGAGACCAAGTCTTGAGGCTGAGAGGGCTGCGAGGGTCCCGGATTCACAGGATAAAAACCCAAGGCCACTTCCTGCCCGAAGAACTTCATAAAAAGAGAATACAGGACGGGGTCGCTCAACCACTCCCTGATTTTATGGTACTGGTCGATTTGCTGCGGCGTAAAATGACTTTTTTCCATGAGCAGGGGCACATCAATGGCTTTGATGTTCTGCCAGAGCCGGGTTGTCCTGAAATCCTCCCATCTTTTTTCAATATCCAAGACATGCAGATACCCCACCGCGCCTTCGGGAAGGATCTTTTCGACCGTGAATTTTGCCAGCTTGGTTTGGTAAAAATAAAAAGCCGCCGCCGCGGCCAAAATCCCCGCACTGATTAAGAAGACGATAATGCCCTTTTTCATTTCTGCTCCTTGTCTATGTGTAACTTAGCCTGTCCAATCTTCGGGGTCCACTCCACTTGTGACGTTGTGACCTGGTGACTTGGTGACCAGCCTCATTTTTTACTCTCCAAAACAAACGTCACCGGCCCGTCATTAACCAGAGAAACAGCCATCTTGGCTTTGAACTGACCGGTGGCCACTTTCAGCCCCCGGCCTTTGAGTTGATCGACGAAATGGTTGTAAAGCTCTTCCCCTTTTTGAGCGTCTGCGGCCTCATCAAAGGAAGGCCGGCGGCCTTTTCGGCAATCCCCTAAGAGCGTAAACTGCGAGACAACCAACAAGGCTCCCTGAACATCCTCCACCGAAAGGTTCATTTTGCCCAAATCATCCTCAAAAATCCTTAGATGAAGGACCTTGTCAACCAGGTAATCAATATCTTCTTCGGTATCGGTCTTGTCCACACCAACAAAAATCGAGAGCCCCTTGGGGATCTCGGCGATCAGACGGCCCTCCGCTTCGACCCGGGCCTCTTGGACTCTTTGAATCACCAGTCGCATCAAGCCAATTATAGTTTCCGCCACCAGCACGGTCAACAGAAATATCCTTCGGATTTGACAAGCCTCTCTTTTTATGTTAGAAAAAATGCCTATGAAGCTCGAAGACGTTCTGATTCGTTATGATTTCTCTCCTCAGGTCATTCAAATTTTCCGAGAAGCGGGGATCACCGAGCTTTATCCCCCTCAAAAGTCTGCCATTGAGAAAGGGATCCTCGATGGCCGCAGCCTCCTTCTCTCCGTGCCCACCGCGGCCGGAAAAACACTGGTCGCGGAGCTGTGCATGCTCAAATCGATTTTGCAACAGGGCGGCCGCTGTCTTTACATGGTGCCGCTCAAGGCCCTCGCCAGTGAGAAGTATGAAGATTTCAAGGCCAAATATGCCGGGTTAGGAATCAAAGTAGGGATGGCCACCGGAGATTTCGACAGCCCCAACAAATTCCTCAACCGTTATCAAATCCTGATTGCCACCGCAGAAAAGGTCGACTCTCTTTTGCGCTCCCGAGCCCAGTGGCTGATCCACTCCCTGAATGTGGTTGTGGTGGACGAGATCCATTTCATCAATGACGGCTCCCGCGGTCCCACCCTCGAGGTTTTGATCGCCCGAATAAAACAATTGAATCCGCAGGCCCAAATCGTGGGCTTGAGCGCCACCATCCGCAACGCCCGGGAGCTCAGCGACTGGCTTAAAACCGAGCTTGTTTTAAGCAACTGGCGTCCGGTCCCACTCAAGGAAGGCGTTTTTTACAGTGACCGCATCTTTTTTGAGGAAGGCTTAAGCCGCCTGATTAGAGAAGAGGCCATGGAGGATGTGGGCAAGCTCACCCTCGACACCCTGCGCGGAAAAGGCCAGGTCTTGATTTTCGTGAACTCCCGGCGCTCGGCGCAGGCGGTCAGCCGCCAGATTTGCAAAGACGTCTCCTGCGTTTTGAAACCCGAGGAGCGAAAAAAGCTGGCCCTGATTGCCCGTCGGTTGGAAGGAACCTCGGGCGATTCCACCAAGATCTGCCGAAAGCTCGCCGAGGCCGTCTCGAACGGCGTAGCCTTTCATCATGCCGGATTAAAACCCCAGCAGCGCAAGCTCATCGAAGACAGCTTTAGAGAAAATTCGATCAAGGTCATCTGTTCGACCCCCACCCTCGCGGCCGGGGTCAACCTTCCCGCCCGACGGGCGATCATCCGGGATTTTAAGCGCTACGAAAGCGCCGTCGGGTTAAGCTACATCCCCACCTCGGAATACAAACAATGCGCCGGACGCGCGGGGCGGCCCCAGTACGACGAGTACGGCGAGGCGGTCTTGATCGCCAAATCGTTCTCGGAATCCCAGGCGTTATTCGAACGCTACATCGACGCCGAGCCGGAACCCATCAGCTCCAAGCTGGACAACGAATCGGCGCTACGCACCCACATCCTGGCGTCGATTGCCAGCGGCTACGTCCACGACACCCGCGGCATGTTTGATTTTATGGCCCACACCTTCCTGGCCCATCAGAAAAAGACGGCCAATCTCCTGGAGGCCCTGGCGCACATCTTCGACTTTCTGGCCCGGGAGAACTTTATCGAGAAAAGCGGGTTTCGGTATTACGCCACGCCCTTCGGCCAGACCACGAGCCGCCTCTACGTCGATCCCCTTTCCTCCATCATCCTGCGCGACGGGCTGAAAAAGGCCTTTTCCAAAAAGACCTTAAGCCCCTTGGGATTTTTGCATCTTTTGACGTGCTGTCCGGACAGCGAGCTCTTAAGCGTAGGAAAAAACGACGCCGAGACCCTGGAGGTCTTTGTCCAAAGCTGTCAGGACGAGCTCATCCTTACGCCTCAGGAGCCCCCGCTTTTGGAGGACGCCTATTTTTATCAGGCCACCCTCAAGACCTGCTGGATGCTCTCCCGCTGGATTGAAGAGGAGAAAGAAGAGACGATCTGCGACGATTTTGGCATCGGGCCCGGGGATATCTACCGGCATGTGGAATGCGCCCGGTGGCTGCTGCAGGCGATGGGCACGATCGCCGAGCTGTTTGAATTCAAGAAATTGACTTTTCTGGTGGAAGACCTCAAAAGCCGCGTGCATTACGGGATCAAGGAGGAGCTGCTGGAGCTCGCGCAGTTGAAAGGCGTTGGCCGCGTGCGGGCCCGGAATCTTTTTCAGAAGGGTTTTAAAAAATTCAATGACCTGAAATTCCGCTCGGTGGAGGAGCTAAGCTACGTCCCGCAAATCGGCAAGACGCTCGCCAAGGACATCCTCGATCAAGTCACAGGCTCGCCGCGTAGAAAATCCCGCTTGGCGGTGCCGGAGGTCATCGAGTAGGGAAGGATTCGTTTAGACATTCCTGCCACACGTGGCAGGAATGTCATTGAAAAAAATTTAGCTTAGGCCGGAACCTGTTTTATTCTCTATCCTATTTACAGTACTTTGTTAAAAAATACTTTTTTGACGCATAATCTCAAAAATTTCTCGACGCTGTAAAGCGTTGCAATACGTTGTGCTACATATTCGACAACGCTTCCAGCCCCATTAACTCATTGCAAATCAATAAGTTGTGTTGTCGAAAGGGTCTAATTTTAACAAACTCCTGAAATGAATAGAAAATATTTGATTTTTAAAACTAGATTATCCCAAACTCTTTAAACTTCTTTAAAATAAACTCTTTGTCTTTACAATGCTCCAAAATCTCGAAATTATTCTTCAATTTTTCAAGCTTGCCGATAGAAATGCTACTTTGTTTTAATATTTCGATAATACAGGTTGGAACAAAATAAAGATCAAAAGCATCCAAGCCCTTAGGATGGATTCCAATGACCACATCAGATGTTGTCGTTGACTGTTTATATTTTTTCACATCTGATTTATACGTCCGATCAATGCCGCCTCGAACTCCCCCCGTAAAACTAATTGATTTTGTTGCTGTCTTTGCCTGGGCTCGGATGATATTTTCTTTTTTACTGGAATCCTTAAAAACAATAATGATGTCATAGGTAGATAATGGTAGATCGACAAGGGACACGTTCTGGTATTTCTTCATCAAAATTCCACAAACGATATGCTCATGGGCAAAACCGTCAACGGAAGCCTGTTTACCTTTAGTTTGCTTATCAATCTTGGCCATTTTGAAAAAATTATCTCTTTAGAACCAGTATCCAATCCGTATTAATTCTTTCGGATCTGGGTACTTTGATAAAATGCTTAATAATTTCAGAACCCCAATAACATTCCACATCAAATCCGATAAGATCCGCGATCTCCATTAGATATTTCCAATTTTCAAATAGTTCACCGCGTATTTTATTATTGCCGACAACCACTACATATCGGCCCCCCTTCTTTAAAACCCTATACACCTCTATGAAGTTCTGACGTATATCAACTAAATATTTATAAACAATAAACGCCCTCCGGGGATCTTTTGCATAAATTCTAGAAATTACTCGATCCGCTTCTTTGATATAAAGTTTATGCAATTCTTTATAATCTTCCAATAAAACGCTTTCTGTTCCAACATGTTGTCTCTTTAAAGGAGTAAGCGATCCATTTTCAAACCCTAACCAATAAATTTCAAGTTGGTGAGTACGTGGATAATCAACTGCATTGGCATAGGGGGGGGAGGTTAAAGCTAAATCAAAATATTCGTTGGAGTAACAGCCCAAATTTCTCGCATCTTGATCCGCTGGGAACGAAACGTTTATATTCTTCGGACATTTTTGGGAAAACTCTATTATTTTCGGAGCATTAAGAAGTATTTTTTCTGCAAATTTCTTTAAGGCATCCGTGGGACATATTTTTTTATTCAATTTCTTCCTGACAACTGTTCGGGTACAATTATCATCGGCATTTGATACTGTCCGTAAAATTGACGAAAAACAAATCAGAAAAAAATTTTTAGTATTTTGAGTGGCTTCTAACTTTAGAATTTTTTTCTTCAAATAAGCTAATTCTAAAGTGATTTCCCTTTGAAACCAGTTATCCCTATAAGGAAAATTGGGGATATCAACATCTGCGACCTTATTGGGGACATAGTTTACAATTGACCGGAGAATACTTTCTTTAGCATACTCAACTTCATTCTTCACTAATGGCGTAGTCTTAACTTTGGCAAGAAATCGAGAGAAAGGGTCAACATCCACGCCAATGGAATGTCTCTTTAACAAAAGGGCTTCCACATTCGTTGTGCCACTACCAGCAAACGGATCAAGAATAATATCGCCTTCCTTAGAATATTTCTTGATTATCCATCTTGGTAATTCAGGGAAGAATTTGGCAGGATACTTATGTATTCCATGGGTTAAAATGCTCTGATCATAACTGATAAAAAGAAATCTATCCCGATCCTTAACTTCTAAATTTAATGGGATCTCCCCATCAACACGAGTAATCTTCTCGCCAAATTCATTGGTTATTTCTCTGATACAAGTATGGTCAAATAAGCCTGCTTGATTATCGTTTCTAAAACCATTTTTTCTTGCAGTCTTTAATAAGATATCTTCGATTGAAATCGGATAGCAATTTGTATTCAACATATCGGCTCCCCCTTCATGATAATATATATTAAACTTCACCTTTCAACTACCGTTACTTAAAAAAGTTTACAATCGAATCTGTCCTCCTTCCTCTTTTTTGCCAATGTGCAGAGGGGAAATTGAAAGGGGAATGCTACACATTGAAATTGTTGTTAAAATTTTTTGTTTTTCTTCATAGCTCATAATTTTGGAATCGCCGTTACCACGACACCCTGCACCTGAAAATCTTTAGTGAGGACGATCGGTTTATGTTCTTTGTTTTTTGAGTGGGGTTTTAAAACGACCGTTTCGCCGGCGGTGTGGTATTCTTTGACTGTCGCCTGATCGTCAATTAAGGCCATCACGGTCTCGCCATTTTGGGCCGTTGGCTGCTGACGGACTAAAACAAAATCGCCGTCATTGATTCCTTTCTGGTCCATGGAATCGCCTTTGGCTTTGAGCAAAAAATATCGATGCGGCGGGCGAGCTAATTTGGTGCTGACGGGAATTTGGGCCTGAACATTTTCTTCGGCAAGGATGGGAACGCCGCAGGCGACTATTCCCACTAAAGGAACATCGACAGTCTGCGCCCGGACGTTGTCATTCTCAGTCACATCTTTAATAAACTGGAAATTACCGTCCCGTTTACGGCGCAGAATGCCTTTTTCGACTAAATTTTCATAAAGGACCGCGGCGGATCGCGGGGAGCGGTACCCTAAGGAACTCATTAACTCTCGGACGGAAGGGATTTTGCCCTTTTGCATGAGGGAGTTGCGGATTTCGCGGATGGCTTCTAGCTCTCGCTTTGAAATGGCTGTCTCTTTCATACATACACTAACATACATTACAGAATACACACTGTCAATAATTTTTTTATTTTAATACACCCCCCGCCTTCGCAATCCCCGCCATGGTCTGAATGGTAGATTTTTTATCGTCATTGATAACCCTGAATAAGCTGAGGGATGACCTTATGCGCATGGATGATCAAATCGGCTTCGCTTTCCTCAAACAAGAACGGTCTTAACTGTTCCGCCTGTTTTTTAAGTTCCACGGTGGAAAAGCATTCCACCCTTTTAAGAATAGCATCCAGCGGCGGCTCTTTGATCCCTAGCGCCTTTAAGACGTTTAAGTCAATGGAATATTTTTGAGAAAGCATAAACATGATATCAAACAGGTGGCGCGCCCGATTTTTTTTGATCAGGGCGTCGATCTTGTCGGCAAAGAGCGCTCCCTTATCCGTGCAGAGAACTGGAAACATATGTCCGAATCCGGCGACCACTAAGGAATCGGTTTTAATCTTCCATTGGGGCCGGTTGGCTTCCAATTTGATGACAATCCCTTCCTTGCGTCTGTAGAGAGAAACGACCCCGTAATGTTCTTCGATATCCGGGAAGATAAACTCCCCCGCCAGAATATTATCCCAGTGTCCGAAAGCGAGCTTGACCTCACATCCTTCCTTTTTAAGACTGCCTTGAATCTTTTCCAAGGTCCTTTCGAAGTCACTTTTTTTCATTTCACCCGCATTAAAGTCAAGGTCTTCCGAGAACCTTTTCGCCTGATGGACAAGCCTTAGATATGTTCCACCGGTAAAGGACAGCTTCTGGCCACCGGGAAGTTTATACAGTTCCTTCAAAATGAGGACCTGCAGGTATTCCCTTAAGATACCGCGCATTTTCCCGGAGGGCATGCCTCTTTGTTTGGCCTCAACGGCCAGCGCCTCAAGTTCAAGCATATAAAAGCCCCACCATTCTCCTCATCCCGCCTTGGCGGGATGGCGAGGCCGCCCTAAACCACCTGGTTTAGGGCGGCCTTTACATCAAGTTGATAAATTTTCGCATAGCTTTCGAGTCTTTTTTTGTTAAGCTGCCCCACCCGTTTTTGATCGATCCGCTCCGCCTTCTTGTCGAATGTCCCGCCGCGCAGGGTCTTGAAATACAGATAATCAACGAGCGCCTTCTCCGGTTTGGCGATCAGGACATTGAATCCATTATGCTTTTCGATGATGTATCCGCGGAAGGCTTCCGGCCGTACGCTGCGGTAAATAAAAAGTCCGTGGGAATTCCTAAACCGGCGGGTGGTCTTTGAGGTGACCGACACAACCGCCATCGACACCTCAGGAATAATACTGTAGTGGGACAACGCGGTTTCCAGGGAAATGTAGGATGGTGCGTACATTTTGTTGGCAATAAAAAAATCTGGAACGCTGCGGTCTTCGGGGTATGTCAATTCATACAGGCCTTTTTTTAAAGGACCGATCCATCCCTGATTCTTCCAGCGGGATAAATACTGACGCAGGTTGCTGCGCTTTTCCTCGGGGTAAAAAACGCACAGGTCTTCAAAGGAGAAGATATAATATTTTTTCTCAATGAGTTCTTTGTAGGTTCTCTGAAAGCGCATGGTCAATATTTCATTTTATATACATAATTGTATATAATCTGAAACAATAATAACACCCGCTCCAACCGGTGTCAACACTAAAAACCCCCGCTTTTCTGCCCCTCCTTCTCCAAAAGCCACCAGGGGGTTTCCATCCAGCGGGCCCCTCCCTCGGAGGTATAAAAGGTGTGCCCGCGATCGTCGGTAAAATACTCCCAGAATGCCTGTGCCAGGCCTTGGTCATAAATACGAAAGGCCCCTTCCTTTTCTTTCTCTTTTAAAAAATCCCGGTAGGCATCAAGGGGTTCGGGGCCGGCCTGCTCCAGGACCACCCGCCCGCCATACCTCTTATATAAGGCCCGATTGATCTTCCAGATCTTCACCATCTCGGTCGCCATCCTCACCAATTCCTCTTGAAGATTCTCCTTCTCCAGCTGCGGAATCGCTTTTCCCAGACGGATGAGCTCTTCAAAAGTCTTGTTGCGCGTCTCTTCGCTGATATGAGGCAGCTCCAGGGTTTCCTCCAGTTGCATCTTCCGGGCCTTGATCTCTTCTAAAAACTCTTCCTCCGCCATTCGTTCTTCCTGAAGATTATCGTCATTGGTCAATAAACTCATAAGAGGCTGGGTCTGTGAATCTAAAACCTCAATCTGATGATCTTGGGCGTATTGGTCTAAAAGAGGGCTTAAAATCATCTCCTTGATCTTTTCTCTTTGATACAACCACAGCCACTCCCGGGATTCTTGTTCATTCATTTCTCTTGGTTCGTCCTGGAAGAAATCACCCTCGGGCTTCAGATCCCAGGCCCAAATCTTCCTGCCCAAAACCTCAGCGACGGCGCCTTGAGGAGAAACGGTTAGGGGCTGGGCGTATACGAAATTAAAGAACGATAAAACCAGCCCGAATAAACCCACTGTCCCTAGAAGAAATCTGGTCATAACCCATCCTCGTTTCCGAAAACCCAAACCTCAAAGACTCTTAATACTCCAGATACTTCATCATCTTGATCTCTTTTTCCAGATGGAAGACCAAAAAGTTATTCAAGACAAACATGAGCTGCCTTTTAATGCGTTCGGTCAATCCTAACTGCAAACACAGCCCCCAGGGATTTCGTTCGACATACAAAATGGAGGCAATCGTGCCGGGGGCCACGAGACTGACATCCGTATCTTTTAATTTGCAGCGCAGGCAAATCAATCCCCCGGATTGGAGGCTGAACCGGGCCTTGCCGTGGATCTCCTGATCGCAGCGAAGACACGAATCCAAATGAGGCCGGAACCCCGAGTGCAGAAGAATTTTGATTTGAAAAAAGCAAAGGAGCTTTAGAAAATCCTTCACCGTCTCCAGGCTGCTCAAATAATCGACCAGAAGCTCGTAGATCGTGCGGTTTTCCTCCTGCAGCGGCAGGATGGCATCCACCAGCTCCAGGGCATACTCGGCGGCCATCATCTTTTTGATATCCGTCCGAATGCCGGGGAAACCGGTCAGCAAATCGCAATGACTCACGAGGTGAATCTCCGACTGACGGCTGGGATAGTAAACAATGTCATTGCGGGAAAAATGATCGACGGAGCTCCCGAATTTTTTATGGTCCTGGCGGACCCCCTTCAAGAGGCCTTTGAGCTTGCCGTAGTCCTTCGTAAAGAAGGTCACAATGCGGCTGGTCTCGCGGAAATCCAGGCGTTTTAAAACAACGGCTTCGGTTTTAAGAATCATATCCTAGAGATTTGAGGAGCTCGCCTTCTTTGCGGCGCATCTTCTGTGCCGCCGCAGGGGAACTGTCATCAAAACCCAAAAGATGCAAGATCCCGTGGATGATATACAGCATCCGTTCGTATTCGTCGCGTGTCCCATAAAAAGCGGCATTCCTCCGGACGGTGTCTGTGGAAATGATGATCTCTCCTGACATCTCTGAGTTCTGGGGCCGTGAGGAAGAAACGCGGTAATCGAAGGCAAGGACGTCGGTTGGGTGATCGTGATTAAGATATTTTTTATTTAAGAATTGGATCTTCGGGTCCGTGACAAAGACAATCGAGACCTTCGCCCGGCTGATGCCTTCACGGCGCAGAAGTCTTTTGACGGCCCTGATGATTAGCCGGGGATTTATGGGAATGCGTCTGTGCAGATTTTCGATTTCGATCGTGATTGCCATTTTTCTTTTCCGGGTATTTGATGCGGCTGTGATACATGGCGCTCAAGACTCGGCTGAAGGTCTGGGAGATATGCTCGATGTCTTTCAAGGTGAGATCGCATTCATCCAGTTGGCCGTCGATGAATTTATTGTTGATGACTTTCCGGACAACCTCATCGATTGTAACCGGTGTCGCTTCCTCCAGGGCCCGCACCGCGCCCTCGACCGAGTCCGCCAATAAAACCACCGCGGTCTCGCGGGTCTGGGGTTTGGGGCCGGCATACCGAAAATTTTCTTCCCGGATGTCCCCGCCTTCCTTGGCCTCCTCCAAGGCCCTCTGGTAAAAATAATGGAGGAGCCCGGTGCCGTGGTGCTGGGGGATAAAATCGATGATCGTGGGATTCAGCTGATATTTCCGGCCCAGATCGATTCCCTCTTTGACATGATTCAAAATCACCAGCCGGCTCATGGAGGGTTCCAACTGATCGTGCTTGCTGGTGCCCGATTGATTCTCGGTGAAATACTCCGGCTTGATGAGCTTTCCAATATCATGATAGTAGGCCCCCACGCGGGCTAAAAGGCCGTTGGCGCCAATGGCATTGGCCGCTGTTTCCGAGAGATTGCTCACAATCAAGCTGTGATGGTATGTTCCGGGCGCTTCGATCGCCATGCGTTTAAGGAGGGGGTGGTTCGTGTCGGCTAATTCCAGCAGACTAAAATTGGTGACGACCCCAAAAAGGGATTCGAAGATTTTGGAAGTGGACATCACGGCGGCGACCGAAATCAAGCCGTTGCCTAAAAGCGGCTGAAGAACGCGCAGCGTAAAATCTATGGATAAAACGACCTTCTTATCCTCCACAAAAAGCACCATACAGACGACCTGCATAAAGAATACAAAAATCCCGGTCTTAATCAAATCCCAGCGGGTGCGGGCGTCTTTGATCGCATACACCCCGGTTAAGCTCCCCACCAGGAACGTCAAAAGCAATCGATAATCCCCTCCGGCCAATATCCCCACAATCACACTGGAGAGGAGGCTCATCAAGAAAGCGCGCTTGAGGTCGTTGAATAAAAGCATGGTCAGCATCCCCACCGTGGCGACGGGAATATAAAGGCTGGAAGTGGTTGTGTAGCGCAGGAGAAAATAGGCCAGGGCAATAATCAGGGTCAAGAGCAGCCCCAGATTTAAGAAAAGACGGGTATTGGCCTTTTGATCGTAATAAAGAAAGATCCCTCCATAGAGGACCAAAAGCGGGATGACCAGCGAAAGCCCCGCCCAGTGACACAAAAGCGCCAGAAAAAATATGGAAAGAATTCCCACCGCCAGCCCTGTACCAAAACGGTACAGGGCCAGCCCGACGGCCTGTGTATTATTTTTTATCGAGATGCTCATAGGCTTCAATAATTTTCTGAACCAATTCGTGGCGAACCACGTCTTCCCCGGTCAGGGTAATAAACCGGATGCCTTCGATATCCTTCAGAATCCTTTCGGCATCCACCAGACCGATCGGCACGCCCTTAGGGAGATCGCTTTGTGTGATATCGCCGGTGATGACGGTCTTGGAATCGAACCCGAGCCTCGTCAAAAACATCTTCATCTGATAGGGGGTGCTGTTCTGGGCCTCATCCAGAATGATAAAGGCATCGTTTAAGGTGCGCCCCCGCATATAGGCCAAAGGCGCCACTTCAATAATCCCCCGTTCCGTGTATTCTTCCACTTTCTCGGGATCAATCATATCGTACAGGGCATCGTATAAAGGCCTCAGATACGGCAAGACCTTTTCGACCATATCCCCGGGCAGAAATCCGAGGCTTTCTCCCGCCTCGAGGGCCGGGCGGGTCAAGATGATCCGCCGGACCAACCCTTTCTTCAGGGCATTGACCGCCATGGCCATCGCGAGATAGGTCTTTCCTGTTCCCGCCGGGCCGATCCCAAAGACAATATCGTACTGTTTGATGGCATCCACATATTCCAATTGGCCTTTGGTGCGGGGAATCACCAGGGCCCCTCTCACAAAGACATCGATCTTGTCTTTGCTGAGCCTCTTAAAATCCATTCCCTTATCGTCCTGAGCGACCTTTAAGGCAAAGATCACATCCCTTTTCTTGATATCCTGACCGCTCTCCACAAGGCCCAGAAGATAATCCATGAGGTCGCTCGCCTTTTGGACCTGCGCCTCGGATCCGAGCAATTTGAGCCCCAAGCCGTTTCGGGTGATCTTGACTTTTAATTCCTGCTCGATCAGCTTGAGATTTTGATCGTATTTTCCGAACAAAAGCTGCAGATCTTTGTTGCTGTCAAATTGCAGATTCTTTTCCATAAATTTTGTGATTACCTCTTCCCTTAAGGGGTATAGTTCTAGTGCCGCTGCAACGAACTTCCCTGGAATATCCAGCGGCACTTCCGCTAGGGGGGCAAGCCCCCCTTCGGCGTCCCGACCCTTGGTCGGGACTGAGCACCCCCCAATCGTGGGGGAACAGCTTCCCCCACACCCCCTCAGTGCCCTTGCCAAATATAAAACAAAATAAAGTTGCAAGGGCACTAGACAAAAACGGCTTCCTATGGCCCTACGATATCAAGCAATCCTTCAATAATCCGGTTGACCTCGATTTCATCTAATCGGGCCAATCGGTGCGTAAAACGCTCAGTCGATAAAGTTCGAATCTGACTGATTTTCACCCAGGAGGGTTTCGGAAGCAGTGTCTGAGGGAGTGCATAGGTCAGTGGAAAGCCTGCATGCTGGAGTTGACTCGTGATCGCGAGGACGATGATGGTGCCGGAATGCTTATTGAAAACTTCATGGCTAATGACCAAGACTGGGCGCCGGCCAGATTGTTCCCTTCCTCGGGTTGGCTCAAGATCGGCCCAGTAGATATCCCCCCTCAAAATTCTGGCCATGTTTCGCCTACAAAGGTTTCCTCAGTCAGTCCCCGCTCTTCCTGGGGATTCAGCTTAGAGGCCTCCTCAGCCAACCGGACACGGTTCCAGCGTTCCAGCTTTTCCCGCACCGCAGCTTGGATCGCCTGGCTACGGTTAGGGTACCGGCCCTGGGTCACCCACCGATCGACCACGTGAAGGAGCTCTTGATCTACTGTGATCGCTACTTTAGTCGCGGCCATCATTCCCACCTCCCAGTATTCTAATTTATCATACCATCCAGGGTATGTCAATGGTACTCATAAAAAGAGGTCAGATCACCTTAAGTCCCAACTCCTTGAGGGACGGCGATACAAATCTTGCCGAACGGCAAGATTTGTAGTGTAATTCCTCCTGATCCCGGAGGCCTTAAGGGGATGTCTTTAAGCCCAGTTCTTTGAACTGTCGGCTATCGACGCCGGAGGGGGCCTCGGTCAACAGGCAGCTTCCTTTTTGGGTTTTTGGAAAGGCAATGGTGTCTCGGATGGAATCGAGCCCGCACAAAATCGCCACCAACCGATCGACCCCATAGGCCACCCCGCAATGGGGAGGCGCCCCAAACTCAAAAGCCTTTAAAAGAAATCCGAATCTCTGGCTGGCCTCCTCTGGACTCAGACCAATCGTTTCGAAGATCTTTTGCTGAACTTCTTTTCTGTGGATCCGCACCGAACCACTGCCGATCTCGCTGCCGTTTAAAACCAAATCATACGAGCGGGCCCGCACTTTGTCCCAAACCCCTTTATTAAGAAGATCCAGGTCTTCCGATTGTACGGCGGTGAAGGGATGATGCTCGCTCTCCCATCTCTTTTCTTCTTTATTATATTTCAACAAATGGAAATCCACGACCCACACAAAAGCAAAATCTTCGGGCTTAGTCCGTGTGTCGGGTTTGTCGGTCTGATACTGCGCCATAGTTTGAGCGTACGTTAAACGGGGGAAAGGAATTTTGAGCTCGATTCCTTTCAGCTCGCGGAAGACCTCTTTCCACATCCGCTCGGTTAAGGAAAAGACGTCCTCTTCTTCGGCAAACGACATCTCCAGATCAATCTGGGTAAATTCCGGCTGCCGGTCCGCGCGCAGGTCTTCATCCCGGAAACATTTCACGATCTGATAATACCGGTCCACACCCGAGACCATGAGGATTTGCTTAAAAAGCTGCGGCGACTGCGGCAGGGCGAAAAACTTCCCGGGATTTAACCGGGACGGGACCAGAAAATCTCGCGCCCCCTCGGGGGTCGATTTGGTCAAGACCGGCGTTTCGATTTCCAAAAAATTTTCTTTATTCAAAAAACTTCTAACCGCGCTACAGAGCTGATGCCGCAGCTTAAAGGCCTCCAAGACCCTGCTGCGGCGCAAATCCAGATAACGGTACGCCAACCGCAATTCTTCGGAGGGCTCGATGGTGTCGTCGATTTCAAAAACCGGAGTAAGCGACGGGTTTAAAATCTCCAAGTGCGCGGCCGTCAGCTCCACCTCGCCCGTGGGGATCGCGGGATTGACGGCGCCGGCAGGCCGGGCGCTCACCTTTCCCCGGACCTGCACCACAAATTCGGGCCCCAGGGTTTGCGCGATTTTGTGGGCTTCGGGAGCTACGGACGGGACAAAAACAATCTGAGTGATGCCGTAGCGATCCCGGAGGTCAATAAAAATCAATTTTCCATGATCCCGCCGGCGGTGCACCCAGCCGCAGAGGGTCACCTCTTGGTCTTTATGCTGCTTATTTAATTCGCCACACGTGTGCGTTCGAAGCATGATTTCCCTCTTTTAAAACGTGAACCACTTGCCCTAAAGGCACCTTTGTCTGCGTCCCTTTTTCCATATCCTTCAAGGTCGCCGCGTGCTCTTTTAATTCATCTTCCCCCAGGATAATGACCCGCCGGGCCCCCAATTTATCCGCCAGACGCATCTGGCTTTTGAGGGAACCCGGAAGATAATTCATCTCCGCCGAGATCCCCAACCGTCGGATTTCATCGAGGAGCTTAAAGGCCGCGCCATAGGCCTTCTTTTCTGATTTTTGATCCAGGGAGATAATAAAAACATCGACCGGGGCCGGTTGTGCGCTCTCTGATTGCCGCCTGACCAAAAGGATTCTTTCGATCCCCAGAGCGAATCCCATGGCGCCGATGGCCTCTTGGGGATCCCCTCCCAATTCCTCCATCAAACTATCGTATCGCCCACCGGCACCCAGCGCGTCCTGACTTCCCAGGCCCTCATGCGAAATCTCAAAAACGGTGTGGGTGTAATAATCCAGCCCCCTCACGAGATACGGAACCACACCAAAGGAAACCCCCATCATGGACAAGGCCTCTTGGACGCTGGCAAAATACTCCCGGCTGGATGGGGATAAATGCTCTTGGGTCCGTAAAAGCTGATCAGCCGGGCTTTTGCGCAGGGCTTCTTGGCAGGCAGGATTTTTACAATCCAGAATCCGAAAGACATTCCGGGTGAATCTTTGCTGGCAGTCTTCACAAAGACGAGTCACATCCTTTTTAAGACGGTCGCGCAGCATCAAAGAGAGTTTCTTCTTGTCTTCCAAAAACCCCAGGGTATTGATCTTAAGCTTAAAGCCTTCCACGCCGAATTCTTTTAAAAGCCGCACGCTCAAGGCGATAATCTCCGCATCCAAATAAGGGACGGAGCTCTCAGGGCCAATCGCCTCCACCCCGATCTGGTGGAACTGGCGCAATCGCCCTTTTTGCGGGCGTTCCCCGCGGAACATGGGACCGATGTAATACAGCTTGGATAAATGCTCTTTCTTATTGAGATTATTCTGGAGATAAGCGCGGACAATGGAGGCGGTGGCCTCGGGCCTGAGGCAAAGGCCGCTTTCTTGAGATCGATCCTCCCCCTCTTTTGCTGCGGCCAAATGCAGCATCTGCTTCTCAACAACATCGCTGGTTTGCCCCAGGGAGCGGACGAATAAAACAGTCTCTTCAAAATACGGGGTGCGGATTTCCCGGTACCCGTATGCGGCCAGAAGCTGGCGGGCCTTGCGTTCAATAGCCTGCCAGAGGGGGATTTCCTCGGGCAGGATATCGCTCGTGCCCCGGGGGGTTGAGATTCTTGTGGTCGTCATAGGCTTAAAAACTGAGCCCTCGGGGAGAAACTCCATAAAAACTCCCCGAGGGCTCATCCTGCCCGCCCCGGCAAGCCGGAACGGCGGGCCGGGGAAGCCCGAAGGGCTGAAGGATCTTAAGGAGATCCTTCCTCTCTTCGCTCGTCAGGATTTATTTAATTCTCTGCTTCATCTCCCGTCCTGGCTTAAAAACAACCACCTTGCGAGGGGGGACAGAAACGCTTTCGCCAGTTCGAGGGTTTCTCCCAAGACGGGCACGCCTCTCTTTAGTTTTAAAAACCCCAAAATTGCGCAGCTCCACTTTCTGGGAACCAGCCAGACTGTCCACAATCACGTCAAAGGTCTTCTGGACAATCCTCTTGACATCCACCTGCTTGATGCCGGTCATATCTGTGATCTTTAAAACAATATCTTTTTTCGTCATTGAAAATTCCCTCCCAGGGTTCTCTTGCCTTCCTCCCTCAAATCCAGTCGCTCTAGATCCGGCAAGATAGGCACTCGCTTACGCTCGTGCACTATCTTCCCTCCGGGCCCCGTAGCCCCCGCTGCTTCGTTTTGCTTTGCTTCGCGAAGCAAAACAAAGCAAAACGACGGGGGCTAAACACGGGGGTCACATCGGAATTTCGCTCTTGAAATTCCGATGTGACAAGAATAGAAACGCAAGTATCGTATCAACAGTGTGTTACAGTGTCAAGGAAAAGTTCCCCCCGGGTCAAACCCCAATCAATTACCCTACAAAACCACAGAGAATAATGCAAGTTTAAAAAACAAATCGTAGAAATCGACAACTTTTATACCGCTCTTTAAGCTAATTTCTGACTTTTTATAATTAATTCAGCGGTTCGTTTACGTAAATTGAGTATACTAATGCAAGGTAAACTTTTATCTTCATGCCGTTCAATAAGGGAATTGGCTTTCCCTAGTAAAATTTTAGCGAATTTTGCCTTTTCTAATACTCCCTTTGCTTGATTAATATTTTTATTCAAATTTTCAATCTCAAAATTTTCTTTAAGACACAAGGGACAATTCATTTTCTAAAACCTCCTTCTGGGATTCTATAAATCTGGAAAGTTCCTCCTTGTTTTTCTCATCTAAAAGATCAAAACAGAGGCCGTAACGATTCAACAACCCTTCTGCCTTTTTCCATACGATTAAAGCCTTCACTTTTATCATCGGCACGTGGACGCGGTTTCCATAAAAGAATAATCTTAGCGTTAATGAGTCATTTTCTTTAAAATCTTTATTTATTTCAAGACATAACCCTTCACAACTTGAATTTTTAGCAAATAACCTGAAATTTTGTGCACCTGAAGATTCTATTCTTGCCACGACACTCCTATAAAAATCTTTTGTGAGTAAAAGACGAGGATGGGCCCGTCTTTCTGGTGATTTTGCTGCTTCGCCGGGCTCTTCTTTCCCATCCACAGATAATGCTTTTCCCTGATCTTCCTTAAGAATATTTTCATTTGGGGTCAATTGTTCGTTTTTCTGCTGTAGTTCTAACTTGAATGCTTCAATAGAATTTTTAGCTTGTTGCAAATCACGATCTTTTTGTAACAATGTTTGATTAGCTTGCTTAAGTTCATTCTCGTTTTTAGTTAAACGTTCATTCTTCTGTTGCAATTCTAATTGGAGAGACGAGTAGGAATTCTTAAGTTGTTCGTATTCTTTTTCTTTTAGTAATACCGTTTCCTCTAAAACTTTGAACACTGTCTTTTGTTGCCCTAGGAATTTGTCTTTTTCTTGTAATTCTAAATAAAGACTTGCTAATTTTTTAGAATTCTTTACTCTCCATTGACGCACAGACCAAAATCCTAAACCCGAAAACAAAAGGAGACCTAGTAACCCAAATACCTTGCTCATTATAGTTTTCCTTATTCCAGAAGAAGCTTTAACTTGATGATCTTTGATTTGAGATAGCGTTGGTTCCACACGGGTGGCGTTGATTCCTTCCACCGGTGCCGGTACCACTGGAACTTTGGTTATCTCCCCCTCAGAAACTTCTCTAGATTCTTGAATTTCTTTGGATGGTTGCTGAATACCTGCTACTTGAGTAAGAGCTATGTCCATGGCTTCTAATCTTTGAATGACGGCATCACTAAGCTCTCTTTCTGTCAAAATTCCCTTCTCCTCAATACTCAATACTGATGTTTCTAAAGGGCTCTGTATATTTAATAGAATCGTATTATCTTCCTGCCAAATGTTATAGGAGACCTTCTCAGCTAACTCAAAGGTCAATGATTTAAGGGATCGCTTTGACCCACTTGCGAAATAACGACTCGTAATCCTTTTGATCACGCCTCGATTGACCATGACTTCTTCGTCTAATTTACTTAAAATATTTTTGGACTGAAATTCTAAAACTAATCGATAAGGGTTATCTAACCAATAAGAACTAAATTGAGCCGGCCCGCTCGCTTTTATAGCTATGATCGTTCCATTAGAAATTTTATTGACCATAGGGCCTGGGTCATCAGAATCCTTTTGAGTTTCTACGGATGCTTTGTCCAGTTGTTCTTGCGCCCAAACCTGAGAAATAATAATAAAACCGACTAAAAAGATAAGTAACCGAAAAAATGGGTTCCCTTTCCAATTTATAGGCATAGATCCCTCCTTTACCATTTTTTAGATTTCAAATAGCTCGCACTTCATCCCCTTCCTGAAATTGTACATTTTGCCAATCCGGTAAAATAAAGGCGGCACAAATTTCTTCTCTGACTCGCTCTACCCGTACTTTACCAATCAATGCATCCTTACGATAAACTGATAAAACACTTCCCACCTTTAGATTATTGACGCTCCCCAGATTGACTATAATAAACGTAGGTTCTTTATGGACCGATAAAATCTTACCCACAAATTGAGCTCCAGCCTTAATAACAATCTTCTCTAATTCAATAGGTCGCGCAACCCCTTTTAATTCTTTGACTTTCCCCTCTAAAATCCTCATTTCTTCCATGGCGACAAGTAACTGAGATTCTGTTTGTTGTCTTATGCTGATCTCTTTCTCCAGTCGGTCTGAGGTCAGTTTTATTTGTTGCTCCTTCTCTTTGAGCTGATTTTCCAAGACCAAAGATTTTTCTTGCTCCTTGGTTAGCTCTTCTTGGATTATCTCTTTTTCTTTCATTGTAGTTATAAGCTCTGCGTGAATTATGTTTTTTTCTTCAATAGTTTTCGTTAATTGTTCCTGCAGGAATATTCTTAGCTTCTCCTCCTTTTCCTTAAGGAAAAACAAGGTGACACTCATAGCTAATAACATAATAACACTTGACCAAAAAACCCTTGGTCTTACAAATAGATTCAAATTGATTTTCCTCATCGTGCCATCACCTCCTCATTTTACTCTTTTCTTCTTTCGATATAATTTACAATATCCTTTACTGTTACCATTTTCTCCAAATCCTCATCAGGGATATCAATACCGAATTTCTCTTCTAGAGCTATGACTATTTCTAAAGTATCCAATGAATCCCTCCCTAAGCCATCGATAATAGAAGATTCAAGGTTTATCTTTTCTGGCTTCGTTCCTAATTTTTCGCAAAAGATTTTTTTTATTTGTTCGAGGGAATCCACTTGACCCACCACTTCAAAAATAAGATACTGACTGAGTTCCTTAAAACGCTCTCGGTATTTCTCATGAAAAGGAAGCAACTTTTGATATTCCCTGATCTTTTGAATATCTTTGATTTCTATAACTTGAAAATATTGGGGAAGCCTTTTCTTAATATTGTGGTAGGCGCCAATAAAAAGAATAGCTCTCTCACCATGATTTAGGGTCCGATCAATTTGTTGAGCAATAAATTGGTCTCTGTGATCCAAAAGTCCATTTTTAGCTAATTTATATTTTATAAAAGCGATTAATTTCTCGAATAGAGATTTGGCCTGGGTTATCGCCAGGAGTCGATCGTGTTCTTTTTTGACAAGGGGGAAATCTTCAGTCTTCATCAAAACGGCCCCCCTTTTAAGAAGCCTTAAAACTAATTCATAATTTTTACTTCCCATCTTCGCTGTTTCCCCAACGATTTTTTCTCCCATCTCTCCCTCGGCGACCATCCCATCTTGATATATCTTCATTTCGGAGACATCGATAGAATCAAAATAATTCGCTATAACCTGCCAAAATTCATCAACAGTTCTTAAATGTTCACTCCAAAAATCTTCTCCTAAATCTGTTATACCTCTTTTAGTAATATCTTTGCCCAAAGAGCCCAGATCGGCACTGGTATGAATAATGGGGACGTATATCAATCTTTTCATATATCCACGGGAAATCCTGTTATTTTGCTTTGATCTTTTCTTCTAGCCGGTCTAATCTCTTTTTGAGGACCACATTTTCTTTTTCAAGCTCAGTTTCTTTCGCCTTCGTAGATAAATAAGCATCCTGCTGCCACCAATTGATTCCCATCTCCATGGCCTTATCGACTGAAGCAACTAAAAGCCTGATCTTAATATTGAGCAGATCGATATCTGCTAATTGGATCCTGATATCTCCTGCAATCACGATTCCTTTATCGAGAACCCTTTCCAAGATATCAGCTAAATTTGTGGCCTCAATCGCATGGACCATCTTTGTGTTAACCATGATTTAACCCCTCTCTTATTGGATGATTGAAAGATGCGTCATTTTATTTCTAAAATTCTTCCGGCTTGAATGGCTAATTCTGTCAACGTCTTTCGAGGCTTCAAAAAATCCTGACAATTTATGTGCCCTTACATCAAGTTCCCCAAGGGACCTAAATTTATATTTAGCTCTTCATCTTGAAGTCCAAAAACCTTTTTTAATTCTTTCATTTTCTCTTCCAACTTCATTAAGGTTTCACCGAGGTTTTCTATCTGCTCATCCGTGAGGGAACCAGCTTCTATTCTTCTCATGGCCTGTTTTTCCAAGAGTTTCCTGATCAATTCGACCAGAGTTAGAACTAACTTGGCGAGTCCTTTTTCCACATTTTTAGGGTTGGCATTGATTCTATTGGGGAGGGTATCTTGAATTTTTTCTAGTTCTTCGATAAAAGCAGAGGGTGAATTTGTCTGGACTTTCTTTTGCATTGTTCTCAATCTGATGTGCCAAAATTCTCTTGAGAAGGTTTATTCTTTAATTGGATAAAATTATAGGGAGGCCAAGGGCCACTGAATAAATATTTAAAATTACCAGAACTACTTTGCAGTTTCGCAAAGGCGTCTTTGAAATCATTTTGTTTTTCTTTCCTAACCAGATACGCCGCCGTTAAAAGCAAATTGTTTGTTTTAAGCTTTTCAATCCTTTTATCGACAGCCATTCTACTAAAATAGTCATCCACAATGACAATGCATCTATCGGACTCTTTTTCCAACTCCTGATCCATTTTATAGTGTTCGAACCTTTCTTTTATGAATTTTTTCCCCGGTGAATCTCCCTTGTTGAGAAATCCATTACCCTTATTGCTCCCCCCTGTCTTAATTATATTTTCTCTTATTTTATCCCCAGGCCAAATGACTTTTATACCGAATTCGATTTTATCACGAAGCCTAACTAAATTTTCTTTAAAATCACAATAATAGCCTTCTACCATGGGAAAAATATCCTCTTTTTTATGAAAAACCGTAGGAAACCTCATAGGCAGAACAGTAAAGCTCATCATTAACTTCTCTAAAACATCGGCGTATTCTAAAACATGTTCCTTAAATAAATCTTGAATACACCCTTTCAAGGGACTCACGACCAGTCCTATCTCCTTATAAGAAATACTGTAAACGTGTTCTCCTTCGATTCCGATAATGGGATTGTCTATTTTATTTTTTGAATCTATGATACCGTAGACATAGATCTTCATCTGTCTTTAACTTGGTTCTTGCATGGGGCCCTCCATAGGGGCGCCTCTTAAACGTTCCATCGTTTCAACGGAACTGAGCAAAACCCTCAATCCTAAATAAACGAGATCGACATCAGCCACAGAAATAACAATATCCCCCGATATCACGATCCCTTTATTTAAAGCCCTGTCCAGGACCTCTAAGAGTGTAATATCGCGTGATTGTAAACTCACATTATTCATTCTTAAAACCTTCATTGATACCTAGAACAAAATTATAAGGAGGCCACGGGCCTTTAAAATCAAAAATAAACCCTTGATTGGCATATCTCCTTTTAAGATACTCTAGGATTGGATAACATTCTTTGATCCGCCTTTTATTGATCAGATAGACGGCATTGAGAACCATTTTCTCCATTTTTCCCGTTACTTCTTCTGGTAATAATTTATTAATTTTAGCATTAAGGCTCAAATTTTTAAGTCGACCAAAGGCTTCTTGGGTCAATTGCGAAATTTTTTCATTGACGATGTCCTTAATAAACTCTTCTTTTTGTTTCTTTAAAAAATAGGCTTTGCCTATATGGGCTGACTTTATTTGTTGTTCTTTTTGTTTAATTGTTTCATTTTCTCTTTCGATGGCTGCTCTTACTCTTTCCAAATCACAATAGATCTTCAGCCCCCATTCCTCTTTCCCTTCCAGATGGGTGATCATCTTTTTGAATTCAATCCCTTGTCGCCTAAGCAAATTCCTGACATTTTCTTCTGTGTGAAAGATAGTGGGAAATTTAAACGGTATGACAGCTGTATGGTGCATAATCTCTTCAATCATATTTTCATGCTCTAACACCTTCTGTTCTATCCAATTCATATCTGATAGCTTCTCTTTCAATCTCTCTTCGCTAAACTCATCAAACGAAACCTTCCTGACAATGGCATATATACCCTCTGAATAAACAGAATAAACTTTGGCTCCCATATTTTCAAAATTCACACGATTGGGTTTTGTTTTGGTCACACAATAAAAATAAACAAGTCCTTTTGGGCCTGTAGGCATAATCTCTTTTACCTCGCTAATCTCCTTCTCTCTTACGCTCATAGGATTCTACTTGTAAATTATTATTAAGCTTCACAGTATAGATATTCCTATCCTGCACTCGTGTAGCTAGTCCCAGAGATTTAATAAAAGAGCTTTCTTCATAAACTTCCGCCTCTGTTTCCCAGCCATCCTCCACCTTTAATAATTTAATCACATTTAAATCTTTGACAGGAAGCGTCTCTTTTAAAAATTCAGCTGTTGCTTTTCTAACGTCTTTTATGATATTGTCCATTTTCTACCTCCTTGTGTTTCTTCATTCCATGCTTTCTATGGCTGTATCTCTGATAGCCTCCAACCGCTCTAAAAGTTCTTTTTCTTGTTTCTTATATTCCACCTCACTGATCTCATCCAGCTCGAAGTTGAGTTGTAATTCCATGAGTTTTTCTTTGATTCGTCCTTCATCAGAAACTTCCCTTTCGGCGACATCATTGATCTTCCTGCCCAGCCAAATGATGCCTTTTAATGGTGCCAGTAGGAGATCATCGATGAGAAACATTAATAATTTCCCGTGTCAATAACCAAATTTACAAAATTAAAGGGGGGAAGTGTCCCCACATACTTAAATTTTATTTTATTGCCATAATGGACATCAATTTCTTGGATCTTTTGATCAAACTCTGACTCTTTATCTTTATTAACTAAAAAGGCCGCATTGATAATCATCCTTTCACCATAGACATTATTAATTTTGATATCTTCGGCTAGAGACTGTAAGGGAGCCAGAATTGCTTCTTTATAAGTTTCCTTTTCTTTCTCTAAGGCCTGTTCGACCATTTTGCCTATCTCCATGCGCTGAAGATAAATCTTTGCCGGCGGTTGAGAGGTTATCGCTTCCTTAAGACTTTTAATCTCCTTATATTTTTCTAGGATTTCTTGATAGATAATCTCTTCTTTAAAGATGGCCTTCAGTCCCAGTTCTTTTCTATTTTGCATTTTTTCTAACAAATCATTGAATTTATCATATTCCCTTTCTAAAATCTTCTTAACCTTTTCTTCATCTTCGGTAATCGTAGCGAATCTCACGGGCAAAACTGTATGTTCTTTCATGACCTCCTCAATGGCTTTTTCATGGGCAAGGACATTATCACTGGAAACAGGATATTTTTTCATTGGAGCATTGCTTATGACCGCAGCAATATCCTTAAAACCTATGGTATAGACTTCATCACCTCTTTCCCCAATCCCTAAGGGACCAAAAGATCGAGACTCTTTTGAGTTAATGATGCAGTAAAGATATTTCCCTTCTTTTAGGGCAACTCCTATCAATTCTTGACCTCATAGTTAACAATCTCTGCTTCCGTACCTGTAATGCCATCCTATTTTTCCCATTCTTGGGGGTAAATAACAAGATTGACAAAATTAAATACAGGCAAAGGACCGGCATACATAAATT
>Ga0114945_10000227_pt1 | contig 34955 bp, 46 predicted proteins | sample OV2TP3_FD_87194 | JGI IMG/M metagenome (GOLD analysis project Ga0114945, IMG submission 87194) | Hot spring microbial communities from Beatty, Nevada to study Microbial Dark Matter (Phase II) - OV2 TP3 | ecosystem: Environmental > Aquatic > Thermal springs > Hot (42-90C) | place: USA: Beatty... | reverse complement strand
GAAAAGGGACTTCGGCCCGCGACGCTGCGCGAGCTCCTCGCCTTGGGAGCGCAGTACCCGGAATGGCAGCGCCAGTTTCCTATCGTGGCGCTGGGTTCCGTGTGGGCGGACGACAGGGGCAACCGCCATGTCGCCTATCTCTGGGGCAATGCTGCCGAGCGTGGTCTCGGCCTCCGCTGGTTTATTGCGAATTGGCGAGACGTCTATCGCTTCGCAGCTGTTCGTAAGGAAGAGACAGCCCCGCGTCTGTGGCACAGGGCTGGTGATCTCTCCCGTTCACCTTCCGTCGGTTATGGGGACAATCACGCCTAAACTCTGTAGGTTCCAAGGCCTTCAAAAATCAGACTCCTGCCGGCTCGCTGAGGCTAGCAAGAATGCTTGCGTTAGAGTGGGATACCATGCTTGTCGTCGTCGCTGTTGGCGTTGTTGCGCTCTTGCTCTTCGTCTGGTGGATTACGCGTTAATCCCCAGCCTCGGGTCAGCGACCTGAGGTGGATTCGCCCGAGCCCTCCGCAAATCGCCACGATTTAGCACCTTGCAAAGGCCCCTCGCGCGTATCACCTTGATCTCCTTTCCTCCCTTTCCTGGCATGCTCCTTGCGATGGATTGCTCGGGGATTCAGCACTCACAAAACGCCTGGTAGAGAGAGGGGGAAGCCATGACTAGGTCCGAGCTCGTGGACCGTCTCGCCGATCGCATCCACTTGACCAAGAAGCAAACCGAAGTTATCGTCAACACATTCTTCTCCAACATCACCACCGCCCTCATGCGCGGCGACAAAGTCGAACTCCGCGGCTTTGGCAACTTCCGGGTACGCCAGCGCAAGGCCCGGGAGGGCCGCAATCCCAAGACCGGCCACACCGTCTCGATCCCCGCCAAACGATTTCCCTTCTTCAAAGCCAGCAAGGACTTACGGCAACTGGTGAACGGTTCACAACCACAGGCAGGTGAGTCGCCGTAGGTAGGAAGCTTGTAGAATGCCTTGGAGCGAAAGCGAGAAAAGAAACGCCGGCGGTCATCTAAACCACCGGCGGATAAATCCTTACTTGTAGCAGCTGGCACTAATGGGACGCCCGGCTCACAATAGAGCACCCTTTCTATCCCACATTGATTGATTCTGTCGGGTGCTCCCGGCCCATGTTGATTGCACCGGAGCCCACATTATTGATCCGGGGCTCGTAGTGGAAACTACTATAAACAAAAGAGGGGCCGCCATCCCGACAGCCCCCCCCTAAAGAACTACGATCCGGCCACCCTCAGCTGGCCGACCCCCACAGCCTCACCAACCTCCCAACTAGCTCGTTCACCTCGCCGAGCTTGACCTCAATCGCCTTGACGATCTCCCTGCCCTCCTTGCTGGGATCCACAGGGGGAAGTTCTTGCTTGGCACCCCTGCCCTTCCGTTTTCTCCCCTTCCGGAGAGTTTCCGAAGCCGCCGGCGTCTCCCTGACCTGGGGTCTGGTCACCTCCTCCAGGATGCCCCGAAGAATCGCCCCGGCCTCTCGCATCCCCACCTGCTTTAGCGCCATCACAAAGTCAATGATCGAGCCGTTCTTCCGACAGGACATCTCTGCATGCCGAAAGGTGCTCTTTGCCGTGTCAGCCTTGAACCCCTGGCCCTTACAGAACGGGCAGGGCCCGGTGAGGATTTCCCGTTCTCTCCTTAGCCCGTTAAGCAACCCGAAATGCTCGAGCACCCGCTCAATCGAGAGCTTTGCCTTCAGCTCCCCAAAGTTGACTTGCTCCCCTGCCATAGCGCCCTCCTTTCTCCAGAGTCCCTCTTGCTCTGGACGCGGAGGGCACCCAAAAAACCAGGGGGCGCTCCCTCAAACTCTTCTCGCAAAAGAAAAGGGAGCACCCCCAACATCCAACTAATCCCAACCCTAGTCACAAAGGGATCCCTGGGACGGGGGCTACCCCTTTGCCCAGCCAGCACCGCCCTCGATGCTGACAACCAATACGCCTTTGGGGCTTTGATCGGCGGGAATCCAGGCCAGAAGCACTCTTTTGCCCCTGCTGTGCTTCCTCTTCGGGAAAGGACCAGTTATGCTATAATAGTACCAATCATCTTTTTATCGGTCAATATCTTGACAGGAAAAATCTAAAATACTATAATACTTTAGATGATTAGCATATTTATTTTTGCATCTTTAGTACTATACACCTTTTCTTGCTTGGTATTTTTCCTTGACAGCGTTGACGCCTTCTATGTAGAAAGGTGTCAGGCCCGAGCCGGCCGCAGGGGATAACTCCTTGAAATTTTATCGAGAAGGGGAGCATAAAAAGTGTCAACTTGACGCTATCTTGGTTAAAGCGCGTCAACCCCGCTAACCTTGTGAGAGCTCTACCATGCCCTACCAATACAAACGCGAACCCTTAAGCGACGAGGAAGCCAATCAGCTCCAGGCGGTTTGCGAGAGCTTTGAGGAAAAGCTGGTCGTCTGGACCCTCCTGGACACCGGCCTGCGCATCCAAGAACTCTCTCACCTGACCAAGGCCAATATCCTATGGCAAGAGCAGCGCCTCATGATCTATGGCAAAGGCGGCCCTTACGGAAAGCAGAGCAAGCGCCGGGTGATCCCACTTACTCCACGGGTGTTTCAGCTCCTCTCCCACGTCTTTGCCCACGCCAACGAGATGCCCTTTGCCAAGCGCACCGCCCAGCGCTTGGTGAAGAAGGTCGCCAACCGCGCCGCTATCGCCAAACCCGTCACTCCCCACGTCCTGCGCCACACCTTCGCGGTGACCTGCCTCAAAAAAGGCATCAACCCCCGTACCCTGCAAGGCCTTTTAGGGCACGATCGCATCACCACCACGGAGATTTATATGAACCTCTCCCCTGAAGATATGATCCGAGAGTTTCAAGAAAAGTGGTTTACAAGTAAAGTATAAAAGCGTTTTAATACTAAAGTTCTGTAATACTGAGGTACAATAGTATGATACTTGCCATCGTCAACCATAAAGGAGGCAGCACGAAGACCACCACGGCCGCGACACTTGCCGTGGCTCTGGCTGACTTCAACAAGCGCACCAAGGTGCTGCTCTGCGATCTGGATCCACAGGCATCGCTCACTGCCACCTTTGGGCTCGATAACAATGAGCATCCTAAAACTCTTTACCACGCGCTCTTAGAGCGGGGGACGAAAATTACTGACGTCAAAACACATATCCGCGACCGTCTGGATCTAGTCCCCGCCAACCGAAACCTGGCCGCCGGCGAAGTTCTCCTCCTCCGCGACGACAAAGAGGGTGACTTCTACTTGCGTCGCGCCTTAACCCCTGTGCGCAAGGAGTATGCCTACATTCTCCTCGATTGTCCGCCCAACCTGGGCAAGCTGACCATCAATGCTCTCGTAGCTGCTGATCGCGTCATCATCCCTGTTACCTGCTCGTTTTTAGCCGTGAAAGCGTTAGGACAACTTTTAGACACGATCGAGCAGGTCAGAGCTCGGCTCAACCCCTCATTAGACATTATGGGTATTTTATTGACGCGCTTTAGCCGTACCCTACATGCGGCCGAGGTCGAAAGGCGCATCCGAGAAATTTTCAAAGGCCAAGTCTTTAAAACCGTGATAGGTCACAGTGTCCGCTTTGAGGAGGCTCCAGCAGCAGGGAAAACGATCCTTGACTATGAGCCATCCCATCCTGGCGCCGTGGCTTACCGCGCATTTGCCAAGGAGGTGTTACAACATGACTAAACGTGCCACGCTTCCCGACGCCAACGACCTCCTTATCGGTCGGAAGGCCACGTCAGGACAGCAACCAGCACCAACAGTGCCACAGGAGAAAAGACCTATGGTATCAAAGAAGAAAGAACCTAAAGTACTTAAGAAAGAAGAAACTACAGTACCTAAAAGTGAATCTACCGAAGTAGAAATACCTCTAACAACTAAAGTACCGAAGACGCAGATCAGCGCCCATCTCACCGAGGAGACCCTGATCCGCCTAGAGGAGGTTAAATACCGGCTTCGAGCCGAGCATAACGTTAAGGCTACCAAATCTGATATTGTCGAGGTTGCGTTAGCCCAGGGCCTTGCTGACCCCGACCGTCTCGCTCAGGCACTACGGAACTGGGCACAGCGGTAAGGACAATTGCCCCAACAACATTTGACCTAACCTGTTAATTTCTCTATACTTTTAGCATATGAGCGGATATCGCTACATTCCCATTCGGGGGGAGGGAATGAAAACCTATATTTTTCATGTGGAAGTCGTCGAGGAGGACGACGGCCGCTGGAGCGCCTGGGTCGAGGCACTCCCTGGTTGCGCCACGTGGGGCTATACCCGGGAAGAAGCTCTCCGTAATATCCGCGATAGCGCCGAGGCTTACATCCGCGCCATACAAAAAGCAGGTGAGGAGGTGCCGCAGGATGCGGCTATTGAGGTCGTCGCTGAGGCCGTCGTGGCTGTAAACATATGAACGCAAAAACTCGCACCATTCCCATCAGGAGATCGGTTATGGGAAAAACCTATGCGTACCGGGTCATCATCGAGCAAGACGATGACCGTTATCACGCCGAGGTCCCGGCCCTGCCGGGCTGTTACTCCTGGGGTCATACCTACGAGGAAGCCCTCAAGAACATCAAGGAAGCAGCAGAGCTCTGGATAGAGACTATGGCCGAGGACGGCGAGGCGATTCCGGAAGAAGATCTAAGGTTCCCCCCATTGTCAAGACAGCAAATTGATGATTAAGAGATATATTATTCGACCTTTGAGAATTATTGAAAGTAAATTTCGGCTGGCGTGTTGTAATTCAATGACTGGTGGAGCCGCCGGTGATTATACGTGTGAAAATATTTATCTAAGGATTCCCGGGCTTCATCAAAACTTTGATACTCATGGAGGTATACTTCCTCGTATTTGACGCTCCGCCATAATCGTTCGGTAAATATGTTGTCAAAACAGCGTCCCCTTCCGTCCATGCTAATTTGAATATTGCTGGTTTTGAGAATATTCGTGTATTCCTCGCTGGTAAACTGGCTACCCTGGTCAGAATTATGAATTTGCGGCATATCAATTTGCAACGCTTCCTGTAACGCGGCAAGGCAGAAATCTTGCGACATACTCGGCGACAGTTTCCATGACACCACGTAGCGGGAAAACCAATCAAGAATCGCTACCAGATAAAACCATACTCCTTTTGCGCGAACGTAAGTGATATCAGTTCCCCAGACATGATTTGGGTGATTGATGTCAAGGCCGTTTAAGAGGTAAGGGTAGGCTACATGGTGAGGATTTGCCTTACTGGTATTCTTTTTTGGAAAGATTGCCATAACGCCCATTTCTTTCATCAGCCGTTCAACTTTCTTGTGATTGATGTCGTATCCTTCCCGCTTCAACTGCGCGGTGATTCTCGGAGAACCGTAGTAGGGAAATTCCGTGTAAATCTCGTCAATTTTGTTCATTAATAGAAATACCCCTTTGCTTACTGGTTCTGGCCGATAATAGTAAGTTGCTCTATTAACACCCAGTAAGGCGCATTGACGGACGATTGAGATATGCGGATGTAAAGGTTCAATAAAGGACACTCTTTGCGCGCTGGTTAATGGAACTTTTTTTTAAGCCAATCCAGTTCAACCTTGAGTTGACCCACCTGTTTGTAGAGTTCCTCAATGAGCGCATCTTTTACTTTGAGTTCCTTGTCTGGCTTGTCTGAAAATATACCCTCTATTCCCTGCGCCGCTCTTTGCTTCCATCTATTGGCTTGTGTGGGATGGATGCTGTACTTTGAGCAGATGACCGAAATTGCATCAATCCCTTTCATTAACTCCAACGCTACTTTTGCCTTGAAACTTGCTGAATGAACGCGTTGAATTTTCTCCATATTTTGTATCTTACCATACTGTCCAGTTTCTGGGGGTAAGTATAATCCCCAGACCCTTCGGCAAGCTCCCGTCACACTCGGTCTCGTTCTCTAAGCATGGACACTACTCCTCTCCGCAACCTCACCGCGGCGGACTGGGTGCGCGCCGTCGAGTATGACGGCTTCCGGCACAGAAAGTCCCGAGGATCCCACCACCTCTATCAGCACTCGGACGGACGCCGGGTGCTTCTTGTTTACCACAACCCCCACGACACCTTTGGCCCAAAAGCGATCCGGCAAATCCTGCAAAGCACCCGCTGGACCCAGGAAGACTTGAGACGCCTCCGGCTTGTAAGATAGCTCACATGGCCCCCTGTGGACAACTCCTGCCGACTACTGTATTTTCAACGACCGACTCCCGATGCTTGCCCTCTTGACTCATCCTGTAGGTCGGCTATACTACATAATGTAACGCATCGTATTACACCTTATGCTCTCTATCCGTCGCCTCGTCTGGGATTCCTGGAACGTCGCTCATATTGCTCGTCACCGCGTCACCCCCGAGGAGGTGGAAGAGGTCTGCCACGGGCGGCCGGTCACCAGCCAGACATACAAAGGTCGTGTCCGTGTGGTGGGGGCAACTCATCGCGGCCGCATGCTGACGGTCATCCTTGCCCCCACGGATGATAAGCAGGTCTACTATCCTATCACCGCCCGATCTGCTGACCGTAAAGAGCGGAGAAACTACAGAGGTGAGAGAGGAGGGCGCCAGTAGCTATGACGAAAAAGAAACTATCTAAAGCAAACCATATCCCTGAATTTGCAACTCTCGAGGAAGAAGCGGAGTTCTGGGATACCCATAGCACCGCTGACTACGAGCACGGGTTTAAACCCGTCCGGGTTCGCTTTGCCAAAAACCTCTCTAACGGCATTACGATCCGCTTTGACCCCGACACCCTTCAAAAGGTGCGCTTGGTTGCTCACACAAAAGGGATCGGCCCAACTACATTGATCCGGATGTGGGTTTTAGAACGCCTTCAAGAGGCCAAGCAACTTTGAAAGGCCCTCTGGGGACTGTGGATAAGTCTTTCAGCGACGTTGGAGGAGGGGTGCGGTCTACCCGAGACAGGGGTGCGGTCTACCCGAGACAGGGGTGCGGTCTACCCGAGACAGGGGTGCGGTCTACCCGAGACGCCCTATACAAAACTCCCATGCCTACAAGGCTTTTTTGACTTTTCCACAGGGCTCTCATAGTATTCTCATAGTATTCTTATACGTTCTCATATGTCAGCCCTTCGGGCTGACCCGAAACGGTTTTAATAAATCTTCAAAACCAGCGGCCAGCCCCTACTCCCATGGCTACTAAAAGTCAAAAACAAAAGAAACTAAACACCCTGGGACAACCCGACCTCCTTACAGAGGGAGAGAGGCTACCAGCCCTATTCCCTAATACAGGGTTACTGGTCACGCCAGACTATATACCCGCCGAAGTTTCCCTTGAAACCATTGGGTATTTCACCCCATCAAGCAAGCGCATCAAAGGTATCCTGACAAAAGAAAAGATATTAGCCGAGAAAACCAACCCAGACGGAACCAAAACAGAGCTCAAGGTCCGTATTATTGCCAGCGGTGAATACGGATTGCCCAACACCTCTGACCTTGATTACTACCGCGCGTTTCTAAAAATTTTAGATGAAATCGCCGACCGGGACGGAGAAATCCCTGACCCTGTCAAAATTCCCGCCAAGAAGCTCATCCGCTATGCCGGTAAAACCGTACGCGCAGGCAAAAAAACGCACACCGCTGTGGAAAAAAGGAGCGGCAAGCAGAGAACCATAACTGGCAGAGACCCAACAATCGATGAGGTAAAAGACTGGATACGCAGAAACCGTCACACCGGCATCGTCGGGTATCTGTACAATGCGCAGAAAGACGACTATGACGAAGTAGGGGAGGAGCCCTTATTTCGCAAATATCGCCTCCGTGGTCAACGCCTTTCAGATGGAGAGATTGCCGAAACCAACTATGTTTGGCTCGCCTCCTGGTTTCGCATCAACTATTCCCGCTATCGGAGACCCATTGACCTTGCTTTCCATAGGTGCTTGCGCAAACCTATCGCAAAGTCTCTCTATCCACTCCTGGAGACTGGTTGGTACGCCTCAGGCGGTAAGCCATACGAGAAAAGCTACCGTGACCTCTGTGAAGAGTTCCTCCTTCGTCATGAACGATATGAGGCCGACGTTAAAAGACAGCTTGACCCCGCCCACCAGGAGCTGAAGCGCGAGAAGTTCCTCGCCAAGTGGGAGTACCGCAAAGCGGCTGATCTACAAGACTGGGTCATCACGTGGTCACCAGGTCCAAAGTACTTCAAAGACCAAGATGCTCGGAAGGCCCGCCGCGAACTTCACGCACAAATCCAGAGAGGATTTACCGCAACTCCTCAACCCACAGACAACAAATGGCGTCAAGACCTCCTCGTACAGGATATTCTGGAAGTAACCCGCGACCCACACAGCAAAACCTTCTATCAGCTTGTTGCCGCAAAGTTGGATGAGGACACTGTTCGCCGCGCCATCTCCGAAACCAAGGTCGCCTTTCAGATGGGAGACATTCGCAAAACCCGCGGGCAGTATTTCACGGATACCATCAAGCGCTTCGCCAAAGAGCAGGGTATCACCCTGAACCCAAAGAACAGAAGGACAGGAGGTGAACACCCGTGACGCCACAACCCGTCATCGCCTCTGACAAACTTGACACCTCCTCCCGTACCTACTTCTTCGACGTCCGCGAATCCCAACGTCAGAAGAAGTACCTGACCATCAAAGAGAGCTACTCCCGCCAGGGCCAACGCCACGAAGCCATCATCACGATCTGGCCCGAAGACGCTGGCACCTTCCGCGACAAACTGACCACCATGCTCTCCCAGCTCTCTTAACCTGACCGTGCGACTCACTCGCACCCACCTGCGACTGACTCGCAGGCACAGGAGCATCACTGCTCCCTGACCTGACTTCACGGCGGCGGTGTCGTCGGGACGTTCGCTCACGCTCACTGCGCTACGCGCACCCCCCATTTCTTGCCCTTGGCCACAAACCCCCCTTTCACAGGGGGTTGTGTTGCCCCTTGCTTTTACACGCAAGGGGGCCAGGGCAAGAAAGCACCTGCCTGACGCAGGCTTGGGGCGTGCGCTTCGCGCCCGACCCCCCTGCTCACCTCACTCGTCTACACTCGCTCGGCTTCGCCCTCTGCCCCACGTTTCGGACGCCGACTCCTCGTCGTCTCCGAAACGCTTCACAGGTCACCTTCACAGGTGACGCGGGCAGAGGTCTTGGGTCTCGCCCTGACGCCTTCGCTCACGCTTCAGGCAGGCTTCGACCCGAGCAGGGGGGTCGGGCGCGCTGGCGTTTCTATCGCTCCGTCCCTGCGGGACCGAGCTCCTGCGAAAGGCTGCGGCTGGCGCCTTGCCCTTCGCAGAGAAACGCCGACGCCCCGACGACACCGCCGCCGTACTCCACTTCACACTTTCACACTCCACTTACAATACCTCCCCCCTCCGCAATCCTGCGCCTCACGCACAGGAACGCCCCCAGGGGCTTCGCGGGGACAGCGCCTCCGCGCAGGGGAAACCCCCAACGCTCCGCGCTGTCTCGAGCAACAAAAAAGGGCATCCAACTCGCTCAAGCGGATGCCCTCACAACACCCTTCTTACAACTCATCCCTCCTACTTCAGCGCATTCCACAGCTCATTGATATCCCGCATCACCTCCCCCGTCGCCGGATTGCGATCCGGGTGATACTTGACCGCAAGCTTCCGGTAAATTCTGGCCGCCTTCTCCAGCTTCACCGATCCCGTCGCTGACGACGGCCGCTGCGAAGCTCTAGCCCGTGCTTCAACAAGCTCTGTTTCCAGCCGGGCAATCCGACTATGGAGATGGGCGACCTCTCGCCGCCGGCGATTGAGGTCCTGGCGGAGGCCTTCGCTCTCATGCACGAGCTGGCGGAAGTTCGGGTCAGTGAGGAAACGTTTGAACAGTAAGGCTTCCTCGGCCTCCGGAGGAAGCGCTTTGCCGATATACCTGGTGCGCTTCTTGCGCCCCGCCTCATCCCATTCCACCAACTGCCAGTAGGGGCCATGGGCGAGCTCGATCCCGTGGCAGGTGGAGCAGCCCCGCTTCCCGCAGGATTTTTTCACCTGCTCGTAGGTCACCCGCTTATATCGGGTCCCCTCCTCATACGGCACCACGTTAATCAGCGTCCGGGTCTCCATCGCTTGTCACCTTTCTGTGCAAGAGGATTGCCGCCGGGTCCACGTTGCCCCACTCTACCCCAGAAGGAGTGTCTTGTACAGAACCCTTACAAGAAAAAAGCCTCCCCAGTGTCTCATTTTTCTTGCCAAAACCCTTCAAAAAAGATAGCGTTTTGCTGACCTCCCAAGGCTAGTATATGCACACGGAGAACACTCCATGCCCTTTTTCGGTATCAGACTTTTTGATAGAGAGCGCCGCGATACCCCCACTACAGAAGCGCGCCTCCGCTTTTCCTGGCTCTGGCATGCCAGGTTACGAGAGCACATCTTCATCCTTGCAGGTATTTTTGGACTCCTGATTACGGGCTACATTCTCGTTACCCACCAGCGCGACATTCGCACAAAGGCAGCCCAACTCAAGTATGGCGAAGCCCTCAGAGAGCAAGAACGTCAGCTTCAAGAAGAGCAGCGTCAGCAAGAGGCAGCCTGGCACAGCTGGGAAGCAGAGATGCGTCGCGAGCTTGCCCGCCAGGGCGGAGTCCGCAGTATCGAGCTTTCATCTGCCTCGTTGGACAGTACCCAGCTTGCCTCTCCGCAGATGCCTCCCTTTCCTCCTCCCCAGCCATTAGGGTTTAGGCTTGTCACCGTAGAAGTCCGCTCCGAGCCGGCAGGGGCTGAAGTGTTCCTGGACTGGATGCTGAAAGGGCGCACCCCGCTCCGCTTACAGGGCGAGGCAATCAGCGGGTTGCTTGTCGTCGGCAAGGAAGAGTATCAAGCCTGGTTCCAACAGATCGACTATCGCAACAATACGGCTCTTGACTTGCCTCTCTCGCCCGAGCAACCCCGTTCACGCACGCGTTTGTTACTCGTCATGTTAGAACAGACTTCACCAGACCCCTTTTCTTTCCTCAGTAGCAAGCTCATCCAAGAAGGTTTCACCGTTCTCGGACCCGCCGAAGCCGCTCAATTCCAGCGGGAGTTCAGTCGAGCTCAGCAGCTCTCCTCCCGCGCTCTTCGCGCCTGGGCTCGCGCCAGGTTTGACACCGATCTTCTCGTCGTAGCTCGATTCCAGCCATTTATCCGAGAGCTAAGTCAACAGGACCTCACGTTCTCTGGCATCCGTGAGCGCATCGCGGGCGCGGTGCGGGTTGAAGCCGTCATTGAGCTGGATGTACAGGACCTCCGTTCCGGTGACCACCTCACGGCGATCTCCTCCAAGGGAACCACTTTCGCTCTCGATCGTAACCAGGGCATCCAAAAAGCGCTTACACAGACAGCCACAGATGCCGCAAAGAAGCTTCGCCTTTGGATTCAGCGATAACCCATGGATACCAGCCAGTGAGAAAGGCAGGTGGGAAGATGACAACACACGTCCGGATCGTTCTTACCCTTCTCGCCATTGGCAGCCTCGCCTCCTATACCCTCCCAGCTTCGGCTCAGGATCTCAGGACCGGACTGGACCAACTGGCTGCCCAAATCACGAAGGCTGCTCCCGAGGACAAGCAGTTTCTCATTGCCGTTGCTGATTTTCCCGACCTTCAGGGAGTGACCAGTGACCTGGGTCGCTACATTGCTAGCCGCCTCACCACACGCTTAGGGCAAAGCCCAAAGTTCCGTGTCATCGAGCGCCAGCGGCTGGAACAGGTTTTAGGAGAACTGAAGTTCAGTATGTCAGACCTTGTAGACCCAGAGAAAGCAAAACAGCTAGGGCGCATGGCAGGCGTGGAGGCCATTGTCGTAGGAAGCGTATCAGACTTGGGCAACCAGGTAGATATCGACGCTCGGATGATCGAAATTGAGACCAACCAGATGATTCTTGCAGAAACCACCACAATCAGCAAGGATCAGGTTGTCACGCAACTGTTGGACCGAGGTCGGCAGGCTTCGATATCCACAACCAGGCCATCAACGACTCCATCAGCACCCCAGGCACCTCCAGGCTCCCAGGAAGTCTCTCAACGACTCTTGATCATCGGTAACACTTTCAAGGGGCTGGGATTCCTGCCTCCCAGGACAAACCCTGCAAATGAGCATGGCTATTGGTTTGATAAAGCGTTCGACGACCAAGCCTGGCAAGAAGTCACCCTTCCCGTCAACAAGTGGGGCAAAGAACAGGCCGATTTCCTTGCCCGGCTCCGGTTCGACTTCAAGCCTGGGGCCGGAAAAGTGCTCTTAAGCTTTGAAAGCGACGACGGTATTTGGATCTATATTAACGGCAAATCGCTTGGACATTGGGGAGGAAATTTCGGCGAGAGGAAGTGCGTGAACCGCTGTAGCAGTCGCAGGGAAGACGTGGCCCCTCTTGACATTACTTCACGCCTTGTCCCTGGCCCCAACATCATCGCTTTCAGGGTTCATAATGCCCAAGGCAACGGATATTTCAATGCCTACCTCACACCAGAGTTTTAATGGCGTGGCGATCTCTGTAGGAGTGAATCGATGGACTGGATCTCTTGGTTAGCACTATTGGGCATCTGCATTTTTGGCTTGGTCCTCCTATACGGTATTAGACGTGCTAAGACGTATACAGCCGATCAACAGGCCCTTGCTTTGGGCCTACCCGGGCACGGCGCTGGCCAGCCTGATGCCTCAGCCCTTCAAAACCACCCCTATATCGTCGCCCTCCAGAGCGAGGATCCGGCACAAATCGCCAAAGCACCCCTGCCAGATTTTTTGACTCCAGAACTCCTTTTCCAAGGCATTACCGGGATTCGATCCCAAACCTCTCTTCTTGACCAGTTCATCGACCGCATAGCTCGGCAGTTCACCATACAGCAACAGCGAAAGCTCACCTTGAGCTGGATTCAATACATCGAAAGCATAGGCGCTTCTCAAAATACCTTCTTGCACCAAGTGACCGAACGGCTTCTTGTCCCCCTACAGCAGCAAAAAGATGAGAGCACCCTGAAAGCTGATATCGCCGACGAAAACCGCCGTAGAGCCGAGGCACGCCAAGCGCAGAAAGATTTGGGCAAGCCTAAAGACGAGCGCCCGCAAAAACCTAAGGATGAGATTGACGAGTGGATAGAGGCAATGCGGTGGCGTGAAGATGCCAAAAGGCGCCTGAAAGTTTCTCGCGGCACCGAAGAAGAGTTACAGATGATCGACAACGCCTATGAAGACCGTGTTCGGCGTATCCAGGAGAGGCTCTCTTCGAAATAACCGGTCCCACGAAAAAGCCGCCCACAGCTTCATGGACGGCTCTGACTACTAGCGCTCCGGCGCTAAAGAATTTTCGTCATTCCTGGCCACCACTGATGACCCTCAGCCGAGCTTTTAGCTCGGCTTTTCGTTGCTCTTGGTTCTCTTGATGCTTACGATAACCTCCGTACACCGGCGACACACCTATCACCTCAAAATATCCAGGGCGCGGTTCTCGTACCCGCTCGACAAGCAGGCACATCTTAAGGTCGAGCATCATCGCCAGCATTTCCATCTCGGCGGCTTTGATCTCGGCCCTCATCAGCTCCTCGAAGAGAAACGCTCTATCCTTCAGCGCCTTCTTATAACTCGGCCTGCTGTCGCTGATTCTCGCCCTAGCCCGTATCTCCTGCACACGCTTTACATACTCGCGATTTGGCGTTTTCTCCCCTATGTGGTTATAGAGGGCGAGGTCTCCTTCATTCTCAAAGTCGATATTCGTGAGAAACGGCGGCAACTCGTTTTCAAACGGGTTTTTCATGTCCCCTCCTTCCAGCCGGAGCGCTGGAGGGAGCCTCCTTCGCTCTCTCCGGTGCTCATGGCCCAAAAGAAGGGTATAATACAAGTTATGGAATAAAGCCTCTTTCCTAAGTACTTGCAACTATTACTATTTTTTATGATAACTGTCAAGAGGCGCAAAGATGAGACCTCTCTTTATTGGCTACACCAACCCCACGCAAGAAACAGACGCCGGCGATCCACAGCGCCGGCAGAAGGTCGATTTGACCTTCCAGGACCTCGTCACCCATGTCCACGGTGTCGGAGCCACCAGGTCAGGTAAGTCAAAGTGGCTAGAGTGGTTTTGTCGCCAGCTCTATCAGGAAGGTGCGGGCTTTACGGTGATTGACCCCCAAGGGGCCCTTGCCAAGGCTCTGGTCTCCTATTTCGCCTACATCCGACCGCGCAGGCCCGTGATCTATTTTGACCCCTCGCGCACCGACTACCTGGTGCCTTTCAACGCCTTTCGCTCCGGTTATGATGAGGTCTCCAAACGAGTGGCCAAGCAGGTGGAGGCCCTCCTGCGGGTCTGGAATGTCGAGAACTCTGACGAAACGCCGCGCCTGGAGCGGTGGCTTCGCTGTATCTTTCACCTGTTCGCCACTGGCCTTATCTCCCTAAACGAGGTCAGCTACCTTCTAACCTGGACCCATGTGGCAATCCGAGAACATGCCGTCCAAGCACTCAAAGATAACCCCATGATCCAGAACGAGTGGCTGGAGCTCCTGGCCTACAAAAAACCCCAGGACTTTGCAGCGCAGATCGAGAGCGCGCGCAACCGCCTCTTTCGCTTCGCAGAGCCCCGCCAGATCCGCCGTATTATGAGCATTGAGGAGCGGAGCCTGGACTTCGGAGCTATCTTTGAGCAAGGGGCAATTCTCATCGTCAATCTTCAGGAGAGCCGATCATTCTCCGAAGAAAACGCCCGCCTCATCGGCACCTTGATGATCAACGAGCTCTGGGCAGCAGCCCGGAGCCGGCCCAAACCTCCAAAAGCCCCTTACTTTCTCCTCATTGACGAAGTCCCGCGGTTCTTAACCCCTGACATCAAAGACATCCTGGACCGAGGAGCCGGCAAGGGCCTTCACCTGGGCGTCTTCCACCAACACCTGACCCAATTCAAAGCGCAGGACCCTTGGACATTTGAGTCGGTCATGACCAACGCCAAGGTCAAGCTCGTCTTTGGCGGCTTGACCAAAGAAGACGCGCTCTTGATGGTGGACGAGATCTTTGCCAACCAAATTCAGTACGACGAGGTCAAGTTCACCATCGAGCAGACTAAGTTCTGGCCTGTCTATGGCCGTGATACGGTCTCTATGAGTAGTCGTGGTGGGGCCAGGGGGAGCGCAACCAGTACCCTCGCGGGAGTAAGCGCAGGGCAAGCTATCACTACCTTCCCAGATACCGACGGGTTTTATAATATCCCAGGCCCTATTACCGATACAACCGGCGCCTCTCAAGCGGAAGGACGCAGTCAATCCGAAGCGGCGATGTGGAGCGACGGCGAGGCCGACATTCCCATCTTTTACCCTGTGCCCTTCAAAGAGGTTTCCTCCATTGAAACCTACACCTTAGAAGAGCAACGTAACCGCCTAGCGGACTGCTTAAAGGAGCAGTACCAACGCCACTACTTCGTCAAACGGCCTGGGCAGAAGACTGTGGCGGCCGTCACTCCCTTTGTCAAAGAGTTCCGCATTTTCCCCAAGCGCGAAGAAGCTTACGTCCTTGAGCACCTCATCAAACCCTATGCATTGCCCGTCGAGGGTATTGATCAACAGCTCCAAGACCGCCTGAAAAAACTTGAACGCGAGGCCAAGCAGGGCGCCAAGCGTCTGCCTGAATTCAAAACCCGCGAGTAAGCTATGGTATAATGAGGGATACCGCCATGCCGCATCCGCTCTTAAAGCTCTTCCAGCGTCCAGACAATCCCCCTCGCATCCAGCTCCAAGCGCGGGACGAGCGCATTGTGGAGCTTGTCTGGCGCTACCGCTTCCTGACCCTCGATCTCCTCAAGCTGCACTTGCACCACCGGGCCACCGATACCGCCTTACGCCAGCGCCTGCGAGCCCTCTTCGTGCATGGCTTCCTGGATCGCCCCCAGGCCCAGCTTGTCAGCCGCATCAACGGCGACGAGCGCACGACCGTCTATGCGCTTGGCTTGCAGGGCGCCAAGCTCCTGGCCCGAGTGCTGGGTATCCCCATTGAGAAGTCTCGCTGGACCCAGAAAAACAACGAGGCCAAAATCATCTATCTTGACCACACGCTGGCCTGCGCGCGCTTTCGCACCCTCTTGAGCGTCGCCTTGCGCGACCATGCCCGTGCCCGGCTCTTTCACTGGGCCGAGAAGAACCCTGCCCTCCACGCCACCCTTACCCATCCTCCCCGACTTTTTGGTGAACAGAGCGAACGACTCAAGCTCATCCCCGATGGCTTTTTTGGCGTGCACTTTCCCCGAGAGCCAGAGGGCGCCAACAAGTCTTATTTCTTCCTGGAAATGGATCGCGCTACCGAACCCCTCTCCCGCTTCGTGCGCGCCAAAGGGAGGGGCTATCGGGAATACCGCAAGTCCGGCGACTACCAGCGCTTGGGTATTAAGGGGTTTCGCGTCCTGATCGTCGCGCCCAACCAGAGCCGCCTCCAGAGCTTGCGCCAGAGCATTGCGGCCTGGCTCAAAGACGAGACCGACCACCCCTTGGAAAAAATCCAGATGTGGCTCTTTGCGTCCGAGGAACGCTACTCCCTTACCAACCCCATGAGCATCCTCGCCCCCATCTGGCAGACCGTGGGCGATGAGCGCTTTGTATCGCTCTTGGACTGAAGGGGGATACCAAATATTTCCTCCCGCAAAAACTCTCATCATGAAGCCTGTGCGTGGGAAATTTGCCCTATCTTGGGGCTCGCCTTATAATCCGAGCGAAGAAACGGAGGTGACACCGATGTGTCAAAAACATCTTTACTTATTGGGGGAAGCATTGCTATTTTTGCCCTGCTTATATTAGCGGGCTTTACCCTCTTGCCCCGGGAGCGAACGATGCCGCCACTTACAACTTCTTCACCGCATCCTTTGCCGACTCAACCCCAGCCCACGTCTGCCCCGACTGCCCCCTCAACCGACCAGCCCTCTCCTGACCCTACTGCCACCTGGATGACCTACCGCAATGAGAAGTATGGGTTTGAGGTGAAGTATCCACAGGACTGGTTCCTTCATGAAAGCTATAGACAGTCAGAGAGCGCATGGAAAGATCTTCCACGTACTGATAAAGAACCAGCAGATATTGATATCGCTACCATCTCCGTAGCGGATTTTGACCTCCTGCGTCCGGGAGAAAACCCAGGGTTGGTAGAAATCATCGTGACTCTAAATTTTAGTAACTCACCTCTCTCAAATGAATTTATCGAAGACAGAATCAAAGCATGGACAGGGGAACAATCTCTCACAAAAACTATCTCCGCAGGGCGACTCGCCTGGATATATCTTGATAGATGCAACTCTCAGCGTCAATCAGTTTGGTCAAGTGACATTTTCATTATAAATGAGGGGAAACTATTTTATCTCTCTGGTGGAGTTAATCCAGAATCAATCATAGATGACAAAACCACAATAGCCTCATGCGAAATACTTAACCAGATCCTTTTGAGCTTTCGATTCGCGCAATAGGAGGGTTGCCGATGGGGAAAAGCATTATATGGCGCTGTGCTTTTGCTTACGCCTTAAGCCTTCTCTTCCCCTTTGCCCTTTTTGGCGCAGTGGACTATAAACTTCCTTATCCTGGAGGAGTCATGTATCGAGTGTCACAAGGGAATAATGCAGACACAAATGGCGATCAAAAACCAGATTCCAATGGAACTCATGGTCTCTTTCGCATTAATAAAAGAAATGGTGACCCGAAAGCAAGATACGCTTTTGATTTTGCGATGCCAGAAGGTTCAGTTGTCGTTGCATCTGCTGGTGGAATCGTCAGTTTCGTAAGAGATGATTCCAAAAAGGGAGGGTGTAGTCGTAGGTTTCAAAACGATGCAAACTCTATTGTCATTGACCATCCAGATAACACAAGAACTTTATACCTACATCTTCAACAAAACTCGTCCTCTGTAAAAGTCGGGGACCAAGTTCGCCGAGGGCAAACACTTGCTAAGAGTGGGGTGACTGGTTGGATTTGTGGTGCTCACCTCCATTTTCAACGCCAGATACAGGGGAGCAGTTGGTATACGAGATCCCTACCTATTGCCTTCTCCGATGTCTCAGAAAACGAAGGAGTTCCTATCGCAACCCATCCTTACACTTCAGGGAACTATGGCGACCTTCCAACCGGCACCCTCCTTTTCAGTGCTAAACGCGATGGTAACTACGACATTTATACAATCAACGCCGACGGAACCGGGCTGACAAAGCTGACCACTGATTCCCATGATGACATCGGGTTTACTCCTAACCCCTGGTCTCCAAATGGGGCGCAGATTGCATTTAGTCGTAATGACATATCTTCTCCCCCCTATTGGCGAATTTACCTTATCAATAGCGATGGGGGCATAGTCGTTAGGGTCACAGACGGAATTTCGCCTGACTGGTCGCCAGACGGACAAAAGCTGGTCTTCACAAAGTGTCCCAGCAACTGTGGAATTTATACCATTCACACTGACGGAAGTGGAGAATTAGCCCTGTATAGAGATGGAGGTCAGTACGCCCAGTGGTCAGTGCTTAATAAAATTGCATTTGAGCTTTGGAGAGCTCCAGGTGATATCGACGTCGCCATTATCAACCCTGATGGGACAGATCTCATCGTTATTGATCTTACTTCCTCTGGTAATCCCCAGCCGCGCTGGTCACCCGATGGAAGCAAACTCGCTTTTATCCGTCATTGGGACGATGCCTGTGGCTATCCCTGTCACGCAGAGATCTATACAGTAGATTTCGATGGCTCTAATCTAACAAAAATCTTAGATTTACCAGCCACTTTAGTGTACATTGGTATTAATCCCCTAACCTGGTCTCCAGAAGGCAAACAATTAGCCTTTTCCAAAAACGGAGGACTCTATATCGTCAACGCTGATGGAACCGGGCTACGAAACCTAACCGCTGAAACAGGAAACCCGTCTTTTGGAGATATCTTCCCAGCTTGGTCACCAGATGGAGCTCACATCGCCTTTGCGTCTAATCGAGACAGGCGCGGTGATGACCATGAAATTTTCCTTATCAATGTTGACGGCACCGGCCTCCAAGACCTGACCAACAGCCCTGATTCAGACGACCTCTATCCATTTTGGAAGCCTGAATAGACCCTACAGGAGGGAAGCTGCGATAAGACGTCATTTGTCCCCCCAAAACCCCTCAAAGGAGGAAGACACCCAACCCGAGATACCTCTCTTGCCGCAAACACGCCTCCTGGCGCATCTCCGTGTAAAATTCGCCCCTTCCAGAGGATTATTTCGAGTCTGCGAGAAACAAGGTTCTGCCTGCAGGACAGGTTCTTCTATCCCCCGGTCTGTAGAGTCTCTTGCTGCCACCGCAATGCGGTATGGACGCGGCTCCCTCCGCCTGCCGCCTGCCGCCTGACGCCGTCAGGCGGCAACCGCAGCGAGCGCGCGTCCCTTCTTTATAAAGACGGTGGCAGCACGCCCGCGCTTCCATGGCTTGCGCCATCGAAACGCGGGCGACGATCACCTGATATCCCTTCTCGGATAATCACAGGAATCACCCCCAAACGCGCGAAAAGTCCAGGGGATACCCCCCCAGTATCCCTCCTGCCCCCAAACGTTCCCCTGCAACCCGCTACGTGCAAAATTCACCCCCTCCCGAGGCCCACATACCCCCTCGCGCCCAGCTCCGCCAACGACCATGCGCGACAAGGACTTTTCACTTTGCCCTTCGCTCATCGCTTCAGGGCAAAGCCCTCCGCTGCCATCATACCGTGCCCTGGCGCTCCCTTTCCTTTACAGGAAAGCGAACGCCACAGCACCCGTGCTTCGCGCCCCCTCCGCCCCAGCGTGGCGTCGGGGGTGAAAAGACCTTGTCGCCGTTGGCTACGCTGGCTCACTCATTCCCCACCTCCTCTCCGCCCTTCGACGAGATCGGGGCACCTCTCCTCCTCCCACTTTCCCCAAGAGGAGAGACTCACCACCAAAAACAAAACAGCCCCAGGTCCTCGACCCAGGGCTGGAAACTCACCTCTCTACCTCTTAGGAGAGAGGCTACAAGGTTCTACAATTTTCAATAGCCAGCGACCGGTTGCCCCGCATCGCTTATGTGCAAGCGTGCGCCGCACCGCGCGCACCGATACCGATGTCCCGGCTGCATGACCTTCGGATTGCCCGCCTCCACATAAGGAGCAACCCGGAAGTTCAGCACCAACTGGCCGATGGTCTCCTCATCTCGCCAATCATGCGAACAGGATGCAGGAGGTGTCAGCACGTCGAGGCCTCCGTGCGCCAGCTATACACCTCCCCGTCGTTGTCGATCCGGCCCTCACCGGCGCCGAGCTTCATGTAGAGCGTGATCTCCTCGGCCACGTCTGCAGGGACATGCGCGAGGCAGACCATTCCTCCCCGCTGGTGGTCAAGGATCATCGCTGGCCTTCCGCAAATCCGGCAGTCATCGTGATACACGATGCAGTGCGCGTCAGACATCATTCGCCCTCCGTGGCTGTTCGGTATCACCCCTCGCCGGCGTTTCACGTTCCTCCGCGCCCTGCGCTTCCATCTCCTCCATACACTCGCCACACATCAGCGAGGCCTCTGGTTTAGCCCAAGCATTCTGCCCGCATGAAGGGCAGGTGTACTTCATCTTGTTCTTCCCCTTCGGTCGCGGGCGCTCCCCTCCTACCGCCGACTGCCAATTGAGCCGGAAGCTTGTGGCCAGGAGCTCGTCGGCCGCTCGGTCAAACACCCCATCTTTGATGATGTAGTGGGTCATGTGCTGGCCAGTCTGCTTCCCGTCCGGCGCTCCGGTGTCCGAGGGCATCAGCCCGACCTCCACCATCTTCGCGGCCCACTGCTGGTTGTGATAGCCGGTGCGGCTTGGCTTGCCACAGTGCTGTTGCCAGCAATGGCACATCTCATGGACCAGAGTGCTCACGATCTCCTTATCCGAGCGACCCACAAACGTGTCCGGGTTGAGCGCCAGCTCATCGGTGCTGGCTTCCTGATACCTCCGGTGGCCAAAGCGATCATTGGCAAAATACCCATAGCTCTTGGCCTTGCGCTGTAACGTGATGAGACAGGGCGGGAGCACCCCGCCAAAGAGCCGGGCGTTGAACCACTCGTAGGCCCCTTCAAACCCCGCATACTCGTTGCTCGTAAGAGATCCCTTCCGGTGGTCGCTCACTTACCCTCACCTCCTTTCAGAGATTGTATAGTACGATACACTACCACACCTCATCTCCCGTCAACCACGCTCGCGGTGTCTTCGAGCGCAGCGTCGCGGCTGACAAACGGTCCATAGGTAGTGGAATCCTCGTCATCACCGTCCAAATAGCCAAGGTACTCACCCGCATCGTCGGCCTGGTCGTGGGCCTCCGCTTCGTCGGCCGCTTCCACGAGGTACTTCGTCCAGGTCTTTCGTTCGGCTTCGACAATGAACCAGGGCATAGTATCCTCCCCTCTTCGCAGCTCGCTGTCAGTGGTCACGATCAATATTCCTCCGGTAACAACAGGGTGGTGGTAGAGCGATCCGCTTCCGTAATCACCCAGACCCTCACCCCAAGAGTAGTCCGGTACGCGCTCAACAGCCGAAACCCCTGCTGAAGCGACAATTCGTTTTCTGCCTTGTCTTCCTCCGGCACTTCTCCCCAATCGCCCGATTGATGCCGCGCCAGGAACTCGCGCGGGTCTTGCACGGCCTCCTCCAGGGCCTCGCCCGCGCCGTGCGTGATGAGGCACTGGCCCAACGGAAAGCGCGGTGGTCTGACGATCGTGGATACCCAGCACCCGCTTGGCTCATCCCACGTCACCGCAAGCGTTACCGCCGGCAGGTTCTCCAGGAGCGGCAAGAGCGTCTGCCGGACCTCCTCGCTCCGTGCGCTCCGTATCACACGCAGGTGTACCCTGCTCTCTTCGGCAATGCGCATCTGACAAACGATCCCCCGCGCGCCATCCTGGGTCATGGGCACGAGCTCATACCCTCCGAAGGTCTGCGCAATGTCCGCTAACCACTCCGGGTCAGCGGGTTGTGGACGATCAACCATAATCACGCCGACCAGGTGCGCCGGCGCAATCGGAAGGCCGTAGCCGGACACGCGATCAGCAGTGTCCGGATGCCGCAGGTAGATGACTGGCCGTTCATGGATTGGCGTCATCGGATTCTCCTTCTCTCACTGCCACTGCGTCTCAATTCCCGAGATCGGTCCACACCTTCCCGTGCGGGTGATACCGCTGAAGCGTCCCTCCCAGCGGCCGCTTGCTCCGCAACGCCCGCCACCGTAACCGCGCTTGCCGCAACAACTCTTTCTTTCTCTCGTCCGCCAACTCGTTGCCGCCTGCAAGCGTGGCGAGTCGCTCCACGCTTGTGACCGACTCCGGATCCACTGTTGGCCCCCAGAGAAAGACAAGCACCGGCCGCCTGTCAAAAAACCCAGTATCCAGCGAGAGATCGTGCCCGGTGCTGATGAAGCCGGGCCTCTTAATCACAGTCAGATACACTGCTCGGGCGTCGGTGATGCTCGGAAAAGCCCAGGCGTTGCCCTCAAGATCGCTCCCTTTGGTGGGGCGCTTTTTCTTCATGGCTCACCTCCCTTCCAAAAGAGCACCTGCGCCAAGGGTTTCAACTCATCGTTGAACCACACCTCGCACCGCTCACACACATACCCATCCGGCTGGACCCCCAGAAATAAGAGTACCTTCATGATCTCGCCGCATTGCGGGCAGGTTTTTTCTTCCTTAGGACGTTCCATCTGCATCCTCCTCTCATACCATCCTCGCCAACGGTTTCAGATCGTGTGCGTAGATCACCTTGCACGTCCGGCAGAGATACCCCTCTCCGGACAGCATCGAGAAAAACACGATGGCCTTCCCTTGCTCCAGCACGCCGTCACACTGCGGACACCTCTTTTCCTCTTTAGCCGGTTCCATCCTCGCTCCCCTCTTCCCTGGGCGGAGACCACACGATGGTCTCCTCCAGGTCAAAGACCTTGAGGTCATCGGCCTCGGGATCCATCTGCGGCCACACATGCTCGGCCATGCGGATCGCCGACTCCCTCTCTGCGTAGAACACGACGTCGTGAATCAACCCGCCTTCAGCAGTCACAAGCACAAACCCTTCCATTGCCTCTCCTCACAGCGACCCCGTATCCCGAAACGAAAACCAGCGACCCGTTCCGTTGCCGACGATCACGTGATCCAGGACCTCAATTCCCAAGAGCTTGCCGCACTCCTTCAGGCGCGATGTCAATTCCCGATCTTCCGCGGACGGGGCGGGATCGCCGCTCGGATGGTTATGTGCCAGCAGAATGGTGCAGGCCCCTTCCCGAACCGCCGGGCCGAATACCTCGCGGGGATGCACGAGCGACGCATTCAGCGTTCCTTTCGAGACCTCGGTGTGCATCACGTACCGATGCTTGCTGTTCAGCAGCACTACCCAGAAATGCTCCTTGTCATCGTCGGAGGCCTCGACGAGATCCCGAGCCAGGAGCGCGGCAGTCGCCGGATCTTTGAGGATGCGCGGCGAGGGTTCGCCGGACTCCCGTACCACCATCCATGTCGCGAGCTTCAGGCGGTAGCGTTTGGAGGGCATAGCTCAACCCTCCCAGGTCGCCGGCGCCTCGTCCTCGCATCGCATGGCGTAGGCGAATGCCTCGGCGTTGTCGGTGTCGAATTCGCAGACGAGCTCGTAATAGGTGCCAAAGTCGTGCGGAAAGTCCTTGATCTTCAGCACCGCGCCTTCGGGCTCGGGGCCAATCACTCTCCGGAGCAGCTCGCGAAATCTGCGGCATTCGGCGATGCCCTTCTCACGGTAGCCCTCGGTGCCAACCTGGGCACAGGGTTCATAGGCCGGGGTTGAGCCGATGCAGAAGTAGTCACGCATCGCGTTTCCTCCTTGCCAAAGGACAAAAAATTCCCTCCAACCGGTCTCCGAACGCTTCAGAGAACGGAATGAGGGAACAAGGAAGGGAGCTAAACGACTCACCAGGTTGGCCTACAATGCACGATCTCAAGGAAGGGAAGGGGGAGATACTCTTGTTGACTTCGGAAAGTTTTGGCGGCGATCGCGCCGGCGAGGATACGTTTTGCAAGCGTAGCAGAGCGATTCTTCGTACTGAATTTCCTGATGGCACTTGCGACACTTAGGCCGGCAAGTCCCATCGTTGGGATGATTACAGGCAGGGCACTCGCCGAAGGCGGAGAGCTTCACTGCGCAATGACGACAGCTGGGCCGACTACACCGCCGGCAATCACTGAAGCCAGAGAGCTGATATCCACATTGGGGACAGCTGGTGGGCATACGTGAGCGATTAGAACGTTATCTTTGGAAGTAAAACAAAACCTTCGCCTCTCCTCAAGGTGATGCGCTTCTTTCTCAAGACCTGCTCCCTTATTTACTTGGATGTCTGCCTGCTACCACCGCGACAATACCAATCATCATGACGATCCCCAGGATAGTAGCATAGACGATAATCAGGCTATCCATAGATTATGATTTATGTAGCAAGTAAATTGCCCAGATATATGCAACGAGCGCTACTGCTCCTCCAAAGATAACCACTGGGTCGCCGAGCGGCGCTCCCGCAAAAATCTTTTGAACCACCAGCGAGGCGACAATCACTAACCCAAGCTCTTTCACCCACTTTGCAAGCGTCTTATAGTGATGTACTGACATACTCTAAGAGCAATCTTAGTCTTTTTGTCAGATCCTGTCAACAATCCTCTCTCCACCACTCCGCCAGTAGGCGGAGCTTTTTGATATGGCTCATCGCAAGCGATGTGCCCCTGACCCCAAATAGGTACGCCCCGCCCAAAGGGCGGGGCGCTTTTAGTGCGCCAAAAGTCCAAGCTCCTCTCACATACCGGGCGTCCTTGCAGCCAGCCTTGCATTGTAAGCCATCTTGCGCTGCGGTCAAGGTCTCCCTATAGATTCTATAAGGTATCAGCCCGCCCTTTCAGAAAAGGGCGGGCTTCCACCTTGACCGCAGCGCAAGATGGCTTAGGAATCATCTAAGGCTGCATAAGACCACAGCCTGCTACAAAACGAGGGTGGCACAAACAGGCAGGAACGCCTTAAAGTCTTCCTGACCCTACCAAGTAATAGAAGTATAAGGTAACTCCTTATCACTTGGTTTAAGTGGGAATAAAACACGCCCTCACTCACAAGAGAAAGGAGGTGAAAACCAATGGACAAAGAGACTAAGCCCTTAAACAATGCCCAACGCAAAGCATTAGCGCAGCTCTTAGAAAAAAGCTACGAGCGACTCATTAAGCAAGCCCAAGACAACGAAGGTATGCTTGTTGAAGAAATCACTCAAAAAGTCAAGGTAGAGCTTGGCGTTGATACGCTTGAAAATCAGATTAAAGCTTTAGAGCTACAGATAGAAAACCTGCAAGACAAAAAGAAACAATTAGGATTTAGTGAGTATGGGCTCTTAGAACGCTCAAAAGCTAAAATGCTCATTGATACCAGACTGCACCAAGAAAGTAGTGCTATACAAGACCTTGAACAAGACCAAACGGAAAAGCTCGCCGCTATTTGGACAGCCCAAAGCATTGAGGAGACAAAAGCGTTGCTCAAGGGCATTGTAAAGTAAGCTCTACAGGGAGTGAAAAAAGAAAGGAGGTGAGGATATGTGGCATTTAGACCATACGAAAACTTAATAGACGGCGAGCTGGACAATACCACACTTGGCAAGGTGACGGGTTGGATTCGCTTTTATCGGAAAGAAAAGAAACCTTTGAAAATCAGCCTTGACCTTCAAGGCGACTTTCACGAGGACATCAGGGGAACGAAAATCAGCCTTACTAATCCCGACCCCAAAGACCGCAACGAGAGCTTTGAACGGCAAGGCTCGTACATGGACGGCATGAGTGAAAAGCAGACAGGAGAGGTAGGCGACATCACGGCAGGGCTCAAAGACAACGGGAAGTATCCCTACGTCAATTACCCCTATATTGAATGGTTTAGCCAGACAAACGGGCGCGTTGTATTAGAACTTGACCAATCACAAGTCAAGATTACGGAAGATAGAAGGGCAAAGAGACCACCATTGACCGAACAAGAAAGGCAACAAGCCCAGATAGAGAAAGACAAGGCAATCATAAATTTTATGAAAGACTTAGTAAACACCTCAAGGAAAACGAATGGGAAACCACCCATCGGGGTGATAGTCTGGGGAGAGCCAAAAGCGAAGTAGCAAAACATCCTAAAAAGAAAGGAGGTGATACCCCTATGGCATGGAAACCACGACCGCAACAAAGCTCCTCAAAATACCCAGAGAAACCAGAGAAAAAACAGAACATACAAAACAACCAACGTCAAAACTTCTGGGTCACATGCAAAACCTGCCAGACCAAGTTCAGCGTTCCGCAGGAGTGGATATTTAAGTACCTTGAACGAATCGGTTACGACGCACCCGATGAGGAGTAAACGAAAGCCAAGAGTCAGGAGGGGGACTTTTGGCGCACACCCCACCTGGCAGTCTAAGGCAAAGGCTGCCTTTGCCAAGACTGCCTGCCCTCATCCCAGGGCAGTCCGCCCACGGGCGGACATCAAAAAGGGGTGGAGAGAGGATTTTTGCAATGACCATACGTTACAACTTTACCTTCAAACTACTAAACAACTATACACGTAAAGTATTACAGAACTAAAATACTTTAATTGTTTAACACTAAACAACTAAATAATTCTCCAAACAATCTGTTTTACCAGCAAGCCCGCACTCCCCTACTTATTCCCTCCCTAAGCCACCTGCAGCACACCGCGCCGCGACCAACGCCGCGCACGGCGTCAGCAACCCACTGCCCCGCACTGCCACCAGGTCGCACACCCTCGCTGGCGTCCGTTGAACAAGTCTGACGCACCGGCCCACGCTCGCCGGGCATCTCGTTCTCTACCCCTCGGAGGCATCCGAGGGCTTTGTTGTTTCCAGCCCCTCAGTTTCGCGGCTTGGTCCTTCAGCGAAACTCGCTCGCAGGTCTTAAAATTCGAGACCCACCGGCCACGTCCCGATCGAAGTGATTATGCCCGAGGCCCGCAGGCTAGATACGATACGGAGGAATCATGCAACGCTCACGCACCTCATCAGCTCGGCGTTTGTGGACCCTCTCTTGACAAAGTACACTATTAGGATTATATTTACTCCATAAGTGATGAGAACATCGTCGTCGGGCCATATGCTGTAACTTTCAGAGGGAGGGGGAGGCAATGTTGCAACCTCTAAGTGGTACTGGATCTGTTGAGGTTCCCAGCAAAGAAGAGCTCCTTCGTATGTTTGAGGCATGGGGGCACTGCCATACGCTTCATACCCATCGATACCTCGATGCCCTCTTTGATGAGACGATGAACGACATCAACCGTATCAAGTCCTTCGTGGAGGTTCTGTATATCTTCTGCGAGCGCTTTCACGATTGCACATGGGCTATCGGACTAAACTTTCACGATGACGATGTCCGACAAGCGCTTGCCGATAACCTCTATGATGAATATGGCTCCGGCAATAAGAGCCGTGCACATCTTGGCCTTATGCGCCGCCTCCTCCATTCTCTGGGGTACACCGACGAGATGCTCAAAGGAATCCGCCTTAACCCAGGTGCCCAGCGATTCATGGAGGATATCCTGCGTCTCTGCGAGGAAGAGCATCCCATGAAGGCGTTTGGATGCGTCTTCGTTGGTGCTGAGTGCAACGGTGCAACATATTTCCGGAAGATTTTTGAAGCCTTCCAGAAGAAGCCGTGCCTGCAAGGTGCCGATCTATACATCCTTGAAATCCATGCTGGCGACGATGTGCAGCACCGGGCCAGGATGTTAGCGCTTATCGACAGGTATCTCGATGATCCAGAGAACCGACGGCTACTGCGGGAAGGGTTCCTACGTAGCATCCAGCTCTTCCAGGATCTCTGGACAGCGATGGATTTCTATGATTGCATTCCCCCAGCTTCTCCAGCACAAGCTGCGTGATCTGGGGCAATATAGAATCGGCTGAGGATCTCTTCCGAAGGGGCGCAGGATGGATTGCGGTTCGACCAATTAGACGTGCAATGGATGTTATTCGCCGGATTGATCGACACACTTCCAGAACTGTGCGCCCTTTTTTAAAAGGATTCACCATGAAAAAAAGTTTCGCTACATACTTGACCGATTTGCGGATTAACAAAAGCGGCGCCAAAACCGTTGCCGAATTCCTACAAAGGGTAGATCTCCCCATCAGCGAGACGTTTTATCGTGCACTTGAGAATGGGGACAAATTACCAACCGTCGAAACCTTGGGCAAACTGGCTACGACCTTCGAAAAGGCCTTCTATACCGAGCCTGCTACCATGTTTTATCACTATCTCGAAGATCTCCTCCCCACGAATATCTTCAGGAAACTGGTGCGCCCCGTAAGCGGGGAACGCCCTGCTGGGTCGTTGAAAGAGGCACTCGATACCAAAGATGCAATGCTCACAACATATCGCGCATCTTTTCAGAAGCTATCTCCTAATGATATCGCCGCTGATCTACATAAAGCCGACGACGTCGTGGTTGATTTTCTTAACAGCCACTTCGATCTCCTCCCACTTATCCATTACATTTATATGAAAGAGACCGAGGCTTCAGAGGAAGAGCTGCGCAGTATCTGTGAGGCAAATAATATAAAGGAGGATTTGTCGACGATTTTAGGGCACCTCCGCAAGCACCACATTGCGTATGTCTCTCAAGCGGGTGCTGGGAAGAAAAAACATTTCACGGTGCGGCGTTTCAGCCGCGATTTCCGTCTCCCACTAACACCAAAAGGTCAGGTGCTACGTGCACGCTGGATTAAACATGAGATTGCGCGTGCGCTTCGAGACGATCGCGGCGAGAGAGCCCAATTAGATAAGACGTTCTCACATGCGATTGTCGACTGTTATCAACTTACTGAATCCCAACTTGGAAAGGTTCAGGACCGAACTGACGACCTCATTGCCCAACTGAACGCCGCCCGAGCTAATGCGGAAGATCCCGGAGCATTAGCCTTCTTTGTTTCGATTACGGTGTCGCCTCGACCTGAGTACTTCCCGCGCCAAGACACACGGCAGTAGAGAATCCCTCCGTTCTAGGGGGAATAAAACAACAGGCATTGTGGAAAAGGAGATCATCGATGGATACCCAAGTGGAAAACCTATATCCGCGGATGGAAGGTACAACTCCTATCTATTACTATCAGCCGTACCTAACTGAACTTCATTGTGAGGTGGTGCGAATTGAAGACAAAGGCGCCCAGTGCCTTGTCGAACTCGACAAGACGATTTTCTTCCCCGAGGGTGGCGGTCAACCATGTGATCAGGGAGAAATTATCGGGTCGGCTGGCAAGCTCCGTGTCGATCAAGTGCGAACGGTTGCCAATGGTCGCATTATCCATCAAGGGAAATTAAATGGACTGTTTGCCTCCGGAGACCAGGTTCGAACTGTTCTTAAATGGGGTCCACGATATAAAAACATGCGTGTGCACTCGGCCGGCCACCTTATACATGATGTTTTGATGAGCATGGTCGGGGGATTGACTCCCACGAAAGGGAACCATGGTCAAAAAGCTTTCCTGGAGTATCAGGGGCAATTAGATCCCGGCATTAAGGAACAGCTCGAAGCTAAGGCTAACCAGGTCGTTGCGGAAGATTGTCCGATCATCACACACGATACAACGTATGAGGAAATTACCAGTAAGTGCAGGTTCGTCCCGCCGGGACTGCCTCGCGATAAGCAGCTTAGGGTCATCCGGATCGGCAGTTTTGATCCAATGCCGGACGGTGGTGTACAAGTCCAGTCGACGCGGGAGATCGGCAACGTGGTGATTCACAGCATTACCGCTGCTGACAACAATGTTGTGATTCGATATGGGGTAACGAACTAATGAAAGGCGTAAGCATCCCCCTCTCTCCAGTATTAGCGGAACCATGGGCATCACAAGATGAGCTTACCACAGTTGTTAACGAGGTTATCGCAACCATCTTGATCCGCCAACGAAAGATTTCATGCAACGAAGTGGAAAAGATCCTCGGCCTTTCGTCCTGTGAGGTGATGAACCTATTCCTCAAATACAGGATGGATCGAGCGGCTGATTTCCCCAGCCCGAATGATTCGTGTCGGTGGGCATCCTGAGATAGAGGAGGCACCCCCAACGAGGGTGGACATCATGATGTCCACCCTTGGGCACGTACCGTACCCCATGGCAATTCCACGCTCATGGTGGTCACTATTATCTGCCACTTTTCAAGCCGCTTTTTCCCTCGCTCTCAGCAGTAATTTCCCGGATCTTCCAATGCTATAATGAGCTGGTCAAGCCCCAGTAGAATGGCCAGATTAGCCCTAGAGTGGCCCAAGCCACGTCTCCGGCGACTACCTTTCTAACTACCGCGATAGTCTAAGGGCTCCCCGATATTTTCTCTTGACTTTTTATAAAGTACTTCCTAAAATTAGATGGAGTTTCAAATAAGATGCGCTTAAGTTTTCACGAAAATTCAGGAGACTTTCATTGTGGTACCAGAAAGGTCGACAGGAAAGCCGCAGGAACAGAAGCTGAGGAAGATGGGTCTTGTCGTTGTCGAGGTGGCGCGGGCCACGAACGATGGAGATGCACCAGTCACGCAAAGACAGATCCGAGAGAGGGTCAATCTCAACTGGTCAGTCGGACTTGCCCCCGCAACCCTATCGGGCTATGTAAAACAACTTGGGGTGTGGGAAGCGCGGAAGTGGCTGAAGACAGATGGCCAAATGGTGAGTCTTGCTGATGAAGATCGCACCCTAAGGGACAGCCGTGCTATTAAGGCCCTCTTTCTCGCACGGCGGTGGATGGATAGGAATGAGCGGTTCTCCGTACGGGCCTGGCTTAGAAGATGCTGGAAAGAATTCCAGTTAACTGACAACACCTGCCGGCCTTTTCTGCAGGATTACAAACAGTGTGGATACCTTATTGAATCCGACGATCCTGACCGAGATCCAGATTTGGAACAGCTTAATCCACGAGTTATTAACGAAGATCGCTTCTACCTGAATCCTGCCGGTGACGCCAACCTGAGAAAACGAACTTCATGGAGAAATCCAGACAATAAAGGCCAAACCTGAAGATAGGTTGAGATCATCATGGTCAGTTCTTTTGAGTGGGAGAAGAGCCATCCCCATATTTCAACGAAGCATTGAGGCCATCATAAGTTGATAGCCTGAGTGCCTCGCTGAAGCGAAAGCGAGGCCTATAGTTCTTGCACGATTCTGTCAGAGGAGGAAACTATGAGCTCGAAGAAGGGAAAGGAGCCCAAAACCAAGCCATTGGCCCGGGAACTGGAGGAGTCTCTCCTTAATACCCCGCCAGAGCTCGAAGCTATGATCCAAAAAGTACTAGACCGATTTGCCAAGGACATGCCTCGAGCGACCGATGGAGCACTTCTCAGCTCGCGCGTCAACTGGTAAGGGGAAGCAACTGCCTTCTAGAATAGGGAATTCGCCCCTGGCAGGCAGCGTGCTAGTAGGGGTTAACAAGCCAGATGAAGCATCTGGCTTGTTCTTTTCGGAGAGGGCCTGTGCCGCTGTTCGGGGGTATTAAGGTTCTGTCGTTTGCTGATGCCATGACGAATTATTTCCAAGGTGTTAGCTCGCATGCCGTTAAGGCACTATCGAAGACCCTCCACTCTAACGGCGTGAGAACTGCTATCGCAGAAGAAGGATATATTGACATAGATTATTCGGCGTCGTATTACCTCCAGCGTGCCAGATCGTTTACACCTGTGGAACGTGCTACCACGCGTGTCCACTTTTTCTCTAGGCGGCTCAGGACGCAACCCCTCTATGACTCTTCTCCGGAATTCGCTCATGCCTTATCAAAGCCAAGTGTATACTTGGGATATAGTGTTGTCCGTCCGGGGAACCCGCCCACCCTCGGGCGGACGTTTATTAAACCACCACATGAGGTGGGCGGATCTACCGCATTCTTTCCCACGAGGGCAAGCATTCCGGCCAACCTATGTGGGATTTCTCTGAAGGTTGAGGCTTGCCCATACCTCTCTCAAGATCAGCTCGTCTCCGCATGCGCTACGGCATCGTTATGGATGGCATCAAACCCTCTTATCAGTAAAATTAGGGGCGTATCAGAATACAGTACTGCCGATATCACAAGATTGGCTATGGCATTAGATCGTTCCTTCACCCCGGCCATTGGGGGGCGCGGCCTGCGCTTTGACGAAATGGAACGGGTGCTGTTAATTATGGGATATGATCCAAATTTGTGGCAATATCCGAATCCAGATACGCTCATAGAAACTTGCCACATTTATGTGGAAAGTGGTATATGTCCTGTTCTCCTCATCTCTTTGCCCCAAGGGCGACATGCAGTGACGATAGTTGGATATACTATGAACACAAAAATCCGCAGGATGCTTTCCAATCAAGATGTTCCTGCAATATATTCTTCAACAGAATTTGTGCCAAATCTGGTATTACATGACGACCAAATGGGGATGTACCTCCAGGCAACCATACGGAAAATTACACAGACCGACATTCCATCCAACGATAAAGATGCGCTGAATTGTAAAGCAGCTATAGAGATCCATCACGGACACGAAGTATCAGTAGGCTGTTGCATGGGGCTTATAGTCCCGTTCCCTAGCCGTGTCATGCTGACAGGCGACGGCGCAATGACTCAGGCCGTCGGTAGAGTGCGCTATTGGCAGTCGAGGGGATGGCTTCCGAAGAAAGACCTGGTCCTCCGAGCTTTCCTCGTACGGTCAAATCTTTACAAAGAATCGCTCGTTCAGCAGCGCTTAGATATGCCCCATCTGCTGACGCAGGTCTATCGCAGCCTTCCAATGCCGCGTTATATCTGGGTTGTTGAGTACGGATATTTAGACGACTGGCGAGGCTCAGACATCAATCAACTGCGAATTCGTGGTGAACTGATCCTTGATAGCACGTTAGCATCGAACGCTTGGATTGCCCCCTTATCCGTCCATGTTCCAGGTTGGGTAGATGCTAGGGAAATAATCAGTACTGATAAAGATCCAGACAGGTATCAGCTATTAGATGATTCACAGGGGTATCGAGTCTTTGATCTTCAACTTTCACGACCTTAGTCCACTTCATTGTCAAAGAATACTTATCGCCATGGCAAGTGTCGGTTTCCCAGTGTGAGATAAAAAATGTCAGTAAGCATCGCCGATGTGTTTTTGGCCAATCAAAAACGTAAGCTAATGGAGATCAGGCACAGGATGGAGTGGGTAATCTGCCAACTAACAGACGAGGATGCCAATTGGCGGCCTAATGCTCAAAGCAACAGCGTAGCCGACTTGATAATACATATCTGTGGAAATATTATCAAGCGTTATATCACTGGACTTAACGGTGCTTTTGATACCAGAAATAAAGACAGTGAATTTAGTGTGGAACACTTCCATACAGTTCCAGATTCACTACAAATGCTTGCGAATTCTTTCAATAACGTAGATTCTATCTTAACAAGCCTAAATTCTGAGCAGTTACTATCGCTATGACCAGTGCGCTCTCCGAGCTGGCACTCCGCACAGCGTAAAAAGCCTCGCTGCGCTCCGACCAGCACCGAGAGCCCCCTGACTATCTACCCACGATCCTTCGTCTTCCGAAGTCCCAAAGCGAAAGAGGCATCAGAAGAGCCACTCTGATGCGCCCTGGTTCCTTGAAGCCCCGTTCTGCCAACTGGCCAGCCCTGGCCCCAGGGCCCTGCGCCTTCTGTCCTGCCCTACAGGATGTCACACATTTTTCTTGACGCAGAGAGGCGCGAGGGCGTAATGACAGGTTGATGCAGCTGTTCTACCTGATGAGATGCGGTTGTTGAGCGATTAATTCCAAGTAGAGGGAGGGTATGGTCGTGAAAAGCTATACGGTCACGCTCAGTTCGGTTGTCGCAAGTGTGCTCTTGACTACCCTGCTTTCGCCAGCATCGTTTGCCGGTAGTTTACCTACCCACTCACAACTCCAGGCAGCTTTGAGAGCGGTAGTGGCAGAGGAAAATGGGGGATTTGGCTTGCAGATGTGGGCCACCGTAGTCGACAGGGATGGCGTGGTGAAGACGGTCGGGTTTTCAGGAAAAGCGCGCGGGGATCAATGGCCCGGCAGCCGAGTCATCTCGGCCCAGAAAGCGAACACGGCCAATGCGTTTAGTCTCCCAGGGCTGGCGCTCTCGACGGCGAATCTCTTCTCCGCAGTGCAACCAGGCGGTAGTCTCTTCGGGCTACAGTTTAGTAATCCTGTGAACCCCGCCGTGGCATATCGGGGTTCCTCTAGGGACATCGGCACGGAAAAGGACCCGATGGCTGGGCATAAAATAGGCGGGGTCAATGTGTTCGGCGGAGGGCTACCCCTCTACGATCGCGAGAAGACGCTGGTGGGAGCGATCGGTGTCAGTGGTGATAGCTCCTGTGCCGACCATAATATCGCGTGGAAGGTACGCCATAAGCTCAACATGGACAACGTGCCTGCTGGCGTCAGTCCCACCAAAGACGATAACATTGTCTATGATATCACAAGCGGTGCCAGTGCCAGCGGCTGGGGCCATCCATCGTGTTCTGACAAAGCAACCCAAATTGCCAAAGAGCTGCCGAGAACCCATCCAATAGGGGCTACACCCTAGCATGCGTTACACTCCGTTTGCGAAGGCAGGGCGAGGGAGGTCATGGCGGGGGATTAACGCCGATGGCGGAGGAAAGCGCCTCAAAAATGCCCAGCCACGAGGGGTTTCCCGCCTGGTTCTGGACGGCTTTGGAGCAAGCTGTTCACGAACGGGGTGGGACCGCGCAAGACTTGGTCCGTCTCAGGATGCCAGAAGGCGAGGGGCTCGTGAGGCAGATCGCTGAACTCATCGTTAAGAGCACCCCTGCGACACCGAACATCCTCCACGTCGCGCTTGATCGAAGCCTGTCCGTGGACGCACTGGTGCGCGCCGGCCACTACGATCACCTGAACCCCAATGTCACTCAGACGAACTTCCGCGTCAGCCGGGAAGAGAAGGCAGAGGCAGATATCGAACTCGTCCTCTTCGAGCAGGTCATCGCGTCCGCGAGCGCGCTGCGTATACTTGACGAAAAGGG
>Ga0114945_10000226_pt1 | contig 35109 bp, 48 predicted proteins | sample OV2TP3_FD_87194 | JGI IMG/M metagenome (GOLD analysis project Ga0114945, IMG submission 87194) | Hot spring microbial communities from Beatty, Nevada to study Microbial Dark Matter (Phase II) - OV2 TP3 | ecosystem: Environmental > Aquatic > Thermal springs > Hot (42-90C) | place: USA: Beatty... | reverse complement strand
CAGGTACGGGTAGAGGCAGAAGGCGCAGTCGTACGGGCAGCCGCGTTTGCTCTGCACGCCGATGCAGTCGTGCGTGTAGGCGTGGTATTGGGGAAAGATGGACGCGATGTACGGCAGGTCCACAGTGAAGTCGCCAAGGTCCGTGTAGCTCTGGCCCAGGCCCTTGATCGTCTTCCCATTCTGCCGGGTGATGAACCGCTCGCCGTCGAGCGGCTTGCCCTCGACGACTTTCAAAATGGCTTCTTCGCCCTCGCCCAGGATGCCGATGGTTCCCTCAGGCAGCTTTTCGATGAGTTGGTCGGCAAAGGCGCCGAAGGCCCCGCCGCCGATCATGATCTGCGCGTCGGGGCAGGTCTTGCGGATCAGCCAGGCGTGCGCGAGGTTGGCCCGGATGCCGGAATAGTACTGATAGAGCGATTTGACGCCCGAGAGCGACGCGGTGATCTTTTTAAGGGGATTGTTCGAGTAGTAAAACGTGAAGGCCTGCTCCAGCGAGGCGTCGCCTTCGTGCGGCGAGAAGATCTGGATGTCGCGCCAGGAGAAGCAGACCAGGTCCGGGCGAACGGCCTCGGCGGTCTCACGGACGGCCCGCGCGCGCTCGCCGGGGGGGATCTGCGACAGGTCCAGGATGCGCTGGCGGATCTCCGGATGTCGCCGATGGATGTAGTCCGCGAGATAGGTGCAGCCGACCGGATAGATCTGCTTGCAGGGCAGAAAGATGTAGAGGATGCTGTTCATTTGACGGCGACGTGGATGGCGACGATGCCGCCGCTCAGATTTTGGTACTCGACTTTGCTGAATCCCACCTCGCGCATCAGGCGCGCGAGGGCTTCCTGATCGGGAAAGGCCCGGATCGAGGCCGGCAGGTACTCATACACGCCGGTGTGATCGCCCGACACCTTCGTCCCGACCCACGGCAGGAGCGAGAACGAATACCAGTCATACAATCGCCGCAGCCAGCTTGCCATGGGGCGCGAGAACTCAAGGCAGATGAGGCGCCCGCCGGGTTTAAGTACGCGCCTGATCTCGCTCAAGGCCAGGGGTAGGTTCGCGACATTCCGCATGCAAAAGCCGGTCGTCACGGCGTCAAATGCGCCGTCCGGCACGCACAACTGTTCGGCGTTAGCTTGCACACAGACGATCTGATTCTGCCGATGAGCCTTCCGTACCTTCTCCGCTCCGATCGCTAGCATCGGTCGGTTGAGATCCGCAGCGACGATCCGCGCTCCGTTTCCCAAGGAATTAGCTGCCAGCAACGCGAGATCAGCCGTTCCCGCTCCGACATCCAGAACGAGCTTCACAGCTTCTCTCTCTCCCGGAGGGACTCCAAATTTTCCCCTCGCCCCTGGAGGGAGAGGGTCAGGGTGAGGGGGATCTTCTGCTAAGAACTCAACCGCTTTTCGTTTCCAGAAATGATGTAGACCGAAGCTCAGCAGCGAGTTGTTCAGGTCGTAGTAGCAGGCGATGGACGAGAACATCCGCTGGACCGCCCGCTCCTTCTGCTGGCCCGTCCCCGCCGGCGGGTGCTGAGGGGACAGTCCCCTTTCTTCATGGGGACTGTCCCCGTTGTCTGTGGTCTGTTCTTCTACTGTCAACATGGGAGCGCCATCGTAGCACCCGCCGAAGAGGCACAGCAAGCTCCTCCAATACACTTCCTCGCTCAACCGAATAGGCTTCATACTTCACACAATTGGGATGGGCTGATAGTATAGGTAACGAATATGTACCATGTGTATGGCGACGAGAGCGTGGCAGGCGATTTTGTTGTTTACGGTATCGTCGCTTCACCTGAAGACAAAGTCCAAGAAGTAGAAAATGTGCTCCGCGCGATCAAGTCTCAATATCGCGTCCAACCAGATGCAAAGTGGCATTGCCGACAGATTTTTAATCCTCAAGGCAGGAAACATACACCGTGGTCACATTTAGACGACAGCGAATGCTATCAAATGGCAGTCGATCTAACGATAGCCCTTGGGCGAGGCCAGTTTCTAAAAACTGTGGTGGGTTACGTTTCTACAAATGCCTTGGGAAAGGCCATTCCCGCTATCGGCGCCGTTGCTTCCTTCACGCTGGAGGAAAAGAAGCAGTTAATACCATTCGCATTTCAAGCAGCCCTAGCTCAATTTTCTCTTGATCCCGAGTATCGGAACAATATGAAGCTTTGGACTGATCCAGACGGAACCATGATCAAATGGGGGGGAGGAAACCGACAGGCGGGCAGGCTACTTACTATTCGAGAGGTTTCCATGCCATTAGCTGACACGATTTTTACAATCACGCCGGAAAATGTTCAAAGTAAGGAGCGGCCTAGATTATTAGAAGTCGCAGATCTTATGACATATTCTTCTGCGCGTACGCTTGCCAAGCAGAAAAGAGCCTATGACGATGTTTTTGAAACATTGGCAGGAATGATGTGTCCTGTGCAGCACGAATTTAAATGGATAATCTGATCTCACAACGTTATCTTCTTCGGCCGCATCGCACCACTTAGCAGACCTCGCCGGGATGCAAGGTTAGACTCGCATTTTGGATCGACGAGGATGTTTTGCATCAGCGCGCGCGGAAGCCGATGCGGCGGGGCTTGGGTTCCGGTGGCGTCATCAATTGGCGGATCGCGTCGAACACCGTTTTAAACTGGGCGTCGTACTTCTTCTCCAATTCGTCCAGCCGTTTGGCCAGATCCTTGTTGGAGGAGATCAGTTCTCGCAGGCGGACGAACGCGCGCATGATCTCGATGTTGACCCGAACTGCACGATTGCTCCGAAGTACACTGGACAGCATGGCAACGCCCTGTTCAGTGAAGGCGAGAGGGGTGAATCGCCGACCACCCCAACTTGAAATCACAATTTGTGATTTCAAGTTTCTAACTTCTTGTAAATTCAGTTGAAACATGAAATCGCCAGGGAACCGCTCATTGTTTCTTTTAACAGCTTGGACTAGGACCCTGGGCTCAACACCATAAAGCTCGGCAAGATCCATGCTCAGCATCACTCGTTGGCCACGCAGAAGTAGGATCCGCTTTTCGATTCTTTCGCTGATCACTAAACCATTCATCACCTTTGTTTCTCCACTTTGAGCTCGCAATCTGCGCGGTCGAACTTGAAGTGCCAAATTGGCACTTCAAGTTTATAACCACCTGAAAAGTTAGTTAAAACTCGAAACCTGAACTGGTCACAATTTGTGACCGGTTCGGCATCGCAACATTCCTTTTGACACAGGTTCCCTTGCAAAAGTGACTTCGCGGGAACAAGCGAAAGATGCACAGCACGCGAAGCGGGTGGCGCCGCATGGGCCCCGGGCGGAGCGGAAGAGCCTACAGCCGAGTCTGCGGGGCTGCGATGGCGAAAGGATCTGAGAACGTCCGGGTGATGCGGCGACAGGACCTGCATCTGGACCTTGTCGGGGTGTAATGCGTCGGTTAGAATGACGTTCTATGCCGGATCCTCGATCCATCATCATCAAGGGCGCGCGGGAGCATAACCTCAAGAACCTCGATTTGGCGATCCCGCGCGACAAGCTCGTTGTGATCACCGGCCTGTCCGGCTCCGGCAAGTCGTCGCTGGCCTTCGACACGATCTACGCGGAGGGCCAGCGCCGCTACGTGGAGTCTCTCTCGGCCTACGCCCGGCAGTTCCTGGAGCAGATGGATAAACCGGACGTGGACTCCATTGAGGGTCTTTCGCCGGCCATCTCCATCGAGCAGAAAACCACCTCACGCAATCCCCGCTCTACCGTGGGGACCGTCACCGAAATCTATGATTACCTGCGTCTGCTCTTCGCCCGGATTGGACGGCCCCACTGTCCCCAATGCGGCGATCCGATTGCAGCCCAGACGGTCCAGCAGATGGTGGACGCCCTCATGGCTCTGCCGGTGGGGACGAAACTCTCTGTCTTGGCGCCCATCGTCCGGGATCGCAAAGGGGAATATCGGAAGGAGTTGCAAGAGGTCAGGCGAGCGGGATTCGTCCGGGCGCGGATTGACGGCAAGCTGCATGATTTGGCCGATGAAATTACGCTGGACAAGCAGAAGAAGCACACCATCGAGATCGTCGTGGACCGCGTGGTGCTCAAACACGACGACCCGACGATGCGTCGGCTCGCCGACTCTTTGGAGATCGCCCTCAAGCAGTCCCATGGCCTCGTCGGCGTATCAGTGGAGGGGGAGAAAGACCGTCTGTTCAGCGAGAAACTGGCCTGCGTGCGCTGCGGCTTCAGCTATTCCGAGTTGTCCCCTCGGCTCTTCTCCTTCAACAGTCCCCACGGCGCCTGCTCCGCCTGCGACGGGTTGGGCCACGAACCGCCCAGGGGCTGCCCGCTGGACGCAGACGACGAATATGAGGACGAGGACTACGCGACCCTGGCGCTCTGTCCGATCTGCAAGGGCGACCGGTTGAAACCGGAGAGCCTGTCGGTCCTGATTGATAAAAAGTCCATTGCGGCGGTCACGCGCCAATCCATCCAGGCAGCGGTTTCCTTCTTCGAGCGGCTGACACTGACCGAGCGTGAGACCTTCATCGCCCATCGCATCTTGAAAGAAATCCGCGAACGGCTGGGCTTTCTGATCAACGTCGGATTGGACTACCTGACGCTGGACCGGGCGGCCGCGACCCTCTCCGGCGGGGAGGGCCAGCGCATCCGCCTGGCGACCCAGATCGGGTCCGGCCTCGTGGGCGTCCTCTATATCCTCGACGAACCGTCCATCGGGTTGCACCAGCGGGACAACCAGCGACTGCTGAACACCCTGGCCCGCCTTCGGGATCTCGGTAATACCGTGATCGTGGTCGAGCACGACGCCGAAACGATGCGGCGCGCGGACTACCTGCTGGACCTCGGCCCTGGCGCCGGTATCCATGGAGGCGCCATCGTGGCCATGGGGACCCCGGCCGAAGTCATGGCCAACAAAGCGTCCCTCACGGGGCAATACTTGCGGGGAGAAATGCTCATCACTCTCCCCCACCGTGCGCGGCAGGCCGGGCGCTACCTCACGATCGTCGGAGGCGGGGAGCACAATCTCAAAAACATCACGGCGCAGATTCCGTTGGGCCTTCTGACGTGCGTGACCGGCGTATCCGGGTCGGGCAAAAGCACGCTGCTCTTCGACGTCCTGTACCGGAGTTTGCGGCAACTGCTGTATGGCGAGAGAGATCGTGGTATTCCAAAGAAACCGTGGATCACAGGATGCTCGGACATCAAAGGCATCGAGCACGTAGACAAGATCATCAACATTGACCAATCGCCGATCGGGCGCACGCCCAGGTCCAATCCTGCCACGTACACCGGCTTGTTCACCTATATACGGGATCTCTTCGCCAACCTCCCCGAATCGCGTGTTCGCGGCTACAAAGCCGGCCGCTATTCGTTCAACGTCAAGGGGGGACGCTGTGAGGCTTGCCGGGGTGATGGCCTGATCAAGATCGAGATGCACTTTCTGCCTGACGTCTACGTGACCTGTGAGGTCTGCAAAGGTCGCCGATACAATCGAGAGACGCTGGAGGTCTGCCACAAGGATAAAAACATCGCCGACATTCTTGACATGACGGTCGAGGAAGCGGGTGCCTTCTTCCAGCACCTCCCCTTGATCAAGGCCAAGCTGGCGACGCTCAATGATGTGGGGTTGGGCTACATCAAGCTGGGCCAGTCGGCCACCACCCTCTCAGGAGGTGAGGCGCAGCGGGTCAAGCTCTCACGCGAGCTCTCCAAGCGGGCCACCGGTCGTACCCTCTATATCCTGGACGAACCGACCACCGGTCTGCACTTTGCGGATATCCAGAAACTACTGGAAGTCCTCAACCGCCTAGTGGGGTCAGGCAACAGCGTGGTCGTGATCGAGCACAATCTTGACGTCATCCGCAACGCCGACTGGATCATTGATCTGGGGCCGGAGGGGGGCGATCGGGGCGGCGAGGTCGTCGCGGCAGGGACGCCCAAGTATATTGCGCAGGTGAAGGCATCCCACACCGGACAAGTATTGCGCGAGGCTTACCGCGAACGCTTGGTGATGGGAGAGAGGTCGTTTTCGATGGCGTAGCGCACCATTTGCGCCACGTTACGGATGCCCAGCCGGCGACCGATGTTGACGCGGTGGGTCTCGGCCGTGCGGGGGCTGATGCCGAGTTTCTCGCCGATCTCTTTGCTGGTGTAGCCATGGGCCACCAGGCTCAGCACCTGGCGCTCCCGTGGAGTGAGGCGGGGGGTGACGCGGCGTGGGCCCTTCAGATCGGCCGTAACGGTGTGTTTGGATTTGCCTGACCTGTGTGCAATCATAATTAAGCCATCCCTCCGTTCGAAGTCCATGAACAGACCACATCATAGCTTGTTCGTGCGTATAACTCAACCGGAAAGAACCCGTCATGTTTAAAGGTGATCCTGACTGAGGCATCGGGAACGGCCGATTATTTTTTTCTTTCGGTTTTACTTTTGGCGGGAGTGGGTGTCTCAGGGAATGTAGAGGATGGTGAAGGCGGGCGGGGGCGGCCGGAGCGGCATCTGGGACGATATGGAGGAGTCGGACAACCAGCTATTGGACCGCTACGCGGCCGGGGAGGAGTCGGCCTTTGAGGAACTGGTCAGGCGCCATCAGAGGACCATTTATCATCTGGCTTATCGCATGTTGGAAAACCATGCCGACGCGGCGGATTTGGCCCAGAAAACATTCGTGCAGGCCTTCTTGCACCACCGGACGTTCAGGCGGGAGTCGAGCTTTCGCACTTGGCTCTTTCAGATCGGGCTCAACCTCTGTCGCAATGCCCTCCGGGCCCGTGCCCGACAGGTGTACGAGGATGTGGAGGAAGTGCCGCTTTCGGCTCCCCTGGACACCTTCCGGGCGGCGGCGGCTTCCGAGCTGCGGGATCGCTTGGGGGGAGCGATCCGCGCCTTGCCGGAGCGGCAACGGGAGGCTCTGGTCCTGCGCGTGTACCACAACCATGCCTTTGCCGAGATCGGAGCGATCATGAGCTGCTCTGAAGGGACGGCGAAGGCCAATTACCACCACGCGGTGAACAAGCTCCGGCGGGCGTTGGTGGGAGGCGAGGAACGACTATGATCTGCGGCGAGGTCAAGGAAAGGACCGTGGCCTATCTGGAACTGGACTTGGAAGCGTCGCTCGTTCGGGATGTCACGGCGCATTTGGAGGGGTGCGCGGCGTGTCGGGCCGAAATGGAAGCCGTTCGCCAGGTACTGGTCCGGCTGAAGCGACGGACAGTCCCCGATCCGGGCGACCGATTCTGGGAAGAATTCCCCGATCAAGTCCGGCGCCAACTGGCGCAGGCGCGAGGCGAGGCGACGCGTGTGAAACGGCTCTCGCCTCCCTTCCGTTCGTGGGTTGGAGTCTCAATGCGCTCCTGGCCCATGGCCTTGGCGGCTTCAGTGGTGCTTCTCGTCGGTGCTTGGATGCTGGCGGGTGTGTTTGAACCGCGCGATGGTGGGCCCTCGGGGAAAGGTCAACCCGTTGCGCAGTCGCCGGGCGAAGGCAAGTCAGACCTGCCGCATCTTGTCGAAGCGGACTGGGAAGTGTTTGGGGAAGAAGATCCTGATATGGTCTTGGTCGAGATGGCGTCGCGTTTGGACAGACGAACCGTGGACCGTTTGTTCGGGGATATCTGAAAAGGAGAACTATGGGACAGAACATGCTCAATCGGGGAGGGATCACCCTCTTGGCGGTGCTCCTCTCGTCTCCGGCTTTTGCTCAAGCGCCGGGGCCGCCAAGTGAACCCCGCCCCGCTCCACCAGTGATGGAGGAATTGGACCGGATTACCTCCGAGAAAGAGCACGGGCCAGCCGGAGGGGAGGAGGGCGCCCGGCACTTTGAAGCGAAGAAACGCGAGCGACTGATGCATTTGCTCCAACTGGACGATGCCACTCGGACCAAGCTCAGCCAGCGATTGGAGCAACTCGACCAGAAGGGCGAGGACCTGCGGCGGCAGCGGCGGGAGGCCTTCCAGGCTTTGCGGGAGCAGGCCAAAGGCCTGCGCAAAGAAAATCGCCGAGGTTCTCGCGAGGGCGGTCGCCGCGGACCGGAAGAGGCTCCTCCGGCTGGGGCGCCTGTAGACGACGGCGCCCTCAAGCAGGCGCTGGAGCGCGTCTATGCGGTGGAAGACGCGATGGCCGGGCTGCGGCGGGAACGCATGCAAGTCGGGCGCGACTTGCTGACGCCAGAACAACAGGTGAAGCTCCTATTCTTCACCATGAAGTTCCATAGAGAAATGCGTGAGCGTCTCCAGCAGGAGCATGGCCGGCAAGAGCGAGAGAAACCGTAAGAGGTGGGCGGTTTGACCCCTCTTCTTTGATTCTGTTACGCTCCCCGCATGTGGCGGTTCATCGTCCTGTCGGTCCTGCTGGTCATCGTGTATTTCATGGTGAAGAGCGCCTTGCGAGGGCTCTTCGGCAAGGGGAAGGACGTGGGGCGGTCGGGGGGATCGTCGGGAGCGCCGGCCGAGATGGTCCAGGATCCGGTTTGCGGGATGTACGTGCCGAAGGAGGGAGCTTACTTTCTTCAGAGGAGCGGACAGACGTACTTCTTCTGCAGCGAGACCTGCCGCGCCAGCTACGAGAAGAAGCTGACTTCAGCCTAACTTACCCGTAGAGGTCAGCAGCCGGAATAGTCGTAGTCGTCCAGCTTCCCTTCCTTATCGAAGAACAACTTGATCTCGCACTCGTGGGGATTGATGCCCCCGAGTATGCGCGCGGTGCCGCCGGCGATCCGGTAGTAAGTCCAGGTTTCCCCTCCCCAGAACCGCTTCGATGTGCCGGAGGGCTTGCCCCACTCCTTCTCGAACCATTCCTTGCTTTCATGCCGCTGGGCAGCCGGCTTGAGTGATTGCTCAAGATAAGGATTGCTCGAGCATCCAGCTAGCAGCAACAGGCTCAGCATCACGATTGCCGACCGAGACATAACCGACCCCTTTCTTCGGAACGGGCCATGAGTTCTTGTTTGCAAAGCCCGCTATGTTCTCCTAGAATACCATAACGCGCAGCTTGACCTCGGTCTTCAAGCACGGGAGGTGCACCATGATGATCTTTTTGGATACCGGTAACGTAAAAGAGATCCGGGAAGCCGCCAGTTGGGGCATCCTGGACGGCGTGACGACCAACCCTTCGCTGGTGGCGAAGGAGGGCCGCAGTTTTAAGGACCTCCTCAAGGAGATCTCCTCCATCGTGGACGGTCCGATCAGCGCGGAGGTGGTCAGCGTCGAAGCCGCCGCCATGATCAAGGAAGGGAAGGATCTGGCCAAGGTCCACAAGAACATCGTGGTCAAGTGTCCGTTGATCCCGGAAGGGTTGAAGGCCACTAAGGCGCTGGCCTCCGAGGGGATCCGCGTGAATGTCACGTTGTGTTTCTCGCCCACCCAGGCCATTCTGGCGGCCAAGGCGGGCGCCTGGTGCGTGAGCCCGTTCATCGGCCGGCTGGACGACATCAGCCAGGACGGGATGGGACTTATTCAGGACATCGTGACCATCTACCGGAACTATCAGTATAAGACCAAGGTGCTGGTCGCCAGTGTGCGGCACCCGCAACACGTGGTCGAGGCCGCCAAGATCGGCGGGGACATCTGTACCATGCCGTTTGGCGTCTTCAAGCAGCTCGTGCAGCACCCCCTGACCGACCTCGGCCTCAAGAAGTTCCTGGCGGACTGGGAGAAGCAGAACATCCCGAAAGGATAACGGCAGACAGCCTATCAAGCTGTGATTGCCTGGACCGGCAGGAAGACGGTCGAGGGCGTTGCCTACGCGGCCGACGTCCTGTACCTGAGCTATCTCGCGTTCAAGGGATTCCTCTCGCCTGCTCGGCGCGGGCGCGGGGAAGCATTCCGAGTCATTACCCGCCAAATTCTGTTTACCGGGGTGGACGCCCTACCGGTCGTCGGGGTGATCGCTCTGATATTGGGTCTCCTCATCATCATCCAGGCAGGGACCACGCTTCCTCATGTGGGCGCCGGAGCGTTTCTGGCCAAGATCATCGTGTTGACGGTGGTTCGTGAACTGGGTCCCTTGATCACCGCTTTCATCGTGGTCTGGCGGTCCGGCACCGCCATGTGCACCGAACTGGGCAACATGCGGGTCGGCCAGGAGATCGCCGCGCTCGAAGCGATGGGGATCAATCTGGTTCGCTTCCTCGTGATGCCGCGCCTGATCGGCGCGATCGTGGCCGTGATCTGCCTGACGATCTACTTCGACGTGGTGGCGATCTTGGGAGGTTTCCTGGTGGCGAAGGTGAAGCTCACCATTCCCGTCGCCGTCTATTTGACGGAGATCGAGAAGTCGCTCTCGGTCGCCGACGTCCTGATTACCGTCATCAAGGGCGGGCTGTTCGGGTTGGTCATTGCGGTGATCTGTTGCCACCATGGACTGTCGGTCGTCGGCGCCACGACCGAGGTGCCGCAGCAAGCCACCAAGGCCATGCTCAGCACCGTGACGGCCTGTCTGGTGCTGGATATTATCGTGAGCATCAGCTTTTATCTGTAGCCCGGAGAGCCCATGGCGGAGTCGGTGCTCGAACTCGAACACGTCTCAGCCTCCGTGGCAGACCACGTGCGTGTGGACGACCTGAGCCTGTCGGTCCAGCGGGGTGAAGCCGTCGCCCTGGTCGGATCCGATGCGTCGGGGAAGGGGCTTGCGCTCAAACTCTGCGCAGGCCTTGAGATGCCGACATCGGGGACGGTCCGTGTGTTGGGGGTGGACCCGTCTCAGGCATCCGAAGAGGAGTTCCTGCACCTGCGCCAGCGCGTGGGCTTCGTCTTCGACAAGCCCGCGCTTGTCAGCAACTTGAGCGTGTTCAACAACGTTGCGCTCCCTTTGCGCTATCATACCGCTCTCCCGGAAAGCGAAATCCAGGACAGAGTCATAGCGCGTCTCAGGGAATGCGGCGTGGATGCCCTTCGGGACCGTTTCCCGGCCGAGCTGACGTTAGGGGATGCTCGTCTGGTGGCGATGGCACGGGCCCGGGTATTGGACACCGAAATCCTGTTCATTGACGAGCTGCTGCTCGGACTGGACGCCGAAGGTCTGGTGCGGGTCCGGGGGCTCGTCGAGGGCTACCGGAAAGCAGGTGCGCTCACCGTCGTCGTGACGATTAACGCCCCGACCGCGCTGTTCGGATTGATGGACCGCTTGGTGTTGCTCCGGGACGGCCACATGGTGGCGGCCTGTCCGCCTGTTGAGGCCTCGCGCGTGGATGATCCGATGGTCCTGGACTTTTTCCGTTTTCACTGAAGGAGAAAAAGATGCATTACTCTCATCGCCTGTCTCAGAAACGGATTCACCAGATCGTGGGAGGATTTGTGATCGTGCCCATCCTGATCCTCGGCGCGGTCCTGATCTTCGTGGTCAAGAGCGAAAACCTGTTCGAAGAGAAGTACCAGGTCACCACGCTTTTCAGCGAAGGGCACGGGCTGAAAGCCGGCCAGCCGGTAGTCCTGTTGGGGATTCAGGTCGGCCGGGTCAGCAAGGTCGAGTTCACCGATCAGAACGACGCCAAGGTCACCCTTGAGATCCTGAAGAAGTACCAGGATAAGATCCGGCAAAACTCCCTCGCCAAGATCGGCAAAACCGGCGGCTTTGTCGGAGAGACTCAAATCGAGATCACGGTCGGGAATAAGAGCAAGCCGGTTGTCCAAGCGGGCGGGCATATCGAGGCGGAAGAACCGTTCAACGTTGCGGAGCTGCTGGCCGAAGTAAAGCCGCTCGTGGAAACCGTCAAAAGGATGGTGGGCCGGGTGGAGCAGATCACCCAGGACGTGCATGCGACCGTGAAGACCGGAAACGAGGCGCTCGCGAATGTGCGTGAGGCCTCGACCCGGCTGCCCGACGTGCTGGACCACGTCCGGGAGACCACGGTGACGGTCCGCGATGCAGCGCGGAACGCCGCAGCCGAGCTTCCGGGCATCACGGCCGGGGTTCGCAAAAGCGTGGATCGGGTCGGCGATGCCGTGGAGGACGTGAAGGCCACCACCGCCAAGCTTCCGGCGGTCGTGGATTCGGCCAAGGGGGCGGTGGACAACGTGCAGGCCATGACGGGTGATCTGAGAGAAGTCATCCACAAAGACGTACCCCCGATTGTACGGTCGGCCCAGGGGACCTTGGAGGATGTGAACGAAATCCTTGCGGGGGCGAAGCAGACCTTCCCGCTCAGTGTATTTGCGGCCAGGGGACGCGCCGCGCGGTCGGAGGAATTGGCCGCAAGCGGACCGACAAGCCTACGCAAGGACGACCTGGTCAAGGAATGAGGCTTGCCGGTCCGGCTATCCTTCTTCTGGCGCTTGGGGTAGGGGGCTGCTTCGGGGGAGCTGTTGGTCCTGAGCTCTCGCCGTTGGCCAAACATGTCCGTGACCTCCGGGACAGGGGCCACCGCGCGTTGGGGCTGGGGGACGTGGAACGGGCCGGGGCGACGTTTGAAGAAGCGCGCCGCCTGGCGGAGAGTATTGACGACCGGCCCGGGCTTGCCGCGCTGCTCAACGATCTTGGTACGATAGCCGGTCTCAAAGGGGATCAGTCCAAGGCAGTCCAGCTCCATCGCCGTGCGGTGGCGGTTGCGTTGGAGCTCGGCGATAAGCGGCTTACCGCTGCCGCCATAAGCCATCTGGGACAGGCGGCCCACCTCGCGGGCGATGCCACGGCAGCCCTGGGGCACTATCAACAGGCGCTTGCTTTCGCGCGCGAGCTCGCGGACCGACGGGGGGAAGCAGTCGTCTTGAACAACGTGGGTCTGCTCCAACAGGCGCGGGGCGAGCTGGACCAGGCGGAACAGAGCTTCCAGCAGGCGCTGGCGATCAACACCGACTTGCGCGAGCGTCGCTCGATGGCGAGCAACCTGAGCAACCTCGGCTCGCTGATGGAAGCGCGTGGACGCCCGGCGGAGGCGAGAGGCCGGTACGAGCAGGCCCTCACCCTCGACAAAGAGGTCGAGGACCGCGCTGCGATTGCGGCCGACCTTGCGAACCTAGGGCGTCTTGCCGAGGGCGCGAATCGTCTGGATGAGGCCCTTGGGTATTATGACCGTGCCTACCGAGGATACCGCGCGCTGAATATGACGGCGAAGGCCGCCGACGTCCTGAAACGGCTCATCCGCGTCGCCAAAGCCCTCGGTCCGGATGCCCTCGCCGCGGAGTACGAGGCCGAGTTAAAAGCGCTCGCCGCGCCGCCTGGAAAAAAATAGAGTTATCCTTGATAGCTTCTAGCTCTCAGACGGGTCCTGTTCGGCCACTTCTTCCAGGTCTGTGGCTTTCATCTCCTTAGTGTCTGCGGGGTGAAGGCCGTGTTTCTTGAGCAACTTGTAGAAGTCGGATCGATAACGGCCCGCGATCTGAGCGGCGCGCGAGATATTTCCCCCGGTGAGTTGTAAGATCTCCGTCAAGTAGCCCCGCTCGAACTCCTCCCGCGCCTCGGTCAACGGTTTCAACCGGCCTTCGGCAGATTGGTTGGCGGCGGTGATCAGGTCGGCTGTGATCATGTCCTGGGTGGACATGATGACGGCATTTTCAATCACGTTCTCAAGCTCGCGGACGTTGCCGGGCCAGGGATGGAGCATCAGCTTTTGCATGGCGTCCGGCACGAAGCCGCGGATGTCCTTGTTCAGCCGCCGGACGCTCTGTTTCAAGAAGTGTTGAGCCAACGGCGGGATGTCATCTCGGCGTTCCCGCAGCGGCAGAATCGTCAGCGGGACGACCTGAATCCGGTAATAGAGGTCCTCTCGGAATCTCCCTTCCCGTACCGCCTGTCCTAGGTCCTTGTTCGTCGCGGTGATGATGCGGACGTCAGTCTTAGTGGGTCGGTCAGCTCCCACCGGATGCACCTCTCGTTCCTCTAAGGCTCGCAGGAGTTTGACCTGAAGGGCCAACGGCGTCTCACCGATCTCGTCGAGGAAAAGCGTGCCGCCGTCGGCGCTCTGGAACACGCCGCGCTTCGAGTCATGCGCGCCGGTGAAGGCCCCCTTGACGTGGCCGAAGAGTTCGCTCTCGAAAAGGGTTTCCGCAATGGCCCCGCAATTGACTGCGAGGAAGGGGCCCCTGGCCCTCCGACTGTTGCAGTGGATGACGCGTGCGATCAGCTCCTTGCCGGTTCCGGTCTCGCCGGATAAGCAAATCGTGGCATCCGTATCGGCCACGCGCGCAACCTGTTCCAGCAGGGCCTGCATCTTGGGGCTACGGGTTACGACGTTCTCCAGCCCATAGAGTTCCTTGACCAACGACTTGAGGCGTTGGATTTCCCGGCCCATCCGCTGCTGTGCCAGGGCTTTCTCGATGTAGACCTTCAGTTCCTTGTCGTCGAAGGGTTTGGTGAGGTAACCATAAGCCCCCTTCTGCATGGCTTCGACGGCATTGGGGATGCTCCCGTGCGCGGTGAGGATCAGAACCGGCAAGGACGGATGAATGAGCAGCAGCTCTTCCATGACCGCCAACCCGTCCTGATCCGTCAGGCGAAGATCGGTGATGGCCAGGTCGAAGACCTCTCGACGGGCTTGGGCGATCGCCTCCTCACCGCTGGCGCAGGCGGTGACGGCAAACCCCATGGCTGTCAGGCGCATCGTGATGAGCTGGAGTAAGCCCTGATCATCGTCCACGGCCAAGATTCGTTCCGATGCCATCGTCCCCCTACCTATTCGACGGCTTTGTTGGCCGTACTTTCTCTTTCATTTCCTGGTCAATCCGCTTCAGGGCTTCAAGTTGTTGGGTCAGTTCCTCGACTTTTTTATCCCGTGTCTGCAGCTCCCGTTGAAGCGCCAAGACTGAGGAAGTCTCCAGCTCCAGCAGGTCCCGGACAAGCCGTTCTGTCGGTCTGGCGAATAGGCCGGCCAGTCCGACATTGGAGGGCGAGTCTTGTAAGAGTCGGAGCCAGAGGAGGCTTGAAGCAGCCAGCCGGCTTTTGGGAGCCCCGTCAACCACTTCCTGGAAATGCTTGGCCGCGATCTCTTGGTTTTCATACAAGGCCACTAGGGCTCTGGTGAAGTGTGCACGATCGCAAGAGTGGCTCTCAGCACAGGTGGCAAGTAGAACATCTTGCTCGCGGGCGAGCGTCTGATAGAGTTTGGCATCGCGTGGGTCAGGGATAAAGAAAGGGGAGGAAGGGGACGGATGCCCGCTCATCGAAGAGCAGGCTTCCAGGCTGGTTACCAGTACCAACAGGAGGCCTCTGGCGTGGCGACATAGCCGCATCATACGGGCTCACTCGATCTTGTCAGGGGGAGGGTGAACTCGACCGTCGTGCCTTTACCGAAGTCACTCTTCACCCGGATCCGTCCTCCATGGGCCTCGACCACCTTCTTGGCTAGAGCCAAGCCAAGTCCGCTGCCGGCCACTGCGTTCTTTGCCTGCATGCGACCTTGGTAGAACCGCTCAAAGATGTGGGGGAGATCTTCCGGCGGAATGCCGGGACCGGTATCCAACACCGAGATGCGCACGACGCCTACCTTTGGGTCAGGCTCCATTCGAAGACTCACGGCGGCGCCTTCCGGGCTGAACTTGAGGGCGTTGGATAGGAGGTTGTCTAAAACTTGCTCGATCCTGGCACCGTCCATTGGAACCCACAACCGTTTTGACGGGGCCTCGGTCAGGATCTGGATATGCTTGCCCTCAGCCAATAACCGGACTTTGTTCACCGAGCCTTCCACCACGCGCTTGAGGTCAGTGGGAACGATTCGGTATTCCATCATCCCGGCTTCCATCTTCGAGAGGTCCAAGAGGGTGGAGATCAGACGGATCAGCCGCTGACTGCTGTCGGTCATAATCCCAAGGGTCGCGCGCTGTTCTTGACTTAAGGGGCCTGGGATCTCGTCCAAGAGGAGCTGCGTCCCTTCCCGAATGGAGGCAAGCGGGGTGCGCAGCTCGTGGGAGATATGAGCCAGGAACTCGGCTTTCATATCATCCAACTCCTGGAGTTTTTTCCCCATCCAATTGACGGTTTCCACCAGCTCACGCAGATCGCTGGGAGCCGCGACGTCCACGGACGCGCCGAATTTCCCTTGGCCGATCTGCCGGATGTGCTCCTGCAGACGTCGTAAGGGATGCAGGATACTGTAACTCGCAATGCCGGCCAAACCCAATCCGAGGAAGAGGGCTGCGATCACCAGTTGCTGCGTGACGGCCTCGGCTTGCGCCGCGCGCGTCCGGGAGTCGTTCACCCCGGTGCTCACTCTGGCCTCGTGCAGGCTGATATAAGAGTCCAAGGTGCCCGTCATCTGGGCAATGAGAGCATCCCGCCGGCGTTCATAGTCTGCGGCCCGCTTGGGGACAAGGCCTGTTCGTCTGTCTGCCACGCCGACAAAGACGCCACGGTATTCTTTGTGGAGCAGTGCTGTATCCTTCAGGAGCCTCTGGCCGTCCGATGAGGTCTCCTGATTCTGGAGCGCCGTGACTGCCCGCTGAAACTCCTCCGCTTCTTCGTCGAAATCTCTCAGGAATACCGCGTCTCGGACGGCCAGGTATTTCTTCTCGCTCCGGAGCTGTGTATAGAGATTGGTGGTGAGCCGTTTCGCGGTCTCGATCGCGGGATAGTGGTACGAGACCAGTTCGGTGCTTAGGGCTGTGAGTTGTCGGATCTGGATCAGGGCGTAAAGGTTGACCCCGGCCATCACGACAATGATGGCCAGCGACCCCAGAGCCAAACGCCAAAAGATCGAGAGTTGCACCGGATGTGCCCCTGCGCGCACAGCGCCCTTAGAAGGTGCTGTGGTTTGCTCTCTCTCTGCTGTAGGATAATCCATACACGTCCAGTTCATTGTAAATCAATAAGATCCTGTTGAGCTAAGTATAAAAGCTGAATGCTGTTCGCTTCACTTTCCTCTTCCCGCTCGCGTGGAATGACCAACCAGAGAACCCTTTCGAATTAGCCAGTTAGATAGCTCCTGGAGCCCTCAGACCACCCGGCACCTCCCTTGCTCAATAAGGAAGCCGTGTGCCAGATGTCCACCCTGAACAAAAGGGGGTAGCTTTTGAACCCCCAACCGTGCTGGTTCGTAGCAACGGATAAATAGGAGGCAAGAAACAATATGAAGACGCTAGCCATTGGTTTATTCAGCATGCTGGTGGTGATGGGGATGTTGATCACCCCAAGCCAAGCCGCCTCACCCGGCCCAGGCGAGCCGGTGTTCGCCAAGTTCATCGGCGGCACGATCGAGTCGGTTGATCCGGCTGGTCTTCGAGTCACGATCATGACCGAATTGGGGAAAAAGGAATCCTTCCCGGTCGCGGATGCGTCGGTCTTGATGGGACTAACCACCGGCGACCGCATCAGTTGCGAATTGGATGAGCAGGGTAGGGTCATGAAGATCGTAAAGACCACACCCGAGCCGAAGGGAAAACCTGCACCTGAACCGAAGGGATGATCCGAGCCGCAAGACGGTACTTTGGCTCGTCATTCGGGCATCTGGCACATGCATTTCTATCTGCCCGCGGTCAGATCATCTTCATTTGCCTCAACCATAGAGTGTCGGAGGCGACACGCGGCCCACGGTCACGTTTATCGTGAGGACGCTGGGAGTGTTCAGGACGGTGTTCGGAAGGAGGTTCCTATGAAGAGGGTCATAAGTCTGATCTTAGTTGTGACGATGCTTTCCTTGAGCGCAGGGTGTGCCGGGATGAACGACCAAGAGCAGAGGGCTGTGTCCGGCGGAGCCATGGGCGCGGCCGGCGGGGCTCTCCTGGGGGCGATCACGGGAGGCAGCGCGATGATCGGTGCGGCCGTCGGCGGCGCGGCGGGAGTTGCCGGAGGACTCCTGCTCCATGAAACAAAGAAGAACGATAAGTCGCAGAGTTCGAAAAAGGACAAGAAGGATAAGTCGGAAGAGAAATAAGTCCGGAACGGGCCGCACTATCAAAGGCCACCGCTTGAGGATCACTGATGACCGGTGAACGACGGGTAATGCCGCGGTTTCCTCTCCTATCATGCGTGGAGGTTTCGGTTCCCGGCAGGCGCGCCACCTTTGGGGGAACCGTGACCAATCTCAGCCGGACAGGCATCTCCCTTCGTATTCGGCAGCGCCTGAAGCCGAACCGCAAGATCACGATCCGCTTCCACTTCTTGAGCGATGACTGGCGCGAGGTCACCGAGGCCTTGGACGCCAGGGTTATCTGGCAGTCCGGAGATAGCGCAGGTCTGGCATTCCAATCGCCGCTGACCGCCGGGTCCCCCGACCGTCCGGCAGCCAGGCAAAAGACTCCTCACCTCGTGGAATCAGTAGAAAGGGTTGAATACCTCGTTAAAGGAGAATGGTACCGGTGGGGGGTTGAAGGAGGTCCTATGGAGAAGATAGCGCGGACGAATCTGACCATGCGTGTATTGAGTGTGTTGGTGGTGGTCGCGACCCTGTCTGTCTGTCAGGCCCAGGCGGTCTGGGCCGCTGAGAAGGTGAACGAGGCGAACCTGGCCTCGGAAATCGGGCTTGGAGCTTCAAGCTTTGTCCTTTCCGTCCCGTATGGGGCGGCTAAGGTCTCGACGGCGATCGTGGGGGGAGTGGTGGGAGGGTTGGCGTACCTCTTCTCAGGCTTCGATAAACAGGTTGCCGACTCGGTCTGGCACATGACGATCGAGGGTGACTACGTGATCACTCCAGACCATCTGAAGGGCAAAAAGGCGCTCCGATTCAGCGGGGTCCCCCCAGAGAACCACCGGGTCGAGGGGCGCAAAGAATGAAAAGCAACGGCCGATGCCAAGGTCGCCACTAGAGCGCCACCAGGGTGATTACTTTTAACGTCCAGGACAACATGGTTCCGATTTCTTCGCTAACAAGGAGGAAGGTGAGTATGAATAGGAAGGGGATTCTGACAGGCATGTTCGCCGTGATCATCGCGCTGGCTTTCAGCACTGCGACCTTCGGCCAAGCCGCGCCGGCTACACCAGCCGCACCAGCGACGCCGGCGGCCCCCGTCACGCCGCCGGATAAGACCGCTCCTGTCATGTCGGAGCCGACGATGCCAGAGGCTGGGGGTGAGGTGAAGGCCGAAAAGAAAGGCAAGAGAGCCAAAGACAAGTCCTCCAAGTCGAGCAATAGCAATAAGGGAGGCGAGTTGCGCGGCCTTGATCGCGCGGATCAGAGTGCGGGCGAACACGGTCAGCAGGGCCGCGAGCGCGCGCGCTCCAAACAGGGGAGATAGGCGCGCGTCCGCAGAAAAGAACCAGACGGCCTGAGCGCTCCACGTGCCGATACGCTCAACCGGCGGAGCGTCCGGGCCGTTAGGCTCACCAACTGATCGAACCACTTGGAGTGAAACCTCCGCCGTTGCCATTGTTTGGGCGGGGACTCCCGGAGGGAAGCATCATGATGGTGCTCAACCACGTTGAAGTGCTGGTTTTTGCCGGGCTGATTATGTGGGGGCTGATTCTATGGGCCATCGCCAACAGAGTGTTGTGATTGATAGGCCGGCTGTGAAGGTCGGGTTGAGCGGCATGAGAACCTCCATTCCCGTTCCGACTCGCCCCCGGTTGGTTTTGTTCACCGACCTTGACGGTACGCTGCTCGACGCGGACACCTATCGGTACGATGCCGCTCGCCCGGCGCTGGAGCGGCTCCGCGAGCACGCGATCCCCTTGATTATCTGCACCAGTAAGACGAGGGCGGAGGTCGAGCCTCTACGAAGGAAACTGGAAAACCAAGACCCTTTCATCGTCGAGAACGGGGGCGCGCTCTATATTCCGGATGGATATTTCAAAGCCCCCCTACCCGGCTCGAGCCGCCGAGACGGGTACCAGGTGATCGAAATGGGCCTCCCCTATCCCAGGCTGCGGGAAGGACTCCGCCCATCGAAGGACAAGTTGGCGCATCCCTGGTTGGATTCGGGGACATGACCGTGGAGGGCGTCGTCCGAGCGACCGGCCTTGCTCACCTGGATGCCGAGCTGGCCCGTCAACGCCACTACGACGAGCCGTTCCTGATAGAAGACAGCCACATGTCGCTTCAAAGTATTCGCGAGGCGGCCCAGCGTCTCGGACTGGCTGTCATACCGGGCGGCCGGTTCTTTCATCTCGTGGGAGGCACCGACAAGGGCAAGGCCTGTCGTGTCTTGATTGATTTCTACCGGAAAGAATGGGGGGCGGTCTCCACGGCCGGCGTTGGCGACAGTCAAAGCGACTTGTCTATGCTGGAAATTGTCGATTGGCCGTTTTTTGTTGAGCGACCGGGAGGAGGCCACGCGGAAGGGATCGTCATCGAAGGTCTCACTCGACTCCAAGGGATCGGGCCGGCCGGCTGGGCAGAAGCGATTCAGAACCTTCTTGGGTCGAGTCCTTTTCGACCAGACCCATTTATTTTTCATCCGTTCCCGTTCACGTATTGACCCCACCACGCCTGATGCCTGGGAAGGGGACACGCTATGTCCGATTTCTATCAGACCGGCACGATCGCCACGCTGCACAGGTTGGGCAGGCCCAATCTGGAACTTCTGGAACAAGAACTGGCCGAGCATGCCAAGACCTGTCCGGTCGCGCTTGTCCTCCCCTGTCTCTACTCCGAGCTGGAGGGCCCGGCGCTCGGAGGGTTAGTTCAACACCTCAAGAAAGTTCCGTATCTGAATGAGATCGTCGTCGCCTTGGGCCGTGCCTCGGCTCTGGAGTTTCGGCGGGCCAAGGAATATTTCAAAGTTCTCCCCCAAGATGTTCGGCTGATCTGGGTCGAAGGGCCTCGGATCCAGGAAACGCTAAAGCTCCTCGTCAGCCAGGAAATCGACATCGGCTTGCCGGGCAAGGGGCAGTCCTGCTGGATCGCCTTCGGCTACGTTCTCGCCAGGCGGAGGAGCAAGGTCATTGCCTTGCATGACTGCGACATCGTGACGTACGACCGCGAGTACCTGGCCCGTCTCTGCTATCCGATCACCAACCCGAATCTGAGCTACGAATTCTGCAAGGGCTACTACGCCCGGGTCACCGACCGCCTGCACGGTCGCGTCACTCGACTCTTCATGACCCCGATGATCAGGGCACTCCGGCGGTTGGTGGGTCCCAATCCCTTGCTCAGTTTTCTGGACGGCTTCCGCTATCCACTGGCGGGAGAGTTCGCAATGGTCACGGACCTTGCCTGGACCAATCGCATCCCCGGGGACTGGGGGTTGGAGATCGGAGTCCTGGCCGAGGTTTATCGGAACTGTGCCATGCGTCGAGTCTGCCAGGCCGACCTCTCAGACACATACGAGCATAAGCATCAGGCCCTCTCGTCCGACGACCCCGAAGCGGGACTCCACAAAATGTGTGTAGATATCTCGAAGTCGCTCTTTCGGAACCTGGCCAGCGAAGGGGTCATCTTCACCGACGCAATGCTGAAGACCCTCCGGGCGACCTATCTCCAAATTGCACAAGAGGCCATCAAGAAGTACGAGGACGACGCGTCCATCAACAGCCTCCGCTTCGATCGCCATGAGGAGCGGATGGCAGTGGAAGCGTTTCTCAAGGGCGTCAAGCTGGCGTCCGAGGGCTTCTTGGAAGATCCATTGGGCGTGCCGATGATCTCCAACTGGGCCCGTGTGACCGCGGCCGTCCCCGACATCTTCGACCGGCTGACCAGCGCCGTCGAGGCGGACCATGCCTGGGACCCGAATGGAAGGGCCCGCAGGCGTACGACCCTATGGTGTTCGAGGTGGCCAAACGCCTGAACGTCAAAGCCTGCGCCGTGGTGGACTCTGATCTCCGCTCGATTACCCCCGAATGGATCGAGCTGCTCCTCCGGCCCATTCTGGAGGAAGGCGACTACGTCGCCCCCTACTACCTGCGGCACAAGTATGATGGGACGATCACGAATAGCCTCGTCTATCCGCTGACGCGGGCCCTTTACGGTGTGCAGATCCGGCAACCAATCGGGGGAGACTTCGGCTTCTCCGGAAAACTGGTCGGTCATTATGTTGACAAGCATGTCTGGGAGTCGGACGTCGCCCGTTTCGGGATAGGCATCCGGATGACCACCGAGGCAGTGGCCTGCGGGGCACTCGTCTGTCAGAGCTTCCTGGGCGCCAAGCTCCATAATCCCAAGGATCCGGCCGCCGACCTGTCGGCCATGGTGACGCAGGTGGTCGGGGCGGTCTTTGCCTTGATGGAGGAACATCAGCAGGTCTGGATTCCCCTCCGGGGCTCGAGTCTGGTCCCTCTCTTCGGCTTTCAGTACGAGGTAGGGGTCGAGCCCGTGAACGTCCATGTGGACCGCATGATTGCCGGCTTTCGGCAGGGACTCGTTGACCTGCGACCGGTCTGGGAGCTCATGCTGGCCCCGGAGACCCTCCAAGTGCTCCATGCTACGGCAGACCTGCCGCCCCACCGCTTCGATATACCAGACGAGGCCTGGGCGAGAACCGTCTATGACTGCGCCGCGGCTTTCCACAGGCAGGTCCTCAATCGTGAGCATCTGGTCAAGGCCATGACCCCGCTGTATCTCGGCCGAACCGCGTCGTTTGTCGTGGAAACGGAAGGGCTCACAACCCGGGAGGCTGAGGAGCGCATCGAGGAGCTGGGCAGGGTTTTCGAACAACGCAAGCCCTATCTCTTGGAGCGCTGGGGCGCCGCCAAGGAGGAATGACCATGAGCAAATTCTGGGACACCGCTTTACTGGAACCGTTAACGGAGGTCGGAACCCGCATCGTCCACTTTCTCCCCAACTTGCTGGCCGCCTTTGTCATCCTGGGCATCGGCTGGCCTTTGGCGTGGGGGCTCGGTCGCGGGGTCGAGCGAGGGCTGAGAATCCTGGGCGTGGACCACCTTGCCGACCGAATCGGGCTCAACGCCGTCTTAACGCGCGGCGGTCTGAAGCCCGACCCGTGTCATCTGGCCGGTCGCATGCTCTATTGGGGGTTGCTGGTCGTCACCGTCATCGCCTCCTTGAACGCGCTGGACGTCGCGCCCATCAATCAATTCGCCACTACCTTCCTGGGCTATATCCCACACCTTATCACCGCAGGCGTCATCCTCGTCGCCGGGGTGTTCCTGACTGAGCAATTTTGCGGCCCGCGCGACGTTGATCGCGGCCGTCAACGCCTATTTCCGTCCCGCCACAACTGTGGCCACTCTTGCCCGATGGGGCGTCCTCTTGGTGGCTCTCGCCATGGCGCTGGAGCAACTTGGGATCGCCAGGAACATCGTCGTGGTGGGTTTTGGAATCACGCTGGGTGGCGTTGTGTTGGCCGCCGCGATCGCCTTCGGGCTGGGCGCCAAGGATTTGTCCAAAGACTTCCTTGAACGCAGGCTCGCGAGTAGTTCACAAGACCGCGCGCGGGATGATCTGAGACACTTATAAAAAGCGGGAAGCCACGACCATCGCTCGTCCGATCCGTGGCGGCCACGGCGGAGAAACGACGGGCGGAGGTGACAGAGAAAGGAGGAACGCCATGAGATGTCCTCGCTGTTTCGGCTGTATGGTTCATGATCGGTTCATGGATCTCCTGGACGATACGGGACGACTCCACTGCGATGGGTGGCGGTGCGTGAATTGCGGGGCGATAGTGGACCCCGTCATCATTTGCAACCACGCATACGTGCATACGTCGCGAAGACGAAGCCAACGCGGGCGGTCCAGGGCATGGGGGGTATAACGCGGTTTCTGAGCCGTGGCCGCTCTAGGTCCACGGTCTCGGCAGGGTGGCTCACGACCCGTCACGAGCGACCGAATGCTGCCGCCTCAAAAGGCTGACACAGGCGGAGAGGCGGTGAGAGGGATGACGGTAATGGGAGGCATTGTGTTCTCTCGGCCGTAGGAGAATCCATACACACCCAGGGTTTTGTAAATCAACAAGATCCCATTGTGTTCAGGGCAAATACTGAAGGCTGGTCCCTTCAGTCGCCTCTTTTCCTTTCCGTAGCGAGCCGGCCAGAGAGTCATTTGAAATTCGAGCGTTAGATAGCTTCTGAGTACCTCAAGCCGGTCGGCATCTCGATTGCTTAAACGATGGCGTGTGCTCGGTACCAGCCTCATAAGGGGGAGGGGAAACTATGAAAACGCTCATCATCACAATCTTCAGCGTGTTGCTATTTGCGGGGCTGCTGTTCGCGGGGGTTGTGATCTCACCCATTCAAGCCGATTTGGCCACTACCAATCAGATTACCGCCAAGATGATCAACGGCACGATCGAAGGGGTTGATCCGGTTCAACAACTCGTCATCATTCGTACAGAGGAGCAAGGACAAGGAATTGTGAGGTTCCTTGCGGTTGCAGATGCTGCGGTGATGAAGGGACTGCTTAAGGGGGACCGCGTCTTTGTCGAACTGGATGAGCGTGGGATGGCCAAGAAGATTCTAAAGGCCGCAGCCAACTTAAAGGATCCCCCCGCTCGGAAGAACTAACCAGCGTAGAGAGCTGGTGAGACCATGGCCGATAGGGCTGCGACAAGGCCCGCGCGAAGTAGAGGTGGTGGGGGAGCCGAATCGAAAGGAGCGACGATGTCGGAGAACATCTGGAACCCGTGGAAGATGACGACAATAGGCTTGCTGTTGGTGGGTGCGACGGTGCTGGTGACCGCACTCGTGATGGGGTATCGCAGCGATCCGGAGAGAGGGAAGACGCCCATGCACTCGGGTACCTCCATGCGGAAGGTCTCGATGCCGAGCCAAATTGATGTGGACGCTTGCAATGCCTACGCTCAGCAGCGGGCCGGTAACAAGGGGATGGAGGTCGTCAAGGATGCCGTTGTCGGCGGGCTGGTAGGCGCTGGGGTGGGTGCTGCAGGCGGCGCCATCGCGGATGGCGGAAAAGGTGCCGGCAAGGGTGCAGGCATCGGCGGCTTGGTGGGCGCCACGGCCGGCACGTTGTATGGCTTAAACGATAACAAGAAAAACGACGCCGAGTACCAGGCGGCGTATCGTTCCTGTATGCATCAAAAGGGCTACTAACGCGGCCACTCAGCCACTCAAGGGATGCCATACGAGGGAGGCTAGTCCCATCATGGCGACAATCGCGAAAATAGTCGCACCGTTTGTCGTTCGAGAGCCGATCAATCTCCTCAAAGAACACGGCATGCTCGCAACGACCGGGCCACGCGACTCCTGGGATGACACCAACGCTGACCCCGCCAAGGGCATCCTGTACGGGGTACTGATGGGCAGCCTGCTGTGGTCGGCAATCCTGTTGCTGATTGATGTTTTCAGGGGGTGAGGGAAAATGGAACTTTTGGTTGATGGATTGCAGCTTGCGGGTTTTCTGCTGGTGAGCGTCATCATCTTGGCCGCTCTGGTTGCAGTCGCCATCGGTATCGCGGTCTTTTTATACATGACTGACCAAGAAATCCTGATCATCAAGAAGCCGAGGCGCCCTCGTAAACCTGATGCTCCAGCTGAGGTCCGATCATGAGGATGCTCAACCGGGACGTACCGAAAGGAGCGGCTGAAGTGACATCACGGTGGATCATCATGGGGGTATTGGCCCTGAGCCTGCTCGGCCATCAGGGATGCGCGGCCGCCGGGCTGACGCTCTTCGGCGTCGGAGCCGGGGTCACAACCGGCACCGGGGTCTCCTACACTCTTGACAGCATCGCGTACAAGACCTTCACCGCACCGATCGAGGATTTGCAAAGCGCCACGCTGAAGGCTCTCAAACGGATGGACATCAGAGTAAAGGAGAACCAGCCAAACGCATCCGGCAGGAAGATCATGGCGGAGGCCGGCGACCGCACCATCGAAATCGAGTTGGACCGACTGACCGCAAAGACATCCCGCATGCAAGTCGTTGCAAAGCAGGGATGGTTGTTTAGGGATCGAGCGACGGCTGCTGAGATCATCGTCCAGACCGATCAAACGCTTGAAACCCATGCGGCCCTCGCGCGCGAAGTGATCCCGGCGGCGGCCGCCTCTGCCGCCAAGAAATAACACAAGGAAAGGAAAGGAGATGCGTATGTTGAGAACCATTGTGATCATTGCTCTGTCGGTCATGGTGCTCGCGGCGACCGCTGTGGCACAGACCACAGCGCCTGCGCCGAACCAGAATCAAGAAGCTTTCGACAAACTCTCCCCGGGCAACCAGAAGATCGCCCAGGCCCTTTTCGATGCCCAGCAGAGCGATCCTTCAACCACCACCGCGACGCCGTTATCGCGGGATGACATCGCCGCGATGAAGCAGGACGGCAAAGGATGGGGCCAAATTTTTAAGGAGATGAAAGCGCAGGGGCTTGTTCAGGCAAAGAACCTGGGGCAGGTCGTCAGTAAGGAGAGTGGCAAGGCGGGCTTGAAGGCGCCGGGCGGCACCTCGATTACGACGGGCAGCGGAAAGACCTTCGTGGCGGGAACGAAGGTGAAACCGGAGCACGGGAGTATGAATGCTGGGCAGTCCGGGAACGACCATGGGCGGAACGGTAGCAACTCGGGCCGGCTGAGTACCTTCAGCGGCTCAGGCCGGGACTCCTCATCCGGAGGCAACGGCGCGGGAAGCATGAATCGAGGGGGACACGGCAAGAAATAGGTGGTCCCGAGAACCGAATCATGGAATCGGAGGTGGTCCATGCGGAGGCTGGCGCAACTGACTGTCGTTACCCAGGTGTTGGTTTGGACCTTGGTGGTGACCACCTTCGTGACGGGGGTGGTCCCGCCGGAGGGGTGGGCGATGCTGGCTCCACCCACAGCGGCGGCGACAGAGCCGGGTACTGGCCTCAATAGGGCGGCCGATCTCCAAAGGATTCAAAACGTGCTGGAAGCGAAGGTTGTCCGGCAGCGGCTGGAGGACTACGGACTGACTGCGGAGGAGATCAATGCCCGGTTGTCCCAGCTCTCGGATGCTCAGGTACATCAGTTGGCCATGCAGATCGACGCGCTGATCCCGGCCGGTAATGGCGGTTTCGGCATCGTGATCGCGCTGCTGGTGATCGCCATTCTCGCCGTCATCCTGATCTACCTCCTGGGGCACCGGGTCCAGATTACCAAGGAGTAGGCGAAGAGAAGCGGAACGACACTATGCGCCCACGAAGCGAGCGGCTCCACCGAGGGGTGCTCTGGCTGTCTACGGGACTGTGGAGCATCCTGCTGCTGGGATGCGCGGGGCAGCGGCCGCTTCTGGAGCCGGCCGGGTTCTGGACGGCGGGAGCGGAAACCCATGTCCAGGACCAACTGGTTCCCCCAGTCGGCGCGCGGCGCCATATCACGGTTCCCTTCTTCCCGGACGACACCGATCAGTGCGGGCCGGCAACCCTCGCGAGCGTCTTCTCCTATTGGGGTGTCCGGACCGATCCGGGGATCCTCAAGAAGGAGGTCTACGTGCCTCGGCTTAAAGGCGCCCTGCCGTTGGATCTGCTCTTGGCTGCTCAGGCGCGAGGCCTCAAGGCCGAGATCTATGAGGGCAGTCTCGACAATCTGAAATCCGAATTGGAAGCCGGCCGGCCGCTGGTGGCGTTGCTAGACCTGGGGTTCGTGATCTTCCCGCAAGGCCATTACGTGGTGGTGACCGGCTACGACGACCGGCGCCAGGGCGTGTACGTCCACTCGAGCCTGGAGAAAGACGTGTTTGTCCCTTACGAGCGGTTCCTCCGGAGCTGGGACAAGACGGGCCGGTGGTCTCTGCTGGTGACGCCATCAGAAAGCCGCCTGCGGAGTCATGCATGACCAGACGAAGACTGTCGCCAGGGTTGGCTCTATTGCTGACGACTTTGCTGGGAAGCGTGCAGGCCTGTTCGGGCCTTCCACGGATTGTGATCGTGCATGACCCCTTAACACCGCAAGAGCATGTGACGCTGGGGGAAGCATATCAGGTGCAGGGTGAGAGGAAGATGGCGGCGCGGGAATTCGAAGCCGCGCTGCGTCAACAGATGGAATACGTCCCGGCCCTCATCGGGATGGGCAACCTTTCGTTCGAACGAGGAGCGCTGGAAGAAGCCGAGATTTTCTATCGGCGTGCCTTGGGTACTGCGCCCGGGCACTCCGGCGCCAGCAATAACCTTGCGATGGTGTATCTGGCGCGCGGTGATCGCTTGGACGAGGCGGAGCGGATGGCCCGTAACGCCTTGGAGCGTGGGGGCCCCCTCCGGCCCTATGCGCTGGAAACATTGGCCAGGATTTACGTGCGGCAGGGGCGCTACCGGGAAGCCCAGGCCGCTCTAGAATGGGCCGAGGCAATGGTTCCCGCGGAAGACACCCGCTTTCATCAAGGGCTGAGCCGGTCGCGACGCGAACTGGCCGCCGTTTATACGCCGGACGAATGAGGAGGGCCAAGGGGATGGAGCCAGCTAAAAAGACCGTAGGGACGGTGGTCAGTGAGCGACGGATGCATACGCGGTTCCATATGCTGATGTGTGTGGATATCACTGTGGCCGGCAGAAGCGACATATACTGGGGGAGCCTAAACAATCTCAGCCGGACCGGTGTTGCGATGCACATTCGGCAGCATCTGAAGAAGAATCAGAAAGTCACGGTTCGCTTTCGTTTTTTAAGTGCGGAAGGCCAGGAAACTACCGAGGTCCTGATCGCCAAGGTGGTCTGGCAGTGTGGAGACAACGCGGGACTGGAATTTGATCCCCCGCTGACGGCCGGTTCGACCGCCCTTCAGAAAGCGCCGCAACTGGTGGCGCATCTGGCGGAGAAGGAAGCGGGGGCAGATCACTGCAAGGACACAGGCGCGACGGGGGGAGTCCCCTCGCAATGCTGAGGAACGAGAGGTCGGAGGAGTGTGATGGCAGAGCGAAGAACGGCAATGCCCGTGGTTCTCATTGCGAGCCCGAATGCGGCCGTGCGTCGGCGCTTACGCCGGGAACTTGAGGGGGCGTTCACGGTCTATGAGATAGCTGAGCGATCAGCCCTTGAGGGAAGCATCGCCGATCTCCAGCCTGCCCTCCTGCTCTTTGACTTTCCACTCCGCCAACTTGGTGGAGTGGAGGGGCTGCAAGCCATAAGGAAGATGTGTCCTTCCACTAAGAGCATTCTCATCACCAGCACCCCATCTCAGGAAGAGGAGATATCAGTCCTTAAGGCGTTGGACCGAGGGTATTGTCCTAGGGGCATCACGCCGGCTCATTTCCGGAAAGCCATGGAAAAGGTTCAGGAGGGTGAGATTTGGGCCAGCCGGAATGTCGTTTCGCATATTCTTTTTGAGCTGGCCTCCCTCACGCACGCCGGAAATATGAAGACGCCCGCCGCGCGAGTTAATAATTATTGTTGAAAAAGCACTCTCATGCAAAGTATAGAACTTGCTAATGAGAGGAGATGATCATGAAGAAGCAGGCCAAGCTCGTGATGACGATGGCTGGAGCCGGGATCTTAAGTTTGCTGGTTTGGGGGAATAACGTAGGGGTCGTTTGGGCGGATGATGAGCAGGTGTTGGAGAAGAAAGCGACCGCTCTCAACAGCGCCACGGCCTCATCCCGGCACGACGAGGCTCGTGTGAAAGCCCTGGCCAAGCAATTCAACGTACCCGAGTCTCGCGTGACGGAACTGAGAAATCAGAAGATGGGGTGGGGCGAAGTCACCATCAGCCTCGCGATGGCCGAGCACCTATCGGCGACTTCCAAGACGCCCTTAACGACCGAACAGGCGCTTAAGAAAATCGAGCAACTCCGCGGTGAAAAAATGGGGTGGGGCAAGATCGCCCAGGAGCTGGGCTTCAAGCTGGGCCCGGTCATCAGCAAGGTCGAACGGAGCGAGACGAGTGTCAAGACTGCGGATCGGGAGGCCACGGAGAAGCTCGACCACAAGGCCAAAGGCGACCGTCCCGAGAAGGCCGAACGTGGGGACAAGGCAGATCGGCCTGACAAGGTTGACCGCGCCGAGCGACCCGAGCGCATGGAACGTGCCGAGCGCTCAGCGCGGCCGGAACGTCCCGGACGCTGAAAGAGGGATTGTTCCAGTCGCGGTCCATACGGCGGAGAAGCGAGGGAGACTGGTGGCGGGGGAAGAGAGCAGGCTGGCTATAGGAAAGAAAATGCAACCGAGCGCATCGCCGTTTCGATGGCTGTGGTTTCTGGCAGTCGTTATCGTCGTCTTGAGCGGCCCACAAAGATCGCCTCTTGCGCATGGGGCGGAGCCGCAGAACTGGCAGCTCAGTTCATCCCTGACGTATGAGAGCGGGACGTACGGGACGTCCAATCGAAGCGAAACTGTGTATATTCCGTTTACGGTGAAACGGTTCTTTGACCAGGGTGAACTCGCGTTCACCGTTCCGTTCCTGGAGCTGCGGACAACCGGAGAGACAACCCTGGTTGACGGCAAGCCTCAACGTATCCGCACAGGAAGAAGGACGGACCTAGCTTCGACTGGGACGGTGACAAAAGGTGGGTTGGGCGACATGCTGCTCAAAGGTCGGTACTACGTGTTGGACGAGCACGGCCTACTTCCGACCATCGCGCTTGTCGCCAAGATCAAGTTCCCCACCGCTGATGAATCCCAAGGATTAGGAACCGGCAAGTTCGATGAGGGGTTCGGCGTGGAGGTCAGCAGGCGGTTTCTTGAACGGTTCATCGGCTATTTCGATCTGAGCTACACCGTCATCGGCAGTCCCGCCGGGACTGATCTTCGCAACCAGGTCGCTTACGACTTCGGTCTCGGCTACCATTTCATGCCCCGGTTGTTGGCAAGCGCCTTCTATGAAGAGCGGACAGCCCTTGTGAGCGGGCAGCCTAACCCGCGGTCGTTTTTGTTTACGGGGGATTATAAGGTGACGCAGGCCTTTCGTCTGAATGCGGCGGTGGAAGTCGGGCTGTCCAACGGAGCTCCAGACTACGGTCTCACGGGAGGGGTGGGGATGCGCTTTTAATCGCTCCTCTGCGGCGATCTGCCATTGCGCTCTTCTTCTCGCGGTGGGCTCGTGCCTGCTTGCTGTGACCTCATGCGCTCCGACCGCGCCGAACCTGCGCGCGCTCACGAAGCAAGCCAGTGCCGTGGGCTCCGCCTGCCACCAGTCCGCCGCCCGATTCGCCGCTGCGCCGACTCGAGAGGCCCGTCAGGAGGTGTTGGGCAAGCTTACAGAGTTGAACGAGGCGCTGATCCAGGCGGCTGAGTACGAGCACGAGGCCCGGCGTTCGAATTCTGTTGATCTCGTTGACGCCAACCGCGCCTTCCTTGAAGCGGGACGCGCGTGGGGACGCTGTTCCCTCCAATACAACAGGGTGCTCGTGGCCATCGGAGAGCGTAAAGCCGCCCGACAGAACTATCAGGGATTGCTCGCCCGGCTCACCGGTCCCCAATTTGTCGCCGAGCGCCGCCAGGTTCAAACAGCGCTTGAAGAGCTTGATCGCTGAGAATTAACCCGAACTACTGCCTGCTCTCCTCAATGCCATCCTCGCTTTCGCGAAGACCGACTCGAACATGGGGGCCGTCAATTTGCCCGTGAAGGTGTTCTGTTGGGAGGGGTGATACGATCCGATGAGGGTCACTCCCCACGGCAAGCGATGGGCCAGGCCGTGCCCGAAGGCGGGGCGAGGCCTGGGCAGGGTGTGGCCAAGGTGCCGGCAGGCCTTGAGATAGCCGTCGAAGGCGATCTTGCCCAGTGCGACCACGACACGGACCCGTCTGAGCAGCCGTAACTCGTCCATGAGGAACGGCCGGCAACGCTCGAACTCCTCAGGCATCGGCTTGTTCCCGGGCGGGGCGCAGCGAACCGTGGCCGTGATATAGCAGTCCTTCAGACGCATCCCATCATCGCGCGACACCGAGGCGGCTTGGCAGGCGAATCCGGTGCGGTGCAGCGCCCCGTAAAGCCAATCGCCGCTGCGGTCGCCGGTGAACATCCTTCCCGTGCGATTTCCCCCATGGGCCGCCGGCGCCAAGCCGACGATCAACAAACGAGCCTTGGCGTCGCCGAATCCGGGAACGGGTTTCCCCCAATAGTCCCATGCGCGGAAGCGACGGACCTTGACGCGGGCCATCTTCTCTCGGTGCGCCACGAGCCGGGGACATCGGCGGCACGCGACGATGGTGTCCTGGAGCACGGTCAGACGTGACATGCGCGGATTTTACCAGAATCACCTTGCCGCCTAGGGATTCCCTTGATAGAATTCGAGGTACGTTGCGAGAAAGTCCGTGCCATATGGAGGAGGACGACATGGAGATAGGCACAAGGATGGAGCTGACACGAAGGTTGCGGATATTGGTCTTGGGGTGTGCGTTCCTAGGGATTACGGGAGCGGCAGTCACCACGGCCGAGCCGCCGCTGTCTGACGTGTCGGCCACGGTGTCGCCGGCGCCTCTGCCGCCTGAACTGACGCGAAGCGTGGAGCCTCGAATGAAGCCTTTCCTCAGCACGTACCGGCTTCCCGACACTATGACCTTCGCCGGCGAGTCCGTCCCGATCCATGTCTGGCAGGTCCGGGAGCGGATCGAGTACGAGTTCTACAGATTCCTGGAAGATGAAGGCGACAGCATCATCCTGGCCAAGCGGACCGGTCGGTGTTTCCCGACGGCGGAGCGGCAATTGGCCGAAGCCGGGCTGCCGGACGACCTGAAGTTCATCCTGCTGGTCGAGAGCAAGTGCATCTCCGCCGCCTATTCGCGGGCCAAGGCCTCCGGCCCCTGGCAGTTCATTCCCTCGACCGGCCGACTCTTCTCGCTGGAAAACAACAACTGGAAGGACGATCGCCGCAACCTGGAACTCTCGACCGAAGCCGCCGTCAAGTACCTTAAGAAGCTGCATGATGTCTTCGGCGGCTGGAATCTCGCCATGGCGGCTTACAATGCCGGCGAGGTCAACATCATGAAGTCCCTGCGCGAGCAGCGGGTGCACGACTACTGGAAGCTGCACTACGTCACGGAAACCATGCGCTATGTCCCCCGCGTGATCGCGGTCAAGGAGATCTTCTCCCAGCCTGAGAAATACCTGGGTCTGGCCAAGGCCGACCTGTATTCGCCTCTTGATACGGAGATCGTGACGGTGCACGTCCGTGAGAAACAGCGGCATCTGGCCTCGGTCGCCGAGGAATACGGGACGTATTTCCTTGAGCTGAAGCTCCTCAATCCCGAGATCCGCAAGGATTTCTTGCCGCGCGGCAGCCATCAAATCAAGGTGCCGCGGCGTAAGGACGAGGGGTGCCCGGTGCTCTGCTACAAGGCGGACATTCCGCGCTGATCCTTCCCCCCGCACGCATCCGCACGGACCTTCGACGGGTCCTTGGGGCCGCGCTGGACGCTGCCGATCCAAGCTCCGCCATACGCCGGACCCTCTCACTCAGAGGCCATATCCTTCGAACAACCGGTTGCGCGTTCGACCTGCGCCGCGTCCGTCGCGTGGCGGTGGTGGGAGCCGGCAAGGCTGTTGTCCCGATGGCTCGCGCCGTCTCGGAGGTCCTTGGTTCTCGGCTTGCCTTCGGTTTCGTCGTCGCGCCGGAAAACGGTGAAGGCGTCCGGGTGCCGAACGTTGAGATCGCAGTGGCCTGTCATCCGGTCCCCGACCGGCGAGGTCTCCGAGCCGCCCGACGGGTCATGGAGATCGCAGCATCGCTGGAGAGCGACGATCTGTTGCTCGTCCTCCTCTCCGGCGGCGCCTCCAGCCTCCTCCCCATGCCGGGTGAGGGGTTGACGCTGGCGGACAAGCAGCGGGCCACCCACCTTTTGCTTCGCTCCGGCGCGACGATCAGCGAAGTCAATACGGTCCGAAGGCATCTCTCCGCGATCAAAGGGGGACGCTTGGCGGCAGCCACTCGCGCGACGGTCCTCACTCTCGTCGTGTCGGACGTGCACGGAGACGATCCCGGTGTGGTCGGGTCCGGCCCGACTGCGCCTGATCGAACCACCTTCCATGACGCTGCACGCATCCTCCGCCGTTACAGGTTGTGGGAGCATTTGCCTGTGCGGGTGCGGATACACCTCGCCGAGGGACTGGCCGGATGGCGCTCAGAGACGCCGAAACCGCGGAACCCGATCTTCAGGCGGGTTCAGCATGTGGTCATCGGCAATAACCGTCTTGCGCTGGAGGCGGCGGCAACGGCCGCGCGCCGTATGGGGCATGGAGTCGTCCTCGTCGAACCGTTCGTCACCGGCGAAGCCGCCGAGTTCGGATGCTGGATGGGCGAATTGGGTAAGGAGCTCGCGAAAGGAGCGCTGCCGCGCCCTGTGTGTGTGCTGGCAGGCGGCGAGCTGACCGTGACGGTGCGGGGGAAAGGTCTGGGGGGACGGGCGCAGGAGTTTGCGCTTGCGGCCGCGATGGCGTTGCACGGTACCCGGAACGCCTGGGTGGTGGGATTCGGCACGGACGGCCGCGACGGGCCGACCGAGGCGGCCGGCGCAATTGCCGATTGGGGCACGGTGAATCGAGGCAAGCGGATGAGCCTTGACGCGGCGGACTATCTCAAAAGGAACGACAGCTATACTTTCTTCAAAAAGGTCGGCGGCCACATCATCACCGGTCCCACCGGCACCAACGTGAACGATTTGTATTTGATCCTCGTCCACCGAGGGAGAAGAAAACCTGGTTGATCGTTGCCTTTGCCTTACTTGGATTTGAGATAGCTCTCCAAGCCTCAGTAGAAATTCTCATGGACGCCGGCGTCCAGGACTTCGATCACGTTGGACTTGGAGAAGAACTGATAAGCAAGCAAGTACTGATGGGGACCGACCTTGAACTTCACCACCCGCACGCCTTTGAGGGCGCCGACCTTGGGCTCTCCGAGGAGAGGGTCGTCCAGCAGCGAACGGACTTGATCGTCTATAGCGGTTTGAACGGATTCCGGGAGCCGCCGCTTTGACTTGCGAAACCGTGGGACTTGCTGGACGGTCCGTTCTGATCGCCCGATCAAGCGATCCGGCCCCACTGATACGGCTCAGCCAGGCCGGCACGGCTTTCTTCCAAGCCTTCCAGAATTCCTTCGATCATGCTCATCGGCAGGTCGGGATTGTCCTTCCCTACCATCCCAAGGAAGGCAAAGTATTTCATCTGGTCGGAAAGAGAGCGCCTATTGGCTTGCGCTCTGGCCTGAAGCATCCGGACCATGGTCGCTTCGCGCTTGCCGAACCTAACCGAGACCGGAGTGCTCGATGCTTCTGCCGATTTGCGTGTTGCCCGCGCCATTTTCGTGCTCCTTATCTCATCCTTGTTCGTTGACGACATTGTAGTCATATAGACGAACACCGTCAACGGGCGACATTTTGAAAAGCAAACTTTGACGGGTGGCACGGACTGGGGGCCCCCACCGCCTGGACAACGAGAACGTGACTTCGAGTGCTGGATGCTTGAACCCCCTCACCCTCGCCCTCTCCCGCCAGGGGAGAGGGAAGAATTGGGGTTAGAGCTGTCCTTCGCCTTTGAGGTATTTG
>Ga0114945_10000224_pt1 | contig 35336 bp, 35 predicted proteins | sample OV2TP3_FD_87194 | JGI IMG/M metagenome (GOLD analysis project Ga0114945, IMG submission 87194) | Hot spring microbial communities from Beatty, Nevada to study Microbial Dark Matter (Phase II) - OV2 TP3 | ecosystem: Environmental > Aquatic > Thermal springs > Hot (42-90C) | place: USA: Beatty... | reverse complement strand
TCCGTCAGCAGGTTCAACCTGTGACCATGCTCCGCGAGCGTTTTCGGTGCTTCATCCCGGAACTCGCGCATCTCCCCGCGAAATTCGATCAGCGTTTGCAGTGTCACGTCGGTCACCGTGCGATTGTACTCTTGCCCAAAAGCGGGCGAACCGCATCGGGCGCCTGGACTCGAAGGCGGATCGTGCGAAATGGGGTCAGAGTAAATTCCCCGCCCGAATGGCGACTCTGAGCCCGATGCTCGACCCCGACACCGAACGCGCGCTTCGTCAAGCGAGTCCCCGGCGCAGCGCCTCCATGCCCGCTTGCGCGAGGCTGCGCTCATCGACGCGTGGGATCTGCATGCCTGCGGGCCTACTTCAACCGTCGAACCTTGATCAACGCTCTCCGGCCCTCGATGGTCAGGTTGTAGCTTTCCAGGAACCCGATTTCAATCTTGACCTTCATGGCCTTGCCCGGGTCCGGCTCGAGCACTCGCGTGTCGTCGCCGTCCAGTTGCCTCCACACCTGGCCGTTATCGAGAACGAAGAGCGCCTTGCCGCGCGGCGTGGTGGCGAACTCGATCACGGTCGCGGTGATGGAGCTGATTTCGCCGGGCGGCGAGGGCGGCTGGGGTTTGCCGAACTCTTCCGTCTTGGTCACCGGCTTGCGCGGGCGCGCGAAGCCGAACCAGTCGAGGATGCCGCGCTTTTCCTTCGCCTCCTGTTCGGCGAGCGCGCTCCGGGCGCGGGGCGCGGCGGCATCGAAGCACTTCAGGCGTTCGCTCGAGTCTGCGATTCCCGCGCACTTGACGATCTCGGAGAGTGCATCCGTTGTGCTGCCGGCGTGCGCCGCGCCGGCGGCGATCAGGAACAAGCAAACAAGCATGAAGATTCGCATGGAGAATCCTGCGGTCAGGTAAAACGCTGCGCACAGCGCGTAAGGTCAACAAGCGCGCCCATCGGGGCAGACGCGTTCCTGGTCTTCCGATCTAGCGATCCGGGCGTTCGTCAGGCGCAGTGAACCCGGCGCGTTCGAGCTGAAAATCGGGAATCGCCGGCGCCGTCGCGCCCGCCGGGTGTCCGCAGGGGAGGCAAGCTCGCGCTCGAGTGCTGCGCCGACCAGCTCTCTCAAGGTGGTCCCGCGCCGTACGGCTTCGGTCCTGGCACGCATCAGCAGGTTCTCGGGGAGATCCAGGGTGGTACGCATGCTGGCATATTGATGGTTGTATACGTCGGGGTCAACCGACGGAGGGAAAGGGGCGAACGCCGATTGGTTTGTTCCGTGCACATAGCATGACTACAGTGCATTGATCTGCCGGACCCGGATGCACGCCGCCTCGTGGCCCGGCCGGAAAGCTTCGAACTGCGGCGCGATGCGGCTGCACTCCTCGATCGCGTAGGCGCAGCGCGGATGGAACGCGCAGCCGGCCGGCGGATTGACGGGCGACGGCGGATCGCCCGCGAGCAGAACCCGCTTGCGCGCGGCCTTCCGATCCGGGTCGCCGAGCTGCGCCGCGCTCACGAGCGCCCGGGTGTAGGGGTGCAGCGGGCGCTCCAGAACCTCGGCCGATGGTCCCAGCTCGACGATCCTGCCGAGGTACATCACGGCGATCCGGTGCGAGAGGTGCCGCACCACCGCCAGATCGTGCGAGATGAACACCATCGTCAGTCCGAGCTCGCGGGTGAGCTGCGCCAGGAGATTGATGATCTGCGCCTGCACCGAGACGTCGAGCGCGGAGACCGGTTCGTCGGCGATGATGAGGCCGGGCCGGACCGCGAGCGCCCGCGCGACCGCGATGCGCTGGCGCTGCCCCCCGGAAAACTCGTGCGGGTACTTGCGGCTGAACCGTGCGGCGAGTCCGACGCGGGCGAGCAGCGATGCGATCTCGTCGGATAATTCGGCAGGCGCGACGCTGCGATGCGCCTGGATCGCCTCGGCGAGCGTGTCGTGCACCGTCATGCGCGGATTGAGCGAGGCGAACGGGTCCTGGAAGATCATCTGGAACCCGGCCCGCGCGGCGCGCAGTTCCTCGGCGGCGAGGTCCGCGAGGTTGCGCCCGCCCAGCAGCACCGCGCCTTCGGTCGGCGGCACCAGCCGCAGGATGGTGCGGGCGAGCGTGGATTTGCCGCAGCCCGATTCCCCGACCAGCCCGAGCACTTCGCCTTTCGCGATCGTGAGGGTGACCCCGTCCACCGCCTTCACCGCGCCTACGCGGTGGCGCGCGAGGAAGCCGCGCTCAATCGGAAAGTGCGTCTTGACGTGCCGCAGCTCGAGATAGGGTTCGCGCATGGCCTCAGGTGACCCGGATTTCGCCGCGCTGCGCGCGCAGGCAGGCCGAGGCATGTTCGGGGGCGACGCCTTCGAGACGCACTTCCGAGCGCGTGCAATCGCCGGTGGCGAACTCGCAGCGCGGGGCGAAGGCGCAACCGGACATCGGTCTCGCGAGATCCGGCGGCATGCCCGGAATTGTGTACAGCTCGGATCCCGCCGCCTGCAGCGCAGGGCGCGAGAGCTGGAGCGCGCGCGTGTAGGGATGGCGCGGCGCGCGGAATAGCGTCGCGGCGGGCGCACTTTCCACCACGCGGCCCGCGTACATGACGATGACGTGGTCGCACACCTCCGCGACCACGGCCAGATCGTGCGAAATCAGGATCACCGCCACGCGCCGCTCGCTTTGCTCGTGCTCGATCAGCTCCAGGATCTGCGCCTGCACCGTGACGTCGAGCGCGGTGGTGGGCTCGTCGGCGATCAGCAGGTCGGGCTTGGCGATGAGCGCCATCGCGATCATGACGCGCTGGCGCATGCCGCCGGAAAACTGGTGCGGGTAATCGCGGATCCTCGCTTCGGCATCGGGGACGCCGACCTCCTTGAGCGCGGCGAGCGCCGTCGCCGCGGCCGCCTCGCGTCCCGCGATGCCGTGGATGAGAAGCGGCTCGACGAGCTGCTCCTCGACGGTGAGATACGGATTGAGCGAGGTCATCGGGTCCTGGAAGATCATCCCGATCCGGCGGCCGCGGATCCGCCGCAGCGCGTGCTCCGGGCTGCGCAGCAGGTCTTCGCCGTCGAACAGCGCCTTGCCGGCCTCGATGCGCCCGGGGGGCTGCGGGATGAGGCCAAGCAGCGAAAGGCAGGCGACCGACTTGCCGGAGCCCGATTCGCCGACGATGCCGAGGGTGTCACCGCGCTCGAGCCGGAACGAGACGTCCTGAACCGCCCGTACCACGCCGTCGCGCGTGTGGAATGCGGTACGCAGTCCGCTGACTTCCAGCAGCGCCACCGATTCAGTCCTTCGAGGCGCGCACGTCGAGTGCGTCGCGCAGGCCGTCGCCGAGGAAATTGAGCGAAAAGAGGGTCAGCGTGAAGAACGCGGCCGGGTAGAGCAGAAGCCAGGGCGCCTCCTCCATCATTTCCGCGCCTTCCTTGATGAGCAGGCCCCAGGAACTCATCGGCGGCTGCACGCCCAGGCCGAGAAAGCTCAGGAACGCCTCGAGCAGCATCACCGCCGGGATGGTGAGCGTCGTGTACACCGCCACGGGACCGAGGACGTTCGGAATCATGTGACGCACGATGATCCTGCGCTTTCGCAGGCCGAGCGCGATCGCCGCCTCGATGAATTCCTGGCGCTTGAGCGCGAGCACCTGGCCGCGCACGATGCGCGCCATGGTGAGCCATTCGACTGCGCCGATCGCGACGAACAGCAGGATGAAGTTGCGGCCGAACACGGTCATGAGCAGGATGACGAAGATGGTGAACGGCAGCGCGTAGAGAATGTCCACGGTGCGCATCATCACCGCATCCACCCTGCCGCCGAGGTAGCCCGCGGTGCACCCCCACAGAAGCCCGATCGTGAGCGACACGGCGGTCGCGGCGAGCCCGACCAGGAGCGAGACGCGCCCGCCGTAGAGCACGCGCGCAAGCTGGTCGCGGCCCAGCTTGTCGGTGCCGAGCAGGTGCTCGCCCGACGGTGGCGCCGCGCCGAGGACGAGGTTCTGCGCCTCGTAGCTGTGCGAGAGAAGGAGCGGGCCAAAAAAGGAGAGTCCCGCAATGACGATGAGCGCGGCGCCGCCGAATACCGCCATGCGGTTCCTGCGCAGCCGTGCCCAGGCATCCTGCCACAGCGAGCGGCCCGGCTCTGCCGCTTGCGCGGCCTCCAGCATGTGGCTCGAAGTCTCGATCGGCACCGGCTACTGAACGCGCTGTTTCGGGTTGAGCCAGGTCTGCGCGATGTCGGCGGCGAGGTTCAGCAGCACGATGAGCGTGGCGTAAAAGAGCGCCGTCCCGATCGTGAGCGTCGCATCGCGATTGAAGACGCTGGTGACGAAATGCTTTCCCAGCCCCGGGATGTTGAAGATCGTCTCGATGACGAAAGACCCGGTCAGGATGCCGGCGATGGCCGGGCCCAGAAACGACACCACCGGAAGCAGCCCGCCACGCAGCGCGTGAATGAAAACGACCCGCGCCTCGGAGGCGCCCTTGGCGCGCGCGGTGCGGATGAAATCCTGGCTCAGCACTTCCAGCATGCCGCCGCGCGTGAGGCGCGCGATGTATCCGGCGTAGACGAGCCCGAGCGTCAGCGCCGGGAGCACGCGGTCGCGCGGGAAATCCCAGCCCGAAGCGTTGAACTGCTCCAGGTGCAGCGCGAACGCGAGCACCAGCAGCGGTCCCAGGACGAAGGTCGGCATGCAGATGCCCACCATCGCCGAGGAGGACGCGAGGTAGTCGATCCACGTGTTCTGCCGCACCGCCGCGGCGATCCCCAGCGTGACGCCGATCGCGAGCGCGATCGCAAGCGCGATGCCGCCCAGTTCGAGCGATACCGGGAGCGCCGCGGCGATCAGCTCGTTCACGGAGCGGTTGGCATGCTTGAACGAGGGGCCGAGGTCGCCGCGCAGCAGGTTTCCCATGTAGCTCGCGTATTGCTGCCAGAGCGGCAGGTCCAGGCCGTAGAACGCCTCGATCTGCTGCCGGATCTCGGCCGGGACGTTCTTTTCGGTGTCGAGCGGCCCTCCGGGGACCGCCTTCATCATGAAGAACGTGATGGTCGCGACGATGAACAGGACCGGAATCGTCCCCAGAACCCGGCGCGCGATGAATTGCAGCATGTGCGGTTCGGTCTCTACCGCTTCAGCGCAAGCGCCGCCTCCGGACCCGGAGCGAGCCACACATACGGGTAGGGATGATGATCGAGGATCGTCGGATTCCATCCCCGCACGTTCGGCTGCATCAGGAAGACACGCGTGTAGTGGTAGATCGGGATGACCGGCACCTCGTCCAGAAAGATCGCCTCGGCCTTCTGGAACAGCTCGTAGCGGGTCTTCTGGTCGCCAAGCCGCGCCGCCTCGCGCAGCAGCCGGTCGTATTCGGCGTTCGACCATCCGGTGCGGTTGTTGCCGCTGTCGGCGAGAAACGTCTCGAGAAAGGTCGACGGGTCGGGGTAGTCTCCGATCCAGCCGGCGCGCGACACGTCGTAATCGAGACGCTTCTCGGTGTCGAGATAGACCTTCCATTCCTGGTTGAGCAGCTTCACCTCGATCCCGAGTTCGCGCTTCCACATCTGCTGGATCGTCTCGGCGATCGCCTTGTGCGCCTCCGAGGTGTTGTAGAGGATCTCGAACGGCGGAAACCCCTTGCCTCCCGGGTAGCCCGCCTCGGCAAGCAGCCGGCGCGCGCCCTCGGGGTCGTAGCGGAGCGCAGTGCGCGAGGTGTAGCCCACCGTGTCCGGCGGGGTGAAGAAGAAAGCCGGCAGTTGCCCGCCGCGCGTTACGTTTTCGACGATCGCCTTGCGGTCGATCGCCAGCGCGAGCGCCCTGCGCACACGCTTGTCCTTGAACTGCGGCCGGGTCGTGTTGACGCGGTAGAAATAGGCGCCGAGGTACGGATCGATGCGCAGCAGGTGCGCCATGTTCCTGCGGTACACCGGGATCTTGGAGAGCGGCACGTCCTCGGTGACATGGAGCTGGCCGGCGCGGAAGGCGCGCTCCTCGGTGTCGATGCTCTCGATGGCGTGGAAATGGATCTCGCTCAGCTTGACGTTGGCGGCGTTCCAGTAGAGCGGATTCTTTTTCACCACGATCACGCGCCCCACCTCCCAGCGATCGAGCACGAAGGGCCCGTTGCCGACGAAATTTCCCGGCCGGGTCCAGCGGTTGTTGCGCTGGTACGGGTCGCCGTGCCGGGCGAGCGTCGGCAGGTGCACCGGCCACCAGGAATAGTGGTTGAGGAGCGAGAGGAAATACGGCACCGGCCCGTTGAGCGTAATTCTCAGCGTGCGCTCGTCGAGCGCCTTCGCGCCGACCGTCGAGAAGTCCTTCGTCTTGCCCTTGAAGTAGTCCTCCGCCCCCTTCATCACGAAGTACATGTACGCGTACTCCGAGCCGAGCGAGGGGGTCAGGGCGCGCCGGTAGGAGCGCACGAAATCGTGCGCCGTGACCGGCTCGCCGTTCGACCAGCGGATGCCCGGGCGCAGGTGAAACGTGTACACGGTGCCGTCGGGCGAAATGTCCCAGCGTTCGGCCTGCCCGGGGACGGGGTGGAGGTCGCGCGGATCCTCGGTGACCAGGTTCTCGATCAGCCCCTGGAGGATGTGGTGCTCGGGCACGCCCTGCACGATGTGGGGGTCGAGTTCCTGCGGATCGGACTTGTTGCCCTTGTGGAGGATCTGCGCCTCGTTGCCGACGCTGACGCGGGTCGGCGGCTTGCCGCAGCCGGCGGCGACCAGCATCGCGACGACCGCGGCAAGCATCAAGTTGAGGGACAGAGCGCGTTTCAACCCGGATGTCATGGCTCGATTCGAATTCTAGGGTACGGCTGGTGATGCATCGCACAAACAGGAGATCGGCATGTGTTTAAAACTCCCGGTCGCCGTGCAAAAGTTCGGGGTGTTTGCGAATGCGCGCGATGTCATACAAACGTTGGCTTTAGCCTTCGACTTGCAGTACACTTCGCGCCTTTTCGAGCGGCGACGGGCCGCACGGCGGCCTCAATCGGCGTTCTCGCTCCAATCCGCATGGCGCATCTCTACGACACGCTGGCAGGACAGCAGGGCGGCGCTTGCGCGCCCTGTCCGCCTGCGGTTGCCGGAGTTCCTCGATGAGCTATGCGGAACCGCACGACTCCGGAAGGCGGCTGAGCGGACTTCTGCTGGTGGTCGCGCTGCATGTAGTGGTGGTCTACGCGCTCGTTCACGGGCTTGCGCGCAAGATCGTCGAAGTCGTGCGCAACCCCCTGGAGACGAAAATCGTCGAGGAGATCAAGCCGCCGCCGCCCGACAAGCCCCCCCCGCCGCCGCCGCCGAAGCTCGCGGCCCCACCGCCGCCATACATCCCGCCGCCGGAGATCAGCATCCAGGTTCCGCAGACAGCGCCTACGATCACCGCGGTCACCAAGGTGCGGCCTCCGGAGCCTCCGCCTCCGCCGGCGAAGCCCGCCCCACCGGCGCCACCGCCGCCGCCCAAGGCGCACGTTCCGGTGCGAACCGCGCCGGTCGTGGATGCGGCCGCCTGCGATAAGCCGCCGTATCCGTCCGCGGCGCTGCGCGCAAACGAAAGCGGGGTCGTGCTGCTGAGTTTCCTGATTGACGTCAACGGCAGCGTGCTCGAGAGCCGCGTCGAGCGCTCCTCGGGTTACCGGCGGCTGGACGAGGCGGCGCGCAACGGGCTCAGCCTGTGCAAATTCAGGCCGGCCACCGTGGACGGGAAGCCCATCCGTGACTGGGGGCGCATCGAGTACGAGTGGAAGATCCAGTAGTTCCTAAACCTTGATAGGGAACCAGCACACCATGCACTTCAAACCTGCTCACTTCGCCAGGCAGTTCGCGGCTTGGATGGCCGCGCTGTCCGTGGCCGTCTCGGCGTTCGCCCCCGCCGTCGTGCTCGCCCAAGCGGCGAAGCAGGACGCACCACCCGCTGCCGCGGCCCCCGCTCCGGTGCCTCCGGCCCCTGTTGCGGCGAAGCCCGTTCCACCGCCTCCCTTGCCCACGACCGAGGTGGTGGAAAACCCCTATGGCCTCGAGGCGCTCTGGCGGCAGGGCGACTTCGTGTCCAAGGGAACCCTGATCACGCTCCTCATCATGTCGATCGGTTCGTGGTACATCGGCATCGTCAAGCTGATCGAGCAGGCGAAGCTGATGCGCGATGCACGCGAGGCCGACAACAAGTTCTGGAAGGCGAAATCGGTGCAGGACGGGCTCTCTGCACTCAACGAGGACAGTGCGTTTCGCTTCATCGCCGAGAAGGGCTCGTACGCGGCGGACCATCACGGCGGCACGCTGACCGAGGAGGTCGACCTCAATGCATGGGTCGGGATGTCGGTCCAGCGGGCGATCGACGTCATCGCCAACCGGCTGCAGAACGGGCTCGCGTTTCTCGCCACTGTCGGCTCGACGGCGCCCTTTGTCGGCCTGTTCGGGACGGTGTGGGGGATCTACCACGCGCTCACCGCGATCGGCATTGCGGGACAGGCCTCGATCGACAAGGTCGCGGGCCCGGTCGGTGAGGCGCTGATCATGACCGCATTCGGTCTCGCGGTCGCGGTTCCCGCGGTGCTCGGCTACAACTGGCTCGTGCGCCGCAACCGGGTGGCGATGGAACAGGTGAGGCATTTCGGCGGCGGCGTTCACATGACGCTGCTCGGCGGTCGGCGCGGCATGCGCGAGGCGGCCTGACCATGGGAATGGCCGTTGCCTCGCCGGATGCCGAGGACGATCTTCAGTCCGACATCAACACCACGCCTCTCGTAGACGTGATGCTGGTGCTGCTCATCATCTTCCTGATCACCATTCCGGTGGTGATCCAGAGCATCGGCGTCGAGCTGCCGAAGGAACGAAACGTCCCGACGCAGACCAAGCCCGAGAACATCGTCATCGCGGTGAACAAGGACGGCGACGTATTCTGGAACAATCAGCTCGTCGCGGATGAAAACAAGCTGGTCGACCGGCTGAAGGAAGTCGCGGTCATGAAGCCGCAGCCGGAAGTCCACATCCGCGGCGATCGGGAGGGGCGCTACGAGTTCGTCGGCCGCGTCGTCTTCGCCTGCCAGCGCGCCGGGATCCTGAAGGTCGGGTTCATCACCGAGCCGCCCCTGCGCAACGCCGGGCGCGCCGGAGGCTGAACGCCATGGCGATGAACGTGCGCCCTGGCTCTGCGCTGAGCGACCCCGAAGTGATGCTCGACATCAACACCACGCCGCTGATCGACGTGATGCTGGTGCTGCTCATCATGCTCATCATCACCATCCCGATCCAGACCCACGCGGTCAAGCTCAACATGCCGGTCGGCAATCCGCCGCCGCCGCTGGTGGAGCCGGAAGTGGTGACGATCGAGGTGGACTTCGACGGCACGCTGATCTGGAACGGGCAGATCCTCCAGGCCCGCTCCGAGCTGGAGGCGCGGCTGCAGGCTGCGGCCAATACGCCGATCCAGCCCGAAGTGCATCTGCGGCCCAACAAGCTCGTGAAGTACGAAAGCGTGGCGATGGTGATGGCCTCCGCGCAGCGGCTCGGCGTCACCAAGATCGGCCTCATCGGCCAGGAGCAATTCATCCGATAACGCGGACTCATGACTGGCTGTGCACATCTAGTTCGTTACCTCGCGCCATGGATGGTCGCCGCGTTTCTGAGCGTCGGCGCAATGGCGGAAGAAGCAAGGAACCCGGGCGCTCGCCCGGAGGTCGGCAAACCGATCCAGGCCGCAATTGACTTGCTGAAGCACAAGCGTGCGCGGGACGCGCTCGCCAAGGTGCGCGAGGCGCAGTCCGTTGGAAACCTTACGCCGTACGAAAATTACCTCGTTCAGCAGTTGCTGGCGCAGGCGGCCGCGGCAACAGGCGACGCCGGAACCGCCGCGCGCGCATTCGAGTCCGTCGCAGGAATGTCGGCAGCCCCGGACGCACATCGAAGACAGTTCCTGGCTGCGGCGGTCGGCCAGTACTACGCCGCAAAGGAATACGGAAAGGCTGCCGACCTCGCGGCGCGCTACCTGAGGGATGGTGGCGACAAGAGTGTCCGGGCGATCTACATCCAGTCGCTGTACCTCGGCAATAACTTCGGCGCCGCGGCCCGGGCGATCGCGCAGGACGTCGAAAGCGACGAGCAGGCCGGACGCGCTCCGAGCGAGGAGTTGTTGCAGCTCCTGGCGAGCGCCTACAACCAGCAGAAAGACGCGGCTGGTTATGCCCGGGCGATGGAAAAACTGGTTGCCTACCATCCCAAGAAGGATTACTGGCTGAGCGTTATCCACGGCATCGTCGCGCGACCCGGATACGCCGATCGACTGAATATCGATCTCGCCCGGCTCAAGATCGCGGCCGGCGTCATGCGCACGGCGGACGAGTACGTCGAGGCGGCACAGCTCTCGCTGCAGGACGGCTTTCCGATGGAGGCGACGAAGATTATCGATCAGGGCTACGCCGCGGGGCTGCTCGGCGCCGGACCCGAGGCCGAACGGCACAAGCGCCTCAAGGATCTCGCTGCCAAGACGCTCGCCGAGGACAAGGCGGCGCTCGCCCGGGACGAAGCGCAGGACGCGGCCGGCAAGGAGGGAAAGACTCTCTTCAACGAAGGCTTCAACTACGTGCTGCACGGGAAAACTGCCAAAGGGCTGCAGATGATGGAGCAGGGCCTGAAGCTCGCGACCGGCTTCCGGCGTCCGGAGCACGCAAAACTGCAGCTCGCGTACGGCTACCACCTCGCGGGACAGAACCAAAAGGCGATGCAGGTGTTCCGGTCCGTGCACGGAACCGATGGCGCCGCTTCGATCGCGCGGTTGTGGGTGATCCGCCTCGGGCGCGCCTCCTGAGCTGCGCGTGAGCCGCAAGAGTCCCGCGCGCCAATCCGTTCCACCATTTCGTTTCGTACCGGCAACCGCTTCGCGCTGGGGCGACGTCGCCACGCTGTTCGGTCCGCGGGGGGCATGCGCGGGGTGCTGGTGCATGTGGTGGCGCCTCCCGCGTCGCGAGTGGGCCGCCGGGAAGGGCGCCGGCAACCGGCGCGCGCTGCGCAAACTGATGGGCGAGGGCGCGGTGCCCGGGATCATCGCGTATGCCGGCGGCGCCCCGGTGGGCTGGGTTGCGCTCGCGCCGCGCGAAGAGTACCCGCGGCTCGCCACGTCGCGCACGCTGAAGCCGATCGATGCCCGCCCGGTCTGGTCGATCACCTGCTTTTTCGTTGCGCGGCCCTACCGCGGCCAGGGCCTGATGGCGGGCCTGATCGAGTCGGCCGCGGCGTACGCGCGCAAAAAGGGCGCCACGCTTCTGGAAGGCTACCCGACCGATCCCCGGCGAAAGACGTCCGATGTATTCCTCTACACCGGAACGCGCGGGGCGTTTGCGCGTGCCGGCTTCTCGGTAGCCGCGCGGCCCTCGAAGGCGACGTTCGTCATGCGGCGCGCGCTGTAGAGCGCGTCAGACCCAATCGCGCGGCCGCAGGAAATCGGTGTAGAGCTTCTCTTCGGGCGAGCCCGGCTCGGGCGTCCACGCGTAGCGCCACGCGGCGAACGGCGGCATCGACATGAGGATCGACTCGGCGCGGCCGCCCGATTGCAGCCCGAACAGCGTGCCGCGGTCGTAGACGAGGTTGAATTCGACGTAGCGCCCGCGGCGCACCGCCTGGAACGCGCGCTCGCGTTCGCCGTAGGGCAGGTCGCGGCGCCGCTCCAGGATCGGCCGGTACGCCGGCAGGAAATGCTCGCCCACCGAGCGCACCAGCGCGAAGCAGGTGGCAAAGTCGGGCTCGGCCAGATCGTCGAAGAAGATCCCGCCCACGCCGCGCGGTTCCGCCCGATGCTTCAGGTGGAAGTAATCGTCGCACCAGCGCTTGTAGCGCGCGTGGCGCCCGGGCCCGAACGGTTCGAGCGCCTGCTTGCAGGTGGCATGAAAGTGACGCGCGTCGTCCTCGAATCCGTAGTAGGGCGTGAGGTCCATGCCGCCGCCGAACCACCAGACCGGATCGGCACCCTGCTTCGTCGCGACGAAGAAGCGCACGTTCATGTGCGCGGTCGGGCAATACGGATTGCGCGGGTGCAGGACCAGCGATACGCCCATCGCGTCGTAGCTGCGTCCCGCGAGCTGCGGCCGTGCGGCGCTCGCGGAAACCGGAAGCGAATGGCCCTGCACGCGCGAGAAGTTGACGCCGCCGCGCTCGAACAGCGCGCCTTCCTCGATAACGCGGGTGAGCCCGCCGCCGCCCTCGGGACGCTGCCAGGCGTCGGCGCGAAAGGACTTGCCGTCGAGCGCTTCCAGCGCCGCGACGATGCCGGCCTGCAGGCCGGCAAGGTAATCGTGGACCGCTTGCGTGTCCACGGTCGCGTCAGACGTGCCTGGCGGATATCGGGACGCCCGGATCGCGCAGCGCACGGTGTCCGATGTCGCTGCGGAATTGCATTCCCGGGAAGCGGATCGACGCCACGGCCTCGTAGGCGCGGCCGCGCGCGATGCGAAGCGAATCGCCGAGCGCCGCGACGCAGAGCACGCGACCGCCGTTGGTCACGATCGAGCGGCCATCGAGCCGGGTGCCGGCGTGGAAGACGCGCCGCTCGGCGCTCGCCGCCGGTATTCCCTCGACCGGATCGCCCTTGCGCGGATCCTCCGGGTAGCCTGCCGCGGCGAGCACCACGCCAAGCGCGGAACGCCGGTCCCACTCCACGGTCGCCTTGTCGAGCGTGCCTTCGAGCGCACGCTCGAGGAGTTCGAGCAGGTCGGATTTGAGCCGCAGCAGGATCGGCTGCGCTTCCGGGTCGCCCATCCGGCCGTTGAATTCGAGCGTCTTCGGGTTGCCTTGCCGGTCGATCATGAGGCCGGCGTAGAGAAAGCCGGTGAAGGGCAGGCCGTCCCTCGCCATGCCGGCGACGGTCGGCAGGATGATCTCGCGCAGCACGCGCGCGTGGATCTTCGGCGTGACCACGGGTGCGGGCGAATAAGCGCCCATGCCGCCGGTATTGGGACCCTCGTCGCCGTCTCTCAGCCGCTTGTGGTCCTGGCTGGTCGCAAGCGCCAGCACGTGCTTCCCGTCGGCGATGACGATGAAACTCGCTTCCTCGCCCTGCAGGCACTCCTCGATCACGACGCGCGCGCCTGCGTCGCCGAGACGGCGTTCCACGAGCATGGCGTCGATCGCGGCGTTCGCCTCGGCGACGCTTGCCGCCACCACGACGCCCTTGCCGGCGGCAAGCCCGTCGGCCTTGACGACGATCGGCGCGCCCTCTTTCGCAACATACGCCTTTGCCTCGGCGGCACTGTCGAAGGCGGCGTGGCGCGCCGTCGGAATTGCGTGGCGAACCATGAACCGCTTGGCGAATTCCTTCGACGATTCGAGCTGCGCGGCGGCGCGCGTCGGTCCGAAAATCTTCAGGCCCGCATCGCGGAAGGCATCGACGATCCCGGCCGCAAGCGGCGCTTCCGGCCCGACCACGGTCAGATGAAGCTGCCGGCTCCTCGCGAAGCCGATCAGATCCTCGATCCGCGTGAGGGCGACATTCTCGATGCCGGGCTCGGTGGCGGTGCCACCGTTGCCGGGGGCAACGTACACCTTCTGCGCCCGCGGGCTCTGCGCAAGCTTCCAGGCAAGCGCGTGCTCCCTGCCCCCCGACCCGATCACCAGTAGTTTCACGTTTTTCCCGAACGTTGGCGTTGCAATGCAGCACTCGTGCTGCTTTGCAACGCATCGTAGGTTCTCAATGTCGGAAGTGGCGCACGCCGGTGAACACCATGGCGATGCCGCGCTCGTCGGCAGCGGCAATGACTTCGTCGTCGCGCACGCTCCCGCCCGGCTGAATCACCGCCACCGCGCCCGCGTCCGCGACCACGTCGAGGCCATCGCGAAACGGGAAGAACGCGTCGGAAGCGACAACCGAGCCCTCCAGCTTCAGGTTCGCGTTGTGCGCCTTGATCGAGGCGATGCGGGCGCTGTCGATGCGGCTCATCTGCCCGGCGCCGACGCCCACCGTCCTCGCGTCGCGGCAGAACACGATGGCGTTCGATTTCACGTAATGCGCGACGCGCCAGGCGAACAGCAGATCGGCCCACTGCGTCTCGGTGGGCGACTTCTTGGTCATCACTTTCACGCCGGAGCGCGCGACCGCCTTCACGTCGGGACTTTGCACCAGCAATCCGCCGCCCACGCGCTTGTAGTCGTGGCGGTTGGTGCCGTACTCGAGCGGCACCTCGAGCACGCGCAGATTCTGCTTGGCGGCGAGGAACGCCTTCGCCTCGGGCTCCACGCGCGGCGCGAGGATGACTTCGGCAAACTGCGTGCCGACGGCTTGCGCGGTGGCGCGGTCCAGGGCGCGGTTGAACGCGAGAATGCCGCCGAACGCGGAAACCGGGTCGGTCTGGAACGCCTTTTCGTACGCCGAGAGCAGGTTCTCGCCGAGCGCAACGCCGCACGGGTTGGCATGTTTCACGATGACGCAGGCCGGCTCGGTGAAGCCTCGGACGCATTCCCAGGCGGCGTCCGAATCGGCGATGTTGTTGTACGACAATTCCTTGCCCTGCACCTGCCGGTAGTTGGCGAGACTTCCGGCGACCGCCGGATCGTCGCGATAAAACGCGGCTGACTGGTGCGGGTTTTCGCCGTAGCGCATGTCCTGAAGCTTGCGGAACTGGAGGCTCAGGACGTCGGGAAACTCGCGCCTGCGGCCGTGTTCGTCGAGCGAATAGAGGTAATTGGCGATGGCGCCGTCGTAGGCGGCGGTATGCGCGAACACTTTCCTGGCGAGCGCAAAGCGCGTTGCCTCCTTGATGCCGCCCGAGTCGCGGATCTCGTCCACCACGACGGCGTAGTCGGCCGGATCGACCACGACCGCAACGCTGCCGTGATTCTTGGCCGCGGCGCGCAGCATCGCCGGGCCGCCGATGTCGATGTTCTCGATCGCATGCTCGAGCCGGCAGTCGGGATCGGCGACCGTGGCCGAAAAGGGGTACAGGTTGACCACGATCAGGTCGATCGGCGCGATACCCGCCTCGCGGATCGCCGCCATGTGCTCGGGCCGGTCGCGGCGCGCGAGGATGCCGCCGTGGATTTTCGGGTGCAGCGTCTTCACCCTGCCGTCGAGCATCTCCGGCAGGCCGGTGTACGCCGAGACCTCGGTCACGCCGACGCCCTCGCGCTCGAGCAGCTTCGCGGTGCCCCCGGTCGAGAGGATCGAGACCCCGGCGGCGGCGAGCCCGCGCGCGAGCTCGACCACGCCGGACTTGTCCGAGACGCTGATCAGCGCTTGCCTGACGCGATTCACTTGACGCGATGCCGCTGCATCTTCTTGCGCAGCGTATTGCGGTCGATGCCGAGCATGGCGGCCGCGAGCGTCAGGTTGCCTGCGGCCTTGCCGAGCACGGTTTCGATCATGGATTTCTCCACGTTGCGCAGCACCATGTCGTAGATTCCGGTCGGCCGCTCGCCGTCCATGTCGCGGAAGTAGCGCTCGAGGGAGCGCCGCACCGCCTCCGCAAGTTCGTTGCTGCGGTTCATGCAACCCGTTTCGCGTACGTTTCGTCGTTTGCCGGGTCGCCGAGAGAGTCGAAAAACCCGCTCACCGCGGCAAGCTGCGCGCCCGCGTGCGTGATCGCGTTCGCCGCACGCCGGAACGCCTCTCCGCCGGGAAGCGCGCGCGTGTACCAGCCGATGTGCTTGCGCGCCACCCGCAGCCCTTGCGCCTCGCCGTAGAGCGCATAGATCCCCTCGAGGTGTTCGCGCACGATCGCGCCGATCTCCGCGATGCCCGGCGGTGCAAGCAGCGCGCCCGTCGCAAGGTAATGGCTGATCTGGCGGAAGATCCACGGCCGGCCGTGGGCAGCGCGCCCGATCATCACGCCGTCCGCGCCGGTGTGGGCGAGCACGCGGCGCGCGTCTTCCGGCGTCTCGATGTCGCCGTTGGCGATCACCGGAATGCGGACGGCCGCCTTCACCGCGGCAATCGTGTCGTATTCCGCGCGCCCGGAAAACCCGCAGGCCCGGGTGCGGCCGTGGATCGCAAGCAGCGTCACGCCCGCCGCCTCGGCGAGGCGCGCAATGCTGAGCGCGTTGCGCCGCTCCGGGCATGCCCCGGTGCGGATCTTGAGCATGACCGGCACTTCGACGGCCGCCACCACGCGCTCCAGGATGCGCGCAACGAGCGGCTCGTTCTCGAGCAGGGCCGAACCGGCCGCCACGTTGCACACTTTCCTGGCCGGGCAGCCCATGTTGATGTCGATGATCTGTGCCCCTTGATCGACGTTATGACGCGCTGCATCAGCCATCAGGCCGGGATCGGCGCCCGCGATCTGCACCGCGACCGGGGCCGGCTCGCCGGCGTGCGCGATCCGCAGCAGGGACTTGCGCGTGGCGCGCAGCTCGGGACGCGATGAAACCATCTCGGACACCGCGAGCCCCGCGCCCATGCGCCGGCACAGGGAACGAAACGGCCGGTCGGTCACGCCTGCCATCGGGGCAACAAACAAGCCGTTGCGCAGAACATGCGCGCCGAGACGCATCGCAGGCAGGGCGTGGATTCTCGTTCGAAGGAAGGCAAAGTTTATACGCATTCGGCGCGAAAAAAAATCCAGGTGCGCCGCTGCGACGGTATTTGCTACGGGATTGCCGACGGACCGTAAATCATGCGCCGCGCAAAGAAGCGCCGAACCGGCGCGCAGGCATCAATGGCGCACATGGCCGCGCTTCGCGCGGCGCTTGCGAGCGGATGGGTGCCGAGAAACAGACCGGCGAGCAGGTCGGTGACGCGAACGGTGGCGAACGCGTCGAGCCGCCGCCGCGACGCGTAGCGATCGAGCAACGCGGGATCCCCCGGATCAGGCGCCTGCCCGATCACGCGCGCGAGTTCCCACGCGTCGCGCAGGCCGAGATTCAGGCCCTGTCCGGCAACGGGGTGCAGCGTTTGCGCCGAATTTCCGACATAGACATGGCGCTCCCGCGTGCGCGTTTCTCGCACGCGCAGCGCGAGCGGAATGGCGGTGCGTCCCGTGGCGGCGAGGAATCGACCGGCACGCGGACCGAACGAGGCGGCGAGCGCTTCAAGGAATTCCTGTTCCGGCATCGCGACGAGCGCCGCGGCTCGTTCGGCGCGCGCGGCCCAGACCACCCCATAGGCGCCCCCCACTGGAAGCAGGGCAAGCGGCCCTTCGGCAGTAAAGCGCTCGTACGCGGTACGGGCCGAAGCCGGTTCGGCTTCGACCAGGGCCACGACCGCGGTCTGTTCGTACCGTTTCTCGTTTACCGTGCCGCCCGAACCCTCAGCGTGCACCACGAGCATCGCATCGCTATCGGCGGCGCCGGGGAGCGCGCCGGCGTAATCGATTTCGATTCCGGCGGCTTCGACTTGCGCGGCAAGCGACGCACTCAACGAGCCCGAGTCGATCACGTAGCCGAGGACCGGTACGCCGGCATCGGCGGCCGACATCCGCGTCTGGCCGAACCCGCCCGCCTGGGAAACGTGAATCGCGTCGATCGGCGCGACGCTGAGCGGATGCCAGGCGCCGGCGCGCTCCAGAATGATCCGGCTCGCGTACGAGAGCGCGATCGGACGCGCCGCGGGTGCCGCTTCGCCGCGCTTGCGCCGCTCGATCAGGCGGACATTTCGTCGGCGGGCCTGAAACAGCAGCGCCAGCGTGCAGCCGACGGGGCCGGCCCCGAGGATGACGATCTCAGCGTGCACTTCGCATCAGCGCTTCGATCTCGGCGATGCTCTTCGGCGCCTCGGCGGTCAGCACCTCGCACTCGCCGTCGGTGACAAGGACATCGTCCTCGATCCGCACGCCGATGTCGCGCATCGCCTCCGGCACATCGGCCGCCGCGCGGATATAGATTCCCGGCTCGACCGTAAGCGTCATGCCCGGTACCAGCGTTCGCCACGCGCGCGAGCGCTTGTAATCGCCGGCATCGTGCACGTCCAGGCCGAGCCAGTGCCCGGTGCGGTGCATGTAAAAGCGCTTGTACGCTTCCTTCTCGAGCACCTCGTCCAGAGACCCCTGCAGCAGCTTCAGGTCGAGCATCCCCTGCGCCAGCACCCGCACCGCGGCGTCGTGCGGCTCGTTCCAGGCGTTCTTCGCGCGCACCTTCGCCATCGCGGCGGCCTGCCCCGCGAGCACCAGTTCGTAGACGTCGCGCTGGGGGGGCGAAAACCGCCCGTTCACGGGAAACGTGCGCGTGATGTCGGAGGCATAGCCGAGCAGTTCGCAGCCGGCGTCGATCAGCAGCAGGTCGCCGTCGCGAAGCTCGGCGTTGTTGAACACGTAATGCAGAACGCAGGCATTCGCGCCGCCGGCGACGATCGGCCAGTAGGCGGGGAACTGCGCGCCGCGCCGGCGGAATTCGTACAGCAGTTCCGCCTCGATTTCGTGCTCGAACCGGCCAGGGCGCGCAGCCTGCATTGCGCGGCAGTGGGCGGCCGCGGAGATCGCGGCGGCGCGGCGCATCGTGGCGAGTTCGTGCTGATCCTTGACGAGCCGCATCTCGTCAACGAGCGCCCGCACGTCGTGCACCCGCTCGGGCGCGCCGACGCCGCTGCGCGCCTGCTCGCGCACCGCGTTGAGCCATTTCATGGCGCGCAAATCCCAGGCGGCATCGGCGCCCACCGGGTAGTACAGCGCCGGCTGATCGGCGATCAGCTTCACGAGCTCCTCGTCGAGCGCCGCAATGGGACGCGCCTCGTCAAAGCCGAAGCGCTCGCGCGCCGCCTCGGGGCCGTGGCGCGCGCCGTCCCAGATCTCGCGATCTTCGCTGCGCTCGCGGCAAAAGAGGATGCTCTTCGGCTCGGCGCCGGCGACGATCACGAGCACCGCTTCGGGTTCGGGAAAGCCGCACAGGTAAAAGAAGTGGCTGTCGTGCCGGTACGGATAGTGCGAATCGCGGCTGCGGACTCGCTCCGGCGCAGTCGGCACCACGGCGACGCCGGCCTGCATGTCCTGCGCGAGGCGCAGTCTTCGCGCGGCGTAGGCGGCGGGTCCGGGCTCGATCATCCTCATGTCGCACTGTTCTTTCTTTGCAGCAGCGTCTGCAGTTCAGCGAGGCGGTCTGCGGTTCCCGCGTCGAACCACAATCCCCCATGGATTTCGCCGGACACTGCGCCGCGCTCGGCGGCCTCGCGGAACAACGGCGCGAGCGGCGCTTTCCGGCCCGGCCCGATTCCGGCGACGAGCACAGGCGAAAGCAGCGCAATTCCCGCGTAAGTGTAGCGCGGCGAGGCTTCGCTGCCGACCCTCGCGCCGCGCAGCGAGAAGTCGCCCTTGGCGCGATGGTGCGGATTGGCGACGAGTACCAGGTGCGCAAGATCCGCGCCGAGCGGGCGCCCGCGCAGGGCGGCGAAATCGAAGTCGCACCAGATGTCGGCGTTGAGAAGGAGGAACGGAGCGGGGCCGAGCAGGGCGGCCGCCTGCGCGATTCCTCCCGCCGTTTCGAGCGCCTCGGTTTCCTGCGACCATTGAATGGCCACGCCGTACGCGGCACCGGCGCCAAAGCGCTCGATGAGCATTCCGCCCAGGTGCGACACGTTGATCACGATGTCGCGATACCCGGCGGCGGCAAGGCGTTCCAGATGCCAGGCGAGCAGCGGCTTCCCGCCCGCCGCGATGAGCGCCTTGGGAATCCGGTCGGTCAGCGGCCGGAGCCGCTCGCCCCGCCCGGCCGCGAGGATCATCGCCTTCATCAGAACGAATAGCCCGCCTGTGGCGCGCGTCCCTCGATTTCATCCAGCAGGCGCAGAAGCGGTGCGAGCCTCGGGTAGCGTCCGGCCACCGCGCGCGCGTATTGCACGAAGCGCGGCGTGTCGGCGACGTACTGCGGCTTGCCGTCGCGGTAGGTGAGGCGGGCGAAAATCCCCAGGACCTTGAGATGGCGTTGCAGCCCCATCCATTCGAACGCGCGCCAGAACTCGGCGAAGTCGCGCTCGACCGGGAGCGCCGCCTTCTTCGCCCTCTCCCAATAGCGCACCGTCCAGTCGAGCACGCGCTCCTCGTCCCAGCTCAGGAAGGCATCGCGCACCAGGGACACCATGTCGTAGGTGATCGGACCGATCACCGCGTCCTGGAAGTCGAGCACCCCTGGATTGGGTTCGCACAGCATGAGGTTTCGCGGCATGTAGTCGCGGTGAACGTAGACCTGCGGCTGGGCGAGCGCGGAACTCGCCAGCAGCGCCACGATTCCCTCGAGGACGCGTTGCTGCGCCGCCGTGAGGGAACGTCCGAGGTGGCGCGCGACGTACCAGTCCGGGAACAACTGCATTTCGCGCCGCAGGAGCGCCTCGTCGTAGGGGGGGAGGTTGCCGGTGCGCGTGGCAAGCTGCCAGCGCACCAGCGCCTCGGTCGCATCGTGCATCAGCGCGTTGGCATTGCGCTCCTCGAGCGCGGCGAGAAAGGTCCTGGTGCCGAGATCGGCGAGCAGAAGAAAGCCCTGCGCCAGGTCCTCTGCGTGCACCTGCGGCGCGTTCACGCCCGCGTCGCGCAGCAGGCGCGCCACGCGCACGAACGGCGCGCAGTCCTCCTTCCCGGGAGGCGCATCCATGGCGATGAAGCTGCGACCGTCGGCGAGCCGCGCGCGGAAGTAGCGCCGGAAGCTCGCATCTTCGGACGCGCTCGCGAGTTCGAACGGAATGCCGGCGAACTGCTGCGCAAGCCAGCGCTCGAGTGCTTCGACCCGATCGTCCATCAATCGCGGGATTCGAAAAAGGAACCGCTCGCCGCTGCAACGATTGCGCATTCAGCGGAATTGTGCGATTTTAGCATTCAAACTCTCGCGTTCCCTTCGGATCATGCGGCATCGCCATGCGCGCGGGCCGGCGCTTCCTTTAGCCCGGCTCACGGCGCTATCCCTGATGATTTTCGGCGCCGCGCCCGCCTGGGCACAGGCCGGCGCGCCGGTAAAGACGCAGAAGGGCCCGACCACGATCGAGGCGCAGAGCATCGAGGGCGTCTCGGAATTCGAGGTCACCGCGCGCGGGCAGGTGGAACTGAGGCGCGACGAGCTGAACATCTACGCGGATTTCCTGCGCTACAACCAGGAATTCGGCCGCGTCGAGGCCGATGGCGGGGTGCGGCTGGAGCGCGGCGGCGATCGCTTCTTCGGGCCGCGCCTGAGTTTCGACATCACCAAGGACACCGGCGTATTCGAGGAGCCCACGTTCATCGTCCGGCGCAACCTGGCCTCGCGCGGCAGCGCCGAACGGCTCGAACTTCTTGGCAAGGACCTGCTGAAGCTCACGCGCGGATCCTTCACCACCTGCGAGCCCGGCAAGGACGACTGGAAGTTCGAAGCCGGCGAACTCGAGCTCGATTACGAAGCGGGAAGCGGCAAACTGCGCGACGGCCGGCTGCGCTTCCTCGACACCACGATCCTCGCCCTTCCGTACGGCACCTTTCCGCTCGAGAACCGGCGTAAGACCGGGTTTCTGGCGCCCTATTACTCGCACAACACGCGCCGCGGCATCGAGGTGGGGATTCCGTTCTACTGGAACATGGCTCCCGAGCGCGACCTCACGCTGCTCCCCGTGTACATGACCAAGCGCGGCGAGCAGCTCAGGACGGAGTTCCGCTATCTCGATGCCAGGTACTCGGGCGAGCTGCGCATCGAGCACATGCCGGAGGACAAGGTGCTCGGCAAGTCGCGCACCGGACTGGCGCTGCAGCACCAGCATCAATGGACACCGGCGCTGCAGGGACGGCTCGACCTGAACAAGGTGACCGATGAGCGCTACTTCGTCGACCTCGCCTCGCAGGTGCGCACGGTTTCCCTGGGCAATCTGCAGCGCGAGGGCCTCCTGCAGTACAGCGGCGCGTTCGGCGACTCGAGGTATTACCTGCAAAGCCGCGTGCAACGGTTCCAGACGCTGCAGGATCCGCTGGCGCCGATCGTGAGCCCGTATCACCGCGTGCCGCAGCTCAACGCGGGCGTGACGCGCAACGACATCGGCGGCTGGCTCGACGTGTTCGCGCCGGCCGAATTCGTTCGCTTCACGCATTCGACGCTGGTCGAAGGCGACCGCCTGTCGCTCGCTCCGGTGCTCGCCGCGCCCCTGCTCGGGCCGGGTTACGCGCTCACCACGAAGCTCGGGGTGCACTACGCCGATTACCACCTCGCGCGCACCGCTGCCGGCCAGTCCGACCGCCCGAGCGTGAGCGTTCCCTGGCTGAGCGTGGACGGCGGACTCACCTTCGAACGCGGCACGCGCTGGTTCGGCGAAGGGGTCACGCAGACGCTCGAGCCGCGGGTCTTCTACGTGTACGCGCCGTTCCGGAGCCAGGACCGGATGCCGGTGTTCGACACCACGCTCGCGGACTTCAACTACGCGCAGCTCTTCACCGAAAACCGCTTCGTCGGGGGCGACCGTTTCGGCGATGCCAATCAGCTCACGCTCGCAGCCACTTCGCGCATCCTCGGTTCCGGCGGCCAGGAAATCTTCCGCGCGACGATCGGGCAGCGCTACTACTTCGCGCATGAGCGCGTCGGCCTCACGCCCACCGCGCCGCTGCGCAGCCGCGACCAGTCCGACATCCTCGCTTCGGTCGGCGGACGCTTCGCGCGCGACTGGAACTTCGACGGCACGATGCAGTACGACCCGCAGCGCTCGCAGGCGACGCGCTACGGCGCCTCGGTGCGCTATTCGCCCGAGATCGCGAAGGTGCTCAATGCGAGCTACCGTTTCAACCGCGACGTGCTGCACCAGATCGACATTGCCGGGCAATGGCCCGTGCACCCCGGATGGTATGCAGTGGGGCGGTACAACTACTCGCTGCGCGACGGCCGCCTGCTGGAGGGGATCGCCGGTCTCGAGTACAACGCCGGCTGCTGGGTGTTTCGCGCCGTGCTGCAGCGGCTGCAGGCGGCGGTGCAGACCACGTCCACGGCACTGTTCTTCCAGCTCGAGTTCAACGGCCTCGGCGGACTGGGTTCCGAGGAAGTGGTCAACGTCCTCAAGCGCAACATCCCCGGCTACGCCGTAACGAATCCGAGCGACGGACACCTGGTGCCCCCGAGCCTGCGGCCGCGGCTGCCCTTCGAGCAGGTGTTCTAGAACGTGCGTCGCTTCCCCCTACTTGCCGCCGTTGCAGCGGGCGCCCTGCTTGGCATCTCCGCGCAGGCGCAGCGTGTCGACCTGGTCGATCGCATCGTCGCGGTGGTGAACAAGGAAGTCGTCACGGCGAGCGAGCTGCGCGAGCGGGTGGAATTCGCCGAGCGCGAACTGAAGCGCCAGGGGACGCCGCTCCCGGACGCGGCGCTGCTGCAGCGCCAGGTGCTCGAGCGACTGATCCTCGACAAGGCGCAGCTGCAGCTCGCTTCCGAGGGCGGCGTGCGGATCGACGAGCTGCAGCTCGACCGGGCGATCGAGCGCATCGCCGAAAACAACAACCTGACGTTGTCGGCGTTTCGCCAGGCGCTGGAGCGCGACGGCGTCCCGTTCGAGCGCTTCCGCGAGGAAGTCCGCCGGCAGATCATGCTGCAACGGCTTCGCGAGCGCGAAGTGGACGAACGCATCGAGGTGAGCGAGTCCGAAATCGACCTCTACCTCGAGGACCACAAGCCCGAAGGCGCCGAGCGCACCGAGTACAACATCGCCCATATCGTGGTCCGCCTGCCGGAGCAGGCGAGCCCGGAGCGCATCGCGCAGGCGCGGGCGCGTGCCGAGAAGGCGCGCGACGAAACGCGCGCGGGAGGCGATTTCGCCCGTCTCGCGGCAAGCTACTCGGATTCCGCCGATGCGCTGCAAGGGGGGCAGATGGGCTGGCGCGCCGCCGAACGCCTTCCCGAGCTGTACACGGCTGCCCTGCAGGGGATGCGGCCCGGGGAGGTGAGCGACGTGCTGCGCAGCCCGGGCGGCTTTCACGTGCTGCGCCTCCTCGACCGGCGCAGTGCCGGGGCGGGGCGTGCCGTGGTGCAGACGCGGGCGCGCCATATCCTCCTCAAGACGAGCGAAGTCGTCTCGGAAGCCGATGCGCGCCGCCGGCTCGAAGACCTGCGGGAGCGGATCGTGACCGGCGGCGCCGATTTTGCCGAACTGGCGCGGTTGAACTCCGCCGATCCGACCTCCGCGCAGGGCGGCGACCTGGGCTGGATATTTCCCGGCGACACGGTGCCGGAGTTCGAGCGGGCGCTGGATGCGCTCAAACCGGGCGAAATCGGCCGCCCGGTAAAGACCCCGTTCGGCTGGCATCTGGTGCAGGTGCTGGAGCGACGCACCGGCGGCCTGCCCCCCGATCGCCTGCGCTTTCTCGCGCGCCAGGCACTGCGCGAACGCAAGTCGGACGAGGCGTACCAGGAATGGCTGCGCCAGCTGCGTGATCGCACCTACGTCGAAATCAGGCTCGAGGACAAGTGACGGGGCGCGCCGCGCCCACGTTGCCCGCAAGCGATTCGGGCAGCACTTCCTGCACGATCCGGGCATCCTGGCGCGGCTCGTAGCGGCGATCGCACCCGCGCGCGCCGATGCCATCGTCGAGATCGGGCCGGGCGAGGGAACGCTCACGCGGGCGCTGCTCGAGCATGTTCCGCACCTCGCCGCGATCGAGATCGACCGCGATCTGGCGGCCCGCCTCGCCGCCGAGTTTCCGCCCGAGCGCCTGACCGTGTACTGCGCCGACGCGCTCGAATTCGACTTCGGCGCGCTTTCGCCGGGCCTTCGCGTGGTGGGCAACCTCCCCTACAACATTTCTACGCCGTTGCTGTTCCGCCTGGCGCGCTTTTCGGATCGCGTCCGCGACATGCTGTTCATGCTGCAGCTGGAAGTGGTCGAGCGCATGGTGGCCCGGCCCTCGACCCCCGCCTACGGCCGGCTCTCGGTCATGCTCCAGACGCGCTTCGCGATGCAGAAGCTCTTTCGCGTGCCGCGCGGCGCCTTCCGGCCGCCGCCCAAGGTGGAATCGGCCGTGGTGCGGCTCGCACCCCTGCAGACGCCGATCGGCTGCGACGAGAGGCAGTTCGAAGACACCGTGCGCCGCGCCTTTTCGGCGCGGCGGAAGACCTTGCGCAATGCGCTCTCGCTCGGCGCGGAGGATTTATCCGCCCTCGGGCTCGATCCGCGCCTGCGTCCGGAAAACCTGTCGCCGGACGACTACGTGCGCATCACCCGGCGCCTTTGCGCTCGATGAGCTCGATCTTGTAGCCGTCGGGGTCGGCAACGAAGGCGATCACGGTGGTGCCTCCCTTTACCGGACCGGCCTCGCGCGTCACGGTGCCGCCTTTCGCGCGCACCGCGTCGCAGGCCTCGCGCGCGTCCGGGACTTCGATCGCGATGTGGCCGAAGCCCGCGCCGAGGTCGTACCGGTCGACACCGTAGTTGTAGGTCAGCTCGAGCACCGCGGCCCGGCTTTCGTCCTCGTAGCCGACGAAGGCGAGCGAGTATTTCTGCTCCGGCCGGTCGGTGGTGCGCTGGAGCTTCATGCCGAGCACCTCGGTGTAGAACCGGATCGAGCGGTCGAGATCGCCGACGCGAAGCATCGTGTGCAGGAGTCTCATGGCGTTTCCTTCGTCAGTGGTCGAGCGTCTTTTGCTGCGAATCGATCCATTGTTCCGCCTGCGCGGTGACATCCTCGGGCGCGCGTCCGCTGCTTTCGATCGCGGGCCCGATGCGCACCGTGACTTCGCCCGGATACTTGAGAAACGAGTTGCGCGGCCACACGCGTCCCGCGTTGTGCGCAACCGGAACGACCGGGGCGCCGGCGTGGACCGCAAGCCAGGCGCCTCCGGGCTGGAAGCGGCGCTTGCCGCCGGGGGCGACGCGCGTTCCCTCCGGAAAGATCACCACCCAGAACCCCTGCTCGAGGCGCTCCTTGCCCTTGCGCGCGATCTGGCGCAGCGCGGCGATGCCGCGCGTGCGATCGATCGCAATCGGGCTCATGAGCGCCAGGCCCCAGCCGAAAAATGGAATCCAGAGCAGCTCGCGCTTCAGCACATGCACCTGCGGCGGAAAGATCGACTGGAACGCGAGCGTTTCCCACGCCGACTGGTGCTTGGCGAGAATCACCGCGGGCTGCGCCGGCAGGTGCTCGCGTCCTTCCACGCGCCAGCGTACGCCGCACAATTGCCGCAGGAACCAGAGCACGACGCTCGACCAGCCGGAGATCACGCGATAGCGCGCGCGGCGGGGCAGCGGCGCTGCGGCCAGCGCGATCAGGGCATACGCTGGTGTGACGAGCAGCAGCACGAGCGCGAACAGGCTCGAGCGCAGGAAGATCATGGCGCAAGGTGCGCCGCCACGGCTGCGAGGTCCGGAAAGACGAGTGTGCCTTCGGGCAGTCCGCCCGCTTCGCGCGTCCGGTGGCCTTTTCCGGTGAGTACGAGGTAGGGGCGCGCGCCGGCCGCGGCGGCCGCCTGCAGGTCCTTCAGCGAGTCGCCGACGACCGGGACCGTCGCGAGGTCCACGTTCATCCGGTCGGCGATCTCGTGCAGCATCCCCGGCCGGGGCTTGCGGCATTCGCACCCGGCGCCGGGGGCATGCGGACAGATGAAGATCGCGGCGATGCGTCCACCCGCCTGCACCACCGCGCGATGCATCGCGTCGTGGATGGCGTTGAGCGTCGCGATGTCGAACAGGCCGCGCGCGAGTCCGGACTGGTTGGTCGCCACGACGACGCGCCACCCCGCCTGGCTCAGACGCGCGATCGCTTCCAGGCTGCCCCGAATCGGCTTCCACTCGGACGGCGACTTGATGTACTGGTCGCTGTCGTGGTTGATCGTGCCGTCGCGGTCCAGAACGACGAGCTTCATGCCGCGAGCTTCGAGATATCGGCGACGCGGTTCATCGCCTGCCGCAGGTCGGACAGCAGCGCGAGCCTCTCGCGGCGCAGCGCCGCATCGTCGGTCATCACCATGACCTTGTCGAAAAACTCGTCCACCGGCGCCTTCAGCACCGCGAACGCCTTCAGGTAGCCGGCGTAGTCGCCGCTGTCGAACAGCCGGCCCGCGCTGCCGGAGGTGTTGCGCAGCGCCTCGCACAGGTTGCGCTCCGCCGGCTCCTTCAGCGCGCTCGCATCGGCGTTGGCGAAAGCCTCGCCCTTCGCCGCGGCCTGCCGGAGGATGTTCGCGACGCGCTTGTTCGCCGCCGCCAGGCTCTCGGCCTCTGGCAGCGCCTGGAACGCCTTCACGGCCTGAAGCTGGCGCGGGATCAAGTGGATGCGTACCGGGTTCAGGGTGAGTACCGCCTCGACTTCGTTCACGGAGTGGCCGGTCTCGTGGAAATAGCCCCGCATTCGATCGAAGAAGAACATTCGCAGATCCGTTTGCGCCTGGCCAACCTTGTCCGCGTAACCCCCAAATGCCGCGTTGACCAGATCGGCCAGGGACAGGTCCAGATTGCGCTCGACCAGTATCCGGATGACGCCGAGCGCCGCGCGTCGCAGCCCGAACGGATCCTTGTCGCCGGTCGGCTGCTGGCCGACGCCGAACAGCCCGGCGAGCGCGTCGAGCTTGTCGGCGAGCGAAACGGCGCAGGCGACGGTTCCCTCGGGCAAGCGGTCGCCGGCGAAGCGAGGGCGGTAATGCTGCTCGATCGCGTCGCAGACCGCGGCCGGCTCGCCGTCGTACCGCGCGTAGTACCGCCCCATCACGCCCTGCAGCTCCGGAAACTCGCCGACCATACCGGTGAGGAGATCCGCTTTGGCGAGCCAGGCAGCGCGCTCGGCGGCGGCGACATCCGCCTTGAGCTCTCGCGCGATCCGCCCGGCCAGCAGCTGGATGCGCTCGACGCGCTCGAGCTGGCTGCCGAGCTTGTGGTGGTAGACGACTTTCGCGAGCTGCGGCACGCGCTCCTCGAGCCGGGTCTTGCGGTCCTGGTCGTAGAAGAAGCGCGCATCCTCGAGCCGCGGCCGCACCACCCGTTCGTTGCCGCCGATGACAGGGTGCGGATCGGCGAGGCGCATGTTCGAAACAATGAGAAATCTGGGCAGCAGTTTCCCCGCACCGTCGAACAGGGGGAAGTACTTCTGGTTCTGCCGCATGGTGAGAACGAGGCACTCCGGCGGCACCTCGAGGTGCGCGGCGTCGAATTCTCCCGCGTACACGCTCGGATGCTCGACGAGCGCGGTCACTTCGTCGAGCAGGCCGTGGTAGTCGCCGAGGGTCGCACCGTGGCGCGCGGCTTCGCGCGCGAGCTGCCGCTCGATCTCGGCGCGCCGGGCGGCAAAATCGGCGACCACCATGCCGTCCGCCGCAAGGCGCGCCTCGTATTCGTCCGCGCCCGCGAGCACGATCTCGCCCGCGCCCATGAAGCGATGGCCGCGCGTGCGGTTGCCCGATTCGATGCCGAGCACGCGGCCCGGCACCACGCGCTTCCCGTGCAGCATGACGAGCCCATGCACCGGACGCACGAACTGCGCCTCGCCTTCGCCCCAGCGCATGAGCTTCGGGATCGGCACGGTCTTCACCGCGGAATCCACGGCGGCGGCGAGAACCGCGTCGAGCGAACGGCCCGGTTCCGTCACCAGCGCGACAAAGATCTCGCCCTTTGGCGTGCGTGCGCGCTGGAGGGCCTCCACCGCGACGCCGTTCTTGCGCGCAAAACCGGCGACCGCGGCTGCGGGCGCGCCTGCCGATGGCCCCTGGATCTCGCGCTCGGTATCGGGCGAGCGATCCTGGACCTTTCCGATCGCTGCCGCGAGCCGGCGCGGCGTCGCGTACGCGCGCACTGCGCTCTGCGCCGACAGGAAACGTTCCTTGGCAAGCGCCGCGTGAAGCGTCCCGGCGAAGGATTCCGAGAGATCCTTGAGCGACTTCGGCGGCAGCTCTTCGGTCAGCAGCTCGACCAGCAGGGTCGCTTCCATGTCAGGCGGCGCGCCGCAGCATAGGAAAGCCGAGCCGCTCGCGCGATTCGTAGTACGCCTGCGCCACCATGCGCGCGAGCGCCCGCACGCGGCCGATGTAGCTGGCGCGCTCGGCGACCGAGATCGCGCCGCGCGCATCCAGCAGGTTGAAGGCGTGCGAGCACTTGATCACCATCTCGTAGCCCGGCAGGACGCACTGCGCCTCGATCAGGCGCCGCGCCTGCGCTTCGTAATCGGCGAAATGGCGAAACAGCAGCTCCGGGTCCGAAAGCTCGAAGTTGTAGCGCGATTGCTCCACCTCGTTCTGGTGATAGATGTCGCCGTAGTGCACGCCGGGCGTCCACTCGAGGTCGAAGACCGAGTCCCTGCCCTGCAGATATAGGGCAAGGCGCTCCAGGCCGTAGGTGATTTCGCCGAGCACGGGCCGGCAGGGAAGCGAGCCCACTTCCTGGAAGTAGGTGAACTGTGTCACTTCCATGCCGTCGAGCCAGACCTCCCAACCGAGCCCCCAGGCGCCGAGCGTCGGCGATTCCCAGTCGTCCTCGACGAAACGGATATCGTGCGCCTTGGGATCGACGTCGAGCGCGACCAGCGACGCGATGTAGAGATCCTGGATGTCGGCGGGGGAGGGCTTCAGCACCACCTGGTACTGGTAGTAGTGCTGCAGCCGGTTGGGATTCTCGCCGTAGCGGCCGTCCTTGGGCCGGCGTGAAGGCTGCACGTAGGCCGCGTTCCAGGGCTCGGGACCGATCGCGCGCAGAAAGGTCGCGGTATGGAACGTTCCGGCCCCGACTTCGAGGTCGTAGGGCTGCAGCAGCACGCAGCCGCGGCCAGCCCAGAATTCCTCGAGACGGTGGATGAGCTGCTGGAAGGTGAGCATGTGGAAAAAGCGGGAAATTCTAACCTCTGGGCCCGCGCCGCGCGAGGACGAGCGAGGCCGCGAGCGCGAGCACACAGAGGCCGAGCGCAAGCCAGTCGCCGTAGCGCACGAAGACCGTTGCGCCCGTGTGGCCGCGCACTGCAACGTCCAGCCGGCCCTCGACGAACTGCGGCAGCTGCGCGAGCACGCGCGCATCGCGCCCGATCGCGGCGGTGATGCCGCTGTTGGTCGCGGCAAGCAGCACCCGGGCAGTCTCCAGGGCGCGCATGCGCGCGATCTGCAGGTGCTGCGCGGGGGCGAGCGAATCGCCGAACCATGCCACGTTGGAGACGTTGACGAGGATCGTCGCCGCCGGGAGCTGGCGCGCGATCTCGGCGCCGAACGCGTCCTCGTAGCAGATATTGACCGCGATGCGCTCGCCCGCCACGGCGAGCGGTTGCTGCGCCAACCCGCCGCGCGAAAAATCGGAAAGCGGGATCGAAAGGATGCGCGTGATCCAGCCGAAACCCGGGGGCACGAACTCGCCGAACGGCACCAGGTGCACCTTGTGGTAGGCCTGGCCCGGCGACACGCCCACGCTGATCACGCTGTTGTAGTAGCGATCGGCGCCTGACCGGAGCGGTACGCCGAGCAGCAGGTCGCCGCCGTTGCGCCTGGCCACGGTTTCGAGCCGCTGCAGGTACTCCGGGTCGACACGGTCCAGAAAGCTCGGAATCGCGGTCTCGGGCAGCACGATCAGGCGCGCACGGCTTTCCTCGGCGAGTCGGGCGTAGGTGTCGAGCGTACGCGCGTAGCGCGCCGGATCGAACTTGAGATCCTGCGCGACGTTTCCCTGGAGGAGACTCACGCGCAGTTCGCGCGCGAGGGGCGCCGACCACTCGATGCCGCGCAGCGCCGCCCCGGCCAGGACGACAGCGACGAGGACGGCGAGCGCACCCCAGCGGCCGTGGCCACGGGCGATGCACCAGAGGAGCCCCGCGCTCGCGAGAGTCGCGAACGACACGGCGTGCACGCCCGCAATCGGCGCATACCCCGCGAGCGGCCAGTCGATCGCCGCATAGCCGGCGCTCAGCCAGGGAAACCCGGTGAGGATCCAGCTTCGCAGCCACTCGAGTAGCGTCCAGGTCGCCGGGATCGTAAGCGCTGCGCGCGCCCAGGCCGGTGCCCTCGGCAGCGCCTGAAGGGCACCGGCGCAGGCCGGGAAAAGCGCGAGCAATGCACAGAAACCAAGCGTTGCAACCGCGGCCAGGGGCGCCGGCATGGCGCCGAAGCGATGCAGGCTGACGTACACCCAGGACACGCCCGCGGCGAACATGCCGAGCCCGAACCAGAACCCCAGGCCGAATGCTGCGCGCGCCGTGCGTGCGCCGATCCAGAAATGCGCGAGCACCGCGAACGCGGCGAGCAGGACCGGAAAGAAGTCGAACGGCGAGAACCCCAGTACCGTCGCGGCACCCGCAACCAGACAGGCAAACGGGGCCAGCGTCCATTTTCCTGCTCGATCCTCCCGGAAAACGGACTCCGGCCGCATGTGTCGTCAGGTCTTCTGCTTCTCCACGATCAGGGTGTACACGCGCCGGCTGTCGGCGCGCAACACCTGGAACCGCAGCCCGCCGATCGCCAGCACCTCGCCGCGCTTGGGCAGGCGGCCGAGGCGGTTGATGACCATCCCGCCCACCGTGTCGTTGCCCTCGTCGGAAAACGCGGTTCCGAACGCGGCATTGAAATCGGCGATCTGCGTGACCGCCTTGACGCGCCAGCGCCCGCCGGGCTCGGGCAGGATGCTGTCGCTCGCCTCGTCGAAATCGTACTCGTCCTCGATTTCGCCCACGATCTGTTCGAGCACGTCCTCGATCGTAACCAGGCCCGCCACGCCGCCGTACTCGTCCACCACGATCGCCATGTGGTTGCGACTGGCGCGGAATTCCCGCAGCAGCACGTTCAGGCGCTTGGACTCGGGCACGAACACCGCAGGCCGCAGCATCTCGCGCACGCTGAATTCCTCGACTCCGGCGTAATGCCGCAGCAGGTCCTTTGCGAGCAGGATGCCGATGACGTCGTCGCGGTTCTGGTCGATCACCGGAAAGCGCGAGTGCGCGGTGGAAATCACCTGCGGAATGAACTTCTCGACCGGCTCGTGAACGTCGATCACGTCCATCTGCGCGCGCGGAATCATGATGTCCCGCACCTGCATTTCGGACACCGCGAGCGCGCCCTCGATGATGGAAAGCGCATCCGCATCGAGCAGGTTCCGCTCGTACGCGGCGTGCAGCAGGTGCGACAGGCTCTCGCGGTCGCGCGGCTCGCGCAGAAGGAGCACCGAGAGCCGCTCCAGCAGCTTAGGTCGCGAGGGATCGTTCACGAGGGAAATGGGGCCGGCGCAGACATTCTATGCCCTTTCGCACGCGTACGGATCGCCGAAGCCGAGCCGCGCGAGGATCGCAGTCTCCTTGCGCTGCATGCGCAGCGCCTCGCGCATCCGCTGATGATCGAACCCGCCCAGGTGCAGCATTCCATGGACGACGAGATGCGCGTAGTGCGCCTCGAGCGACTTGCGCTGCGCGCGCGCCTCGCGCGCGATCACCGGATGGCATAGGACAATATCGCCTGGGCGTGGGTCGCGCGCTGCGCCCACGGTGGCGCGCGGGTAGGCGAAGCTCAGCACGTTGGTCGCCTCGTCCCGTCCGCGGTAGGTTCGGTTCAGGCGCCGCGTTTCCGCGGCGCCCGCCACGCGCAGCGTGACGCAAGACCCGGCGTTTGCCGCGGCGCGCGCAAATGCGCGCAGCCGCGCCGCGGCGGGAGCGCCAGGCGCACGGCAGGCGAACTGCACCGCGACCCGCGCGGCGCGGCTATTTCGGCGGCGGTTCTTCGACCTGCCTGTCGTAGGCATCGATGATGCGGGCGACCAGGGGATGGCGCACGACGTCCGCGGCGGTAAACTCGGTGAACGCGATGCCGCGCACTTCGGAAAGGATCCGGCGCGCTTCGATGAGGCCGCTCTTCTGGCCGCGCGCGAGATCGATCTGGGTGATATCGCCGGTCACCACCGCCTTGGCACCGAAACCGATCCGGGTGAGGAACATCTTCATCTGCTCGGGCGTGGTGTTCTGCGCCTCGTCGAGGATGATGAAGGCGTGATTGAGCGTGCGCCCGCGCATGTAGGCGAGCGGCGCGAGTTCGATCGTGCCCCGCTCGAGCAGTTTTCCCGTCTTGTCGAACCCCATCAGGTCATAGAGCGCGTCGTAGAGCGGCCGCAGGTAGGGATCCACTTTCTGCGCCAAATCGCCCGGCAGGAAGCCGAGCCGCTCGCCCGCCTCGACCGCGGGCCGCACCAGCACGATGCGCTTCACCTTGTCGCGCTCGAGCGCATCCACCGCGCAGGCGACCGCGAGATAGGTCTTTCCGGTGCCTGCCGGTCCGATGCCGATCGTGATGTCGTGCGCGAGGATGCTTTCGATGTAGTGCACCTGGTGCGGCGTGCGCCCGTGCAGGTCGGGCCTGCGGGTCAGAAGCGGCGGCAGCTCCTTGGCGTCCGCCGGTCGCGCGATCCCCTGCATGAGTTCCGCGAGACCGAGCTGCAGATCGTCGAGCGTGAGATCGTCCGAGGCTCTGCGGTAGAAGTGCTCCAGCGCTTTCGCGGCTCGCGCGGCCTGCTGCGGCGCGCCGCGCACCGAAAAACGCGCGCCGCGCCGCGCGATCGACACATCGAGCGCGGATTCGATCTGCCGCAGGTTGGCATCGAGCGCGCCGCACAGGCGCGCCAGGCGCTGGTTGTCGACCGGGTCGAGGCGAACCTCGAGCGGCTTACTCATCCACGAGCTCGCCGCGCAGCGAATGAGGCAGCGCCGCCGTGATGCGCGCCTCGACGAAGCGCCCGATGCGGTCGCGCGGGGCGGGGAAATTCACCACCCGGTTGTTCGCCGTCCGGCCGGCGAGTTCGCTCGGGTCCTTGCGCGACGGGCCTTCCACCAGCACGCGCTGCACGCTCCCCACCATCGCCCGGCCGATCGCGCCCGCCTGGGCGTCGAGTTTTTCCTGCAGCCGCTGCAGCCGCTCGAGCTTCGCTTCGCGCGGCGTCGCGTCGGGCAGCTCCGCGGCAGGCGTTCCGGGCCGCGGGCTGTAGACGAACGAGAACGAGGCGTCGTATCCGACGTCCTCGACGAGCTTCAAAGTGGCCTCGAAATCCGCCTCGGTTTCGCCCGGGAAGCCGACGATGAGATCGGTCGAGACGCTGATCGCGGGCTGCGCCTTCCTGAGGCGCCGCACGATCGACCGGTATTCGAGGGCGGTGTAGCCGCGCTTCATCGCCGCGAGCACGCGGTCCGAGCCCGACTGCGCCGGCAGGTGCACGTGGGAGGCGAGCTCCGGCACATCGGCGTGGGCGTCGATCAGGCGCTGCGTGAATTCGCGCGGATGCGACGTCGTGTAACGGATGCGTTCGATGCCCTCGATTTCGGCGACGTAGCGCAGGAGTTCGGCGAAATCCGCGGGCCGCCGGCCGCGCCCGGGGGCCTCGATCTCGCCGCGCCACGCATTCACGTTCTGGCCGAGCAGCGTCACTTCCTTCACGCCCTGTTCGGCGAGGAGCGCGACCTCGGTGATCACGTCCTCGAAGGGCCGCGAAACCTCCTCGCCGCGCGTGTAGGGGACGACGCAGAACGTGCAGTACTTGCTGCACCCTTCCATGATCGAGACGAATGCAGCGGCGCCCTCGGCGCGCGGCGCCGGCAGGCAGTCGAACTTCTCGATCTGGGGGAAACTGATGTCGACCTGCGGCCGGCCGGTGGCGCGCCGGCGGGCGAGCAGCTCGGGCAGGCGGTGGAGCGTCTGCGGGCCGAAGACGAGGTCCACGCAGGGCGCGCGCTCGACGATGGCGCCGCCTTCCTGGCTCGCAACGCAGCCGCCCACGGCAAGAAGCAGATCCGGATTCGCCCGTTTCAGGCGCTTCACGCGCCCCAGTTCGGCAAACACCTTCTCTTGCGCCTTCTCGCGCACCGAGCAGGTGTTGAACACGATGAGATCGGCCTCCTCGGGCCGCGCCGCCGGCTCGTATCCTCCCTGTTCCGCGAGCACGTCGGCGATCTTCGCCGAGTCGTACTCGTTCATCTGGCACCCGAAGGTCCGGATGTAGAGCTTGCCTTTCAATCTACTTCTTCCGGTCCCGCTGCACCGCTTCCTGCGGCGTCAGGATCCAGACGCGGAAAATGTCGCCCTGGGCGTCGAGCGTGTACTTGACGAGAACGCCCTTGCGCAGCGACGCGGGCAGCACGATCATGTTCGACGGGTCGCGGATCTGCGCCCCGGCCGCGAGGCGCATCGGCCTGCCGTTCATTTCGACGGCGACGTCGTGCACGTGGCGCATCTCGCCGCGCTTTGCCTCCCCCGGTATGGAGCGCAGTTGCGCGTTCGCGGCGGCACTCAGCGCCAGACCAAGCAGGAGGACGAGGACGCGGATCATGGGCGGTCGGCGATGAAAAGGTTATGGTGGCGAATCAGGGACTCGAACCCCGGACACACGGATTATGATTCCGCTGCTCTAACCAGCTGAGCTAATTCGCCAATGATTGAAGGGCGCGCATTTTCGCCCAAAAGCGACTTGAAGTCAAAGACTTGGGAAGCGAACGGATGAACTTCGAGGTACTCGTCGTGGGCGGCGGTCTGATCGGCGCTGCGCTCGCGCGCGCGCTGCGCGGGACTTCGGTCGCGCTCGTCGCGCAGGAGCGCCGCGCGCCCGCTGCCGGATCCACGGAT
>Ga0114945_10000223_pt1 | contig 35518 bp, 36 predicted proteins | sample OV2TP3_FD_87194 | JGI IMG/M metagenome (GOLD analysis project Ga0114945, IMG submission 87194) | Hot spring microbial communities from Beatty, Nevada to study Microbial Dark Matter (Phase II) - OV2 TP3 | ecosystem: Environmental > Aquatic > Thermal springs > Hot (42-90C) | place: USA: Beatty... | reverse complement strand
CGCGCGCGCCTGATGCGGTAAGATTCGCGCATTCAGGCGCGTAGCTCAGCTGGTTAGAGCACTACCTTGACATGGTAGGGGTCGTTGGTTCGAGTCCAATCGCGCCTACCAACACCTCTTGCCGAAGATCACCCTTCCCGACGGCTCGGTGAAAGATTTCCCCGGGCCTCTCACAGTGGCCGAGGTCGCCGCGTCGATCGGCGCCGGGCTGGCGCGCGCGGCGCTCGCGGGCAAGTGGGACGGAAGGCTTGTCGACACGAGCTTCACCATCGCAACCGACGGCGATCTTTGCATAGTCACGGAACGCGATCTGGAGGGCCTGGAGATCCTGCGCCACTCGAGCGCCCACCTGCTCGCGCACGCGGTGAAGGAGCTTTTTCCCGAAGCCCAGGTCACGATCGGCCCCGTGATTGAAAACGGCTTCTACTACGATTTTTCGTACCAGCGCCCGTTCACTCCGGAGGACCTGGCGGCGATCGAGGCGAGGATGCGCGAGATCGCGGCGCGCGATCTGCCGGTGACGCGCACGGAAATGCCGCGCGAGCAGGCAGTGCAGTTTTTCCGCGACCAGGGAGAGCTCTACAAGGCCGAGATCATCGCCGCGATTCCGCAGGGCGAGACGATCTCGCTCTACCGGCAGGGCGGCTTCACCGACCTGTGCCGCGGTCCGCACGTGCCTTCGACCGGCAGGCTCAAGGTGTTCAAGCTGACGCGCGTCGCGGGCGCGTACTGGCGCGGCGATTCGAAGAACGAGATGCTGCAGCGGATCTACGGCACCGCCTGGGCGACAAAAGAGGAACTCGACGCGCACGTGCGGATGCTCGAGGAGGCGGAGAAGCGCGATCACCGCCGGCTCGGAACCCAGCTCGATCTGTTCCACATGCAGGAGGAAGCTCCCGGGCTCGCCTTCTGGCACCCGAAGGGCTGGATCCTGTGGCAGCAGGTCGAGCAGTACATGCGCCGCGTGTACCGCGACAACGGCTACCGCGAGGTGCGGGGACCGCAGATCCTCGACCGTACCCTTTGGGAGCGCACCGGCCACTGGGCGAATTTCCGCGAGAGCATGTTCACCACCTCGTCGGAGAACCGCGACTACGCCATCAAGCCGATGAACTGCCCGGGCCATATCCTGATCTACAACAAGGGGGTGCGGAGCTACCGTGAACTGCCGCTGCGCTACGGCGAATTCGGTTCGTGCCACCGCAACGAGCCCTCGGGAGCGCTGCACGGACTGATGCGAGTGCGTGGATTCGTGCAGGACGACGGCCACATCTTCTGCACCGAGGACCAGATCCTCGCCGAATGCACCGCCTACACCGCGCTACTGCAGAAGGTGTACCGCGATTTCGGCTTCACCGAGATCATCTACCGCGTCGCAACGCGCCCGGAGAAACGGATCGGGGCGGACGAGGTCTGGGACAAGGCGGAAAGCGCTCTCCTGGGGGCGATGCGCAGCACCGGCATCGAGTTCCAGGTGTCGCCGGGCGAGGGCGCGTTCTACGGGCCCAAGATCGAATATTCGCTCAAGGACGCGCTCGGGCGCGTCTGGCAGTGCGGCACCATGCAGGTCGATTTCAGCATGCCGGGGCGGCTCGGCGCGGAGTACGTCGCCGAGGACAACACCCGGCGCACGCCGGTGATGCTGCACCGGGCGATCGTGGGCTCGATGGAGCGCTTCATCGGCATCCTCATCGAGCATTACGCCGGTGCATTTCCGCTGTGGCTCGCCCCCGAGCAGGTGGCGGTACTGAACATTTCGGAGCATCAGGCGGGGTACGCAGCGGAAGTTGCGGCGCATCTGCGGAAGGCCGGATTCCGCGCTGCCGCGGATTTGCGGAACGAGAAAATTTCTTATAAGATTCGCGAACATAGCTTGCAGAAACTGCCCTACCAGGCAATCGTAGGGGGCAAGGAAATGCAGGCTCGAACGGTGGCCGTGCGTACGCGCGGCGGTGAAGATCTCGGCGCCATGGCGCTCGATGCCTTCATCGCACGCCTCCGCAGCGAGGCGAACGCGTAGCAGCACGGCCGGTTTTTTTGACGAGCAGAGGAGAACGCACTCATCGCACTCGAGAGATCGCAACGCATCAACGGGGAGATCACCGCACCGGAAGTGCGGCTCGTATCGGACAGCGGAGAGCAGCTGGGCATCGTGCCTGTTGCGCAGGCGCTGCGCCTGGCGGAAGAGCAGAGCGTGGATCTGGTGGAAATCGCGCCACTGGCCACGCCCCCGGTCTGCAAGCTGATGGATTACGGCAAGTTCCGCTACCGCGAGCAGAAGAAGGCGCACGAAGCCAAGCTCAAGCAGAAGCAGATCCAGGTCAAGGAAATCAAGTTTCGTCCGGGGACCGACGAGGGCGACTACCAGGTGAAGCTGGGAAAGCTGATCGGATTCCTCGAGCAGGGCGACAAGACGAAGGTGACGTTGCGATTCCGGGGGCGTGAAATGGCGCACCAGGAGTTCGGCCTGCGGATCCTGGAGCGCGTGAAGTCGGATCTCGAAGCCTATGGAACGGTGGAACAGTTTCCGAAGCTGGAGGGCCGGCAGATGGTCATGGTGCTTGCGCCGAAGAAGAAGGCCGTTGCGCCCAAGCCCAGGAAGCAGGCGGCAAAGCCCGCCGCGAAGCCCGCCGTGGCCTAGCCGCGGCGAGTCGGCGCCCGCCCGCTTCGCGCGGTGCCGCATTCGAAACGACAAGTGAGGTCCGGGTACCGGAAGCGCCCGCGCGGCGGGCCACCCGGCTTCATGCTCAAACAGAAGGAGCCGTACACATGCCCAAGATGAAGACCAAGAAATCGGCCGCGAAGCGGTTCAAGATCCGCTCCGGCGGTTCGATCAAGCGTTCGCGCGCCTACATGCGCCACATTCTCACGAAAAAGACCACCAAGAGGAAACGTCATTTGCGCGGCACCACCGCCGTTCACGACAGCAACAAGCGGCAGGTCCGCGCGATGCTGCCGTATTCGTCCTGAGGGGGGCAGCCATGCCACGCGTCAAACGCGGCGTCACGGCGCGCGCGCGCCACAAGAAGGTCCTGTCCAAGGCGAAGGGTTTCCGGGGCCGCCGCAAGAACGTGTTTCGCGTCGCCAAGCAGGCCGTGATGAAGGCCGGGCAGTACGCGTACCGCGACCGCCGCCAGCGCAAGCGCGAATTCCGCGGGCTGTGGATCGCGCGCATCAACGCCGCAGTGCGCGAGCTCGGGCTTACCTACAGCGCCTTCATGGCGGGGTTGAAGCGCGCGAGGATCGAGATCGACCGCAAGGTGCTGGCCGATCTTGCCGTGCGGGACAAACCCGCATTCGCCCAGATCGCGGGCAAGGCGAAGGCAGCGCTCGCGCATTGATGGGTGCCATTCCCGCCCCGGGCGGCGCGGGGTGCGGGGCGGGTGGGGGACATCGATGCGTCATCGTGGAGTTCGGGAAGGAGTGAGGCCCCGGCATGCGAAACCTGAACGCCATCGTTGATCGCGCGCTCGCGGACTTCGCTGCGGCGGGGGACGGCGCTTCCCTCGAAAACGCGAAGGCGCGCTATCTGGGCAAGAGCGGCGAACTGACGACGCTGCTCAAGTCGCTCGGGTCCCTGTCCGCGGCGGAGCGGCGCAGCGCCGGCCAGGCGATCAACGCGGCGAAGCAGCGCCTCGAAGGCGCCCTCGAGCGGCGCCGCAGTGAACTTGCGCAGGCGCGCCTGGAAGCGAAGCTTGCCGCGGAGGCGCTCGACGTTACGCTGCCCGGCCGGGGCCGCGGCCGCGGCGGGATTCACCCGATCACGCGGACCTGGCGGCGGGTCGAGCAGATCTTCCGCTCGGTCGGTTTCGATGTCGCGGACGGGCCGGAAATCGAAACCGACTGGTACAACTTCACCGCGCTCAACAATCCGGAAAACCACCCGGCCCGCTCGATGCAGGACACGTTCTACGTGGATCTCGCGGACGCGGACGGGCTGCAGCTGCTGTTGCGCACGCACACCAGTCCGATGCAGGTGCGCTACGCGAGGATGCATCGCCCGCCGATCAAGGTGATCGCCCCGGGCCGCACCTACCGCGTCGACTCCGATGCCACGCATTCGCCGATGTTCCACCAGGTCGAGGGCCTGTGGATCGACGAGGACGTCAGCTTTGCGGACCTGAAGGGCGTGTACACGGATTTCGTGCGGCGCTTCTTCGAGAGCGAGGAGCTCGAGGTGCGCTTTCGGCCGTCCTACTTTCCGTTTACCGAGCCGTCGGCGGAAATCGACATGCAGTTCGGCTCCGGGCCACTGAAAGGCCGCTGGCTCGAGATCTCGGGCGCCGGCCAGGTGCACCCGCGCGTGGTGCGCAACTTCGGTCTCGATCCGGAGCGCTACATGGGCTTCGCCTTCGGCAGCGGACTGGAGCGCCTGGCGATGCTGCGCTACGGCATCGAGGACCTGCGCCTGTTCTTCGACGGCGATCTGCGTTTCCTGAAGCAGTTCGCCTGACGTGCGAACGCGATGAACGTTCCCGAGAACTGGCTGCGGAGCTTCTGCGATCCGCCGCTGGCGGCCGAACAAATCGCGCACCTGCTCACCATGGCGGGGCTCGAAGTCGAGTCCTGCGATCGCGTGGCGGGGGATTTTTCCGATGTCGTGGTAGCGCAGGTGCTCTCGGTCGCTCGGCACCCCGGCGCGGACAAACTTACCGTATGCGAGGTGGACGCGGGAAGCGGCGCGCTGCAGGTTGTCTGCGGGGCGCCGAACGTGCGCGCGGGCATGAAGGTGCCGCTGGCGCTGCCCGGTGCCCGGCTGCCCGGCGGCCTCGAGATCCGGGAGGCGAAGGTGCGGGGGGTGGAAAGCCGCGGAATGCTGTGCTCGGCCCGTGAACTCGGACTCTCGGATGATCACTCGGGCCTGCTCGAATGCCCCGCCGAGACGAAAATCGGCGACGACGTACGGCGCGCGCTCGATCTGGAGGAGCGTGTCCTCGCGGTGTCGCTGACCCCGAATCGAGGCGACTGCCTCTCGGTGCTGGGCGTGGCGCGCGAAGTTGCGGCTTTGACGCGCGCGCCGCTGAAAATGCCCGCGTTCACGCCGGTGGCGCCGCGCATCGGCGATACGCTTCCGGTGCGGATCGAAGCGAGCGATCTGTGCGGACGCTTTTCCGGGCGCATCGTGCGCGGGGTCAACGCGCGTGCCCGGACCCCGGACTGGATGAAGAGGCGGCTCGAGCGGGCCGGCCAGCGGCCCATTTCGGCGCTGGTGGACATTTCGAACTACGTGATGCTCGAACTCGGTCGTCCGTCCCACATCTTCGATCTCGACAAAGTGCAGGGCGGCCTCGTGGTGCGGTGGGGCGGCGCCGGGGAATCGGTCGAGCTGTTGAACGGCCAGATCGTGGCCGTGGACGCCACGGTGGGTGTGATCGCGGCTGCGCGCGGCGTCGAAGCGCTCGCCGGCGTAATGGGCGGCGAGCACACCGCCGTGTCGGCGGACACTCGCGCCATTTACATCGAGGCAGCATTCTGGTGGCCGCAGGCGATCGCGGGCCGCGCGCGCCGCTTCGGCTTTGCCACCGACGCCGGTCACCGCTTCGAACGCGGCGTCGATTTCGCGACGACCGTCGCGCACATCGAATACCTCACGCGGCTCGTGCTCGACGTCTGTGGGGGGGAGCCGGGTCCGATCGACGACAGCGTCGCCGCACTTCCGCAGCGAGCGCCGGTGCGGATGCGCCTTTCACGCGCGCAAAGGGTGATCGGCATGCCGGTCGCCGCCGAGGAAGTCGCAGACGTTTTCGCGCGCCTCGCGCTTGCTGCTCGCCGCGAGGCGCAGGGGCCGGATTCCGTGTTCGTGGTCGAACCGCCGCCGCACCGCTTCGACCTCGAGGCCGAAGAGGACCTGATCGAAGAGGTGGCGCGCATCCACGGTTTCGAAAGCATCCCCGCGCATCCGCCGACGTCGCTCGCCCGCATGAGCGCGCCTTCGGAGGCAAGCCGCTCGCTGCACGCAGTGCGCGAGCGGCTCGCGGCGTGCGACTACCACGAGACGATCAATTTCTCCTTCGTCGAGCCGGACTGGGAAGCGGATTTCGCCGGCAGGCCCGATCCCATCCGGCTGCTCAATCCGATCGCGAGCCCGCTCTCGGTAATGCGCTCGACGCTCATCGGGTCGCTCGTTGCCAACGTGCGCTATAACCACGCCAGGAAACTGCCGCGCATCCGCGTATTCGAGATCGGCCGTGTGTTCCGCCGCGACCCTCAGGTACGGGACGGACCTCTCACCGTGGCAGGCATCGCGCAGCCGTTGCGCGCAGGCGCGGCCGCCTTCGGACCGGCACTGGAAGAGCAGTGGGGAACCGGTACCCGCGGCGTGGATTTCTACGATGTCAAGGCGGATCTCGAAGCGCTCTACCATCCTGCGGTGCTGAAATTCGAAGCCGGCACCCATCCAGCGCTCCATCCGGGCAAATCGGCGCGCGTTCTGCTGGAGGGAATCGAGGTGGGCTGGCTGGGGGAGTTGCATCCGCGCTGGCAGCACAAGTACGAACTGCCGCAGCCGGTCACGCTCTTCGAGGTCGATGCCGCGAGCCTTGAGCGCGCTCCCCTGCCGCGTCCGGAGGCGCCATCAAGGTTTCCGGTCGTGGTTCGGGACATTGCCCTCCTGGTGGATTCGCGCCTCGCGGTCCGGGAGGTTCTGGAGGTGATCCTCGCCGAAAAGCCGGAAATCGTTCGCGAAGTGGCGCTATTCGATCTTTACCAGGGTCCTACCCTCCCCGCTGGGAAAAAAAGCATTGCATTTCGGGTAGTTATGCAACATACTGAACGAACCCTTACGGATTCGGAGGCAGATGGGGCGCGCGACGCTCTGGTCGGCCTGCTGGGCCGGCATTTCGCGGCAAGCCTCCGATAGAGAAAAACAACAGAGGGGTGCGGATCTCGAATAAATACAAGGAGTATCAGGGGGTTGGGATGACTTTGACCAAGGCCGAACTGGCGGATCTCCTGTTCGAGAAGGTCGGGCTGAACAAGCGTGAGGCCAAGGACATGGTCGAGGCCTTCTTCGAGGAGATCCGCGGCGCGCTCGAGCGCGGGGAGGCGGTCAAGCTCTCGGGATTCGGCAATTTCCAACTGCGCAACAAGCCGCAGCGTCCCGGGCGAAATCCAAAGACGGGGGAGGAAATCCCGATCAGTGCCCGGCGCGTGGTCACCTTCCACGCCAGTCAGAAGCTGAAGGCCATGGTGGAGAAGGCTCGCCATGGAGCCGAACCGCAAGAAGGCTGAGCTTCCGCCGATTCCCGCCAAGCGCTACTTCACGATCGGTGAAGTAAGCGAGCTGTGCGGGGTCAAGCCGCATGTGCTGCGCTATTGGGAGCAGGAGTTCACGCAGCTCAAGCCGGTGAAGCGCCGGGGCAACCGCCGCTATTACCAGCACCACGAGGTGCTCCTCATCCGCAGGATCCGCGGCCTTCTGTACGAGGAAGGGTTCACCATCAGCGGGGCGCGCAATCGCCTCGATCACGCATTCTCCGGGGAAGACAGGCCCGAGGCGCCGGCGCGCGCGCGCTCCGGCGCGAGCGGCGTGGACCTCGCCACGGTCAAGCGCGCGCTGCGCGAAGTGCTGGATTCGCTGCAGAGCGCGTAGCGCTCGCACGGGGATCTGCGGGCGGGATGCGGAAACCCGTCCTGTTAGAATTTGACCGTTCGGGGCGTAGCGCAGCCTGGTAGCGTACCTGCATGGGGTGCAGGTGGTCGCGAGTTCGAATCTCGCCGCCCCGACCAATCCCTCGCTTTCAATCCTCGCCGCTCCATCTTAGCCGGTAGAGCCGCGCTTCGCCGAACTGCTTGGCGAGGGGCATGGCGCCGATATAGTCGCAGGTGAAGCGCCCCTCGTTCTCGGCGACGAGCGAGGCTGCGAACGCCTCGGTGACGAAGATATGTCCGGGCTGCACGATCGGCTCGAGGCGCGCCGCCCGGTTCACATGGGTTCCATAGAAGGTGGTCTTCGACATGACGGGATCGTAGATGTCGAACACCGGGCCAGTGTGCAACCCGATCCGCACGCCGGTTCCCGAAATCCCGAACGCTGGCCAGTCGACCGTGCTCATCGCTTGCTGCAGGCGGATGGCAAATTCCGCAGCGTGGCTCGGCAGATCGAAGACGATGAACAGGGCGTCTCCGCGCGTATTGGCGTCGACCGCCTGGTGCTCGAGCGATTCGAGCGTTTTCTGGCAGGTCTCCAGGAACATTTCCACGAACGGCGGGGTGTACTCTTCCGGCATCCCGGAAAAGCCGCTGATGTCGGCGAAGAAAAGGCTCTTCAGGCTTCGCGGCCGGCCCGATTGTCCCGCCCGCTCCGGTAGCGCTTCCTCGTCGATCTTTGCCTGATCGGCCGGCGCGCCGCCGCGCAGCACCGCCAGATCGATGTTCTCGGTCTGGCCGCCATTGCGCGCCCAGATCCGGGCACTTGCCGCGGTCCCGCCGGCGAGCTCCCGAGATCCAGGTTCGTGCACCGTCAGCGCCAGCGGCTGGGTCAAGAGTTCCCTTGCACGCAGGATTGCCATTCCCTGGATGAGATGCGCGGCATGTTCGAACAGCACCTGGTCTCCGAGAAAAGCCTCTTCGGTGGCGAGGATGACGCGCGTTGCGCGCGCAAGAACGCGTTCGAAGCGCTCACACCACGCTTCCCCGGCAAAGCGCACGCTGGTCTCGATGAAGTCCGGCTTTGCGAAGGGCAGCACGATCTGGGTCTGCATGCCGGCGTCCTGCATCGCCTCCAGAAACAGGATGTCGGCGCCGCACGCCGGCTGCGCATAGCCGATCGACGGACCCAGGTGCGCGAGCCTTTCACGCAGAGCCGAGGCAACCGCGGGCTCGAGTGCGGGCGGGAACCGCGGTGTGGTACGCGCCGGGTGATCGATCATGTGGCCGGAAAACGCGATGATGTGCGGTGCAGGGATCGCGTCGAGCAGTTCAAGCGCTGCACTCGACCCGATGAGGCGAAGCTGCCGCCGCATCGACGCGATGTCGCCGAACCGGTTTCCGGCCAGCCTATAGGCCTCTTCATAGTGCTGGCGCGCTTCCGGCAGTCGACCGAGGGCGAGCAAGGCCTCGCCCGAGGTCGCGTGATGCCAATGGTCGCCGCTCGCCGCGAGCTTGTGCAATGCGTCGCGGGCGAGCGTCTTCGAAAGTGCCGCGTCGCCCGAGAGCATCGCCAGGGTGGCGGCATTTGCCGCCGGATAGGCGGATCCGCTGATCTCATACGCGCGCCGGTAGCAATCGATCGCAGCGCGCGCGCTGGCGCTTGCCGCGGGGTGCGTTCGGTCCTTTGCGGCGGAGAAGCGCTCCTTCGCGATTCGACCGGCCAGGCTCCAGACCTCCGCGGCGAGGGCGTCGTTCTCGAGCCGGGTCCGGTCGATCTCGCCGAGCCAGCGTTCCGCCTCGCCAGTGGCGCCCATTCGCGCGCAGGCGAGGGCGCCCAGGTAGCGCGGCTCGGCGGCGCCCGAGTCCTCGAGCACCGCTTTGCGTGCAAGATCCAGCGCCTCGGTGTTGAGGCCCGCGTCGAGCGCTGCGCGGATCGCCGCGGAGGACGTTCCGGTCACAACTGGTAATCCGGTTTGGGGGCCCGGTCAGAACGCGCCTGTGCCCGCGCATTCCGGCGCAGGATTTTCCAAGCGCGATCTTCGGACCAAGTGGACCCGTTCTTCTCCGCTAGGGCTGATTGATAATGGTAGGGTCTATTACTAGCTTTTGCGTCGCCGCACCACTAACCGTTTTTGTTAGCGAGATGGAATACGCGTAGTCTTGGCTGTCCGCAACCTTCCTTCTCCAGATGTAGCGTTTGCTCCCCGCCTGGAGTCCGCCATCTTCAAAGGCACTGCCAGCAGACTTGATGTTGATTCCCCCCGTGCTACTAAACGCCCATCCATCAGCTGACTGAGGGTCGATTACCCACTGAATCTGCGCTCCGCTTCCCGGCGGATTTCCCGTACCCAACCCGGCGAGCCTCAAAGGCTCATTATCCAGCGTGACCCTGGTCGTTGGGGGTACGCCTGGTTCTTCGCTTATCGTAATGTTCACCAGATTATTGCTTCCTTTCGCCATTGTGCAGTTCCTTCAATTGGAGTTGAACTGATCAAGTCCCCGTTCCCCGACCCAGTTCGTTGACAAGATCGGCATACGCGGGGTGCCGATACTTCGAAGCCTGGACGCGGGAAGCGAGCGCGCGTCCTTCCTCTGATTTTCCAAGGCGCCGTTGCAGACCCGCCACCAGAGTCAGGACGGGATAGTTGTCTTGCTTTTCAAAGGCGCGCAGACGTTCGAGCGCCGCACGCCAAGGTTCGGTCGCCGCCCTCGCGCCCTCTTCGCGCCGGAGCAGGTCGCCGAGCAGCAGGCCGGCCGCCGCAGCGACGGTTGCCTGTTCGGCGTTCAATTGCTTGCCCGACTTTTCGAACTGACCGACAGCCGCGAGGTAACTCGCGAGCTCGGCGGTGGGAAATGCGATTCCGTCGCGAAGGGCGAGCCGCGCCTTCAGCGCCAAGGCCCGGCCCTTCAGTTTGACTTGCAGATTCATTGCCGACTCGTCGCTCGCGATGAGCCGCGGGATTTCCACCATTGCTCGCTCGATATTGGTCCGGACGGCGTCGCGTCTGCTGAGCGCCAGCTCGATTTCGGCGAGTTCCAGGCGGTGAAAGACCGACTGCGAAAGCCGGAACATGTTGGCAGGGTCCGCGAGGGCAAGGACGTCGGCCTGCTGTACGGCCGCGCGCGCATACGGTTCCGCGGACGCTGCGTCGCCTAGATTGAGGTGCTGGCGCGCCAGTTCATAGGTCGCGTTCGCGACCTGCTGTTGAATGCGCCGATCCCTGGCGGCATCGCCGGCAGCGCGCAGAACTTCCAATCGGTCCTGCTGTGCGCCGATTGCCCCTGCGTAGTCGCCGGAAGCCTCATGGGACTTGGCGATCCAGCCGTGCACGTCGGCAAGTTCGAATCGCAGTGCGGGTCTGGCGCCGACCAGGCGAACCCGCACGTTCTTTGCTTCTGTGAAGGATTGAAGGGCCTCAGCCGGACGCAGCCGTTCCAGCTGCACCACTCCAAGGTTCTGGTTCGCGTAGGCGACCTCGATCTGCCAGTCGGCGTTGCTGGGATCGATCTGCACGAGCTGCTGCGTAAGCTCGCGGTACTTGAGGAACGCGTCTTCCGCCGCCTGCGCCTCGCCGCGCCGCCAGGCGATGTAGCCGACCCAGTAGACGCTCTGCGCATGATCGAAGATGCGCTTGCCGTCGCCGGGTGTTCGCGCGAGCAGGTGCGCGGTGGTATCGGCCGCGCTGCGGAAGGCGGCGAGCGCCTCTTCGAGCTTGCCGCGCTGCTCGCGCATCTCGCCGATCAGGTGCATGGCGCGCGAGCGGCGGCCGAGCGCGTCGGCATCCAGCCGGTCGGCCTCCTGGCGCGCGTAGTAGCCCAGCGCCTTCTCGCCCACCGAGTCGAGCACATCGAGCCGCCCCACGGCGTCGAGCCGCTTGCGCAGGTCCCCGAGCATGAACTCGATCAGGTCCTCGGCCTGCACGCGCTGGCTCTGCGCCTCGATGCGCGCCTGCACCGCCATGACGGTGAGAACGGCCATCACCGCCATGCCTGCGAGCGAGGCAGCGGTCACGATCGCCATGCGGCGCGCGCGGCGCTGGGCGTCGCGACGGATCAGTCCATCGACCCCCAGACCCGCCATCCCCGCGACGAGCTTGAGCATCGCGCGGCGCCTGCCGTCGCCCTGCGGGCGCATATCAGCGGCGATCGGCTCCAGCGGCTCGCCCTGCGGCAGGCTCGCCGGCGTGAGCGCAAATCTGAGCGCCTCGGGAAAGCATTCCTCGCCTTCGCGCCCGGGGATGCGGCTGGCGAAGGGCTCTCCTGCGGCGATATAGGCGAGCACGCGCCCCTCGCCGTAGAGCTTCTTGAACTCGATGATCTCCCGGTTCACCCAGGGCGAGCGCGCCGCCTCGGGTGAGCAGACGACGATGAGGTAGCGGCTTTGCGCGAGCGCCTCGCGCACCGTCGCCTTGAGATCGGCGCCCGCTTCCATCTCGTCGCGGTCGCGAAACACCGGCTTGAGATACGCAGGCAACTCACCCAGCGCGGTCGCCGTGCCCACCAGCCGCCGCGGCAGGCGGTACGTCTCCAGTGCGCGCTGCAGCGCCGCGGCCACCTTCGCGTCGTGGTGGCTGTAGCTGATGAAGGCCCAATACTTCGCCGTGTTCCCTCTCACGCCGGCCTCCTCCCCTCCTGCCCTGACCATATCATCATTCCGCTGCCGGGGTGCTAGGCGACCACCCGAAGCGCTCCCGGCCGCACCTCGACTTCAAGCCGCGTCGCCGCGCGCTCGATGATTTCGCCGTCCGCGTGTACGACCAGCGGCGCGTCGGTCTCGACCACCACGCGCGTCGTGCGAAACACCGTGACGCCCGGCCGGCCGACGTGCGTTCCGCGCATCACGTGCGGGACCAGGCGCAGGATTCCGGCCCGGGAGAGCGCATCCGCAACGACCAGCTCGAGCAGCCCGTCGCTCACGCTCGCATCCGGCGCCATGCGGAATGCCCCGCCGTAGCTCGCCCCGTTGGCTGCGGCGAGCATCGTGATGCGGCATTCCAGGGCGCCGTGATCGTGCGCGATGCGCGCATACGGTGTGGAATAGCGCAGGAACAGCGTCCGGGCAAGCGCGACGCCGTACACCGCATTGCCACGCAACCAGCGAAGCGCGTTGGCTTCGAGCGCCACCTGGGCGTCGAATCCGGCCCCGATGCCGTTTGCGAAATGGCGTCCGTTGCACGTGCCGCTGTCCACGCGTTCGGACCGTCCCTGGGCGATCCGGTCGCAGGCGAGCTGCCAGTCGTTTCCCATACCGAGCATCTTTGCAAAATCGTTTCCGGTGCCGACCGGAATCACGGCGAGCGCCTGGTTCTCGCGCGCTACTCCGACGTAGCCGTTCACGGCTTCGTTCACCGTGCCGTCGCCGCCGGCGACGGCGACACATTCGGCACCCGCGCGCAGCGCTTCCGCGACCAGCGTGCGGGCCTCACCGGGCCCGCGCGTAAAGCGCGGTTCGCAACCGATGCCGCATGCGCGCAACCGTGCCGCAATGGCCGGGGCCAGTCGCGCGCCCGCCCCGCGCCCCGCGCAGGGGTTCGCAATCAGGATCAGTTGAACCACCGATATCCCAGAAAGGAGGTCAGGTATTGCGTGCAAGCGGCCGCAGGAACAGGGCCGCCCAATCGCCTCTTGCGGATGGGCACGGTGCGCCTATACTTTGAATTCCGCACACGCATCGCACCGGAGGTTGCCATGGCGATCGCGATCACGCTACAGAATTTCCTCGCTTCACGAGGAGCAGACTACGACGTCGTGTTTCACTCGCCCACAGCGACCAGCCGCCAGACGGCGCGCGCCGCGCACATACCTGCCGGCTGCCTGGTGAAATCGGTGGTTCTGCAGGATGAGCACGGATATCTGATGGCCGTGGTGCCTGCCGACAGCAAGGTCCGGGTCGCCGACCTGGAGCGCCAACTGCACCGGCGTCTGCGCCTTGCGACCGAGGACGAAATTGCGTCCTTGTTCGCGGACTGCGAGCGCGGCGCGGTACCTGCACTCGGCGTGGCCTACGGATTGGAGACGGTGGTCGATTACAGCGTGGAGTCGGCTCCGGAAGTGTACTTCGAGGGCGGCGACCATCAGGCGCTGGTCCATATGCGCGGCGAGCAGTTCAGCAACCTGATGCGGGACGCCGGGCACAGCCGCTTTGCCGAGCGCGCCTAGCGCGGGGGCGCGAGAAAAAGCGCGAGCGACACCAGTAATCCGTTCACACAGGCGGCCGCAATCGTCATCTTGATGGCGGGGGCAAGCTCCCGCGGCCGTCGTGCGCGCCGCGCCAGGTCGAGGGCCGCACCGGCCGACAGTGGCGCCCCGGCCAGTCCGGAGAGCGCACCGGTGGGAAGAACCTGCGCTGCGACGAAGGCGGCGAGCGCAACGTAGGCAAGCGCTGCAATCGCGACATAGCCCCAGCGCGCCCGTTGCGGTCCGAGGCGCGCCACCCAATGCCGCTTGCCGGCCGCCGCGTCCGCCCGGTAATCGGGAAATTGATTGATATAGAGGATGTTGGCGACGAGCAGCGCATAGCAGGATGCTGCCGCGAGCGGCAGCAGGTGGAAGCCGCGACGCTGCACGTAGTCCGCCCCGACCGCGATCAGGGCAAACCCGGCAGCCACGCACAGCTCGCCGATGCCGCGTCCGTTGAGCTTGAGCGGGGGCGCCGAGTACGCCCATCCGATCGCGAGACCCGCTGCGCCGATCGCGAGCAATCCGGCGCCCGAGCGCTGCGCAAGCCACAATCCGGCGGCGATGACGGCGAAAAAGAGCGACACGCCGAAACGCGCCATCGCCTCGCGCGTCAGCACGCCATTCTGGATGAAGCGGCTTCCCCCGGTGAAGGGAAACAATCGATCCTCGTTATTCCGGTCGCTGCCGTTCAGGTCGTCGTAGTAGTCGTTCAACACGTTGATGCCCGCGTGCGCGACCAGCGCAAACGATACGGTGACCACCGAAGTGGCGAGCGAAAGCTCGATCCCCGAATAGGCGGCGCTTGCGAGCCCGACGAGCGCGGCGAACAGCGTGACCGGAAGAAATGCCGGACGCGTCGCGAGGAAGTACTTCAGCAGCGGATTGCGCAGCGCGTCCGGAAATGGTTCGCTCGGCACGTTCGGGAGCCAGGGAGCAGGTCGATTTCGTCGAGATTGGGCGACAGCCTTCCGCTGTTGTCAATTCGACCGCTGTGCGCCCGGAGCGCGTCGGATAGAATTGCGGCCGCCTTTCAATGCGAATCCTTCTCTCCAACGACGACGGCTATTTCTCTCCCGGGATCACGCTGCTCGCCGAGCGCCTTGCGCCGCTGGGCGAAGTGACCGTGGTGGCCCCGGAGCGCGACCGCTCGGGCGCTTCCAATTCGCTCACGCTCGACCGCCCGCTCACCGTGCGGCGCGCGCCGAACGGCTTCTTTTCGGTGAACGGAACACCGACCGACTGCGTGCATCTGGCGGTCACCGGTCTGCTCGAATTTCTTCCCGACGTCGTCGTTTCGGGAATCAATCTGGGCGCCAACATGGGCGACGACACCATCTATTCCGGCACCGTTGCCGCGGCAACCGAGGGTTTTCTGCTCGGCATTCCATCGGTTGCGATCTCGCTCGCGAGCAAGACGGGGCGGCATTTCGAGACCGCGGCGGCGATCGCCGTGCAGCTCGTGGAGCGGTTCCGGCGCGCGCCCGTGGCGCAGCCAGTGCTGCTGAATGTGAACGTGCCGAGCGTGGCGCTTGCCGAGCTCGGGGGGATCGAAGTCACGCGCCTGGGCCGGCGCCACAAGGCCGAACCCGTGGTCAAGGTACGGACGCCGCGCGGTGAAAATGCGTACTGGATCGGTGCCGCCGGTGACGCGCAGGACGCGGGACCCGGAACCGATTTCCATGCGGTAGCCGACAAACGCGTGTCCGTCACGGCGCTTCAGGTCGACCTCACGTACCACGGCCAGTTTGCGCTGGTCGCGGACTGGCTGGCGAAGTGAGCGCGCCGAAGGCCCGAGACCTTCTCGGCATCGGCATGACCTCGCAGCGCACGCGCGGGCGCATGGTCGAGCGCCTGCGCGAAAAAGGAATTCGCGACGAGCGCGTGCTCGCGGCCCTCGCGGCGGTGCCCCGGCACCTCTTCGTCGACGAGGCGCTCGCGCACCGGGCCTACGAGGACACCGCGCTGCCGATCGGTTTCGGACAGACGATCTCGCAGCCCTTCGTGGTGGCGCGGATGCTCGAGCAGCTCGCGCAGGGACGGGAACTCGGCAAGGTACTTGAAGTCGGAACCGGATGCGGCTACCAGGCGGCAGTGCTTGCGCACATCGCGCCGAACGTGTATTCGATCGAGCGTATCCGGGAGCTGCTCGAACGGGCGCGTGCAAATTTGCGCGACCTGAGGCTGCGCAACCTGCGGCTGGTGCATGGAGATGGCGCGCTCGGACTGGAAAAGGCGGCGCCGTTCGATTCGATCATTGTCGCCGCGGCCGCGCGTGCCGCGCCCCCGGCCCTCTTACGGCAGCTTGCGCCGGGTGGCAGAATGACATTTCCGTTGCACGGTGCGGACGACGGCGCGCAGCGGCTGATGCTGATCCGGCGGGACGCGGGCGGATTCAGCGAGAAGATGCTCGACCCGGTGCATTTTGTCCCGTTGCGGAGCGGAAAGGAATGATGAAAAAGGGCTTGCTTGCCGCCGCGGTGCTGTTGCTTGCCGCAGGATGCGCGACGCAGCGCGCTGGCGCGCCGGTGGACGATCGGCGCCCGGCCCCCGCGACTGCGCCCAAACCACCCGTAGCACAGCCGGCGCCGCCGATTGCGCCCCCGGCGCCGCAGGGCTATTACACCGTCCGGCGTGGCGACACGCTGTACAGCATCGCGCTCGAGCACGGCGTGGACTACCGCGAACTCGCGCAGTGGAACAAAGTGGACGATCCGGCAAAGATCCGCGTCGGGCAGCCGCTCCGCGTCACGCCGCCCGAAGAGCTGTCGCAGGTCCAGGTGGGGGCGGCGCGCGGGGCAGGGGTAGTCGAAGCGCGGCCGCTCGGACCGGCGGCCACGGCACCGACGGGCGACGGCAGCATGAAGACGTCGCCCAAGGCATTGCGCATGCCGTACTCGGAGCAGAACCTCGCCATGCTTTCCAAGGGAGATGTCGCGCCGGCGCCAAAACCTGTGCCGCAACCGGTTGCAATCGTGTCGAAACCGGAGCCGCCGAAGCCGGCCGACCGTGACCCGGACGCGATCGACTTCGTCTGGCCGGTGAAGGGGAAGGTGGTCAGCACTTTTTCCGAGCCGAACAACAAGGGGCTCGACATCGGAGGCAAGATCGGCGACCCGGTCGTCGCGGCGGCGCAGGGCCGCGTGATGTATACGGGCACCGGGATCCGCGGCTACGGCAAGCTGATCGTCATCAAGCACGACAACGGCTTTAACAGCGTGTACGCGCACAACCGCGAGATCCTGGTGAAGGAAGGCCAGCAGGTCGTGCGCGGCCAGAAAATCGCCGAACTCGGGGACACCGACACGGATGCGCCGAAGCTGCACTTCGAGATCCGCAAGTCGGGCAAGCCGGTAGACCCGCTGCGCTACCTTCCGCCGGGCTGAGCTACGCGCTCAGCGAGCGGCGCGCAGCGCTAGAGCGAGATCGACCACGGCGGCGGCGTAGAAGCTCGACCGGTTGTAGCGCGTCAGGACGTAGAAGTTCTCGAATCCGAGGCGGTATTCGCTCGGTTGCCCGGGGGTCTCGAGCTCGATGAGCGCCGCCCGCAGCGATTCGGCCGGGGCGCTTTCGCGCGCCGTAATTCCCGCCTTCGCCAGCTCCGCCAGCGTGTGCCGGGGCAATACGGCGCCATCGGCGTAGGCGCGGTAGGCCTCTCCGCGCACCTCGGCGGCAAGCAGCAACGGCTCACCGGGTCGCCAGCCATGCTCCTTGAGGAAATTTGCCACGCTGCCGATCGCGTCGACAGGGCTCGCGCGCAGGTCGACCGACCCATCGCCGTCGAAATCGACGGCGAATTTCAGATAGCTTCCCGGCATGAACTGCGGAATTCCAATCGCGCCCGCGTACGAGCCGCGCACCGAGAACACGTCGGTTCCCGTCTGCCGCGCGTACAGCAGGTAATTTTCGAGCTCGGCGCGGAAGAAATCCGCCCGCGGCGGATAATCGAATGCGAGCGTGGTGAGCGCATCGATCACCCGCCAGCGCCCGGTGTTGCGGCCGTAGAAGGTTTCGATGCCGACGATGGCGACGATGACCTCCTGCGGGATTCCGTATTCGGCCGCCGCGCGGGCGAGCGCTGCGCGGTGCAGGCGCCAGAAATCGAGCCCGGCATCGACATGGCGGTCGCTGACGAAGGTCGCGCGGTAGGCGGCCCAGGATCGCGGACGCTCGGCCGCCGGCGGTGCGACCGCCTTGAGCACTTCGGCGATCCGCCGCGCGCGCGAAAATGCGAATGTGAGCTCCTGCTCGACGAAACTGTGGCGTCTCACCATCTCCTGCACGAAGGCGCGCACATCCGGTCGCTGGCCATACGGGGTCTGACTCGGTCCGGCCGCGAGCGCGGCGCCGGTAAAGAGCAGCGCGCACCATCCGGCCCGCGGCCTCATGCGAGCTTCAGCTCGCGCACCAGGCGCTGCAGTTCGGCAATCTGCGTCGCGCCGGCCTCCCTGCCGTATCGAAGCGCGATGTAGAGTTCGCCAATTTGCCGGATCGCGGCGTTCGCCGCAGGTACGCTCCGGGCCGCCCGGTCTGCGTAGTCATGGGGTCCTTCGTGGGGCGCGCGCGCGAGGCCGCGTGCGGCAAGCTTGTGGCAGAAGCGCTGCCATGCCGACTGCACCGGATCGGGCCGCGCCCATTGCCGCAGCGACCACAGCAGCAGCGAAAGCATCACCACCCCCATGGCCGCGAACAGCAGCGCCGCGAGCGACCTCCAGTCCGCTTCACGCATCCCGAACAGCGACATCATTTCGCGCTGACGCTCCGGGTCGTAGCCCAGCACCCAGACATTCCACTTGTGCATCGCCGCTTCCCAGTTGTAGCGCATTCCGCGCAGCCAGCCGAGCTCCGGCCGCATCAGCAACGGCAGCGCCGCGCCGCCCGACACGGAACGTGCGAGCCCGGCATCGACGCGACCGGGCGCGGCCGCGGCGGTCGGATCGACGCGCAGCCACCCACGGCCGCGTAGAAACACTTCGGCCCAGGCGTGGGCGTCGGACTGGCGCACGGTGAGGATGCCGTCCACGGGGTTCGGATCCCCGCCCTGGTATCCGGTGACGACACGCGCGGGCAACCCGGCTGCACGCATCAGGAACACGAAGGCAGACGAAAAGTGCTCGCAAAAGCCGGTCCGCGTGGAAAAGAGGAACTCGTCCACCGAATCGCGCCCCAGCAGCGGCGGCTCGAGCGTGTAGACGAACCGGCCTTCGCGGAAGAAGTCGATTGCGCGCGCGACCAGTTCGCTCTCGCTTCGGGCCGCTCCACGCCAGTCTTCCGCCAGCGCCCGCGCTCTCGGGTTGTAGCCGGACGGGATTCGCAGCGCGCGACGCAACAGCACCGGGTCCTCCCTCGGCTCGGCCCTGGCGTCGGCAGCCGATACCATTTCGTAGCGCAGGCGGTTGCGCACCGGGGAGGTCGCGACCAGAAAACCCTCGGTCGAAAAATTCGCCTGGGGCGGGCGCGCGGCGGCGGATTCGAGGGCGAAGAGCCAGTTGCGCTGGTGCGGTTCGAGAAGCACGCTATAGCGGTAGGTCGTGCCACCCTGCGGCTCGGGCGGCGCATTGGCGAGTTCGGTGAAGCCCGCACGCCAGGTGCGCCCGTCGAAGTCGGACAGCACAGGCCCGCGCCAGTAGCGCTGGCGCGGTGCGGGAATCCTGCCTGCGAAATCGGCGCGAAACGCGAGCGCATCGGACTGTGCGAGCTGCGCGATGTTTCCCGGCGACATGGTGTCGGTAAGGCCCGTGATTCCGCTGTAGGCATCCTGCGGCAGGCCCCACATCGGCCCCTGCACCCTCGGAAACAGCAGGAAGAGCAATAATCCTGCAGGCGCCGCATGAGCAAGGAGCATCCCCGCGGTGCGGGCATTCGCCCGTAGAGAACGCTGCGGCGCGCTGAACCCCACCACGGTAGTCGTGATCACGACGACCGCGACGCACAGCGCGAGTGCGGCGAAGACGCTCTGCGAATAGAGAAAATTCGTGATGAGCAGGAAATAGCAGAGAAACGCCATGACCGACGCATCGCGATGCGTGCGCGTCTCGAGCAGCTTCAGCCCCGAGAACAGCAGCAGCAGCACGATTCCCGAAACCCGGCCGAAGATCACCCGGTATTCGAGCCAGACGCCGACGATCGCCGCGGCCGCGATGAGAAGCAGCATCCAGCGAGGGGGTAGAGCCCGGTGGTGCAGGAGCGCCAGCGCACGCCAGCAGTAAAGGCACAAGGTCAGCAGAACGAGCCACCAGGGCGCGCGCAGGGCGTGTGGCGCTCCCACGATCACGAGCGCCAGCACCAGGCCCGCGACGTCGCGCGCATTGACCGCGCGGAACTCGGGCGCGAGCGGGTGGGGCGTGCTCATGGCGCGTCGAACAAAGCAAGCGCCCTCAGGCACTCGGCGCGCTGCACGGCACCGCGGCCTGGCGCGAATTCGGCGCCCGGCAGGCGCAGACCATAACGCGCGCCGTGGCGTTCGGCGTCAAGCACCCACCCGGCCAGCAGCGACAAGCGATCCTCGGTGCCCAGGCGCGGCGGGGTGCGGCTCCAGTCAAGCCACACTTCCGATGCGGCGTCCTCCGTGAACTGCTTGGTGAGCATGTTCGCGGTGCGCGCCACCGCTTTCCAGGCGACGTGGCGCGGCGAATCGGAGGCCTGATAGGCGCGCAACCCGGAGAAATCATCGTTTCCCGGCATGCTCACGCGCGCGGCGCCGCCGGTGTCGTCCGCTTCAAGCGGCGGCAGGGGGCTTTGCACCGGGCGCGGGTAGACGATGCACTGGACGTCGGGTTCGACATAGCTCCAGGCGCGGAACAGGCTGAGCGGAAAGCGTGTCTCGAGCATGACGCGCCCGAGGGCGAGGCGTCCGCGTCGCGCCGCGGGAACGGCGAGGACCACCTCGCCGACCGAGGCGGCACCGACGTCCACGACCGACTGCGCGCCCGAGGCAAGCTGCCGGGCCAGAATCGACGGGCGGTCGTAGTGCGAGCGGTTGTCGAGGTGAAGCCGGAACTGCGCCTGCGCGCCGGCGAAGACAGGCTCGGCGCGGCCCGGGCTCACGGCGAGGCGCGCGAGGTTGCGCGCCGTGTGCACCATGCCGGCGAGTCCGATGCCGCCGAGCAGGAACGTCAGCGCGAAGCCAAGCGCGAGCGAATAGTTGATCGAACCGAGAAGCAGGATGCCGAGGGTGGCGCCATACATCCATCCCAGGCGCGTCGGCACGATGTACACGCGCCGCTGCCCGAGAACGATCGAACCGCGCTCCGGCGGCGTGAATCCGTAGAACCACCTCAGCAAGCGCGGGTCCGTCCGCAGCGCGCGCAGCATCGCCTATCCGATCGGGCCATCGTACTTCCAGCGGCCGCGCCACAATGCGTGCACCGCGTTCGGATATGCGGCACTGCCGAGACTGCCGTTGTAGCGACCGAGCGCGCGGAAGTAGTCGCCTTTGTCCAGTGTCAGGTAATGACGCAGGACGACGCATCCGTAGCGCAGGTTGGTGCGCAGATGGAACAGGTTGTCGCGCGGCCGGCCGATGAGCTTGACCCAGAAGGGCATCACCTGCATGTAGCCGCGGGCGCCGGCCGAGGAGACCGCGTACTTGCGGAATCCGGACTCCACTTCGATCACGCCGAGCACAAGCTGGGGATCGAGTCCCGCGCGGGTCGCCTCGTAGTGCACCGTCTTGAGCAGCGCAACGCGCTCCTTGCGATCGGGAATGCGCTTCTGCAATCGCCTCGACATCTCGTAGAGCCAGCGGTGGGCGTGTTCCGGATTGGCGAACGTGAGCACTGGGACCGCGCGATCGCTGATCGCCGCCTGCAGCGCCGAGCGCACGCTGTCGGCCAGCGGTTCGTAGATCTGCGCTCCACCGAGCGCAGGCAAGGGCAGCGCCAGCACGGAGCAGGCAAGAGCGAGCGACGCGAGGTGCCTCATGCGGCGGCGAGCCTCTCGCGCAGGAACGCCGCAGCCTGCGCCAGCGCGACGTCACGCGGTTCGGCGTCGCGCCGACCCCGGTATTCGGCGTGGCCCGCCGCGAGCGCGCGGTCGGAGATGACCACGCGGTGCGGCACACCGATGAGGTCCGTGTCGGCAAACAGTACGCCCGGGCGTTCGGCCCGGTCCTCGAGCAGCACCTCGACCCCTGCGGCCACCAGCTCGGCATAAAGCTGGTCGGCAGCTTTGCGCACGGCGGCGCTCTTGTGATAGGCGACGGGAACGATGCACACGGCAAATGGAGCCATCGGCAAGGGGAAGGCGATGCCCCGCTCGTCGTGGTTCTGCTCGATCGCGGCCGCGACGATGCGGGTGACGCCGATCCCGTAGCACCCCATTTCCATCGGCTTCGTGGCGCCCTTTTCGTCGAGGAACACCGCCCGCATTGCCTCCGAATACTTGGTGCCCAGCTGGAAAATATGCCCGACTTCGATGCCGCGCGCGATCCGGAGGGTTCCCCTGCCATCCGGACTGGGGTCTCCTTCCACGACATTCCTCAGGTCGGCGACTTCGGGTTCGGGCGCATCGCGGTTCCAGTTGGCACCCGTGAGGTGAAATCCTTCCGCATTCGCGCCGCAGACGAAGTCCGCCATGGCCGCGACGGTGCGGTCGACGATCACGCGCAGGGCGCCCGCAGCGGCTCGCGTGCCGTGGAGCGGCGGTCCGATGTACCCGGCCTTGCAGCCGAGCTGAGAAACGATCTCGGATTCGGTCGCGAAGCGAAACGGATTGAGTCCCGCCACCTTGGAAGCCTTCAGCTCGTTCAAGGAATGGTCCCCGCGCACGAGCAGGAGGGCGAACCGCCCCTCGGCCATGACCGCAATGGCTTTCACCGTGCGCGTCAGCGGCAGCTGGAGCAGTTCGGCCACCTCTTCGCACGTCGTTTTGCCCGGCGTGGCCACTTTGTTCACGGGTTCCGCCGCGGCGGGGCGCGCCGGCCCAGGCGCCAGCGCCTCCGCGAGCTCCACGTTCGCGGAGTAATCCGATTGCGGGCACCAGGCGATCGCATCCTCGCCGGAATCGGCAAGGACGTGGAATTCGTGCGAACCGGTGCCGCCGATTGCGCCGGGATCGGCGGCGACGGCGCGGAACCGCAGCCCCAGGCGTGAAAAGATCCGCACATACGTGTCGTGCATGTTGCGGTACTCGCGCTCGAGATCCGCGTAGTCGGCGTGGAACGAATAGCCGTCCTTCATCACGAATTCGCGCGCCCGCATCACGCCGAAGCGGGGCCGGATCTCGTCGCGGAATTTCGTGTGGATCTGGTAGAAGTGCAGCGGCAGCTGCCGGTAGCTGCGGACTTCACGCCGGACGATGTCGGTGATCACTTCTTCGTGGGTCGGCCCGAACAGGAAATCGCGCTCGTGCCGATCCCGGATCCTGAGCATCTGGGGGCCGAACGCCTCCCAGCGACCGCTCTCGTGCCACAGCTCGGCCGGGATCACGCAGGGCATCTGCACTTCGAGTGCCCCGGCGCGATTCATCTCCTCGCGCACGACGGACTCCACCTTGCGCAGAACCCGCAGGCCGAGCGGCATCCAGGTATACAACCCCGAGCCGAGCCTGCGGATGAGACCGGCGCGCAGCATCAGCTTGTGGCTGACGAGTTCGGCCTCGGCCGGTGCTTCCTTGATCGTGCCGATGAAGAATTGCGAGGTCCGCATCGCTCGGGGCCGGCGGCGCAGCGACCGCCGTGCGGCGTTGTCTTTGGTGCAGGGCTATGGAAAAATGCAGCAGGAATTCTAGCTTACGTGGTGTTGCCATGCTCGACAGGGATGGCTACCGGCCCAATGTGGGCATCATCCTCACAAATCGGCGCAACGAGGTGTTCTGGGGCAAGCGCGTTCATCAGCATGCGTGGCAGTTCCCGCAGGGCGGCATCAAGCCCGGGGAGTCGCCGGTAGGGGCGATGTATCGCGAGCTCGAGGAGGAAATCGGGCTGAGACCGGATCATGTCCGGATCCTCGGGCGCACGCGTCACTGGCTCCGTTACGAAGTGCCGGAGAAGTGGATCCGGCGCGACTGGCGCGGCACGTACCGCGGCCAGAAGCAGATCTGGTACCTGCTGCGCCTGGTCGGGCGCAACTGCGATGTCAAGCTGCGGGCGAGCGGCCATCCGGAATTCGACGCCTGGCGCTGGCACGATTACTGGGTGCCGCTCGAAGCCGTGATCGAGTTCAAGCGCGAGGTCTACCGGCAGGCGCTGACCGAGCTGTACCGATTCCTGAACTCCGACCGGCGCCTCCGGGCGAGGCGCCAGGGGCTCGTCCATGGAGAGGCAGTACCAGGCACTTCCGATTCGTGAGCTGGGCGAGGGCGCGGGCTTCCGCCGCCCGACCCAGGCGCGGCCGGTGCGCGTCGGCCTGGAGTCTCCGGCGCTGGCGGCGATGACCGATCTGCTTCTCACGAGCCCGGCGACGATCCGTCCGCATGCGCCGCTCGACGGCGCCAACGCGTTCATGATCGCACGCGGCGTGCGATTGCTTCTGGTCGTGGACGAGCGCGAAGCGGTGCTCGGCGTGGTCACCGCGAGCGATATCCTGGGCGAGAAGCCGGTTCAGATCGCGATGGAGCGCGGCATGAAGCACGACGAACTCACGGTCGCGGACGTGATGGCGCCCGCCGGCAACGTCGAAGTGCTCAGCCTGTCCGATGTCGAGGGCGCACGCGTCGGGCACGTTCTGGAGACGCTGCGTCGCGCGGGGCGGCAGCACGCCCTGGTCGTGGACCACGACATCGTGCCGGCGAAAGGTCCGCTCGACAGGCAATTGCAGCGCTCCATGGTGCGGGGCATCTTTTCGCTCTCGCAAATTGCACGCCAGCTCGGGCTGGCGCTGCAGACCGGCGGCGAGGTCGCGCGCACATTTTCGGAAATCGAAGGCGCGCTGGGCCGTAGCGCATAAATATAGGCCATCTCAATCGAAAGCATTGCGAGATTCAATTTGATCAATCGCCTTGGGGGCGTTAAGGTTGGGCTTCCAAAGAGCACATTCCGACAGGAGACGACGATGCAACTGAAGGGAACCAAGACCCACGAAAATCTCAAGGCAGCGTTTGCCGGCGAATCGCAGGCCAACCGGCGTTACCTCTACTTCGCTGCCAAAGCCGACGTCGAGGGTCAGAATGACGTGGCGGCCGTGTTCCGCTCCACCGCGGAGGGCGAAACCGGCCACGCGCACGGACATCTCGAGTACCTGGAGGTGGTTGGCGATCCGGCGACCGACAAGCCGATCGGCAAGACCCGCCTCAACCTCCAGGCGGCGATTGCGGGCGAGACGCACGAGTACACCGACATGTACCCCGGCATGGCGAAGGTGGCGCGCGAGGAAGGCTTCGGCGAGATCGCCGACTGGTTCGAAACGCTGGCGAAAGCCGAACGCTCGCATGCGAACCGCTTCCAGAAGGCACTCGACGCGCTGGTCGAATGAACGCCGCGGCAACGTCGGTCGAAGGACCGCGCATGGCGCCGATCGGGCGCGGGAGCCTGCTCTCGCTGGAAGACTATGCGCGGGCGAGGAACGAGTTCCGCGCCCGCGTCATGGAGCACAAGAAGCACCGTACGGTGCACCTGGGCGCCAACCTGACCCTTCTGTTCGAGGACGAGCTCACGATCCGCTATCAGGTCCAGGAGATGCTGCGGATCGAACGCATTTTCGAGGAGGAGGCCATCCGGGACGAGCTCGAGACCTACAACCCCCTCATTCCGGACGGCAGCAACTGGAAGGCGACAATGCTGCTGGAATATCCCGACGAAGAGGAACGGCGGCGGCGCCTCGCGGAATTGATTGGGATCGAGGACCGCGTCTGGGTGCAGGTGGACGGGTGCAAACGGGTGCCGGCGATCGCGGACGAAGACCTGCCGCGAGAGGACGACGTGAAGACCTCGTCGGTGCATTTCCTGCGCTTCGAGCTGAGCGGCGAGATGCGCGAGGCGCTGCGGCAGGGGGCGGGCGTGCTCGTCGGCGTCGATCATCCGAACTACCGCAGCGAGGTTCGGCTCAGCCCCGCGACGCGGTCCGCGCTCGCCGGCGACCTTTCTTGAAGCGCCTCGCGCCGCTGCCGCTGCTTTTTTGCGCGGCGCTTGCCGCGGCGCAGCCGAAATCGGATTGGGAAATCGAGTACGAAGAGCGCGGCTGGACCGAGAGCGGGTTCAAGCTGCCCGCCTACCCCAGGCCCGAGAACCTGGTCGAGTTCTACGTCAGCGCGGCTACGAGCTTCAGGTTCTTCATCGACCAGGGCGCGCTCTCCGTCGGGCCCGACGGGGTGGTGCGCTACACGCTGCTCGCGAGAAGTGCGTCCGGCGCGGAAAACGTGACCTACGAGGGGATCCGGTGCAAGAACGGCCTCTACCGGATCTACGCGTACGGGCGATCCGGCGGCACGTGGGCGGCGCGCCCGTCGGAGTGGCGGCAAATCGAGCCGAAGAGCGTGCAGCGCTGGCATCACGCCTTGTGGCGGGACTATTTCTGCCCGCAGAGAATTCCGATCTTCGACATCGCCGAAGGGATCGAGGCGCTGCGGCGCGGCGGCCATCCCCAATCCGGCGCAGTGTCCACGCTACCGGGCAAGAACTAGAGCAGGACTAAATTGTCCCGGTGGATGAGCTCGGGCTCGTCCACGTAGCCGAGCAGCGATTCGATCTCGCTCGAGGGGCGCTGCATGATGAGCCGCGTTTCCGCGGCGGAATAATTGACCAGCCCGCGTGCGACTTCGCGACCCTGCGGATCCTCGCAAGCCACGACTTCGCCGCGCTCGAAGTCGCCCGCGATGCCGGTGACGCCGATCGGCAGCAGGCTCTTGCCGCTATGCACCAGTGCGTTCACGGCACCCGCATCGAGCCGCAGGTGCCCGACTACGTTCAGATGATCGGCCAGCCACTGTTTGCGCGCCGCGATGGGTTGGGTCTGGGCGAAAAGCAGCGTTCCGATCCGCTCGCCCGCGGCCAGCCGCAACAGCACGTCCGGTTCGCGTCCGGAGGCAATCACGGTATGCGCCCCGCTGCGCGCCGCCCGCTTCGCGGCGAGCACCTTGCTGATCATGCCCCCCTTGGCGATGCCCGTTCCCGCCCCGCCCGCCATGACCTCGAGGCGCGCGTCGCCCGCCTTCGCTTCGGCAAGGAGCGTGGCGGCAGGATGGCGGCGCGGGTCTGCCTCGTAAAGACCGGACTGGTCGGTGAGGATTACGAGCGCGTCGGCTTCCACCAGATTGGTGACCAGCGCCCCGAGCGTGTCGTTGTCTCCGAACCGGATTTCGTCCGTGACCACGGTGTCGTTCTCGTTGATCACCGGAATGACGCCGAGGCCGAGCAGGGTTCGCAGCGTCGAGCGGGCGTTGAGGTAGCGCTGGCGGTCGACCATGTCGGCGTGGGTGAGAAGCACTTGCGCGGTCGCGAGCCCGTGATCCCGGAAGCAGCTCTCGTAGCATTGCACCAGGCCCATCTGGCCGATCGCCGCGGCCGCCTGCAATTCGTGCATGGCGTGTGGACGGCGGGTCCAGCCAAGCCGCTGCATACCCTCCGCAATGGCTCCGGAGGAGACCAGAATGCAGCGCTTTCCCGCGCCGTGCAGTTGCGCGATCTGGCTCGCCCAACGCGCGATCGATTCGCGGTCCAGCCCGCGCCCCTCGTTGGTCACGAGCGAAGAGCCGACCTTCACTACGAGCGTTTTCGCCGTGGCAACGGGGTGCGACATCGCGTCAGGCCGCGCGGCGGACCGCTGCCCTCGCCTCGGCCGCGAGGAAGTGGTAGGCCGCCCGGACCAGTTCGCGGCAGCCGTCTCCCGTCAGCGCGGAAATCCTGAACCAGGGACGTTTGCAGCGCAGCGTGCGCAGAATGGCCCGGATGCGGGCGTCTGAATCGGATGCGAGATCGACCTTGTTGAACACGAGCCAACGCGGCTTGCGGTACAGCGATTCGTCGTACTTCTTCAGTTCGCGCGCGATCGCGCGGACGCCACGCGCGGGATCCGAGAGGTCGAGCGGGGCGACGTCGATCAGGTGCAGCAGCAATCGGGTACGCCCCAGGTGGCGCAGGAACTGGTGCCCGAGCCCGGCGCCCTCGGCAGCGCCCTCGATGAGTCCGGGAATGTCGGCGATGACGAAACTCGCGTCATGGCCGATTCGCACGACGCCCAGCGACGGATCGAGGGTGGTGAAGGGGTAATCGGCCACCTTGGGACGCGCGCTGGATACGGCGCGAAGGAAAGTGGATTTGCCGGCGTTGGGCAGCCCGAGCAGGCCGACATCGGCCAGCACCCGCAGCTCGAGCGCGAGCTCGCGGCTCTCGCCGGGACCACCGCGCGTGAACTGGCGCGGCGAACGGTTGACGCTCGACTTGAAGTGGAGATTGCCCAGTCCGCCGCGTCCGCCCTGGGCAAGCAGGGCGCGCGCGCCATGCGCCGCGAGATCGGCGACGAACTCATCGCTTTCTGCATCGCGAACGATGGTGCCGACCGGCATCCTCAGCTCGATGTCCCGGCCCGCACGGCCGTACTGATCCGAGCCGCGTCCGCTCTCGCCGTCCTGGGCGCGATGAATGCGGGCGAAACGGTAGTCCACAAGCGTATTGATGTTGCGATCCGCGACCGCCCAGACGCTGCCACCGCGCCCGCCGTCGCCGCCCGCAGGGCCTCCGCGCGGGACGTATTTCTCGCGCCGGAACGCGGCGCTGCCGTCGCCGCCCTTGCCGGCGTACACCTGTATCCTCGCCTCGTCGATGAATTTCATGGGCCGGGGAGGCGGTACGCTCGCGTAGGAAACACAAAAGCCCTGTCGACTGCGACAGGGCCTTCGGCGGAGCCGGACGCCGGCTCTAGGCGGGTACGATGCTGACCGTCTTGTTGCTTCCCTCGCCCCGGACGGCGTATTGCACGTGGCCGGAGACCATCGCGAAGAGCGTGTGATCGCGGCCGATGCCGACATTCCGGCCCGCGTGCACCCGCGTGCCGCGCTGGCGTACCAGAATCTGACCGGCATTGACGCGCTCCCCGCCGAACACCTTCACTCCGAGGCGCTTTGCCTGCGAGTCGCGCCCGTTGCGCGAACTGCCGCCTGCCTTCTTGTGTGCCATGAATTACTCCTGCGAGACGATGCCGTCGATGCGCACCTCAGTGTACGACTGGCGGTGCCCCTGGGTCTTCTGGTAATGCTTGCGACGGCGAAGCTTGAAGATCTTTGCCTTTTCGCCCCGGCCGTGCGAAACGACGGTCGCATTGACTCGCGCGCCAGCGATGTAAGGTTCGCCGATGCGCGCGCTTTCGCCCTCGCCGAGCATCAACACCTCCGCGAAGGAAACCGCGCTGCCGACCTTGGCGGGCAGCGTCTCGACGCGAATCGACTCGCCCTCCTTGACCCGGTATTGCTTGCCGCCGGACTTCAGAACTGCATACATGGAAAATGACCCGCGTGTTGATCTGCAAAGGCTTTGAATTATAGGAGATTTCGCCTTCGTCCGTCAAAGGTTCGTGTGCTAAGCTTCGCGCCCCGCCCGATGGAAACCCTCCCTTTCCTCGCTTCGGTCGCCGCGGACATGCGACGCGTCGACGAAGTGATTCGCGCGCGGCTCGCCTCGGACGTGGTGCTCATCCGCCAGGTGGCCGAGTACATCATCAGCGCGGGAGGCAAGCGGCTGCGGCCGGCGTTGCTCCTGTTGGCCGCCGGGGCGGTCGGCTATCGCGGCGACGCGCGCTTCGAGCTCGCCGCGGTGATCGAATTCATTCATACCGCGACGCTGCTGCACGACGATGTGGTCGACGAATCCCATCTGCGTCGCGGCCGCAGGACCGCCAATGCGGAATTCGGCAACGCCGCATCGGTCCTGGTGGGCGACTTTCTCTATTCGCGTGCGTTTCAGATGATGGTGGGCGTGGACAGCATGCGCGTGATGCGCGTGCTGGCCGACGCTACCAACACCATCGCGGAGGGCGAAGTGCTTCAGCTCATGAACTGCCACAACGCCGACGTGGACGAGGTGAGCTACCTGGAGGTCATCCGGCGCAAGACCGCGAAGCTGTTCGAAGCAGCGGCGCAGCTTGGCGGCGTGCTCGCCGGCGTGCCGGCGGAGGTCGAGTCGGGCCTGGCGGGCTACGGCATGCACGTCGGGACGGCGTTCCAGCTGATCGACGACGTGCTCGACTATTCGGGCGACGCCCGGGAGATCGGCAAGAGTCTCGGCGACGATCTCGGCGAGGGCAAGCCGACGCTGCCGCTCATTCGCGCCATGGCGGCCGGAACGGCGGAACAGGCGGCGACCGTGCGACGCGCGATCGTCAACGGGGGGCGGGACGATTTTCCGCAGGTGCTCGCCGCGATCCAGGCCACCTGCGCGCTCGAGTACGCGCGCGAGACCGCGCGCCGCGAGGTGGACGCGGCACGACGCGCGCTGGAGGCGGTTCCGCACTCGGCGCAGAGGGATTCTCTGCTAGAATTGGCCGCCTTTTCCGTGACGCGCCGGCACTAGCCGCGCCACCGGCCTCGGGGTGTAGCTCAGCCTGGTAGAGTACTGCGTTCGGGACGCAGGAGTCGCTGGTTCAAATCCAGTCACCCCGACCATTTTCCCCCTCGTTGCGGTGCGCGCATAATAATCGGGCGATGGGCCGTTTCCTCCTGCTCGTGGTCGCTCTGCTGGTGCTGGTCTGGCTGGTCAGAGCCGCGCTCGGCGGCCGCGCCCGACGCGACTCGGGTCCGGGGCAGGCGGAGGCGCTCGGCGAGCTGGTGCGTTGCGCGCATTGCGGCGTGCATCTGCCGCGCGCGGAGTCGCGCAGTGCCGGCAGCCTCCGATATTGCAGCGAAGAACATGCGCGGCTCGGACCGCGCGACGAGTGATGGACGCACCGCCGCACTCGCCCCCGGTCGGCAGCGACGGGTCCCAGCCGGAATCGTTCTGGATCTCGCTGCGGTATTTCAACCTGTACCGGATCGTGGTCGGGGCGCTGTTCCTCGCGATCTCGGCGATCTACGGCGACACGTTCAATCTTGGCTCGCACCGGATCGACATCTTTCGTGGGGTCGCTGGCGCCTACCTCGTTTTCGGCATCGCGTATCACTGGCTGCTGCGGGGCTGGCACGAGAAGTTCAATCTGCAGCTCTCGCTGCACGCCTTCACCGATATCGCCGCGATCACGCTGCTCATGTTCGCAAGCGGAGGCATTCGCAGCGGCCTGGGGATCATGCTGCTGATTTCCCTCATCGGTGCGGCACTGGTCGCGCCGCGGCGGCTGGCGCTGCTGTATGCGGCGGTCGCTGCGATTGCGCTGCTGCTGGAACAGAGCCACTGGGTATTCGTCCTCGACGCGCCCGAGGCGAACTATCTGCAGCCTGGACTGCTCGCGATCGGCTGCTTCGCCAGCGCCGGCGTGACGAGCTGGCTTGCGCAACGCGTCTCGGCAAGCGAGTGGCTGGCGCGCCAGCGCGGGCAGGAGCTGGAGAACCAGACGCGGGTCAATCAGATGGTGATTGCCGACATGCAGGACGGCGTCCTGGTGCTGGACCGCGACGGACGCGTAATGCAGCACAATCCGCAGGCACAGCGCCTGCTGGGCGTCGAGTCCCTGGTCGGCGCCGATTTCTCGCAGCTGGTGCCGGGGTGGGGCGAGGCCTGGCGCGCCTTGCGCGAGGGCAGGACCTGGAGTCCGCCGGCCGATGTCGACGTTCGCGGGCGCGAACTGCGCGTCCGGCTGGCCGAAAGCGGCGAAGGCGAGAGCTTCACGGTCCTCTTCCTCGAGGACGTCACGCGTTCGCGCGAGCAAGCCCGGCAGCTCAAGCTTGCCGCGCTCGGCCGGCTCACGGCCAACATCGCGCACGAGATCCGCAATCCGCTTTCCGCGATCAGCCACGCCGTCGACCTGATCGAGGAGGGAACCGGGGGGGAGGATCGCGAGCGCATCACGCGCATCATCCGCGACAACACGCGGCGTCTGGACCGCCTGGTTTCGGACATCATGCAGCTCAATCGCCGCGACCGCATTGCCGGAGAGCGGATCGATCTCCGCACCTGGATGCCCGCGTTCGTGGAGGATTTCGCCGCGAACGAATCGGTGCCGAGCCAGCGCTTCGTGCTGGACGCCGGCCGCGAGGGCGCGGTCGAGTTCGACCGTGAGCATCTGCGCCAGGTGCTGTGGAACCTGATGCGCAACGCGGTCCGCTACGCCAAGCCCGAGCCGCGCAGCGTGCGCATCGAGCTGCGTTCGCTCGCCGATCAAGTAGAATTGAACGTGATCGACAACGGTCCCGGAGTCACGCCGGCGGATCAGGCAAAACTGTTCGAACCCTTCTTCACCACGGACAGCAAGGGAACCGGCCTCGGGCTCTATCTCGCCCGGGAGCTGTGCGCCGCCAATCGCGCGCGGCTCGAATACGTGAACGACATGCCGGGCGCGCACTTCCGAATCACGTGCCGGGAGGCACGGGCTTGAAGCGGGGCGAGCGCGCCGAGGCGGCACGCATCGGTCGCGTCCTGGTGGTGGACGACGAGCCCGATATCCTCGAATTGCTCGAGCTGACGCTGCTCAAGATGGGTCTCGACGTGGACACGGCGGGCTCGGTCGGCGAGGCGCGCGAACGGCTGGAGAGCGCACGCTTCGATCTGTGCCTGACGGACATGCGGCTTCCGGATGGGGAAGGCCTGGAGCTGGTGCGCCACATCGCCGGTCTTACCCGCGATCTGCCGGTTGCGGTCATCACCGCACACGGCAGCGCCGAGAACGCGGTCGCCGCGCTGAAGGCGGGCGCGTTCGATTACGTGTCCAAGCCGATCGGGCTCGAGCAGCTTCGCGTGCTTGTCAAGTCGGCGCTGTCGTTGCCCGAGCGCGCCGAGGCGGCGGGCGACGCGCCGTCGCTGCTTGGCGAGAGCGCGCCGCTGCGGGCGGTGCGCGAGACCCTTGCCAAGCTTGCGCGCACCCAGGCGCCGGTCTACATCTCGGGGGAGTCGGGCAGCGGCAAGGAACTCGCCGCCCGGCTGATCCATTCGAACGGTGCCCGCCGCGAGCGGCCGTTCGTTCCGGTCAATTGCGGTGCGCTTCCGGAGCAGCTGATGGAGAGCGAGTTCTTCGGCTACCGCAAGGGCGCGTTCACCGGCGCGGAACGGGACCGCGAAGGATTTTTCCAGGCGGCGAACGGCGGAACGCTGTTTCTCGACGAAGTGGCCGAACTGCCGCTCTCGATGCAGGTGAAACTGCTGCGCGCGATCCAGGAAAAGCGGGTACGCAAGGTCGGCGCCACGCAGGAAGAGCCGGTCGACGTGCGGCTTATCTGCGCCACGCACCAGAATCTGGCCGCGCTGGTTGCAGCGGGCCAGTTTCGCCAGGACCTTTTCTACCGCCTGAACGTGATCGAAGTGAAGATGCCACCGCTCCGGGAATGCCGCGAGGACATCCCCTTGATCGCCGCCGAAATCCTGGCGCGCCTCGGGCAGTTGAACGGCAGGCGCACGGCGCGGCTCGGGCCCGACGCCATCGAGGAACTGATGGGGTACGGGTTTCCAGGCAACGTGCGGGAACTCGAAAACGCGCTCGAGCGCGCGCTCGCGCTGTCGAATACCGATGAAATCGGTGCCGGCGACCTGAACCTCGGACCTCCGCTCGAGGCCGGGCGGGAATCGGGCGAGTCCCTGCCCGAGTATCTGGACGGGGTCGAGCGCAAGGCGATCCTGGAGGCGCTGGCGAAGACCGGATTCAACCGCACCGCCGCGGCGAAACTCCTCGGCATCACGTTCCGGGCGCTGCGCTATCGCATGCAGCGACTGGGCATCCGTGAACCCGGCGCCGGCAGCCACGGCGCGTGACGGGGATCGGCCCCGACGGCCTGCACGTCGACGCCAGACAGGTTCCCTCGCCGAACTGCGATGATCGCCCGCGCGATTGCGCCGTAACACTGCTCGTGCTGCACGCGATCAGCCTGCCACCGGGCGAGTTCGGCGGCCCGGCGATCGAACGCCTGCTCACGAACCGGCTTGAGCCGGGCGCACATCCCTCGTTCCGTGATCTGGGTTCGCTCCGCGTATCGGCCCACTTCCTGGTGCGGCGCGATGGCGAGCTCGTGCAGTTCGTGCCGGTCCATCGGCGCGCCTGGCACGCCGGCGCCTCGCGCTGGCGCGGTCGCGAGCGCTGCAACGATTTCTCGGTCGGAGTCGAGCTCGAGGGAACCGGCGAGCATCGCTTCGCCGAGCCGCAGTACGTGCGACTCGGCGCACTCGTGCGCGCACTTTGCGCGGTGCTGCCGCTACGGGAGATTGCCGCCCACAGCGATGTCGCGCCGGGGCGCAAGAGCGACCCCGGCGGCCGGTTCGACTGGTTTCGCTTTTTCATCGACCTCGCGCGCGCCTGAAGGGCGCGCGCTTTTCGCCGCCGCCGAATCGCGCGCGCCGCCGCCGCTTGCAAATTCTTTTTTGCGCGAGTACATTGCGTGCACTAGCATTAGTTTCGGTTTGGTATCCGGGTACTAGATATAGTAGTTTCAGTCGGGACGGTGCGCGGCGCTGTCCGGACCGCGGGGCAAGGAGCGGGGAGACGAAGGGATGCAGATCGCTCAGGAAAACGCGCTGTCGGGTGCGCCGCGGGCTGCCGTGCCGGCAGCGAGCCTGTCGCCCCGCAGTCCGTTTGCCGATTACAAGGTCATCCGCCGCAACGGCGCGGTGGTCGGATTCGAGCCGACCAAGATTTCGGTTGCCATGACGAAGGCGTTCCTGGCCGTCAACGGCAACCAGGGCGCGGCGTCCGCGCGCGTGCGCGATCTGGTCGGATCGCTCACCGACGGCGTGGTCGGCGCCCTGAGGAGACGCCAGCCGCAGGGCGGTACGTTCCATATCGAGGACATCCAGGACCAGGTGGAACTTGCGCTGATGCGCTCGGGCGAGCACGATGTCGCCCGCGCCTACGTGCTGTACCGCGAGGAGCGTGCCAAGGCCCGGGCCGAGGAGAAGGCGGCGCGCGACAAGCAGGGTCCGCCGCTGGCGCTGCACGTTCTCGAGAACGGGACCCGCAAGCCGCTCGACGCCGCGGCGCTTGGAAAACTCGTCGATTCCGCCTGCGCCGGGCTGGAGCGCAATACCGACCGATCGGCGATCGTCGAGGCCACGCTCCGGGACCTGTACGACGGCGTGCCCATGGAAGAGGTGCGCAAGTCCGCGATTCTGGCCGCGCGGGCACTGATCGAGAAGGACCCGGCGAACAGCTACGTTACCGCCCGGCTGCTGCTGCACACCATCCGTCTGGAGATTCTGGGAGAGGAAGTCGGGCCGGAAACGATGCCGGGCCGCTACGCGGCCTACTTTCCGGAGTTCATCCGCACCGGAATCGCGGCGGAGCGGCTGGATCCGAAGCTCGCCGAGTTCGATCTTGAGCGTCTCGGGCGGGCGCTGGACGCGGACCGCGATCTGCAGTTCGGCTACCTCGGCCTGCAGACCCTGTACGACCGCTATTTCCTGCACGTGCGCGGACGGCGCATCGAGCTGCCGCAGGCATTCTTCATGCGCGTGGCGATGGGCCTCGCCCTGAACGAGCGGTCCCGGGAGGAGCGCGCCATCGAGTTCTACAACGTGCTCTCGAAGTTCGAATTCATGAGTTCGACGCCGACCCTGTTCAACTCGGGCACCCTGCGTTCGCAGCTCTCGTCGTGCTACCTCAGTACCGTAGCGGACGACCTGGAAGGCATCTACGAGGCGATCAAGGAGAACGCCCTGCTTGCAAAGTACGCCGGGGGGCTGGGGAACGACTGGACGCCGGTGCGGGCGCTCGGCGCGTACATCAAGGGCACCAATGGCAAGAGCCAGGGCGTG
>Ga0114945_10000222_pt1 | contig 35652 bp, 38 predicted proteins | sample OV2TP3_FD_87194 | JGI IMG/M metagenome (GOLD analysis project Ga0114945, IMG submission 87194) | Hot spring microbial communities from Beatty, Nevada to study Microbial Dark Matter (Phase II) - OV2 TP3 | ecosystem: Environmental > Aquatic > Thermal springs > Hot (42-90C) | place: USA: Beatty... | reverse complement strand
GGCCGCCCGCCATCGCTCGATGTGGCTGAGGAGCGCCGCCGCCTGTTTATCCCCGCCTTTGGCCAGCTTCTGCTCCCGCTGGGCTCGGCGATCGAGGATCTCCAGATCCTTCAGCAGCAGCTCCGTGTTCACGATCTCCACGTCCCGCAAGGGGTCCAGCTCTCCGACCGGGTGCGCGACATTGCAATCTTCGAAACATCGCACCACATGCAACAGCGCATCGACGCCGAAGATGTGGCTGAGGAATTGATTGCCCAGCCCGTCGCCCTGGTGCGCGCCCTTCACCAGCCCGGCAATGTCCACGCATTCCAAGCTCGTGGGAATGACGCGCTCCGGCGAGAGCCGCTGCGCGAGGGCATCCAAGCGGGGATCGGCCACCCGCGCGACGCCGATATTCTGATCGATCGTCGTAAACGGGTACGGGGCGGTGGCCGCGCGACCGGCGGTCAAGGCGTTAAAGAGCGTGGATTTGCCGGCGTTGGGCAAGCCGACGAGGCCGAGTTTGAGCACGGTGTTCCTGTGATGTTTGGGAAGTGAGGAGGACCGCTACGTTCGCAGCAGCCACACGCCCGCGCAGACGCACACGACTCCCAGAAGCCGCGGGACGGTGATCGGCTCGCGCAGCACCAGCCACCCTAAGAGGGCCGCGATGAGCGGATAGGCGCCGGCGACCGGGGTCACTTGAGACACCGTTCCGGATTTCAGGGCGTGGTAGAAGACCAGTTGGCCGACAAAACTCGCCAGCAATCCGCCGCTGGCGAGCAGGACGATGGACGACCAGTGGAGCGTGCGCACAGCCGCCCACGGCGACCAGAGTCCTCCAAAGATCACCAAGCCGAGGACGATCCCGAAACTGCGCACGGTGACGCCCACGGTCGGCGAAGCCGATCCCAAGCCGATTTTTTCCATGAGAGGGACGATGCCCCAGATGCACGCCGTGAGGACCGCCCACGCGAATGCGCTCATACGCCCCCCAGTGTTCTCTTCGATGCGACGTGATTACCGATGGCGGAACTGCTGCCACAACCGCCGAAAGCGGCTGTCATAGACGAGCGCATAGCGCGCCGGCTGATCGGGGAATCGTTGGCCGACCGCCTCGCGCAGGCGCGTCTGCTGGATCTCGATATCAAGCTGAGGCGTCTCGCCGGAGATGATCATCTCGCAGATGCAATCCGCGTGCCGCTCCAGGCGCTGGATGGATTCATCCTCGGCGCCCACCGTCGAGAGGCGGGCGGTCAGCTCTTCTTCCACGACGGAGCGATTCGTGCTGGAGAGGGGGATCAATTCGACGTCTTTTCGACGCTTGAGAGCGTCGAGAAACGGCAGCGGGGTCAGGCCCGCCGTGGCGACAATGGAGGGACCATGATCAAACGCGTCCTGGACCGCGCACTCAAATGAGTGAGAGCACAGCTCCATTTTCCCCAGCTCATCGAGGAAGAGGAGGCTCGCCTGAGAAAGCCCGCGCCGAATCACGGAAACCGCGACGGTGTCGAGCACAGACACATTCACTTTATATGTCCCCACCCGCGTGCCCTGCTCCCAATGGCGATGGGCCAGGAGAACCTGGCGTCCATCCAGCGGACTGAGCCAGAAGCCCATGCGCTGTCCCTCTTCGCGGAGCTCCTCGGTGAGGAACCCATCCAAGCGCGAGCGCAGCGTGGGATGCGATCGCAGCGATGCGGCGAGGCGTTGGAGCAGCGTGGTCTTGCCGATGCCGGGCCGTCCCACGATGAGCAGATGTTTCATAACGCAGGTGTCGATGAAGGGTTATTCAAGCGGCAGGGGGTCGTGGCCGCGCTGAAAGTATTCCAGCGTCGGTAAAATGGGTCCATAGTAGTCCGGCTGGGGGAGCCAGAACGTGGCGGTTTCATACAGGCCGACGGCCATCCGTCCCAGGCCCTTGGCCGCTCCCAGCACCAACCCGCCCATGAGCCCAGCGCCCTGATCCTGGTGCTCATAGCCATATTTCATGTTCAGGGGGACTTCCAGCCACCCAAAGGTGAAATTGGACAGGCCGCGTCCTAACTTCACGAAGGGAGCGCAGTCGTTGAAGAATGAGGAGGGTGCGGGATCATCGGAAAACTCTTCAGCTTGCGTGACTCGCGCGCCAATGAGCGCCGTCGCGGCGATGGCCAACCAGAGGACGGATCGCTTCATCCTCACCTCCTGCGATGCGTCGGGTTCATGGCCCCACGTGCTCTTAAGCTTACCACATCGGCGGCGCCGATGATGAGGTGATCGAGGATTTCGATCCCCAGCAGGCGGCCGGCCTCAACGAGCCGCTGGGTGAGCTGCACATCCTGCTGCGATGGCGTCGGATCGCCGGAAGGGTGATTATGGGCGACGATAACCGCCGCTGCCGACGCCGCGATCGCTTCCTTAAAAATCTCTCGCGGGTGCACGAGGGTCGCCGACAGGCTGCCAATGGCAATCGGGCTGAGGCGAATGAGCTGATGGCGATTGTCGAGGAGGAGGGCGATGAAGTGCTCCTTCTGTTTGTCGACAAGGTGAGGGCGCAGGAGGGCGGCCGCTTTCTCGGCGGTGTCGATGGCCGTCCGAGGAGGCGGGGTCACTGCGATGCGCCGAGCGAGCTCCGCCGAGGCCTTCAATTGAATCGCCTTGGCGGGACCAATGCCGTGGACCTGCGCGAGTTGCTCAACCGACGCTTCGGCGACGCCCCGCACGGTGCCGAACGCCGCGAGCAATCGACGGGCACCTACGAGGACCGACTCGCCCGCAACCCCTCGGCCGAGGATGCACGCCAGCAGCTCCTGTTCCGATAACGCTTCAGCGCCCAGGCGCGTCAGCCGTTCCCGCGGCCGCTCAGAGGCCGGCAAATCCTTGACGGTTAAGGTAGAACGCGTGTCTTGTGACATAGGTTTCCTCTCGATGCCGGAAGATCGTGGGTCCATGTGACGGGTGCCGTGCACCAGGGCCCCTACCCGCCCGCAGCCGACGACGCCGATAGTGCGGCGCGGCGAGGACGGGTGGGGTGGTGCGCGGCAAGACCCGCCAAGCGGATCATCGAGCTACCGCCGGCGACGAACGCCGATCTTTGGGCACCATCGTTCAATGGGACAGCGGCTGCACCAGGGCGAGGTCGGATGGCAGAGGTGTTGGCCGAAGGCGACGAGCACGTCGTTGTAGATTCGCCAGTAGCGCCGCGGCAGGACGCGCCGAAGCGCCATCTCCGTGTCTTCGGGCGTGTTCGTCGTCACATAGCCCCAGCGGTTGCTGATGCGATGCACGTGCGTATCGACGCAGATCCCCGCCTTGCGAAAGGCCAGCGTGATGACGAGATTCGCGGTCTTGCGGCCGACCCCTTTGATGGCGAGAAGTTGTTCCAGCGTCTCGGGGACTCGGCCGCCATGCCGCTCGATCAGCGTCCGGCAAACGCCGCGGAGCGCGCGCGTCTTATTGCGATAAAAGCTGACGGGATAAATCGCCCGCTCAATGGTTGAGGGAGACAGGGCCAGCAATTGCTCCGGCGTGCGGGCCAGACGAAACAACCGCTCAGAGGCGCCTCGCGTCGTCTCATCCCGCGTGCGCAGGCTCAGCAAGCAGCTGATCAGCGTGGTAAACGGATCGGTCCGGTAGCGCCCGACGACGGGTTCCTCCCATCGGCGGACAAAGGACTTGAGCGTGCCGAATACCATCTCAATCGTTCGATTCGTGATCATCCTATTCCAGCAAGGCGCGCAGATGCGCCTCGACGCTGCGGCCCAGGGCGAGCAGATGATACCCGCCTTCCAGGACCGAGACGATGCGCCCGCGGCAGCAGCGGTCCGCCAGCTCGCGCACCAGGCGCGTCGCGCGCGCATAGCCCGACTCCGTCACCGCGAGCGATGCCAGCGGATCATCCCGATGCGCATCGAATCCCGCCGAGATGAGGATCAGCTGTGGCCTAAACGCAAGCGCCTTCGGCAGCAACACCTCGCGAAACGCCCGAAGGAGTTCAGCATCCCCACTGCCGGCGGCCAGCGGAACATTGAGCGTCATGCCCGTCCCTGCCCCACGGCCCGTGTCCTCAGCGGCCCCCGTGCCGGGATAGAACGGAAACTGATGCGTGCTGAAGTAGAGGACGGAAGCCTCTTCTTCAACGATCGCCTGCGTGCCGTTGCCGTGATGGGCATCCCAGTCCACGATGAGCACGCGATCCAGGTGATGACGCTCTTGCGCGTACCGCGCCCCGATCGCGACGTGATTGAAGAGGCAGAACCCCATCGCCCGCGCGGCGCTCGCATGGTGGCCCGGCGGGCGCACCGCGCAAAACGCGGCATCGAGCGTTCCCGCGGCGAGCCGATCGATTGCTTGAATCACCGCCCCCGTGGCGCGCCGCGCCGCCTCCCACGAGCCGGGGCTTGCGATCGTGTCCGGGTCCAACGCCGTCGGCCCGCGGCGGCACGCCTCCTCGATGGCGCGAACATACGCGCGAGGATGCACCAGTTCGATGAGATCCAGCGGCGCGGCCGTGGGATGCAGCGGGATCAGGCGATCCCAGAGGCCGACGGTGCGCAGGTGATCGCAGATCGCGAGCAGGCGCGCAGGTCGCTCGGGATGGCCGGGTCCTGTGTCATGGCTCAGGAATGACGGATGGAACGCGAGCCCGAGCCGCCGCACGTCGCGCGCCTAGGAATTTTTCTTCCACGCGGCGGCAAACAGCTCGCGCACCTTGGCTGCGGGATCGGGAGCTCGCATGAGCGCCTCTCCGATGAGGAGCGCGTGGAGTCCAAGCCGCTGCAGTCGCTCCACGTCGTCGGCCGTGCGCACCCCGCTTTCGCCGACGATGAGTTTTCCGGCCGGGATCTTGGGCACGAGCTCTTCGATGAGGCGAGGGTCCAGCTCGAAGGTGCGAAGATCGCGCTGGTTGATGCCGATGAGATGCGCGCCGGATCGCAGGGCGACGGCCAGATCATGCACGGAATGCACTTCCACGAGCGCTTCCAGGCCGAGTCGGTCGGCGACTTGCAGGCACTCGCTGAGCCGCTCCTCCGTGAGCAGCCGGACAATCAGCAGCACCGCGTCCGCTTCGTACAGCGCGGCCTCATACACTTGATAAGGATCGACGATAAAATCCTTCCGCAGGACCGGCAGCTCGGTAAACTGCTTGGCATCCCGGAGAAAATCCAAGTGGCCGCCGAAGTACGCCTCATCCGTGAGGACCGACAGCGCGGAAGCGCCGGCCTCTTGGAGCGTTTGAGCGAGGCTCACCGGGTCGAAGCGTTCGCGCAGCATCCCCTGCGAGGGGGATTTGCGTTTCAGCTCCGCGATCAGCGCGATGCGGCCGTTGCGCCGCAGGGCCGCTCGGAAATTTCGGGATGGCAGATACTGAGCGACGCGAGCCTTCAGGTCATCGAGCGGCAGCTGCTGCTTGGCGGCCGCCACTTCTTGTTCCTTGGTCATGACGATTTCATCCAGCATGGGCGGCGAGCTCCTTCACGCGATCCAGCAACGCGGCCGCGCGGCGTGACGCGAGAATCGCTTTCGCCTGCGTGTAGCCTTCGGCGATCGTGCGCGCGCGCTCCGCGAGGTACAGCGCGCATCCGGCATTGACGGCGGTGATCTCCTGCAGCGGCCCGGGAGCGCCCTCCAACGTCTGCCGCGCCAGGCGCGCGTTGTGCGCGGCATCGGCTCCTTGCAACGCCCTGAGCGAAGCGCGCGGAATGCCCAGCGTCGCCGCATCGAAGCGCATCGCGGTGAGCCCCTCCGGGCGGACGTCGATCATCTCGGTTCCCGCCGTCGTCGTCACCTCATCGAGTCCGTCCTCGCCGCGGACGACCATTCCATGGCGCACGCCGAGTTGCCGCAGCGCCTCGGCCATCGGGCGCATCAACGTGGCATCGGCCACGCCGATGAGCTGAAACGTCAGCGGCGCCGGATTCGCGAGCGGCCCAATGAGGTTGAACAGCGTGCGAATCCCTAAGGCCTTGCGGATCGGGGCCACCGCTTTCATCGCCGGATGGAAGCGGGGAGCGAAGCAGAATCCGAACCCCAGCTCGTCAATGCAGCGCGCCACGAGATCGGCAGGCGCCTCGAGATTGACCCCAAGGGCCTCCAACAGATCCGCGCTGCCGCAGCGGCTGGAGGCGGCTCTGTTGCCGTGCTTGGCCACGCGCACGCCACCCGCAGCCGCCACGAGTGCCGCGAGCGTGGAAATGTTCATCGTGCCCTGCCCATCGCCGCCGGTGCCGCACGTATCGCACAACCCGTCCGCGCGGGTCAGCGGTAATGGAAGCGCGTGCGCGCGCAGCGCCGACGCGGCCGCGGCGATTTCCTCGGCGGTTTCCCCTCGGCGCGCCAGGGTGGCGAGAAACGCGCGCGTCTCGTCGGGGGGGCTTGCGCCCTCCATGATGGCGTTCATGACGCGCGTCATCCGCTCGCGGCTGAGCGGCTGCTCAAATGACGTGACGCCTGCGGCATCCATCGCGTCACACGCGCCGTCGTCGGGCGGACCGCTGATGAAACGCCTTGGCCAGCGCGAGGAAATTGCGCAGCAGATCCTTGCCGACCGTCGTCAGGATGGATTCCGGGTGGAACTGCACGCCATAGACGGGTGCCTGGCGATGCTGCAACCCCATGATTTCTTTGTCCGCGGTCCACGCGGTGACGGCGAGTTCGCGCGGAAGAGTCTCTCGTTTGACGATCAGCGAATGGTAGCGCGTCGCCTCGAATGGCATCGGCACGCCGGCGAACAGGGCGCGCCGCGTATGATAGATCTGCGACGTTTTTCCGTGCATGGGCCGCCTGGCGCGCACGACGTCTCCGCCGAACACTTCCCCGATGCATTGGTGTCCGAGGCAGACCCCGAGGATCGGGATCGTGCCCGTGAAGCGCTGAATGAGCGCATTCGAGATGCCGGCGTCCTCCGGGCGACCGGGACCGGGAGAGATGACGACGCTCGAGGGCTTCATCCGCGCCACCTGTTCGACCGTCACCTGGTCATTGCGCTTGACCACCAGCTCCTCCCCCAACTCGCCCAAATATTGGACGAGGTTATAGGTGAACGAATCATAGTTATCGATCATCACGATCATGAGCGCGTCTGTGCCATGTCGATGGCTCGGAGCATCCCCTTGGCCTTGTTCAGCGTCTCGTCATATTCGCGCGCCGGCTGGGAATCGGCGACGATGCCCGCTCCGGCTTGGATGTACGCGCGCCCTCCGGTGATGAGCACCGTGCGGATCGTGATGCAGGTGTCCACGTTGCCGGAAAAGCTGATGTAGCCCACCGCCCCGGCGTACGGCCCTCGATCATGCCGCTCGAGTTCCGCGATGATTTCCATCGCCCGGACTTTGGGAGCTCCGCTGACGGTGCCGGCGGGGAACGTCGCGCGCAGCACATCGAAGGCGTTCTTGCCGGGCCGCAGGGTGGCGGTGACGCCGCTGACGAGATGGAGCACGTGGGAGTACTTCTCCACGACCATGAGCTCCGGCGTGCGCACGGATCCGGAGAGGGCGATGCGGCCTAAATCATTGCGGCCCAGATCGACCAACATGAGATGCTCCGCCCGCTCTTTCGGGCTCTCGCGCAACTGTTGGGTCAGGCGGTGGTCCTCGCGTTCCGTCGCCCCGCGCCGGCGAGTGCCGGCGATCGGGCGGGTTTCCAGGCGCTGGTCTTCGCATCGCACCAGCATTTCCGGCGAGGCCCCTGCCAGGCACAGCGAGCCGAAGCGAAGAAAAAACATGTACGGCGACGGATTCAACGAGCGCAGCGAACGGTACACGTCAAACGCGTCGCACGAGAGCGGCCGCTCCAGGCGCTGCGAGAGGACGACTTGGATGATGTCCCCGGCGCGGATGAAACGCTTCGCTTGGCGGACCATCGCGTGGAATTCGCGGCGTTCGATGTTGGCGCGCGCGGGTCCCGCCGACGAGGGCCCCGAGGCGCGGCGGCGTCGCGGCTGCCGGCGCGGCAAGGGAGCCCGCAGCCTCGCCGCGACCGCTGCAATTTCTCGCACGGCCTCGCGGTACACGCGCCGTGCGGCGCGCCCCTGTGTTTGCGCATTGACCACGATGAAGAGCCGATGCTGCGCGTGATCGAAGATCACCATCGTGCGCGTCAGCATGAGCATCAGATCCGGCACATGCAGATCATCGAGCTGGTGCGCGGGCAACCGCTCGAGACACCGGGCGATGTTGTAGCCGAAGTAACCGACGAGCCCTCCGCTGAATCGCGGCAAGCCGGGGACGGGCCGGAAGCGAAACGACGCCATGAGTCGCTCCACCTCGCGCAACGGGTCATCGGCCGTCTCGAATCGGCGGATGGCGGGTGCTTGTCCATCACGGAACTCGGAGATCTCGATATGTCGGCCAGCGCTGGTGATGAGCTGCTGCGGCCGGCTGCCGAGGAATGAGAAGCGGGCTACCTTTTCCGTGCCTTCGACGGATTCCAAAAGGTAGCTGAATCGACCGTCATCGAGCTTCAGAAAGGCGCTGACCGGCGTTTCCAAATCCGCCAGCAGCTGCCCGTGCACCGGAATCACATTCCCTTCGCGGGCGAACCTCACAAATTCCGCTTCCGATGGCCGGATCTCCATCACGTAGCTCGGTAGACTTTTTTGGGGTCGAACGCCCGCCGTCCGAGGGTGGCGATCGATCCGTCGCGCTTCACCTGCCGGAAATAACAACTGACATATCCGGCGTGGCACGCCGCCACATGCTGGTCGACGAGGAACACGAGCGATTTTCCCTCGCAATCGATGAGGACCTGCCGGATGCGCTGGATGTGCCCCGAGGTTTCGCCTTTGAGCATGAGCCGCCGCTGCGAGCGCCGATACACATAGACCCTCCCTTCCTCGAGGCTCTTGATCAGCGCCTCTCGGTTCATATAGCACAGCGTGAGCACCTGCTTGGTCTTCGCCTCTTGAATGACCGCGGGGATGAGGTCCTGCTCGTTGAAATGGAGGAGCTTGAGGATTGCCGTCGCTTGTTGGGTCATGAGATTAGCGTCGCACGCTGATGCGGTGCTCGGCAAGATGGCGTTTGACCTCGGCAATCGTCAGTTGCCCGAAGTGAAACAGCGACGCGGCCAGCGCTGCGTCCGCTCCCCCGGCCGTCAGCGCCTCAGCGAAGTGCTCGACGCGGCCGGCCCCCCCCGAGGCGATGACCGGAATCCCGACCGCCGCGCTGACAGCGCTGGTGAGCTCGATGTCGTAGCCTTGCTGCGTGCCGTCGCGATCCATGCTGGTCAGCAGAATTTCACCCGCTCCTCGCCGCTCGGCTTCCTGCGCCCACGCCACCGCCTCCTTCCCCGTCGGCGTTCTGCCGCCGTGCGTATAGACTTCCCACCTCGGATCTCCTGCATCCCCCACGCCGAGGCCATGGGGCTGGCCCGTGGCAGGACCCGCCTCGTCCGAAGGCTTGGGATAGATTGAGTCAGAAACTCGCTTGGCGTCAATCGCGACGACGATGCATTGCGCGCCGAAGCGATCCGAGGCTTCATTGATGAACGCGGGCCGCTCCACGGCGCTCGTATTGATGGAGACCTTATCGGCGCCCGCGTTGAGCAGCGCGCGGATATCCTCGATAGTGCGCAGACCTCCGCCGACCGTCAGCGGCATAAACGCCACCGCCGCAGTCTTCGCCACGACGTCCAGCAGAATGCCCCGCTGCTCGTGGCTCGCCGTGATATCCAGGAACACCAGCTCATCGGCGCCCGCGTCATTGTACGCTTGAGCCGCCTCGACCGGATCTCCGGCATCTCGCAGGCCGACAAAGTTGACCCCTTTGACGACCCGCCCTCGATCCACATCGAGGCATGGAATGATCCGCTTGGCGAGCATGGCTAACCCGCCAGCGAATGGATCGCAGCCTGCAGATCGATGGCGCCTTCATAGAGGGCCTTGCCGATAATGGCGCCGATGACGCCTTGCGGTTCCAAAAGCTTCAACTGCCGGAGGTGTTCCAGCGATGCGATGCCGCCCGAAGCGATCACGCGCAACGATCCCACGGCCAAGACGTCGTGCAGCAGCGAGAGGTTCGGTCCTTGCAGCATGCCGTCGCGGCTGACGTCGGTGCAGATGACTGTGCGCACGCCCCACGTCTTGACACGGTGGGCTAAACTCACGGCAGTCAGCGGCGTCGCTTCAACCCATCCGCGCGAGACGACGTGGCCCGCCTTCGCATCGATCGCGACGGCGATGGCGTCTCCGTAGCGCTTCGCCGCGGTTTCGACGAACGACGGGTCCTCGCACGCTTTCGTACCGAGCACGACGCGCGAGGCACCCACCTCCATGGCCTTCGCGAGAGTCTCCGGCGTGCGGATGCCGCCGCTCAGTTCAACAAGCACCCCGCACGAGGCGATGATCCGTTGCGCGATGGGCAGGTTGGTATACGTCCCCTCGAAGGCTCCGTTGAGGTCGACGACGTGCAGCCATTGCGCTCCCGCCGCGACCCAGCGTTGCGCGATGGCGACCGGATCCTTGGAGTACACGGTGACCTGGTCCCGCCGGCCTTGCGCAAGGCGCACGACCTGTCCGTCGAGCAAGTCAATGGCTGGAAGGATGACCATCGGACGGATCAGAGGCCGACAAAATTCTTGAGCAGCCGCAATCCGATGGCTTGGCTTTTCTCAGGGTGGAACTGGGTGGCGAAGAGACGGTCGCGCCAGACCATCGAGGCGAACCGGGTGCCGTACTCCGTCTCCAGGGCGATCAAGGAAGCGTCGTTCGGCTCTCCATAATAGGAGTGCACGAAATAGACGAAGCTCTGATCCGGAATCCCGCGCAGGAGCGGACAATCGTCTCGCCGTGAGGTTCGGGCAATTTGATTCCATCCCATGTGAGGGATTTTCAGTTTCGGGTTGAAGGCAAAGCGCTTGACGGCGCCGTTGAGAATGCCAAGGCCGGCGGCACCTTCCCCTTCGTCGCTGCGCTCAAAGAGCAGTTGCAGTCCCAGGCAAATCCCCAGATACGGCGTGCCCTTGGCGATGGCGATCTTTAGAGGCTCCGCGAGCCGACGCGCCGAGAGCTCCCGCACGGCGGCAGGAAACGCCCCCACGCCCGGCAGCACGAGTTTTTCGGCCCGCTCCACCTCGCGCGGATCGCTGGAGATGCGCGTGGCGGCCCCCAGCGACTCAAACGCCTTTGAGACGCTGCGCAAATTCCCCATGCCATAGTCCACAATGGTAATCATGGAAATATGCTGCCGTTCTATCTATGCCTTCCGTCAGCGGGTCCTGGCTCGCCGTCGGCTCGCGGCACCGCTTGTCCGGCCCCAGCGTGGCCGGCCTGCGCTCGACGGAATTCCTCGCTCGTCCCGCCTGGCGGCGGGACACCGTGCCCGCACGTGCCGCTCACCGAACCGCGAGCCACCCGCTGCCAGCAAGCTGTTCGATGAGACGACATATTTACAGGCGGCCTTTCGAGGAGGGGACGCCTTTGACGCGCGGATGCAACCGCGTCGCTTGCTCGAGCGCGCGACCCAACGCCTTAAACGCCGCCTCGCATGTGTGGTGAAAATCCGAGCCGGACAGCACGTCGATATGCACGGTGATTTTCGCAGAGCGCGCCAGGGATTCGAGAAAGTGCTCCGCGTCGCCCCACGAGTACGCGGTGCTCGAGGAGAGCGCCTTCGCGCGCGGCCCGCGCGCATCGCGCAGCATCAGCTTTGGCCGCCCGGAAATATCCAGCGCGACGCGCACGAGCGCTTCGTCCATCGGCACATACGCCCAGCCCATGCGGACGATCCCCTTGCGCTCGCCTAGGGCTTGGTCAAGGGCTTGACCGAGCACAAGACCGACGTCTTCGTTCGTGTGGTGTCGATCGATGTGGAGATCGCCCATGGCCTTGACCGTCAGGTCACACAGCCCGTGGGTCCCCAACAGCGTCAACATGTGGTCCAAAAACGGGATGCCGGTTTTGACCGATGTCTGCCCATGCCCGTCGAGATTGAGGCTGACGGCGATCTTCGTTTCCTTGCTGTTGCGTGCGACGTTCGCGCGTCGTGTCATGTGTCCTCGGTGGTTATGTCAGGCGGATTTTGACGGCGTCGAAGTGGCGCGGGAGCCCCTCGATCGTCGCGAGGTGCTCCAAAGGTTCGCGGACCCGCTCCAGGGCCTTCTTCGTGTAGCTGATGATGTGCGTGCGTCGAATGAAATCATCGATCCCCAATCCGGAGAACGCCCGAGCGGCTCCGCCGGTTGGCAGCACGTGGCTGGGGCCGGCGATGTAATCGCCCACCGTGACCGGCGAATAGGGGCCCAGGAAAATGGCGCCCGCGTGAGTGATCCGCTTGGCCAACTTGTGCGGCGAGCGGACCATGATTTCCAGATGCTCGGGGGCGAGTTGGTTGACCACGTCGATGGCGTCTTCCAACTTTTTCACCACGACGCAGTATCCGCCGGGGATTTGCTTGCGCGCCAGCCGCGCGAGCGCTTTCGACGTGGTGATGAGAAACCCCATCCCGCCGGCATGCTCCGTTTCACCCAGCAGGTCGGCCAGCACATATTGCGCGTTCGATGAGCGATTGGCGATGATCGCGATCTCCGACGGCCCGGCGATCGTATCGACATCGACGCAGCCGAAGACCTGGCGCTTGGCCTCGGCCACGAAGGCGTTGCCCGGCCCGACGATTTTATCCACCTTCGGGATGCTTTTTGTGCCGAAGGCCATCGCGGCGATCGCTTGCGCCCCGCCCATCCGGTAGACCTCATCCACATCGAGCAAGCTGGCGACGGCCAAGATGTGCGGATCGACGCTGCCATCTTTCCTCGGCGGAGTGGCGAGGAGAATCCGTTTCACGCCGGCTTTTTTCGCGGGAATCACGGTCATGTAGACCGTCGAGACGAGGCTCGCGGTGCCGCCGGGGATGTAGACGCCCACCCGCTCGATGGGATCGAATTTCTCGCTCAACACGACGCCATCGCCGTCGAAGCATCGGACCGGTTTCAGGCGCGGGCGCCCGTAGAACGCCTGGACATTTTGCAGAGCGCTCTTGAGCTGCAGCGAGAACTTGGGATCCAAATGCTGGAACGCGCCGGAAATTTCCGCCTCGGTCACGAGCAGTTGTTTCGAGGCGAGGCGGACGCGATCGAAGCGCCGGGTATAGCGCAACAGCGCCTCATCGCCGTTTTGGCGCACGTCGTGCACGATCTGGCGCACCCGATCCTCGATGCGCCGCTTCCACGTCAACTGCCGAGCGCAGAGCCGATGCCATTCCTGACTGGTCGTCGCGATGATTTTCATGGGGCGCGCTCCAAGGCCTGACGCAAGAGGTCGCCGACCCGCTTGAACGCAGCCGGAATTCCGGAAGGATCCTTCCCGCCCCCTTGCGCAAAATCCGGCCGCCCTCCTCCGCTTCCCTGAATCAGCGGAGCAATCTCCTTCAACATCTCCCCGGCATGAAGACGCGTTCGTTGCACCAAGCCGGCGGTCGTGGCCATCACGATGCTGACGGGGGCATTCCCGGACGCCAAGCAGACGAAGCCGTCTCCCGGAAGCGATTGCTTTATCGCGTCGGCCAGCGCGGCAAGCGATTCGCGGTCCGCATGCTTGATCGTCGCGCGCACAAACGTCACGCCGTTGATGCGCTCTCCCGCGGCCACCAACTCCCGAGCTTCTTGTTTTGCGACCGCGGCCTGCAAGGTTTTGCGCTCTCGCTCGGATCGCTTCAGTTGTTCCAGCAGCTCCTCGAGGCCTTCGACCACTTCATGGGAGGGGCGGCTGAGCCGCCGCGCGACCTCATGCAACAACCGTTGCTGCTGTTGCTGCTGCGTGGCGGCCGCTTCTCCAACGAGCGCTTCGATGCGCCGCGTCCCCGAGGCGATCGAGCTTTCCCCGACGATGAGAAACGAGCCCACGAAGCCCGTGTGCAGCACGTGGGTGCCGCCGCACAACTCCTTGGAATAATCTCCGATCGTCACGACCCGCACGGCGGAACCGTATTTTTCTCCGAAGAGAGCCAAGGCCCCGCCTTGCTTCGCTTGATCGAGGGGCATCGTCGAGGTGGTGACCGGATCCACCGCGCGCACGCGGCGATTCACCAGCGCTTCCACCTCATGCCGCTGCTCTTCGCGCAGCGCGGCCAGCGAGGACACGTCAAACCGGACGCGCTCCGCCTCAACGTACGAGCCGGCCTGCACCGCCTCGGGGCCGAGCACGTGGCGCAGCGCCCAGTGCAAGAGGTGCGTAGCGGTATGGCTGCGCGCAATCTTCAGCCGCCGCTCGGCATCCACGATCGCCCGCACCGGATCATTGACCGCGAGCTGCCCCTGCCGCACCGTTGCATGATGCATGAGCACGTCATCCACCCATGTCGTCTGCTTCACCTCGGCTGCGCCCTTGGGCGCCTCGATCCGCCCGGTGTCGCCGATCTGCCCGCCCGCCTCGCCGTAGAACGGCGAGCGCTCCACGATGATGCCCACCGCCTGTCCTTCGCTCGCCTGCGTGATCCATCGCCGGCCGTCCCACAGGCCGAGGATGCCGGTCTCCGCGCGCAGCGCGTCATACCCAAGAAAGTGCGCGTCCTTCGCCGGCAGATGCGGGATCGCCTGACGGATGCGCAGCGCGTCGGTGACGAACACGCCGCCGCCGAATTGACTCGCCGCCCTCGATCGCTCCTGCTGCGCCTTCAGCGCCACCTCAAACCCGGCGCGATCCACCGAACACCCGCGTTCGTTGGCCAAGTCGACGGTCAGCTCCAGCGGCAGCCCATACGTGTCATACAATTCAAAGGCCGCGTCTCCGGGGAGCATCGACTGACCGGTCTGTTGTAACCGGCCAATCATAGCAGTCAATCGCTCCGCGCCGACGCGCAGCGTCGATTGAAACTGAGGAATTTCCGCGCCCAGCACTTGCTTGATCGTGTCCTGTTTCGCCGAGAGGTCCCTCGCATACGGCGACTCCCGCATCGCGTATTCGGCGACGAAGGCCAATTTCCACGCGACGGCCACGAGTTCAGGAACCTCCCCACCAATCCCCAACCCATCCTGGATGCGCAGGCACATGCGCCGAATCAGCATCCGGAGCACGTATCCCCGTCCTTCGTTCGACGGCACGATGCCCTCAGCGATGAGAAAGATGATCGCTCGAACGTGATCAGCAACCGTGCGCTGGGCAGCGAGACGCTGCGGATCGGCAAGATTGATCTTGTTCGATCGAGCCATCGATCGAATCTCCTCCATGATCGGCAGGAAGAGGTCAGTCTCATCATCCGTCTCGACGCCTTGGATCACGCGCGCGAGGCGCTCCAAGCCCATGCCGGTGTCGATGTTGGGCTTCGGGAGCGGCTTCAGCGTGCCATCCGACTGTCGGTCAAATTGCGTGAAGACGAGGTTCCAAATTTCCACGGAGGCGTTCGACCGCACCTTCCCCTCGATGTCGAAATAAATCTCCGAGCAGGGACCGCACGGGCCGTTCGGCCCTTCCGTCGGAGCATTGGCGGGCCAGAAATTCTCCGACGGGCCGAAGCGCCTGATGCGCTCCTCAGGGACGCCGAGTCGTCGCCACAATTGGAACGCCTCGTCATCCTGGCCGTAAATGCTCACCCACAGCTTCGCGGCGGGGAGGGCGAGGCACAGCGTCTTCTGATCGCGGCTGGGCGCGCCCGCGTAGTCCGAGGTGCCCGTCAGAAATTCCCAGGCCCACTGGATTGCCTCGCGCTTGAAATAATCCCCGAAGGAAAAATTTCCGAGCATCTCAAAGAACGAGTGGTGACTGGGCGACGCGCCGACGCGCTCGAGGTCGCCCGTGCGCAAGCATTTCTGGCACGACGCCGCCCGCCGCAAGTCGGTGCGCTTGCCCAGGAAATGCTCCTTGAATTGGTTCATGCCGGCGGAGGTGAACAGGACGGTCGGATCGCCGCTCGGGATCAGCCCGTCGCTCGGCTTGACCGTATGCCCGCGCGCCTCGAAGAACGCCAAGAACCGCTTGCGCAACTCCGCGCTCGTGAGTGAGGTGATCGTCATGTCAGAGTTTCAAATGATTGTCCATCGCAAGCGTCAGATGGGGCCGCTCTTCCTCTTACCATGCGTTGCTCGGTAAGTCTTTCCATTCCTTCCATCATGGAGAACAAGCTCTCCTTTGTCAGACATATCCTCTACAAATAAGTTGGGTGAGGCGGCTAATCGTTGTTTCGCCATATGGCAATACTTCTCGCTGAGATCTATGCCGATGTAGTTTCTGTGCAACTCCTTTGCGACCTTACAGGTCGTTCCGCTTCCACACATAGGGTCTAATACTAGCTCGCCTACGTCTGACCAAGACAAAATGTGATCTTCAACCAATTTGCAGGGAAACGGTGCAGGATGACCTTTTGCTTCCTGGTCTTCCTTGTTCTTTCCAACGACATACTCCCAAATATTTCCCTTTAACTTTCGTTCTTTTACAGGTTTTGCCAATTTGGCTCGTTTCTGAATGTCTTTAGAGTAGTTCTTATATGTTGTCCCGTTAAGCTCCAATCCCGCATGTAAGCAATCCACCATGAGAGGGACGTGAGTTTCGACAGCCCCCTTACTGAACACAAACATGTATTCAAACTCATTGGTATATCGCTTTCTATAGATTTGAGGGACCGGGTTCTTCTTTCTGAAAATCATGGTATCGTGGAGATTAAATCCAATCTCTTTCAAGTAGAGGGCTTGTCTAAAACTTGTTCCTGTTTCACTTCCGTCGATAGTGGCATCTCCCACGACCCATACAATAACGCTACCCTTTTTCGTCACTCTAAGTAGTTCTTTCGCCACGCCTTCAAAGTCAAATGAATAACCACCATAGTTTCTTAAGTCATCGTAAGGTGGAGAGGTAATGACCAAATCAATGCACTCGTCTTCAAACTGTCTCATTACCTGAAGACAATCGCCATGGATGATACGATTCTTGTACTTCTCAATACTCATATTTTAACCTCGGACGCCTTCTCCACCGCTCTTTTAATTGTTTCAATTTTCTGTTCAATCTTTTGCGCCTTGATTAGGAGTTTAACCGCTTGTTCTCTGGTGAGCTTGTTGAGCGATTCGATTCTTGATCGCCAATAGTTAATCCCTTCTTGGCCGATCTCTTTTATCTTTTCAATCTCGTGCCTTCGGTAGTCCTTAAGTACCTCGGTGGATCGTTTGGTAAGTTCACATATCACAGCATCAACCGACTGCCAGTATGTGTACCCTCGCCTCTGTTCCTCAACCTTGTAATTCTTCTTGATGTACTCAGGGAGCCTCCACAGTTTTTCCAAACGACCTCTCATACCATTTTCGATTAGAAACTGAAGGTGGAAATATGAGAGAAGCGTCACATTCTGCAAAAATGCTTGAGGATATATCTGGCTGCGATCTATAGGATATTGGGGTAGTGGGGCAACCAGTAGTGCATAAGTGTCCTGTCTTCGCCAATCATCGAGAGCCTTGATCTTAAAGTCCTTTTGATTCTTTGCAGTTCGACTCAAACGAAAGCATTTGGCATCACTAACAACCGTATAAGTTTTTGATTTCGAATAAACATCAGCAGAGTTTCCTCTGGTTCTCAAGACCTCGGATGGCAATCCCAGAAACGTCAGCGACTGCGCCAAAATTATGTCCGAAAACTTTGACCACAATTTTTCTTCTGAACTGTCGTGGTCAAAAATCTCCGGCATAATACCAACTTGTATAAGTTCCCTTGCGAGCATATCCTTTGTTAATTTTCCGTACTTTTCTTCGAGCAATTCAAAAGCATGTTTTTCATCGCTGAAGTTGAATACGTCCTCAATAACATTTTCTCTGAACGAAGTGTTCACAGTCAGCTCTTCGCAGTTCGATACGCAAATCGTCGTCCCACGGACTGTTCTAGTGTACTGTCCCATAGATAACTTTACCATTAAAGAGGTGCACGCTATGCTGGATCACCATGAGCAGAATCGCGGAACCCATTCTCCTATCTGGCGAGGAACGGTCTCCCTTGGATCCCTGGGCACGGGGGAGACGCCTTCCCCTGCGCCTGGTTCAGCGGGCGACGATGATTCGGATGGCTGCCGAGGGGGTGCTGAACCAGCCTATCGCCCGAACGATGAAGATCTCGCGGCCCACGGTGCAATTGTGGCGCCAGCGATTCCTGGCTCTCCGGTTGCTCGGCCTGGAGAAAGACGCCCCCCGTCCAGGTCGTCTGCCAAGGATCTCGGCCTACAAGAGTCGTGCGGTGGTCGAAGCGACCCTGCACAGCACCCCTGGAAACGCGACCCAGTGGAGTACGCGCAGCATGGCGCAGGCTCAAGGGATCAGTCGAATGGCCGTTCAGCGCATCTGGGAGCAGCACCACCTCAAGCCTCATTTGGTCGAGACGTTCCAACGCAGCCGGGACAAGCAATGCATCGAGAAGTTGAGCGATGGGGTCGGCCTGTAGCTGAATCCTCCCGACAAAGCGCTGGTGTTGTGCGTCGACGAGAAGAGCCAGATCCAAGCCCTCGACCGGACGCAACCCCTGCTTCCCTTGCGGCCCGGGATGCCGGCCCGGCAGACCTACGCCTACCAACGCAATGGTACGACGACCCTCTTCGCCGCCTTGAGCATGCTCGATGGCCAGGTCATCGGAGATGGCATGCCTCGACACCGCCATCAGGAGTTTATCCGGTTCCTCAAGCGGATCGATGCCGACACCCCGATCCATCTGGACTTGCATTTGATCGTCGACCACTACGGGACCCCCAAGCACCCCCGTGTCAAATCCTGGCTCAAGAGACATCCGCGTTTTTACCTGCACTGTACTCCCACGTCCCGTGCCTGGCTGAACAGGGCGGAGCGCTGGTTCCGTGAAATCACCCAGAAGCGATGGCGCCGAGGATCGTTTAAGAACGTGGCGACCTTGGTCGCCACCATCACCGAATACATTGAAAATCACAACCAACATCCGCAGGTGTTCGTCTGGAGCGCGTCGGTAGAGCGCATGATGACCAAGATATCCAAATGTAAAGAAGCGTTAGGGACACCACACTAGCAAATGCTTAAACTGCTCGATCATGCCTTTATCCTGTCGAACAACGATTCTTAGCAGCGGACGGCGCGGACTGAGATCTGGCGCATCAGGCACATGAGCCAAGCAGACGCTCGATCAGCTCGACATCAAATCCGCGAGCGGCTAATTTCCGCGCGGTTCGTGCACGGTCAGGTGGCGTTCCGCGATGCTGCTCGATGAGCTGTTGCGCGCGAGCGGTGTCGGCGGCCTCGCCTCCGAGCTGTTCCTCGGCGGCCTCGAGAGCTTCTTCGGCCAGCCCCTTCGCTTGCAATTTCCCCCGGATGGCACTCCACGACCAGCCGCGGCGCGCCCACTCCTCCGCCCACAAGCGTGCGCAGGCGCGATCATTCACGAGTCCTTGGGTATGGCAGGAAGCAAGAATGCGGGCGCACAGACGCGGTGAAACCCGATGCCGTTTCAGGTAAGCCAGGATTTCGTGGGCGGAGCGTACCCGTGCTCGCGCGTACCGCGTGGCCAGCGCCAGCGCGCGCGCCGTGGGGTCATGTGGGATCATTCCCCCGCTTTAACGACGACATATCCCCGATTGGTTTTCACCAAGGCGTTGCCCGTGACTTGAGCGATGACGCGATGGTAGTCGGCAAGCGTCTCAATGCGCGCGCGGTTGATTTCGCTGATCACATCACCCGGACGCAGGCCGGATTGCTCTGCGGGCGAATTCGATTCCACCTCGACGATCACGACCCCCGTGGTGCCGGGAGGGGCATTCAGCCGCTCGAGCGTGTCAGGCGTCAACGCGCCGGCGCGCAGGCCGCGCCACACGTCGGTCGCCCCTTCGCCGCTGAGCTCCCCCTCGGTGGGCCGCTCGCCGATCTCTACCTGCGCGGTTTGGCGCTTGCCGTCGCGCAGGATGTCCAGCGAGACCTTGCGTCCCGCGGGCGCATTCGTCACTTGGTCGATGAGCTCTCGTGAGTGGCGAATCGGCTGCCCCTCGTAGGCCTTGATGAGATCGCCATCCTTCAAGCCCGCTTTGGCGGCCGGGCTGTCGGGGATCACTTGATAAACCAGCACCCCCTCGCGGTCCTTCAGCCCGTAGTAATTGGCGATCTCTTCATCGATATCCTGGATTTGAATGCCCAGCCAGCCGTACACGACTTTGCGTCCTTCAATCAAAGCATCCAGAATCCGTTTCGCCTTATTGATCGGCACGGCAAAGCCCGCTTTGCCCAAGGTGCCCGGATCGGTGACGACCGCCACGTTGATGCCGATGACCTCGCCGGCGAGGTTCGTGAGCGGGCCGCCGCTATTGCCCCGGTTGATGTCGGCGTCCGTTTGAATCAGATCGCCATACATGCGATCGGTCCGGCTCAGCTCCGGGATGGCGCGATGCACGGCGCTGATGATCCCGGCGGTCACCGTCGGCTCGGGTCCCAGCAGCGGCCGCGGAAGCGCCCCGCGCTTTTCGACGGCGCCGAACGGATACCCCAGCGCCACCGCCCACTGCCCGGCCCGCAGCGAATCGGAGTTGCCCAGGTTGGCTGCCGGGAGCTGCTTGGCATCGATCTTGATGATCGCCAGATCCGATCGCGGATCTTTGCCTTTCACGGTGCCTTCGAAGTCCCGGCCGTCCGCGAGGGTGACCGTAATTTTATCGGCATCCGCGACGACGTGCTCATTCGTCAGAATCAGCCCGTTTTCATCGATGATCACGCCCGAGCCCAGGCCGAAACGCCGAAACGACGGTTGCGGGAAGTCGCCGTAAAATTGCCGGAAAAACTCATCAAACGGCTGTTCCCCGCCATAGAACGGATGCCCGCGGAAATATTGCTTCACCCGCTCGATTTGCTCGGTCGAGATGCTCACGACGGCCGGTCCCACCTGCTGGGCGATGCGCATGAACGCCGTCTGCAGTCCCTCGGCTTCGGAGGGCGCCTGGGCGGCGGTGACCGTTCCGCGTTGTTGCTGCTGCGAGAAGCTGCTGGACCACAGCGTGGAATGTTCCGCGAGCACTCCAAGCGCGGCGACGCCTCCTAAGAACCATCCGAGCATTCGCAGGGGATGACGTGTCATGGCGTGATCTCCATGTGACGGGGTGGAGAGTTACGAGGAAGAAACGGCTTCCTCCTCGGGAACGGCTTGCTCCTGGCGTTTCTCCTTGTCCTTCGGGCTCGAGTCTTGCGCGCTGCGCTGGCGGATTTGTTCTTCGAGCTGGCGCATGAGCTTGGGATTTTCCCTGAGAAAGAGGCGAGCGCTTTCGCGGCCCTGCCCGAGCTTGACGTCGCCGGCGGAGAGCCAACTGCCTTGCCGCTGCACGACCCCGGTGCTCTCGCCAAGGTCCAGAATACCGCCCGCCCTGGAAATGCCCTCGTCAAAGAGGATGTCGAACTCGGCTTGGCGAAACGGCGCGGCCACTTTATTCTTCACGATTTTGCCTCGGACGCGGTTGCCCACGGCCCGATCGCCGATCTTGATGGAGTCGATGCGGCGCAGATCGATGCGGACCGAGGAATAAAATTTGAGCGCCCGCCCGCCGGGCGTGGTTTCGGGCGACCCAAACATCACCCCGATCTTTTCGCGGATTTGATTGATGAAGATGCAGCAGGTCTTGGATTTGGCGATGGCGGCGGTCAGCTTGCGCAGCGCTTGGCTCATGAGGCGCGCTTGCAAGCCGATGAATTGATCGCCCATCTCCCCCTCGATTTCCGCGCGCGGCACCAGCGCGGCGACGGAGTCGATGACCAGCGCGTCGACGGCATTCGAGCGCACGAGCGTCTCGGCGATCTCGAGCGCTTGCTCGCCGGTGTCCGGTTGGGAGATGAGGAGGTCGTCCAGGTTCACGCCGAGGGTCTTGGCGTAGGTCGGATCGAGCGCGTGCTCCGCGTCGATAAACGCGGCGACCCCGCCGGCGCGCTGCGCTTCGACGAGGAGGCTCAGGCTGAGGGTGGTTTTGCCTGAGGACTCAGGCCCGAAGATTTCTGTGACCCGCCCGCGCGGAACCCCGCCGATGCCGAGCGCGAGATCGAGCGCGAGCGAGCCGGTGGGCAGGGCTGGGATGTCGAGCTTGGTATTCTGTCCAAGGCGCATGATCGCGCCTTTGCCGAATTGCTTTTCGATTTGGCTGAGCGTCAGCTCCAAGGCCTTGTGGCGCTCCTGCCGCTCTTTATCTTGCTCTTTCGCCTGTTCTCGTGCCCCCATGTGACGTGATCTCCTTACAGCTCTGCAACTACTGTTCCCTGCTCGCGCGAATCCGTGCTGAGCGCAGAGGCTCGCCTGGTCGAGCGCGGTCGAACGATCGCGGATGGATCGGACGGTGCGTACGGTGACATCGTGGGAGTATTATACGAGAGGCCCTCGGTGGTGTAAAGCGGGCCAAACGTCTGAGGGCTGCCAAGACTTCGCGAAGCCGCGAATTCAGATTTTTCTCGATCCGAGATATCCCGCGGAGAAAAATCTGTTGAGCGGCGAGCGATGGATTGGCAGCGTTCGGGCGGCACATTTATGACGAGACGGGGGCGTCGAGATCGAGCTCGGCGCTGCGGATGAGGAGCTCGGTGTACGGGTGGCGCGGGTGTTGCAGCAGCTCATCGGAGGGCGCTGTCTCGAGCACGCGGCCGTGCCGCATGACCGCGATGCGCTCGCAGAGCGAGGCGACGGCGCGCATATCGTGCGAGATAAAGAGGAGGGCCATGCGCCGCCGGCGGGACAAGACGCGCAGCAGCTCCAGCAGCTGCGCGCCGACGGAGACGTCCAAGGAGGCAATCGGCTCATCGCACAGGAGCACGTCGGGTGCTGTGGCCAACGCGCGGGCGATGCCGACCCGTTGGCGCTCGCCGCCGCTCAGTTGGCGCGGCAGCCGCGCGCGGTACGCCGCGGGCAATTGGACGCTCTCGAGCAGCTCCTCCACGCGCGCGATGCGCGCGGCCCGCCCGTGGACCAGCCGGTGGATGAGAAGCGGCTCGCTGAGCGTCTCCTCGACCGTCATCAGCGGATTGAGGCTGTTCATCGGATCCTGGAAGATGAGCTGAATCCGCCGCCTGAGCGCGCGCAGGCGTTCACCGCGCAGACGATGGATCGGCTCGCCGTGAATAAGGATGTTCCCCGCCGTCGGCATGATCAATCCCACGAGCAGTTTCGCCAACGTCGTCTTCCCGCTGCCCGATTCTCCAACGAGCCCTAAGCGTTCGCCCGCGGCGAGTGCGCAGTCCACGTGATCGACGGCTTGAATGATGCCATGGCGGGCGGGTCGCATGAACCCGCGGCGTCTCGGATACGTCTTGCTGACCCCTTGCGCGGTCAGGATCGTCTCAGTCATGCGGGCGGCCGCGTCGAAGCGTCGTCAGGGGACGGTATCGCAAGAGCCGCTGCGTCTGCGGGTGTGCCGGCTGATGCAGCACCTGCTGGACCGGGCCGCATTCCACCAGCCGTCCATTCGACATGATCCCGACGCGATGCGCCATCCGCTCGACGACCAGCAAATCATGCGAGATGAGCAGCACCGACAGCCGCAGGGTGCGCTGCAGCAAGCACAGCAGCCGCAGGATGTGGATCTGGACGGTGACATCGAGCGCTGTCGTCGGCTCATCCGCGATGAGCAGGGCCGGCTCGGCGGCGACCGCCATCGCGAGCATCACCCGCTGCTGCATCCCGCCGGAGAATTCATGCGGGTATGCCGTCAGCCGATGCTCCGCCTCGCCGATGCCCGTGCGGCGCAGCCACTCGATGGCGCGCTCCCGCGCCGCCGCCCCGCGTGCTAGCGTGTGCCGCTCGATGACCTCGATGAGCTGCTCGCCGATTGTCAGCACGGGGTTGAGCGACGTCCCGGGATCTTGGAAGACGTAGGCGATGCGCTTGCCGCGGATCATCCGCAGCGTCGCGTCGGGAATAGCAAGCAAGTCGATGGGCGCAGACGATTCCTCAGCCAGCATGACCCGCCCGGTGATCACCGCCGGCGGAGTCGGCAACAGCCGCGTCAGCGCCAACGCCGCGCTGGTCTTCCCGCTGCCGGATTCTCCGATGAGCGCCAGGATTTCTCCAGGCTCCACCGTGAAGCTGACGCCATCCACCGCGCGCACCGATGCTGCGCGCTGCCGAAACTCCACCGTTAAATCGTCAACCGTCAATAACGCCATGCTTCAAAAATCCCAGGTTGCCGTATCGACACATTCGCGGCAGCGGGATGGCTCGACGTCCGGTGAGCGGCACGTTGGAATTCCGAGCGGGCACGGTGTCCCGCCGCCAGGCGGGACGAGCGAGGAATTCCGTCGAGCGCCGGCCGGCCACGCTGGGGCCGGCCAAGCGGTGCCGCGAGCCGACGGCGAGCCAGGACCCGATGCCAGGAATTTTTCGACAGCCAAGTCTGAAACGTGATGAATCATTGTGTCATTCACGTCGGGAGATGCGATCGCGCAAGCCCTCCCCCAGGAGATTAAACGCCAGCACCGTGACGAAGATGCACACGCCCGGAGGAATCGTCAGCCACCAGGCGACGCCGAGCGCGATCCGCCCTTCGTTCAGGATGTTGCCCCAGCTTGGAGTCGGCGGCTGCACGCCCAGCCCGAGGTAGCTGAGGACGGATTCCGTGAGAATCGCTCCGCCGACGCCGAGTGTCGCGCTGACGAGGACCGGCCCCATCGCGTTGGGCACCAGATGTTTCATGATCAACCGAAGAGGCGAAGCGCCCAGCACCCGCGCGGCCAAGACGAACTCGCGTTCTTTCAGGCTGAGGATCTCCGCGCGCACCAGACGCGCGACACCCATCCAGCTCATGAGTCCGAGCACCATCATCAGGATGACAATCTGCGGATCGACAAGGGTCAGCAGATTCCCAAGGAGCGGCACGCGGGATGTCAGCTGAAGCAGCCGTTCGCTCGGGTCCATGGCGATGATCGCCAGCAGCAGAAAAATCGTGGGGATCGAGAGCAGCGTATCCACGAGCCGCATGAGCGCCGCATCGACCCAGCCGCCGTAGAACCCGGCGATCGCTCCGACACTCGTCCCCACGAGCACGGCGATGCCGACGGCGATGATGCCGATGACGAGCGAGATCCTTGCGCCATACAGCAGACGACTGAGCACATCGCGGCCCAACTGATCGGTGCCCAGCGGATACGTGGCCGATGGCGGCAACAGCGCGTCGGAAACCGTGATCCGCAACGGATCATGCGGGGCCAGCCACGGCGCCGTCACCGCGAGGAGGGCCAACCCGATGAGCACGCAGCCTCCCATCAGCGCCAGGCGATTGCTCATCGAGGCTCCGCGCCGACGCGGATGCGCGGATCCGCGTACGCGTAGGCGACATCCGCCAGCAGATTGCCGACCAGCGTCAGCAAGGCGCCGATTGTGACCAGCGCCATGACGACGGGATAGTCCCTTGCCATGACCGCGTCGTAGAACAGCCGCCCCATGCCGGGAATCGAAAAGATCGTCTCGGCGATCACTGCCCCGCCGATCAGATCCGGCAGCGACAGCCCCAACAAGGTGATGATCGGCAACAGCCCGTTGCGCAATCCATGATGAAACAGCACGCGCCGCTCGCTGAGGCCCTTGGCGCGCGCCGTCCGGATGTAGTCTTGCCGCAGCACCTCGACCATGCTCGAGCGCATGTAGCGCGACAATCCGGCGAGTCCGGTGAATGCCGCGATCAGAACCGGAAGCAGGAGGTGCCAGGCGGCATCCAGCCCGCGCCGGAGAAGCCCGAATGATTCATAGTCAAGCGAGTGCAGCCCGGAGACCGGCAGCCAGCGCAGGACGACCCCGAATCCGACGAGGCACAGCAGGGCCAGCCAGAACGACGGCATCGAATAGCCGATGAACACGAGCACCGTCGTCAATCGATCGAACACGCCGCCGGGGCGCACCGCCGCGACGACGCCCAGCGGGATCGCGATGCACAGGATCAGGGCGAGCGAGGCGAGGTTGATCGTAAGCGTCACGGGCAGCCGCTCGGCGATCTTCTCGCCCACCGGCCGGTCATCGAGGAATGAGCGGCCGAACTCCCACCGCGCCATGCGGCCAAGCCATCGACGGTACTGAACCATCAGCGGCTGATCCAACCCGTAGAGAGCCTCCATCCGCTGGCGCGCCTCGAGGGAAACCTTCGGGTTGAAGGACATCGCCGCGTCGGTCGGCTTGCCGGGGGCCAGATGCATGATGCCGAAGGAGATGAGGGTGATGAGGAACAGCACGGGCAGCGTCCCCACGAGCCGTCGAACGACATAGGTCATCATGCTGAGCGGCGCGCGAAGGAGCTTGGTTGCATGTGAACGACGGGTTATGGCTGCATGAGCGCTCGGTAGCGCTGCTGCTCGCGCGGCACGTACCAGTCGATGAAGTTGTAGCCGATGCCGATCGGCGTCGCGACGACATTCCGGAATCGCGCGGAAAGAATCGGCAGCGCGTCCGATACGAAGAGGAACGTGTACGGCTGATCCTCCGCCAGCCGCCGATGCGCGTCCTGATAGATCCGTCGACGCGCGTCCCGATTGAATTCCCGCCGCCCCGCTTCGAGCAGCCGGTCGACCTCCGGGTTCGCGTACCCGCCGAAGTTGTACTCCCCTTCCTTGGTCTTGGAGGAATGGAACAGATCGTAGAGATCCGGATCGCGCGAGAGGTTCCATCCCAGCAGCACCGCCTCAAACCGCCGCTTGTCGATGAATTCATGGACGAACGTGCTCCACTCGATGACTTTGATGCGCACGTCGATTCCAACGGCTTTCAAATATTGCTGGACCAGTTCGGCGACCTGCCGGCGGACCTCGTTGCCCTGATTGGTGAGGAGGGTGAAACGAAACGGCTGCCCGTCGTGATCCAGCCAGCCGTCGCCGTCGCGGTCCTCCCACCCGGCTTGCGCCAAGAGCGCCGTCGCGGCCTTCGGGTCATACGGCGCAGGCGCGACCGAGGGATCGTACGCCCATGATTCCTTCGGGTAGGGGCCGGTCGCGCGCGACCCTAAACCGTAGAGGACTCCATCCAGCATCGCCTGCGTGTCGATGGCTTGGCCGAAGGCGCGGCGCACGCGGACGTCCTTGAACCGCTCATCCTGCAGGTTGTATCCCACGTAGGTAAAACCGAAGGATGGGTAGCGAAAGGTGTGATAGGCGCGCTCAATCCGCGGATGGCGGGCTTGCCGCGCGTACTGCAGCGGCGTCAGGCTGGTCGAATCCACGCCGAGGGTGAGCAGCTCGAGAAACAGCGTCGCGGGATCCGGGATGACGCGGTAGAGGTAGCGATCGATGTGCGGCCGGTGCTCGAAGTAGTCGGGATTCGCGCGCAGCTCGATCAGCTCGCCCGTGTTCCAGCGGACGAACCGGTACGGCCCGTGGCCGACGGGCTTGCGCAGCAGCGGGGTCGTGTTGAGATCTTGCCCCTCGAGCAGGTGCTGGGGGATGAGCCCCATCATCCAACTCTCGAGGGCCGGGGCGAAGGGTTCGCGGTAGCGAATGCGCACGGTGCGCGCGTCGAGGACCTCGAGGGATTCGATCAGCTCGTAGCCGCTGGAAAACGGCGTGCGGACGGCGGGATCGATGAGCTGTTCATACGTAAAGCGCACATCGGCGGCGGTGACGGGGACCCCGTCGTGCCATCGCACGTTGGGGCGCAGCGTGAATGTCAGCGTCAGCCCCTCCTCGCTGACCGACCACGATTCGGCCAAGTCGCCGACGACCTCCAGCCGCTCGTTGTATTTCAGCAGTCCGTTGAAGAGCAGCCCGACGATGTCCCCCGAGGCGCTATCGGTGGCGAGAATGGGCAGCAAGCGGCTGGCATCGCCGATCGAGCCGACCACGATGGCGTCGCCCGTCGCCGGGTTGGAGTCTGAGGATGCTCCTGAGGCCGGAGGGACGATAAGGAGGATTGCTGCAGCCAACACCCCGTAGAAGCGGGTGACGCGGGCCGGGAGCACTGCGTTCAGTCTATGGCGCACCGGATGACGAGCCGGCGCGACAAAAGCCGAACGCGGCGGATGGATGCTACGGAGCGGTCTCAGAAGATGTGGAATGCTCGTGAGACGGCGCGTCTGATCCAGACGGGGTGGACGGTTGCGGAGCTGGCGTCAGCACAGGGGTGTCAACAGATGCCGCCGGGGTGGTGTGCGACGGAGTCGGGGCGGGTGGCGCGGCTGTCTCCGTCTTCGTCGGCTCGACGGTCCTCGAAGGAAGCTCGTGCTCTTGCGGGAGCGTAAACGGCAGCTGCCCGGATGTCTGGCGCAATTGATCGATGACCGATCGTCCGCGAGCCGTCGAAAGCGCCGCGAGCGAGAGGCACGTCAGCATGAACAGCCCCGCGCCGATGGCGGTGATCTTCGTCATGACGGTATTGGCCGCTCCGCCGAACAGCGACTGTGCCGCAGCACCGCTGAGCGTCTCCCCCATGCCGCCCCGCCCCCCTTGCAGGAGGATCACGGCGATCAGAAAGACGGCCACGAGCACATGCAGCACTAAGATGAGTCCAAACAGCATCGTCTCACCGATTCACGGTTTTCGTCTCGAGGGCCGCCTTCACGATGGCGCTGAACGCGTCCGCGTTCAGGCTGGCGCCCCCCACAAGCGCTCCATCCACATCCGGCTGTTGCAGCAGGCTCGCGGCATTCGCCGCTGTGACGCTGCCGCCATATTGAATCCGCAGCGAGTCGCCCGCATCCGCCCCCCACTGCTTCGCGATCCATTGGCGAATGAACGCGTGCGCCTCTTGGGCTTGGTCCGGCGTCGCGTTGCGTCCGGTGCCGATGGCCCACACCGGCTCATACGCGATGATCACGCGCTCGCGGTCCGCCGCGGGCACCTCGCGCAGCGCTCCCTCCAATTGCCGCTGCAGCACCGCGAAGGTTTGATTTCCTTCTCGCTCCGCGAGCGTTTCGCCGATGCACACGATGGGCGTCAATGCGTGACGCAGCGCGGCGGTCAGTTTTCGCTGGACGATCTGATCCGTGTCGCCAAAGTGCGTGCGGCGCTCCGAGTGGCCGATGATGACGTAGCGGCACCCGACGTCCGCGAGCATCGGCGCGGACACTTCACCGGTAAAGGCACCTCGCGGTTCCCAAAACACATCCTGCGCGCCCAAGCCGATTCGCGAGCCGCGCAACACGTGACCGACCGTCGCCAGACCAGTAAACGGAGGGCACACGACAATCTCCGCGCCCTCGAGGCCGTCCAGCCTCTGGCGCAAGGCCTGCGCGAGCGCGGTCGCTTCGTTGGTCGTCGTATGACATTTCCAATTGCCGGCTACGATCGGCTTGCGCATGAGGGAGCGTGACACGTCGCGGCATGCGGATCTTTCTCTTGCAGCGCGGCGATGCCCGGCAACGTTTTCCCTTCCAGAAATTCCAACGAAGCGCCGCCGCCGGTGGAGATGTGGCTCATGCGGTCCGCCAGTTGGAATTGCTGCACCGCCGCGGCTGAATCGCCGCCGCCGATGATCGTCGTCGCGCGCCCTTTGAGGTTCGCCAGCGCGTCCGCGATCGCGCGCGTGCCGTGGGCGAACCGCGAATCCTCAAAGACCCCGACCGGACCGTTCCATACGATCGTTTTCGCATCAGCCAGGGCGGCTTCAAACGCCTTGATGGTCTGCGGGCCGATGTCGACCCCTTCCCACCCCTCAGGGATCTGGCCGACCGCCACAGTCTTCACGTCGCTTCCCGGTTTCAGAGCGTTCGTCACGATGTGATCCAGCGGCAGCAGCACCTGGACGTTCCGCTGCTTCGCGTGTTCGAGGAGTTGCTTCGCGAGCGCGAGTTTGTCCGCTTCCAGACGGGAGGAACCGATCGCGCGGCCCTGCGATTTCAGAAACGTGTACGACATCCCGCCGCCGATGAGCAGGCGGTTCACCCGCTCGAGCAGCGTCGTGATCACGCCGATTTTATCGGAGACCTTCGCACCGCCCAGGATCGCGACGTACGGGCGAGTCGGGTTCGCCAGCGCCTCGCCCAGACAGGTGATTTCTTTTTCCATCAGGAAGCCCGCGACGGCGCGCGGCACATGATGCGCGACTCCCTCGGTCGAGGCGTGCGCGCGATGCGCCGTCCCAAACGCGTCGTTGACGTAGGCATTCGCGAGGCGGGCCAGCGCCTGCGCGAAGGCCGCGTCGTTGCGCTCCTCCTCGGGATAGAATCGAATGTTCTCCAGCAACAGCACGTCGCCGTCTGTGAGCCGCTCCACGCGCTGGGTCAGCTCGCGGCTGCCGATCTTCTCTTGCGCCAACTCCACCGGCCGGCGCACGACCTCCTGCAGGCGTTCCCTGACGGGTTTGAGCGAATACTTGGAGTTCCATTCGCTATCGGGACGTCCCAAGTGGCTGACGAGGATGACCCGCGCTCCCTGCTCGACGGCATAGAGGATCGTGCGCAGGCTCTCGCGAATCCGCGTGTCATCCGTGATCGCCCCGCTGGTTGTATCGAGGGGGACGTTGAAGTCCACGCGGATGAGGAGGCGTTTGCCTCTGAGGGGTCCGAGATCTGCGATAGTCTGCTTCATGAGAGAAGGCGCGCGGCGATGCCCCGGCTAGGCGGCCACGGCGGCCCGGGCTGCGGTGGCGGAGGGGTTGACGCCTCGCTTCGCCACGTACTCGATGAGATCTACGACCCGGTTGGAGTATCCCCATTCGTTGTCATACCATCCGAACGCTTTCACGAGCTGCTTATCGATGACCGCGGTCATGGTGGCGTCGAAAATGCACGAGTGCGAGTTGCCATTGAAGTCGCGCGACACCAGCGGGTCGGTGCAATATTGCAGGATGCGCTTCATGGGGCCCTCGGCGGCGGTCTTGAAGAGCTGGTTCACGTCCTCGGCCATGGTTTCCCGCTGCACTTGGCAGGAGAGATCCACGATGGAGACGTTCGGGGTCGGGACCCGGATCGACAGGCCGTCGATGCGGCCTTTGAGTTCCGGGAACACGACGCCCACGGTTTTGGCGGCCCCGGTCGTGCTCGGAATCATCGACAACGCCGCCGCCCGCGCGCGGCGCAGATCCTTGTGCGCCAGGTCCAGCAAGCGCTGATCGTTGGTGTAGGAGTGGATCGTCGTCATGAACCCTCGGATGATCGTGTACCGCTCGTGGATGAGCTTGGCCATCGGGACGACGCAGTTCGTCGTGCACGAGGCGTTGGAGATGACGTGGTGCTTGGCGGGATCATAGAGATGTTCGTTGACGCCGAGGACGATGGTCAGATCCTCGTTCTTGGCCGGGGCGGTGATGATGACTTTCTTGGGGCCTTTGGCGAGATGGCCGGCGGCTTTCTCTTTGTCGGTGAAGACGCCGCTGGATTCGATGACGAGGTCCACGCCGAGGTCGTTCCAGGGAATGTCGGCGGGGCTTTTGGCGGTGTACACCTTGAGGGGCTTGCCGTTGACCAGGATCGCGTCCTGGCCGGGCTTGACCTCGGCGTTGAACGTGCCCAGGATGGAGTCGTATTTCAGCAGGTGCGCGAGCGTTTCGGTCGGGGTCGGCAGGTCGTTGATGGCGACGAATTCAAGGCCCGTGCGTCCCAGGCCGGCCCGGAACACGTTGCGCCCGATGCGCCCGAAGCCATTAATGCCGATGCGAATGGTCATCTGAAGTCTCCTCCGTAACGGGTCATGAGTGAAAGAAGTCACATTATACGATAGACGTCTCCATCTGGCTAGGACTCATGGTTCTGCCGCGCGGGCGCTTCGCGGCACCGCGTGGCCGTCCCCAGCGAGGCCGGCGTCGCTCGACGGAATTCCTCGCTCGTCCCGCCGTGCGGCGGGACCCCGTGCCCGCACGTGCCGCTCATCCTCCCGAAGCCATGTGATCCGCTAACGGGTGCCACGTGTCCCGTAGGTGACGCGGAGGAGGGAGAGGCCGGTGGCCGGGGCGGTGGTTCCCGCGAGGCGGCGCGTCCGTCGGGTGAGCATCCGCCGCACCGTCCCTGCGGGCAACTGTCCGCGGCCGATGTCGATGAGCGTGCCCGCGAGGCTGCGCACCATGGTGCGCAAGAATCCGTTGCCTTCGATGTCCAGGTGGAGCTCCTGACCGCGCCGCTTCAGCGCGATTGCGTAGATGGTCCTGGTCGTAGCCCGCGCGCCGCCCGCGCGGGCAAACGCGCGAAAATCATGCCGGCCGCGCAGCGCGGCGGCCTCCCGGCGCATGAGTGCCACATTGAGGCGCGCGCGCACGTGATGCACGTACGGGCGGATAAATGGTGGGACTACCGCGCCGGTGAAGAGCCGATAGCGATACGATTTCCTGCGAGCGCTGAAGCGGGCGTGGAAGGCCGGGTCCGCGTCTTCGATGCGGCTGACCGCGATGTCAAGCGGCAGGACGTGGTTCACGGCGCGCAGCAGCCGACGACACGGCATCGAGGAGCGCGTGGTAATGTGTGCCACCTGGGCCAGCGCGTGCACGCCGGCATCCGTGCGCCCGCTGCCCACGACCTTCACAGATTCTTGCAGGATGCGCGCGAGGGCTCGCTCCATCGTGTCTTGGATCGTTGGCCGTCGCTCACCGTTGCGCCGCTGGATCTGCCACCCCGCATACCGCGTCCCGTCATAGGCCACCGTCAACTTCAACGTCCTCATGACTTACTTGATGAGGAGTTCGGCGATCTGGATGGCGTTGGTCGCGGCACCCTTGCGCAGGTTGTCGCCGCTGACCCATAAGGCGAGTCCGTGCGGGACCGAGTCGTCGCGCCGCACGCGGCCAACGAGCACCTCATCCCGCCCTCCGGCATCCAGCGGCATCGGGTAGGCTCCGCCGGAGGGATCATCCACGAGGCGTACCCCGGGTGCTCGCTGCAACAGCATCCGCGCCCGCTCGACGGAGAGCGGGCGTTCCGTTTCAATCCACACCGCTTCGGAGTGCGCAAGGAAGACCGGCACCCGCACGCACGTCGCGGACACCGGCAGCCGCGGCGCCTCGAGGATCTTGCGCGTCTCGTTGACCATTTTCATTTCTTCCTTCGTAAAGCGGTTCTCCAAAAAGACGTCAACTTGGGGGATCACATTAAACGCGATTTGCTTCGGCAAGACCGTTTCGAGTTTCGGGTTTCTGGTTTCTAGTTTTGGGTTAACGAGAAACTTGAGACGAGAAACTTGAAACTGCCGTAAAGCGCGTCTCGTTTCGTCATACAATTGATACATCGCTTTCGCACCGGCGCCGGAGACGGACTGGTACGTCGAGACGATGATGCGCCTCAGGCGCGCCTCGCGGTGCAAGGGGGCGAGGGCGACGAGCATGACGATGGTCGAGCAATTGGGATTCGCGATCAGCCCTTGATGACGCGAGAGCGCGCCGGGGTTGACTTCAGGGATGATGAGCGGGACCCCCGCGCTCATGCGAAACGCGCTCGAATTATCGACGACGATGGCGCCGCGTTTCACCGCCTCGGGAGCGAAGGCCTGGCTGCGGCCGGCGCCGGCGCTGAAGAGGGCGATGTCGATGCCGTCGAAGGCGCGACCGTGCAGCTCCTCGACCTTGTGCGCGGACCCGTTGTACGCGAGCCGCCGGCCCGCCGAGCGCGACGAGGCCAGCACGCGCAGCCCCTTCACCGGGAAGCGCCGCTCTTCCAACACCCGCAACATCTCCGTGCCCACCGCCCCGGTCGCCCCCCCCACCGCCACATTCACGCCTCGTCTCATTCACACCCTCATGCCGTCTCGAGATACAAGAGCAGGGCGCCGGTCATGCCATAAGGCGCCCAGATCAAGGTATTGACCGTCAGGCGTCCAATCCGCCACACGTTGATCAGATCAGGGTGATGTTCCATCCACCACACCGCAGGTGTTAGCGCAAGACACAGGGCCACCCCTGAGATGCCGAAGACGAGTTCGAGATGAACGATAGCGTCGTTGATCCACCAATCAAGGTTCGGTGACCAGCCCATACATACAGTGACGGTTAGTCCCAAGACGGTCACAATGGGATAGAGGATCGCATGGAATCGGTAGACTTTCAGCCGCGTCGGGATCTTTCGTTCGAAGCGGGTGGCGATAACAAAAGCGGCTCCAAGGAGCAACAACGGTAGCACAATGGTCAGCACATCAGACATTGCGTGGGATGGCGGCGACGACGAGGTCGCCGACTTGGCTCGTGGAGTAGCCCATCTGCCCGGCGGCGAGGCTCTTGAGCTGCTGCGTGACGGAGATGACCGCGCGCTCGAGGGTCGCGGCGGCTTCATGCTCGCCGAGTTGATCCAGCATCATCCCCCCGGCGCAGATCGCCGCGAGCGGATTGATTGCTTGCTTGCCCGTATACTTCGGCGCCGAGCCGCCGATCGGCTCAAACATCGACACCCCCTGCGGATTGATGTTCCCGCCGGCGGCGATGCCCATGCCCCCTTGGATCATCGCCCCAAGGTCGGTGATGATGTCCCCGAACATGTTGTCGGTGACGATGACATCGAACCACTCGGGATTTTTGATCATCCACATGCAGCAGGCATCGACGTGCGTGTAGTCGGTCTGCACATCCGGGAACTCTTTCCCCACCTCCGTGAACACGCGCTGCCACAGATCATGGGCGAACGTCAGCACGTTGGTCTTGCCGCAGAACGTGAGCTTCTTGCGCTTGCCCCGTCGATGGGCGTAGTCGAAGGCGTAGCGGATGCAGCGCTCGACGCCATGGCGCGTATTCACGGAGGTCTGCAGCGCGACTTCCTCCAGCGTGCCGCGCCGCAGGAAGCCCCCGACGCCGGCGTAGAGCCCCTCGGTATTTTCCCGCACGACGACGAAATCGATGTGCTCGGGACCTTTGTCGCGCAGCGGCGTCCACGCGCCGGGATACAACTTCACCGGCCGCAGGTTGATGTATTGGTCCAATTCGAATCGCAGCTTCAGCAGAATGCCCTGCTCCAAGATGCCGGGTTTGACGTCCGGATGGCCGATGGCGCCGAGGTAAATCGCATTCACCTCGCGCAATTCCTTCAGGACGGCGTCAGGCAGCGTTTCGCCCGTGCTCAAGTACCGCGCGCCCCCCACGTCATACGGGCGCCATTCGAGGCGGAATGTTCCTCGCCGGGCCATGGCCTCCAGGACTTTTTGTCCTTCGCGGATGACTTCCGGCCCGGTGCCGTCGCCGGGAATGACGGCGATGCGATAGGTCTTCGTGGCCGCGCGGGGCTTGGGCGATTGCGTCGGCGGGTGCGCGACGGTCATTGCGCTTCACGGGCGATCAAGCCCTGCCGACGCGCGTACGTAAAGAGATCCCCGGCTTCCACGATCGGGAGGACATCCCCCAGCGGTCCCAGCGTCCACGACGTTTTGAGCGCCGCGACGTGCAGCACGGGTTTGCTCGGATTGCTCAGAATCAGCTCGGCTTCCATGCCGGTGGCGATCGTGTCGCACAACCGCGTCTGCTGCGAGTCGCACGGAATCAGGTAGCCTCCATTGATGCTGTTGCGATAAAAAATGCGCGCGAAGAATTCAGCGATGACCGCGCGCACCCCGGCTTCTTGCAGGGCGATGCAGGCGTGCTCGCGGGATGAGCCGCAGCCGAAATTTTTCCCCGCGATGATGATCGGGTATCGTCCAGGCGCTTGCCATTCGATGGCAAAGGGCTGCGAAGGTTCGGGAAGGCCTGAGAGCGCGTACCATCCGAATTTCTTGCGCTCTTCCGGCCGCGACGGATCGAGGCTGAGGTATTGCGCGGGGATGATTTGATCGGTGTCGATGTTATCGCCCACGACGTAGACCGCTCCTTTGATCACGTCCGGAATCGTCCTCCGGGGGGTGGCATCATGGGCGCTCATCGCAGGAATTCTCTCGGATCGGTGATTTCCCCTCGCACGGCGGAAGCCGCAACGGTGAGTGGCGAGGCCAAATAGACCTGTG
>Ga0114945_10000221_pt1 | contig 35654 bp, 35 predicted proteins | sample OV2TP3_FD_87194 | JGI IMG/M metagenome (GOLD analysis project Ga0114945, IMG submission 87194) | Hot spring microbial communities from Beatty, Nevada to study Microbial Dark Matter (Phase II) - OV2 TP3 | ecosystem: Environmental > Aquatic > Thermal springs > Hot (42-90C) | place: USA: Beatty... | reverse complement strand
GTGAGCTGCACCGGGGGCACGCTCTCCACGAGTTGCAGTTCGACGAGCCGCTCCAGCAGGGCGATGTAGCCTTCCAATGTCGTCCAGGGGGTGAAGGCTACAAAAGTCGGGGCGAGCGCGATGCCTGCTTCGCGGGTGAGCGCCACCGCCCGGTCAAAGTCCCGGCTGGTATGGTTCTTGGCGAGAAGGCGCAGGATCTCGTCGTCCACTGCTTCTACCGCGGAGGTGATGAACAGGCACCCGCTGCGCCGCAGCTCGGGCAATAGTTCTCGATGATCGATTAGGTGCTGGATCTTGATGGTCGCGTCGAACGTGACGTGGGGGAATGCCGCGTGCAAGGCGCGCGCGAGCCTCAGGCCATGGGTGGGACCGTTAAAGAAGTCCGGGTCGCCGAAAGAAATATGGGTTGCGCCTTCTTCCACCTGCTGCCGGATGTCCTCCATCACCACGTCTGCCGGGACGATGCGGAACTTTCCCTGGTACACCGGGACCACGGGGCAGTGCCGGCACAGGTGCTTGCAGCCCCGGCTGCCCTCGGCAAAGCCGGCGACACGGGTTGAACCGTCCGGCAGCACCAGGTGGGCATAGCGGGAGAGCTTCGGCAGGCCACTGCGGTCCGGCACCTCGAACGGGACTCGGCCCAGGCTGATCACCGGCTCGCTCCGGGTCACTGGTTTTCCATTGATCCGGAGTCTCCGGCATAGCGAAAGGAGCGCCGGTTCCACCTCGCCTCCCAGCACGGTGCCCACGCCCAATCCGCGCAGCAGCGTCTCGTTCATGGGGGCGTAGAGCCCGTAGACGCAGAGGTGCGCCTTCGGGGCAAGCCGTTTGATGCGGGGCAAGGCCTGCACCGCGATGCGGGTGGCGGTATGCATGCCCACGTAAAGAGCCACCAGTCCCGCATCCTCCAGGATTTCGGGATCGAGCTTCTGCAGCGAAAGATCGAGGCAGGTCGCCGCAAACCCCTCGCGCTTGAGCCATGCGGCAGGCTCCGCCAGGGCAAACGGCTGCCGCCCCAGCTCATAGGGGTTTATGAGGACGACCTTGAAGGGCTCAGCTATTTTGATTTCGGCCGCTGCTCGAAAGGTGCGGGGCCCGGCTCGCGGCTCGCCCCGGCCTGTTCCAGGCGCTCGAGATATTGCTGCCACAGCGTATCGCGGTTCTTGCCCAGCCAGTACAGGTAGTCCCAGGAATAGATGCCGGTGCTGTGCCCGTCGGAGAACGTCGGCTGCACCGCATAGCTGCCGCTCGGTTCGAGCGTCGAGATATCCACGTCGCATTTTCCGACCTGCAGCACCTCCTGGCCGGGTCCATGGCCGCGCACTTCGGCGGAAGGCGAATACACGCGCAGCAGCTCGTAGCTCAGCTCGAACCGGCTGCCGTCCGGGAACACGAGCTCCATCAGCCGCGACTTCCGGCGCAGCTTGATCTCGGTGGGTGGTGGTGTATTGCCGTCCATCCCTACTTCTGTTGCGGCGGGACATAGCCGGAGGCAACGTCGGCGCCGCTGCCGAAGAAATGGTTCTCCATCTGCTGCGCGAGGTAGTCGCGCGCCTTCTTGTCGGCGAGGTTGAGCCGATTCTCGTTCACCAGCATCTTCTGGTGCTCGAGCCACTGCTGCCACGCTTCCTTCGACACGTTCTCGAAGATGCGCTTGCCGAGCTCGCCGGGATAGGGTGGAAAATCGAGCGCCTCGGCCTCGCGCCCGAGCTTGATGCAATTGACCATGCGCGCCATGTGTCAAGTATGCCCGCGCGCCCTGCCGGTTCAAACCACTTGCCATGTAGGGGTACGAGCAGGTCGAAGAGCCCCTCCACACTCCATGGTCAATCGTGGACAGCTTCCCAGGGCGGACCGCGCCGCGCTCGGCGGTGCGGCCGATCCAGAAGCGCGCAGCCTAGCGCAGCCGGCGCACCGCCTCGATGGCCTGAGAAGGCTCCAGCCGCGTCCTGTAGTCCGCGTCCGCGTGCGCGAGCGCGATGCGGCCGTCTGTTCCGATGACGAAGGTCCCGGGCGCGGGCAGCGTCCAGTCGCCGCCGTTCCAGTCGGCGAGGTCGCGGCCGCGCGACTTGTAGATCGCCTTCAGCTCCTCGGAGAGCTCGAACGCGAGCTTGTACTCCCCCGCCACCTTGCCCCCGGCGTCGGTCAGCACGGTGAAAGCGAGCGAGTTCTTCTCCTGCGTGGTGAGCGAGTTGTCGGGTTTCTCCGGCGACACGGCGATCAGCTGCGCCCCGAGCGCCTTCAGTTCCGGCAGTGCCTGCTGGTAGGCACGCAGTTCCAGGTTGCAGTACGGGCACCAGCCGCCGCGGTAGAACTTGAGCACCACCGGGCCCTCGCGCAGGCGCTCGGAGAGCCGCACGGGCTTCCCGCCGGCATCCGGCAGAGCGAAATCCGGCGCCGCGTCTCCCACCCTCGGGGTGTTGCGCTCCAGGCCCGCCTCTCGCAGCTGCCTGATTCCTTCCTCGTAGGCGGCGACGATCGACGGGTCGTTGGTCGCGGCGAACTTGGCCTTGAGCGCTTCAAGCTCCTCCTTCAGTCCCGGCACGGTGTACTCCCGTAGAGTGTGGTCCGAATGCCATATGTCGCCCGGCGGCCCGGAATCTTTCGCTACCGCAGCAGGCGCTCGAAGCGCGCCGGATCCGCGAGGCGCGCCAGCGGACAGGCGAGCACGCGCCCGGCAAGGGTGTATTCCACCGCGCCGGGGTAGAGCACGACAAGGCGCTCGAGCTCGAGGTCCGCGAGCGCCCGCCGCAGCGAGGGCGAGAGGCGCGGCGCGTCCGAGCGCTTGAACTCGACGCCGAAGCGACGCCCGCGCCGCACGAGCAGGAGGTCGAGCTCCGCCCCCTGGTGCGTGGCCCAGAAGTAAGCCTCGTCGTGCTCGACCGTGGCGAGCACCTGCTCGATCGCGTAGCCCTCCCAGGAAGCGCCGGCTTTGGGATGCGCCAGCAGCTCGTGCGCGCTGCGCAGCCCGAGCAGCTGATGCAGGATGCCGCTGTCGCGCAGGTAGATTTTCGGCGCCTTGACCTGGCGCTTGGCGATGTTCTCGTGCCAGGGGCGCAGCTGCCGGACCATGTAGAGCCCCGCGAGCAGGTCGAGGTAGCGCCGCACCGTGGGCTCGGAGACGCCGAGCGCGCGCGCCGGCTCGGCGGCGTTCCATACCTGCCCGTGCCAGTGGGCGAGCATGGTCCAGAACCGCAGCAGCGTCGTGGCGGGCACCGCCGCGCCGAGCTGGGGCACGTCGCGCTCGAGGAACGTCTGCACGAAGTCGCGCCGCCAGGCGAAGCTGTCGGCCTCGCTGCGCGCGAGATAGGCGCGGGGAAAGCCGCCCCGCAGCCAGTGACGCTCCAGCCTCCCGGCGCCGAGCTCCGCGAGCGTAAAACCGCCGATCGGCACGAGCTCGATGCGGCCGGCGAGCGACTCGGAGGACTGCGCGAGCAGCCCCGGTGACGCGCTGCCGAGCACCAGGAAGCGCGCCGGCAGCGGCCGCCGGTCGGCGAGCACGCGCAGCACCGGGAACAGGTCCGGACGGCGCTGCACCTCGTCGATCGCGACCACGCCGCGCAGAGGCGCGAGCGCGGTCATCGGCTCGCCGAGGCGCGCGAGCGCGGCCGGGGCCTCGAGGTCGAAGTAGTTGCGCGATGCCGGCGGGACCAGCCGTCGCGCGAGCGTCGTCTTGCCCGCCTGGCGCGGCCCGACGAGCGCCGCCACGCGCGCGCGCCGCAGCGCGCGCCGCAGTTGCGCGAGCAGCCCGGCGCGGGAGATCATGCGAAATATTACCATGACAATCGAATATCAGATATTCGAATTTCATGGTACTTAGTCCAGCACCAGCCCCCGCTCCTTCGCCAGCGCGGCCCAGCGCGCGATCTCCGAGCGGATGAAAGCGGCGAACTCCCCCGGCACCATCGGCTGGGGATCGATCGCCTCCCCCGAGAGCCGCGCGCGCAGGGCGGGCGAGCCGAGCGCCCGGTTGATCTCGGCGTTCAGCCGCTGCGTCACCTCGGCGGGCAGCCCCGCGGGCCCCACGATGCCGTACCACTGCGCGCCGTCGAAGCCCGGGTAGCCCGACTCCTCGAATGTCGCCACCTCCGGCAGCAGCGGGTGGCGCTTCAACCCGGTGACCGCAATGGCGCGCATGCGCCCGGCGGCGATGTGCGGGCGCGCGGCGGCGAGACCCGGCATCATCATCTGCACCTGCCCCGAGCGCAGGTCGTTGATCGCCGGGCCGATGCCGCGGTAGTGCGCGGTCACCATCTCGAACCCGGCCGCGGTGCGGAACTGCTCCATCGCGAGGTGGTTGAGCGTGCCGATGCCGCCCGACGCATAGTTGATCCTGTCCTTTGCCTGCCTCGCGAACGCTACGAGGCCCTTGAGATCGGTCGCCGGCACGGAAGGATGCACCACGAGCACGTTGGGCGTGGTGCCCACCATCGCGATGGCGGTGAAGTCCTTGACCGCGTCGTACGGCACCTTCCTCACCGCGGGATTGGTGCCGTGCGTGCCGACGTAGCCCACCATCAGCGTATAGCCGTCGGGCGCGGCGTGCGCCACGCTGCGCGTGGCGATGCTCCCGCCGCCCCCGGAAACGTTCTCGACGATGAACGACTGCCCGAGCGCGCGCCCGAGCCGGTCGGCGATGGTGCGCCCCACGAGGTCGAGGCCGCCGCCGGGCTGCGCCGGGACCACGATCCGCACCGTCTTCGCGGGATAGCCCTGCGCGCAGGCGAGCCCCGCGGCGAGCGCGAGGCTAGCGGCGAAAAGGCGCGAGATCGAGCGGTCCATCGAAGGCCCGGTCGGCGAAGGCGAGGAACTGCGCGGCGAGCGCATCGGGCCAGCCGCCGTGCGCGGCGTTCGCCCGGAACTTGCACTCGATCTCCGCGCGCGCGAGCGGCTCGTGCCGTCCGCCGCGGATGTGCGGCTGGCGCTCCTCGAACACCCGCCCGTCTTTCAGCGTCATGCGCACGTGGCCGGTGTAAGCGGCGGGGTAGGGGTTCTCGGCATCGATCGCGTAGCGCACCTTGCCGGCGAGCGCGAGCACGCGCTCGTCGCGCATGGTCCGCTCGCTGAAAGCCTCCAGCCCCGCGCCGCCGGTGACGAACGCCACCGCGATATTGAACGGGGTGCTGAACTTGGCCGCGTAGGCGTTCGGCGGGCGCCGCTTGGCGGCGAGCGGCTCCCAGAGGCGATCGACATAGCCTCCGGCGGTCTCGCACAGCACCTCGGCCACGTCCTCGGCCTGGAAGCCGCGCTTCGCGAGCCGCAGCGCGCAGTCGATATAGGGCTGGTTCATGGTGCCGGTGGCGTAGGGCTTGAAGGTGAGGTCGGCCATGTGCCATCGCTCGCCGAAGCCGCGGGTGAGCGCCTCGTAGTCGCCCTCCGCGCCCCGCGCGAAGGCGAAGAAGAGCCCGTGCGCTCCCTCGAGGACCGTGCCAGGGCCCCTGCAGCCCTCGCGCGCGAGCCGCGCCGCGTGCAGCCCGGAGCGCGCCGCCCAGCCCGCGTGCAGGCGCTTGGTCCACGCGCCCTCGGCGAGGTACTCGATGATCCCGCCCGCCATGCTGCCCGCGATGCCCAAGGCGTCCACCATCTGCTTCGCGCTTGTGCCGAGCGCTTTCGACGCGGCGAGCGCGGCGGCGGGCGCACCGAGCACCGCCGTAGGGTGAAAGCCCGCCGCGTGGATGCGCTTGGGCGCCACGAGGCTCAGGCGGCAGAGCGTCTCCGCGCCCACGGCGATGCCGGCGAGCGCGTCGCGGCCGCTCCTGCCGAAGCGCTCGCAGGCGGCGAGCACCGCCGGCACGATCACCGCGCCGCAGTGCACTGGCCCCCCTTCGAACGTGTCGTCGAAATCCTCGCCGTGCGCCGCCGTGCCGTTGACGAGCGCCGCGTCCCCGGCATGCCAGTCCCCCGCGTGCCCGAGCGCCGTGCAGGGACCCTCGCCCTCGAGGCTCGCTTTTACCGAGGCAACGTAGTCCGCCACGCGCGCGGCGACGCAAAGGCCCGCGACGTCTACGAGCAGATCGCGGCAGCGCTCCCGTACGGCGGCCGGAATCGCTTCTGCGCGAAGCGCCTCGGCGCGGGCGGCGAGGGTCTCGGCGACGGTGCTCACACCATGTACCCGCCGCCGTTCACGTGCAGCGCCTGACCCGTGATGTAGCGCGCCCCCGGCCCGCAGAGAAAGCGCACCGCCGCCGCCACCTCGCAGGGCTCGCCGCGCCGTCCCACCGGGGGCAGCGCCTGCCGGTCTGCCGGGCGCTCGGGCGCGCCGGGGAGCCCGCGCACCGTCTCGATGGTTCCCGGCACCACGCAGTTGACCGTGATCCCCTGCGGCGCGAGGTCCATCGCGAGCGCGCGGGTCATTCCGGCGAGCCCCGCCTTGGCCGCTACCACGTGCGCGCGCCCGCGCGCGCCGCGGTGGCCGGTCATGCCGCCGATGTTGACCACCGCGCCGACACCGCCGCGCGCAAGGTGCGGCAGGCACGCCTGCGTGCACAGGAACGCGCCATCCAGGACCGTGGCGAGCACCCGGTGCCATTCCTCGAGCGGCATCGCGGCGAAAGGCGTCTCAGCGCGCACCGCGGCGTTGTTGACGAGGAAGTCCAGGCGCCCGAAGCGCGCGAGCGCAGCCTCGACCATGGCCGCTACAGCGTGTGCATCGGTGACGTCGGCCAGGTGCACCGCCGCACGACCGCCCGCCGCCCGGATGCCCTGCGCGGTTTCCTCCGCCTCCGCGCGCGAAGTGCGTGCGCTCACCATCACGGCGGCGCCGCCCGCGGCGAGCCCGCAGGCGATCGCGCGGCCGATGTTGCGCGCGCCGCCCGTGACGAGCGCGACCTTCCCCTCGAGCTCGCGCATGCCCTAGTCGACGTGCTTCTCGTCCTTGTACATCACCTTGTGCCGCGTGGTCGCGACCCACTCGTCGATCTGCGCCTCGGTCCGGTACTGCGCGGGATCGAACCGGTTCCAGCTCACGATCTCGCCGAGCGTCTTCTTCCAACGCTTGTACGGTGCCTTGGCCGGCTGCCCGAAGCACATGATGTCGAGAACGGACAGCTCCTGCGGGATGCCGAGGAGCGGCTTCATCGCTTCCTGCGCCTTCTGCTGCCCGATCGCGGTCACCCACCAGACGCTGTAGCCGAGCGCGGCCGCGGCGAGGTGCGCCGACATGGTCGCCGCGGCGACGCTCTGCAGGAGGATCCGCTCGGCGTTCTCCTTGTACATGCGGTCGAGCGCCGAGCCGTCGTTCAGCACCGGGAAGGCGCGCACCCAGCGGAAGTCGCTCGCCACCACGATCATGCCCGGCGCGCCGGCGAGGCCCCGGTAGTCGGGCGTAGGAAACTTCATTTTCAGCTTCGCGCGCGCCACCTGTTCGTCGCGGAAGTACGCCATGATCTGGTCCTTCAGCGCCTGGTCGGTGACGACGATGAAATGCCAGGGCTGCGAGTTCGCCCCCGAGGGGCTGTGGCGCGCGGCCTCCAGGATCATCTCGTAATGCTCGCGCGGCACCGCCTGTCCCGGCGCAAAAGCGCGCACCGTCATGCGGCGGCGCACGACCTCCATCAGCGCGTCGTACCTGCTCCGGTCGCTCATTGCCTCCTCCGTCCGTGCCGCGAACGATAGTCGGCTTCCGGCCTTGGGTAAACTGCGCATCGTGCCGGGGATCGCCGCGCTCGCCCTGCTGCTGCTCGCCCCGCCCGCGCTCGCGCAGGCGCAGGCGCTGCCCACGCTCGCCCCCGTCATCGAGCGCGTCGCGCCCGCTGTGGTCAACATCGCGGTGCTGCAGCGCAGCCCCGAGGAGCAGAACCCGCTGCTGCGCGACCCGTTCTTCCGCCGCTTCTTCGGCCTGCCGGACCAGCCGCGCCAGCAGATCTCCGCGGGCTCGGGCGTGATCGTGGACGCGAAGGGCGGCTACGTGCTCACCAACCACCACGTCATCCGGGAGGCGCGCGAGATCGCGGTGATCCTCAGGGACAACCGGCGCTTCCCGGCGAAGCTGGTGGGCTCGGACGCGGGCACCGACATCGCGCTCCTCAAGATCGAGGCGCAGGGCCTCGCGGAGGCGCGCTTCGGGGACTCGGACGCGCTGCGCGTGGGCGACTTCGTGGTCGCGATCGGCAACCCCTTCGGCATCGGCCAGACGGTGACCTCGGGGATCGTCTCGGCGCTCGGCCGCTCGGGGATCTCGCCCGAGGGCTACGAGGACTTCATCCAGACCGACGCGCCGATCAACCCCGGGAACTCGGGCGGCGCGCTGGTGAATCTCAGGGGCGAGCTGGTGGGGATCAACACCGCGATCATCGGGCCCGCGGGGGGCAACGTCGGCATCGGCTTCGCGGTCCCGGCGCACATGGTGCGCGCGGTGATGCAGCAGCTGGTGCGCTACGGCGAGGTGCGGCGCGGGCGCCTGGGCATCAGCATGCAGGACCTGCCGGGCCGCGAGGGCGCCGAGATCGTGCAGGTGCAGCCCGGCTCCCCCGCGGCTGCCGCCGGCCTGCGCGAGCGCGACGTGGTGCTGGCGGTGAACGGCCGGCCGATCCGCGGCGCCGCCGAGCTGCGCGCGCAGCTCGGCATCACGCCCGCTGGCGAGACGATCGAGCTCAGGGTGCAGCGGGGGAGCGAGACGCGCACGCTGCGCGCGCGCATCGCCGAGATCGAGGCGCGCCATGCGGCGGGCGGCGAGCGCATCGCGCAGCTCCCCGGCGCGGCGTTCGCCCACGCCGAGCGCCAGGGCGCGCGCGGCCGCGAGCGCGTGGTGCTGGTGGCGGCGGTCGAGGCCGGATCGCCCGCGTTCCGGAGCGGGCTGCGCGCGGGCGACCTGATCGTCGCGGTCAACCGCAGGCGCGTCGGCACCCTCGCCGAGCTCGCCGAGGCGCTCGAGGGCGCAGAGCGGGCCGCGCTCGCCGTGCTGCGGGGCGACTTCCTGCTGACCATCCTCATTCGCGGCTAGCCGCCGGTCTTCAGATTAATTCCAAACTATCAACAACTTGGAAACCCTGCTGGCTGGCGGAATACGGGCTTTTGGCGCAACCCCGCGCGACCTCGCGAACCCCGGGCTCGACGCGGCGCAGGCCGGGAGCCGCCGGATCGCCAAAGTGCTTTCTCGCCCACGGCGGATAATCGGGGCACGCCGACGATGAACGGGCACGTCTCAACCGACCGGCAGGCGCGCGAGGAGCTGGAGCTGCTGCGAGAGCAGGTCGCGCGGCTCGAGGCGCTGCTGCAGAAATACCGCGCGACGGAGGAAAAACTTGCGCACCTCGCCGACTTCCCCGAGCAGAACCCCGACATTGTCGTCGAGGCGGACACGGACGGGCGCGTCAATTACCTCAATCCCGCGGCGCAGGCCAGGTTTCCCGAGCTGCGCCGCGACGGCTTCGCGCACCCGCTGTTGGGCGACCTGCCTCGCATCCTGCGCGCGCTGCGGGCGGCGAACCTGTCCTACCACGCGAGCGAGATCGACCTGCGGGATGCGGTGTTCGAGCGGCAAATCTCGCTCTCGCGCGAACCCGACGCGCTGCGCGTGCGGGTCTACGTGCACGACATCACGCGGCGCAAGCGTGCCGAGCAGGCGATCCGCAGGCTCGCCAAGCAGGTGGTGAGCGCCCAGGAGGAGGAGCGCCGGCGCATTTCGCGCGAGCTGCACGACGAGGCGGGGCAGGCGCTGACGGCGCTCAAGCTGGGCCTGGAGCTGCTGCGCTCGGAGCTGCCGCTCGACACCGAGATGCTGCGCCAGAACTTGGCCGAGGCGGTGGCGCTCGCCGAGACGACGCGCGAGCGCGTGCGCCGGCTTGCGCTCGGGCTGCGGCCGCCGGCGCTCGACACGGTCGGCCTGAACCTGACGCTGGAAGCCTGTTGCAGCGATTTCGCGCGCCGCACGCGCCTTGCGATCGACTACCGTGGAAGCGAGCCCCCCGGGCTGTCCGACGCGGCGAAGATCTGCCTCTACCGGGTGCTCCAGGAGGCGCTCACGAACGTCGCCCGCCATGCCGGCGCGGGGCGGGTCGAAGTCACGCTGTTTGCCGGGGAAGGCGTGGCGCGGCTCACCGTGTCCGACGACGGGCGAGGCCTCGCGCCGGGCTCGGGCCCGCACGAGGGGATCGGAATGCTCGGCATGCGGGAGCGGCTCGAGCTGCTCGGCGGCCGGCTAGAGGTGGAAAGCGCCGCGGGCCCCGGCCTGCGGCTCACAGGCGTTCTGCCGCTCGGCGAGGCGCCGTGATCCGCGTCGCCATCGCGGAGGACCACCACCTGGTGCGCGAGGGAATCCGGGCGCTGCTCGAGAGGGCGCCCGACCTCGAGATCGTCGGCGAGGCGGTCGATGGCCAGGACGCGGTCGAGATGGTGCAGCGGCTGTCGCCGGACGTGCTGGTGATGGACATCGCCATGCCGCGGCTCAACGGCATCCAGGCGGTCGAGCAGCTGCAGCGGGCCGGCAGCCGCACGCGCATCGTCATCGTCTCGATGCATTCGGACGAGATCCTGGTGCGCGAGGCGCTGCAGAGCGGCGTCAACGGCTATCTGCCGAAGGGATCCGTCTCCTCAGAACTGCTGTTCGCGATCCGGGCCGCGAGCCGCGGCGCCGTCTACCTGTCGCCTGCGATCTCCGGGGCGGTCACGGCGGACCCCGATGCGGCAGGCGCTAAGCGCTCCGGGCGCGCGGGCAAGCTGACCACGCGCGAGCGCGAGCTCCTCCTGCTGATCGGCGAGGGGCGCACCAACAGCCAGGCGGCCGCCGCCCTCGGGATCAGCGTGAAGACCGTGGAGCGCCACCGTACCAGCCTGATGGGCAAGCTCGGCGCCCACAACCTGGTCGACCTGATCCGGGTCGCCCTCAAGCATGGGCTCATCCGGCTCGAGGACTGAACGCTCGCGCCGCCCCGCACAAGTTCTGACAAATGAGGGGAAACCCGCAGTGGCGAGAGGGCGTTGCCGGATTGTTCCCGGCGTAGGCGCTGGCAACATTCGCTTTGCCGGCGACTTGCCCGGCGCGATCCGGGAGTGGCACATGAACACCGACGTTCGATCGCTTGCTCGCTCGATGCGCCGCAGGCAGCTGCTGCTGGGCAGCGCGGGCGCGCTGCTCGCGGGCGCGATGCCGCGCCTTGCGCGCGCGCAGGGCGCGCTCCAGGTCGGCGGGCTCCCCGTGACCTGCAATCTCACGCTGCCCATCGCCTGCCTGATGGCGACCGAGGGCGAGGGCAAGTCCGCGAAGGGCTCGGGCCAGCCCTTCGAGTTCGCCAAGTACAGCGGCTGGCCCGAGCTCAAGGAGTCGCTCATGTCCGGGCGGCTGCAGGCCGCCTACATGCTCGCCCCGCTCATCATGGATCTCGCCGACAAGAAGATCCCGGTGAAGACCGTGGCGCTCGGCCACCGCTCGGGCGCCGTGATCATGGTGCGCACGGACTCGCCCTACACGAACTTCAAGACGCTCAGAGGCAAGCGCATCGCCATCCCGAGCCGCTTCGCGGTCGACTACCTCTTCCTGCGCAAGATGCTCCAGCGCGAGGGCATGGCGGAGAAGGAGGTCGAGGTCGTCGAGATGGCGCCGCCCGATATGCCCGCTGCGCTCTACGCCAAGGCGGTGGACGCCTACGCGACCGGCGAGCCGTTCGGCGCGGTCGCGCAGCGCGCGGGCTACGCGCGGCCCCTCAGCATGACGCGCGATCATTGGCCGCTCTACATCTGCTGCGTGCTCACGGTGCACGAGAATCTCATCCGCAAGAACCGGCCGCTGGTGCAGCAGCTGGTCAACCACGTGCTCGCCGCCGGGCAGTGGCTCGACGCGGGCCCCGTCAACCGTCTCAAGGGCATCGAGATCGCCGCCGGGCCGCGGTTCTTCAACCAGGACGTGAACGTGCTCAAGTTCGTGATGGAGAATCCCGCCGACCGGGTGACCTACGGTGACCTGAAGCTGGTGAAGGCGGAATTCGACGAGCTCATGCAGCTCTCGATCCAGGCCGGCACGATGAAGCGCCACGTGCCCTACGAGGCCTACATCGACGAGAGCTTCGTGAAGAACGCGAGTGCCGCGCGCGTCCGGCTAACCGCTTAGGCACGCAGGCGAGACGATGTACCGCACGCTGCGCGCGCTGGTCGTGCCGCTGCTGCTCGCGGCGGCCGGCGGGGCGCTCGGGCAGGCGTCGCTCAGGACGGGTACGTTCGACCCGCCGCGGGCGGCGCCGGACTTCTCGCTGCAGGGCTCGGATGGCGCCGAGTTCAGGCTCAGCCGCCATCGCGGCAAGGTGGTCGCACTGGGATTCGGCTACACCTCCTGCCCGGATGTCTGCCCAACCACGCTCGCGGAGCTCGCGCAGGCGCGCAAGCTGCTCGGTGCCGCCGGCAAGGACTTCCAGGTGGTCTGGGTGACGGTCGATCCCGAGCGCGACAGCGCCGAGCGCATGCGCCACTACGTCACTGCCTTCGACCCCTCGTTCATCGGCGCCACCGGCGCGCCCGCGCAGCTCGAGACGGTGCGCAAGGCCTACGGCATTCAGGTCGCGAGGAAGGAGTCTTCGCGAGACCCCGCGACCTACTATGTCCACCACTCCTCGTTCGTCTACTTCATCGATCGCGCCGGCATGCTGCGGGCGATGATGCCCTTCGGCGGCCGGACCGTGGACGACATCGCACACGACGTGAAGCAGCTGCTCAAGAACTAGATGACGCCGAGGCCCCGCATGTGGATCCTCGCGGCGCTCGGCGCCGCGGTTCTCGCCGGCGCCGGGTGGGCCGCTTTTGCGCCGGCGGGCGCGCAGGCGCGCGAAGAGGTTCATGTCATCCCGAAAGGCACCTGGGCGCGGCGGATGGCGGGGGACAAGTCTGACGTTATGCCCGACAACATCCGGCTGACGCTCGGCGTCAGGGACGTCCTGGTCATGAAGAACGACGACGACGTGCCCCAGATGTTCGGCCCGGTGCTGATGATGCCCGGGCAGAGTTTCCGGCTGCCGTTCAGCGTCGCCTCGCGTTACGATTTTGCCTGCACGGCGCACGTCAAGGGCTCGCTTGCCGTGTTCGTCGATCCGAAGCCGCAGTGGTGGCGGCTTGTGCTCTGGAGGGCGCGTGCGATGCTGGATGGGAGCGGGGCACAGTCATGACGGTCAGGCTCGCGCAGACGCTCGGGCGCGCGGTGCCGCCGCTCGCGCTCGTGGCCCTCCTGCTGGGCGTCTGGTGGGTGGTGGTCGTGGAGAGCGAGAGCGTGATCTTCCCGACGCCATGGCAGGTCGTGACCGGCACCCTGGAGATCGCGCACCAGGGCACGCTGTGGGCCCACATCGGCTCGTCGTTGTTTCGCGTCGGCAGCGGCTTCCTGCTCGCCACCGCGCTCGCGATTCCCCTCGGCCTTGTGATGGGCTGGGTCGCGGGCGCCTACCGCACGCTAAACCCGATCCTGCAGATTCTGAGGCCGATCTCGCCGATCGCGTGGATCCCGCTCGCCATTCTCTGGTTCGGTGTAGGCGACGTCTCGCCGATCTTCCTCATCTTCCTGTCGTCGCTTTTTCCGACCGTCGTGCAGACCACGGCGGGCGTGCACACGATCGAGCGGCAGTACCTGCGCGCGGCTGAGAATTTCGGCGTCTCGCGCTACAAGCTGTTCCGCCAGGTCGTGATTCCCGCGGTGCTGCCCCAGATCATCGTCGGCATGAGGATCAGCCTCGGCGTCGCGTGGCTCGTGGTCGTGGCTGCCGAGATGATCGCGCTGAAGTCAGGGCTCGGCTACCTGATCATGGACTCGCGCAACGCCGGCAACCGCTACGACCTGGTGATCGCGGCAATGGCGATCATCGGCTTGATCGGGTTGATGCTCGACTCCGCGATGCGGCGGCTGGAGATGCTCAAGATCGTGCGGTGGCGATATGCGCGATAAGCTCGACGTCAAGGGCATCACCAAGGGGTTCGTGACCGACAAGGGGCCCCTCGAAGTCATCCGCAAGATCGACTTCTCGGTCGCGGACGGGGAGTTCGTGGCAGTCGTCGGCCCGTCCGGCTGCGGCAAGACTACCCTGCTCAACATCATCGCCGGGTTCGATCTTCCCGACGCAGGGCAGGTCACGGTCGACGGCGCGGCGATGCACGCACCGAGCCCCAGGGGGATCGTCATCTCCCAGCAGGGGTCGGTGTTCCCGTGGCTGACGGTGCGCGGCAACCTGATGTTCGGGCTGAACGGGCGCGCCGACGGCAGGACCATCGCCGACCACTACGCCGCGCTGGTGGGGCTGAAGGGCTTCGAGCAGGCGTACCCGCACGAACTCTCGGGCGGGATGCTGAAGAGGGTCGAGGTGGCGCGCGCGCTGGTCGTGAAGCCCGAGATCCTGTACATGGACGAGCCGCTCGCGGCGCTGGACGCCCTGACGCGCTTTCGCATGCGCATCGAGCTGCTGCGGATCCTGTCGGAGGAGCGCCGCACGAGCTTGCTGGTCACCCACGACGTCGAGGAGGCGATCCACATGGCCGACAGGGTCGTGGTCCTGTCCGCGCGTCCGACTTCGATCCAGGCCACCTACCGAGTGCCGTTCGCTCATCCCAGGAAGCTCGGCAGTCCCGAGGTGCTCGGGCTGAAGGAAACAATCCTGCGAGAGCTCGGGCTCTGACGGGCGCTCGCACAAAGTTTCACCGATTTCGGGCCCTGTTGCAAAGCAGCAACGCTTCGGTTCCCCGACCGCTAGCCAGTGCCGATTGCTTTCCCGCCCGCCAAGGACGACAATCGCCTGGGGGTGCCATGAGAACGTTCGCGAAGGCGCGCGCATTGGTCGCCGGTCTGGTGGTCGCTGCGGCGGCGGTTCCGGCCGCGGCGCAGAATTTTGAGTTCGGCACGCTGCTTTCGGGCAGCTTCACGCCCAGCGGCTCGTTTGCGCATCTGTCGGTCCGCCAGGTGGGACCCAATGTCTTCGATTTCTCGTTGCACGCCGGCAACCTGAACGCGCTGTTCACGCAGGGATCCTTCGTCGGTGCCGTCGCCGTGAACGTCGATCCGAGCGTCAAGGCGAGCGCCGTCACGATCAGCAACTTCAGCGGATACGGCGTGGAGGCAGTGACGGCGAAAAACGGCGGCGGGCCCGGTGGCGTATGGGAATTCCGCTTCGCCGTCGGGGGCGGAGGCGCCAGCCAGGAGGGTGCCTACCGGCTCAGCTCGGGTGAGTTCGCATCGTGGACGGCCTCGTTCAGCAGCGCCTTGCCGGTGACCTTCGGCGGCGGCGGGCAGCCGGCGTTCGCGGCGCACGTGCAGGGCCTCACGCCCGCGCAGGGGGGAAGCGCCTGGTACGCCCCGTCGATGACCACGGCCGCACCGGAACCCGAGGTCTACGCCATGATGCTGGCGGGACTGCTGCTGGTGGGGTTTGCCGCGCGCCGCCGCCAGAGCAGGTTGCACCCGCCCGAGTTGATGCTGCGATCCTAAAGCCCCGCGGGCGACGGGGCTTTTTTGTCTGCCCGAACATTTGAAGCTCGGCGGTTGCGCGGTTCGTTTGGCGAGCAGGCGCCGCTGGGTGCTCCTTGCGCCGCTCCTGCTCGTGCTCGCGGCCGGATGCGGGGACGACGGCCGGCCCGCGGCGACGCAGGTCGCCGCGAAGGTCAACGGTGACGAAATCACGGTACACCAGATCAATGCGATGCTCGGGCAGAACCCCAATCTCGCGCCGGGAGACGCAGCCGCGGCCAGGGGCGAAGCGCTCCGGCGATTGATCGAGCGGCAGATCGCCGTGCAACAGGCGCGGCGCGGAAAGTTCGATCGCTCCCCCAAGGTGCTGCTCGCAATGGAGGCGGCTCGGGAGGAAGCCCTCGCCCGCGCCTTCACCGAGGAATTCGCCCGCTCGCAGCCCGCGCCCTCGGCAGCGAACGTGAAGCGGTACTACGCGGAGAACCCGGCACTGTTCAGCCAGCGGCGCGTTTTCTCGCTGGAGACGATCAGCGTCACGGCCGACGAAGCACTCGGCGCGGAGCTCAAGCGCCGGGCCGCGAAGCTCGGGTCGGTGAAGGCCATCGGCGAGTGGCTCAGCTCCAGGAACGTCCGGTTCGCGCCGAACAGCGGTGTACGCGGCGCGGAGGAAATCCCACTCGCGATGCTTCCTACGCTGCACGCCATGAAAGAAGGCGAGATCCAAGTTCTCGACGAGGGTGCTGGACGCTTCCAGGTAGTCCGCGTGGCTTCGGCCCACCCGGCGCCGGTCGACCTCGCGACGGCGACGCCGAGCATCCGGCAGTTTCTCTTCAATCGCAGCGTCGGCGAGGCGATGGAGGCGAAACTGAGGCAATTGAGGGCTGCCGCGAAAATAGAGTACTTCGGCGAGTTTGCGCGTGACGGCCCGGCCGCAGTTGCGAGGGACGGGCCGAGTGGCGGAGCGGGGCTGCGACCCGATAAGGCATCCGCCGACGGCAAGGCCGCCGGGTCGGCGACCGGGCCGCGCGGCACCCCCAAGGGCCCCTCCACGCCGCCGCAGCGGCTGGAGCCGCACATCGCCAAAGGCATCCGCGGCCTGCGATGAGTGCGGCCGCTTACCGCGCGCGCATCGCCGGCAGAGCGCGGTGGCGCAGGGTAGTGGGCTGCGCGATGGCGGCCGGCCTGTTCTCCGGCCACGCCGCCGCCGACCAGTTGGATACCCTCAACGTGGTCGCGAGCGGCTCGATCACGCGCGACAGCAACGTCCTGCGGCTGCCGGCTTCCGCCGATCCGACCGGCGACACCGTCCGTGCCGTCTCTGCGGGCCTGCGCCTCGACAAGCCCTACTCGCTGCAACGCTTCCAGATCGACGTCACCGAGACGCGGACCCGCTTCGCCAATCTGCCCGAGCGCAACGCGGACACGATCGACTACCGCGGTGCCTGGCTGTGGTTCCTGACACCGCGCATCGGCGGCAAGCTCGAGGCCCAGCAGGTACAGTCGATCGTCGAGGGCGACGAAAGCCAGGGAACCCAGCGCAACGTGCGCACCACCAGGACCCAGGAATTCAGCCTCGACGCCTGGGTCTCCGGCGGGTGGCACCTGATCCTGGGTGCCGACCGGCGCGAGCAGCGGAGCGAATCATCGGTCGCCACGTCTCCGGATTTCCGCGCGGTCGGCGCGCAGGCCGGCGCCATGTACGAGGCGCGGTCGGGCAACTCGATCTCGGCCATCCAATACGCCCGCGTGGGCGAGTACATCGACCGCGAATTCGTCCCGGGCAGCCTCGTCGACACACGCTACTACGAGAGCGAAAGCGAGCTCAAGATCACCGCCAAGCCGACCGGGCGCTCCGCCCTGGCCGGCCGCGTGGCTTGGCTCGCGCGCCGCCACGAGCACCTGCCGGAGCGCGACTTTTCGGGGCTGGTCGGCCGCCTCGACTATAACTGGACGGTGATGGGCAGGCTGCGCGTCGATGCCGCTGCGAGACGAAGCATCACCGCGACCACCGAACCCTTTTCCAGCTATCGCGTCGAAGATGGGCTGACGCTCGCGCCCAGCTGGCAGGTGGCCGAAAAGACCTCGCTGGTCCTGCGCCTGGATTACTCGACGTTCCGCTTCCTGGGTCCGGTCGCCGCGCCCCCGGGCCCGCTGCGCCGCGACGCGCTGCGAACGGCCGCGCTCACCGCCAGCTGGGAGGCGACGCGAAACGCGACCCTGCGCGTCAGCCTGCAGCGGCAGCGGCGCTGGTCCAACGATCCCCGGTTCGCGTATGACGCGACCATCGGGATCGCCACCCTCGTCCTCACGTTCTGACGCCGCGAGGAGATTGGGCACGTGAGAAGAGGGGCCGTGCTATTCTCGCCCGGGGACCGGGTCGCCCCTTGGCCGGCGCTGCGCTCAAGGACGGGTGCGCGGTTCGCCATGTCGGCGATCCCGTGACCGGAACTGGACTGAGAACTGTGACCGCTTCGAAGCTGCTCGCCGCCGCCTTCCTCGCGCTCGCTGCCGCGCTCGCGCTCGACGCACGGGCACAGGGACTCGCGCCGGAATACCGGCTCCGGCCGGGTGACTCCATCAGCGTCTCCGTGTTTCAGAACGCCGACCTCAAGCTCGACGCGCGCATTACCGAGACAGGCAACATCAGCTATCCGCTGATCGGCGTCATCGGCCTCGGTGGCCTGACGATCGCCGCCGCCGAGCAGGCGATCGCGAAGGCGCTGAGCGATGGCGGATTCGTCCGGAAGCCGCAGGTCACGATTGCGGTGAAGTCGATGCACGGCAACATGGTCTCGGTTCTCGGACAGGTCGCCAAGGCTGGCCGCTTCGAGCTTGAAACCGTGAACATGCGCGTTACGGACTTGCTGGCCGTCGCCGGAGGCATTTCGCAAAACGGCGCGGACACCGCGATCCTCACCGGCGTGCGCGACGGGCGGCCGCTGCGCAGGGAAATCGACATCGCGGGCATCTTCCTCGACGACCGGCACCAGGACAACATCGTGGTGGCCGGCGGCGACGTCATCTACGTGCACCGGGCGCCGGTGTTCTACATCTACGGCGAGGTGGGCAAGGCTGGAGCGCACCGCGTCGAGCGCGGCATGACGGTACGCCAGGCCCTGGCGCTCGCTGGCGGCCCGACCGCCCGCGGGACGGAGCGCCGGCTTGTCCTGTACCGCCGCGGCGCCGGCGGAGCGATCGAATCCCTGAGCCCGGACCTGAACGATCCAATCAGGCCCGACGACGTGTTCTACGTGCGCGAAAGCATTTTCTGAGGGGCCGAAGATGTTGGACCTGAACCTCCAGCAGATCCTGTGCATCCTGGGCGGCCGCTACAAGCTCGTCCTGGCCTTGATGGCGACCGTGGTGGCTGCCACGTGGGTGGTGTGCATGATTTTGCCCATGCAGTACACCGCCACGACCACCGTGGTGGTGGACACCAAGTCTCCCGATCCGGTTGCGACCGCGTTGTCGACGACGACGTCGACAGCAGTGGGCAACTATACGTTGAGCATCGGGACGGAGGCTGAGATCATCGCGAGCCCGCGCGTGCTGTGGCGCGCGGTCAAGGTGTTGAAGCTCGACGAGAACGACGAGGTCAAGACGCTGTGGCGGAACGATACAGGAGGGCTCGGTTCGATCGACGTCTGGCTCGCCGAGCTGCTGCTCAAGAAGCTGAGCGTGAAAACTACGACGACGAGTAACGTGGTTTCGATCAAGTTCGTGGGCTCCGATCCGGAATTCGCGGCGCTCGTCGCCAATACCGTCGCGAAGGCCTACATCGATGTCAATCTGGAGCTCAAGATCGAGCCGGCGAAGCAGTACGCGGCGTGGTTCGCGGAGCAGGAAAGCGTGCTGCGCGATGCCTTGGAAAAGGCGCAGGCCCGGGTATCCCAGTTCCAGGCGGAGCGAGGCCTCGTCGCTTCCGTCGAGCAGCAGGACATCGAGACGACGACCCTCGCCGACCTTGAACGGCAGTTGACGACCGCGCTCGGACAGGCCGCCGAGGTGCAGAGCAAGGTGAAGGCCGGTGAGGGTGCCGAGGGGCTGCCCGAGGTGCTGCAGAATCAGTTCCTCTCGGGGCTCAAGGGCGACCTCGCCCGCCAGGAAGCGAAATTGCAGGAGGCGGCGGGCAATCTCGGCCGGAACCACCCCCAGTATCAGCGGATGGAAAGGGAGATCGAGGCCCTGCAAGAGAAGCTGGGCGTAGAAACCAAGAGATTCGTCGACAGCTTCGGCGCCTCGCAGGCGGCGATCAACAGGAGGGTGGCGGAGTTGAGGGTCGCGATCGAGGCGCAGAAGCGAAAGTTGCTCCGCCTCAAGACCGACCGCGACCAGCTCGCCGTTCTGCTGCGCGAAGTTGATGCCGCGAAAAAGGCGCTCGACTTGGTGGCCAGCCGGACGACGCAGGCCAACCTTGCCAGCCAGGGCAACCAGGTTCAAGTTTCCGTGCTGACGCCGGCGGTCGCCCCGCTGGAGCCGTCGTCGCCCAAGACGCTGCTCTACACCTTGCTTTCGATCCCGGGCGGCCTGATGCTCGGCGCCTTGGGGGCGTTCGCGCTGGAGCAGTACGACCAGCGCATTCGCAGCAGAGAGGACCTCGCGGGCACGTCCCCGGTGCCGGTCCTCGGCGTCATCGAAAGGCGGCGCGCGCCGGAGGAAGCGCGGCTTCACCTTCTGCGCCGGTCGCTGAGCGGGTGGCTGCCCTTCCTGCGCCGGGCGCCGCCCGAAGCGGCTCGATGACCGCGCTCGAGCGATGTGGACCGACGGATTCGGATCGGTCGACCGGGGCGATCCTGGTGGAAGCCGGCAGGATGAAAGCCGAGGACGTCGCACGCGTCCTGCAGCTGCAGCGTGACCAGCGACTGCGTTTCGGCGAGGCGGCAGTCAGGCTGGGTGTGGTCGCGGCGGCGGACATCGAGTTCGCGCTCTCGCTTCAGTTCGGCTATCGCTGCCTGGTTCGGGGCCGGAGCAGCGTAAGCGAGAATCTCGTCGCGGCGTACGCAACCTCGGGCCCGGAGCTGGAGGCGTTGCGCGCGTTGCGAGCCCAGCTGATGCAGCGCTGGTTCGACGGCGCTCCGGCGCACAAGGCGCTCGCCGTGCTGAGCGCAGATCGCGGGGAGGGTCGCAGCTTCGTCGCCGCCAGCCTCGCGGTCGTGCTGTCGCGCTTCGGCCAGCGCACGCTGCTCATCGACGCCGACATGCGCCGCCCGGCCCAGCACGCCCTCTTCGGCCTCGACAACGCCCTGGGCCTGTCGGCCGTGCTCGCCGGCCGCAGCCGGCACGGCGCGGTGCGCGACGTCGCGGACTTGCCCGAGCTCGCGGTGCTCCCCGCGGGCGCCGTGCCGCCCAATCCGCAGGAGCTGCTTGCCCGTCCGTCCTTTCCCCTCCTGCTGAGCGATTTGGCGCAGTCTTACGACGCCATTCTCCTAGACACTTCGTGCGCGGCCGAGTGCACGGACGGGCACACGGTCGCCCAGCGCTGCGGCGCCGCTCTGGTCCTCGCACGCAAGAGCGTCAGCCGCACGTCGTCCGTGCGCGGCGTCTGCGATGCCGTGAAGCAGGCGGGCGCCACTGTCGTTGGGACCGTGCTGAACGATTTCTGAGCGCTCCAGGATGTCTGCGGTGCGTGGACAGATGCCGCTGCCGGCGCCCGTCGCCGGATGGCTGCCGGTCGTCGGTGGCCTGCTCGTGCTCTATGCGCCCACCGGCTACGACCTCGCGTCAGTGCTCTGGCACCAGCAGGAATTCGCGCATGGTCCGGTCATTCTTGCCGTCGTCCTGTGCCTGATCTGGCAGAAGCGCGACGCGCTGCTCGCGGCCCCTGGACCGACACCGCCCGCGGCGCACACGCCCGGGTTCGCGCTGCTCGGCCTCGGTCTGCTGCTGTACGCGTTAGGCCGTTCGCAGGACCTGACATTGTTCGAAGTCGGCTCTCTCGCGCCAGTCCTCGCGGGCGCGATCCTTGCAATGCGGGGCTGGCCGGCGATGCGCGCGCTCTGGTTTCCCGTGCTGTTCGTGCTGTTTATGGTGCCGCTGCCCGGATTTCTCGTCGACGCGCTCTCAGGCCCGATGAAGGAGCGGGTTTCGGCAATCGTCGAGGAAATCTACTACGCCGCAGGTTATCCGATCGCGCGCAGCGGCGTGATCCTCGCGATCGGGCAGTATCAGCTGCTGGTCGCCGACGCCTGCTCGGGTCTTAACTCCATGTTCAGCTTGTCTGCGCTCGGACCGCTGTACCTCTACCTGACGGGGCGCCGGAGCTGGCTGCACAACGCGATCGTGCTCGTCAGCATCTTGCCGATCGCGTTCACCGCCAACGTCGCGCGCGTGCTGGTGCTCGTCTTCGTCACCTACCGTTTCGGCGACGCGGCGGGACAGGGATTCCTGCACTGGGGTTCCGGCCTCGTGTTGTTGAGCGTGGCGCTGGGTATCGTCTTTATGCTCGATGCGGCGCTCGCCCGGGCGGTCCCGCCGCGGCGCTCGTAGCAGGAACGTGGCCGCTCACCTCAAGGCGCTTCTCGTTGTCCTGCCCTTGGCGATGGTGGTTTTCGCCATCGCCAAGGCGCCGGCGTGTGTCGTGGCGATGACCGCTCGGGAGTTCGAGAGACGGCGAAATCTTTGGCTCGCGCTGACCCTGGTGGTGTTCCTCGCCCATAACTTCTGGGTCTACATCATCGCGTCCGGAATCCTGCTGTTCCTCGCCGCGCGCCGCGATCCCAACCGATTCGCCCTGTTCTTCATGCTCCTGCTCGGCTTGCCGACCCTGGAAGCGGAGATCAGGGGCGTGGGACCGATCCGAACGCTCTTCACCATCGACGGCTACCGCCTGCTTTCGCTGACGCTGCTGCTGCCTGCGTACCTGTACCTGCGCAGGCAGCCCGAGGTCGAGCGATTCGGCCGTTCGCTCCCGGATAAGCTGATCCTGATCCACATGGTGATTTTTTTTGTGTTGAAGGCGAAAGCCGACGGCGTCTCCGTCACCGACGCGCTGCGGCAAGGCGTCTTTTACTCCTTCATCGAGATTTTCCTGCCCTACTATGTCGCCAGCCGCTCTCTGAGGACGCTGCAGGAGTTTCGCGGGGTGCTGACCGCGTTCATGGTCGGTGCGCTGGTGGTCGGTACGATCGGCGTCTTCGAATGGGCCAAGGGCTGGCTGCTCTACGGCGGTCTGGACGAGCTCATGGGCACCAAGAGGTCGCTTATCTACGCCGGGCGAGAAGGATCGATCCGCGCCGTGGTCACGTTCGGGCTGGCGATCCCGTTCGGCTACGTGATGGCGGTCGCAACCGGCATCTTTCTCTACGTGAGCCGGTTAGTCCTCACTCCGACGGCCTCCTTCCTCGGCTGGCTGGTGGTGCTCGCCGGACTGGTCGCCGGCCTGTCCCGCGGCCCGTGGGTAGGCGCCGCGGTGATGCTGTTCGTCTTCGTTCTGACCAGCGCGTCCGCGTTGTCGGCCGTCGCGAAACTGTCGGCGGTCGGCCTGCTCTCGCTTCCGATGCTGGCGCTTCCCGTCAAGGACAAGCTGCTTCTCGATTACGTGCCGTTCATCGGCACGATCCAATCGAGAAACATCGACTACCGGTGGCAGCTCCTCGAGGCCGGGGCGGAGGTGGTGATGCGCAATCCCTGGTTCGGGACGTTCGATGCTCTCAGTCATCCGGAAATGCTGGCGATGCGGCAGGGGCAGGGAATCATCGATGTCGTCAACTCCTATCTCGAGCTGGCGCTGGAGAGAGGCCTTGTCGGACTGGCGGTATTCGTGGCCTTCTTCGTGGTCGTTATTGCCGGCATCCTCAGGAGCATGAAGTCGCTGCCCGAGAAACGCGACGAGCGCCACGTGCTGGGGCAAGCGTTGTTGGCGACGCTGCTCGGAATACTGGTCATGATCGTCACGGTCAGCTCCGTCCTGATCATTCCGTGGATTTACTGGTCCCTCGCCGGCGTCGGCGTCGCTTACGCGCGCATGATCGCGGTCGAGGCACACGACGTGGCCAAGAGCCCCGCCGTGCCCCCGCGTACGGCGAGCGCAACCCGCTGACGCCGCGCGCTCGATGATGCTGCGAACGGGCGTTCATGTTCCGGCTGCCCGGGCCGGTGCAGGCGCGCGCAGGGCCTTCCGATCGGTGCTGAAATAGCGACGCTCAAGCACAGGGTGCTGCGCGCGGGCGGCTGGAACGTCGCCGGCTACGGCCTCGGCCAGGCGCTTCGCCTGGGTGCGAACCTGATCATGGCGCGCCTGCTGGCGCCGGAGATGTTCGGCGTCATGGCAATCGCCATGACGGTCCTGGCGATCCTGTTCCTGCTCTCCGACGTCGGCCTGCGGCAGAGCATCGTGCAAAGCCGCCGCGGCGACGATCCAGCGTTTCTCGACACCGCCTGGTGCGTGCAGATCGTCCGCGGAATCCTCCTGTGGCTCGTGGCGCTCGTCCTGAGCATCGCGCTGCATTTCGCGAACTTCGCCGGAATCCTCCCGGCCGGCTCCGCTTACGCCGCGCCGGAGCTGCCGCTTGTCATTGCGGTCACCTCGTTCGCCGCGGTCGTCGTCGGCTTTCAGTCGACGGGGATAGCGGCGGCACAGCGGCATTTCAACCAGAAACGGCTGGTGCAGATCGAGCTGGCCGCCCAGCTCTCGGGGCTGGCCGCGATGGTCGCCATCGGCGCGGTGAGCCGGTCCGTCTGGGCTCTGGTTACCGGGGCGCTCGTCTCGACACTTGCGACGACGGTGCTCAGCCATGTCTGCCTGAGCGGGCATCGCAACGCGTGGCGCTGGGAGAGGGAGGCGCTCCGGGAACTGATCGTCTTCGGCAAGTGGGTATTCGTCTCTTCGGCTGTCGGCGGTCTCGTCGCCCACGGCGATCGCCTGCTGCTGGCCGGCTTTGTCGACGCGGAGACCCTGGGGCTGTACGCGATCGCCGTGCTTATCGTCGGCGCGATCTCGAACGGCATGAACCGGATCTTCGGCTCGGTTTCCCTGGCGGCGCTCTCCGAGGTCGCCCGGACCGATCCTTCGAGGCTGCGCGCGATCTACTACCGCTTCCGCGTCCCCGCCGACGTGCTGCTGCTGTTCGTCGCGGGAGCGATGTTCGCCGCCGGCCAGGCGCTGATCGACCTGCTCTACGACGCACGCTATCGCGCGGCCGGCGGCATGCTGGAAGTGCTGGCGCTCTCGCTCTTCATGCTCCGCCACGAGCTGTCGCGCCAGCTGTACCTGGCGCTGGGCAACCCCCGCTACGGCACGGCCATCAGCGTGGTGCAGTTCGTGTCGCTGTACACGCTGGTTCCGACCCTGTACGTGCTCGCCGGACAGAAGGCCGTGGTCTGGGGAGTCGCCCTGCATGCGCTCGTCGCCTTGCCGCTTTTCCATGCCTTCAACGCGCGCTTGGGGCTCAACGACGTGCGCCGGGAGCTGGCGGTCCTGGCCGCCCTGCCGGCGGGTTTTCTGTTCGGCGCCGCCCTGAACCTGCTCGGAAAGTGAAGCGGGTCTGTGAGTTTGAAAATTTGTCAGGAAGCGTGTTTCGCCGCTACCGATTGCACCGGCGGACGCGGCGTGCCACAGCGTGATCGGGCGTTCGCGCCCGCGAGAGTTCGAGTAGAATACCCGCCGTTTCCCGAAGCACGGAATAATGCGCTCCAACCTCACCAAGCTTCAGCCGCCCGCGTCGGCGCCCGCCCGGAGCGGAGCACACCGCCGCATGAACGCGGTTCCTGCACAGGCAGACGTGGTCGTGATCGGAGGCGGGCCGGCCGGCAGCACGGCGGCGAGCCTGCTTGCGCGCAAAGGGTACGATGTCGTTCTGCTCGACAAGGTCCGCCATCCCCGGCAGACGGTTGGCGAAAGCGTCCTGCCGCACGTCTGGAACTACCTTGATCTCGTCGGCGCCACCGGGGCGATCGAGCAGGCGAATTTCATACAGAAGTCGGGGGGCACTGCGGTATGGCGCGGAACGATCCGGCAGCTGACGATCGCCGACTTCGGCTTCAAGCGCCCCTCGCTGCACGTGGAGCGCGACGAGTTCGACGAGATACTCCTGCGCGCGTCGGGGCGGGCTGGGGTGCGGGTCTTCGAGGAGGTGACGGTTCGCGCCGTCCTGCTGGGCCAGGAAGAGCGCGGCGTGGCCTACGTGGACCGGCGCTCCGGCGCCGCGGAGGAAGGGCGCGTTCGCTGCCGGTACCTGGTGGACGCGAGCGGCCAGGCCGCGGTGATCGCGAATCAGCTGGGCGTTCGCGAGTTCGACAAGGACCTGCGGTTCACGAGCGTGTGGGGATACTACGACGACTCTGCGTACGTCGCGCAGAACGGCCTGATCTGTCCCTGGGACATGCGGCGCAAGGTCAAGCCGACGACGCTTCAGCTCGGAATCGGCGATTGGGGATGGTGCTGGCATATCGTGCAGAAGGAGTACACGAGCGTCGGCCTCGTGCTCTCGCCTTCGCAGTCGGCGGAGTTCAAGGCGAGCGCCAGCACGCTGGAGGAGCGGTTCGACCTCGCCTGTCGGAAGCTGCCTATCGTGGAGGAGCTGCTGCGCCCCGCGCGCTTGATCGGCGGCTCGGTGCTTGCGATTCGTGACTTCGCCTACCGGCCCGTGAGGCTGGCGGGCGACGGCTGGTTCCTGGCAGGAGACTCGTCTGCGTTCGTCGACCCGATCAACTCGGCTGGCGTGATCACGGCGTGCTACATCGGTTTCTCCGCTGCCACCGCGATCGACGCCAGCCTGAAGAAGCCCGCGCGGAGCCGGTACTATGCGGATGTGTTTTCCACGCTCGTAAAGCAGCGCCTGGCGCTCTTCAGGCTTTCAGCGCTCCCGGTCGGCCAGAACAGCTATCCCGAGGACATTCCCATCGCGCTCAAGGCGGCGCAGCTCGAGCGCGCGAGCGAGCAGGAGCTCCTGTTCGCGCAGACCGTCCTCACGGACCGCAGCGAGAATCTGGCGGTGCTGCACGCGATGGACAGGCGCCTCAGGTACGACGAGGCCACGGGAGTCCGCCAGGTTTCGCGCCTCACCCCCTGGAACGGCGCGCTCCAGGCCGTCGGCTGAACGGCTGGCTCGGGCCGCTCCGGCTGGGCGCCATCCCGCGCGTTCGGTGCCGAGATTCAGGCGACGCCGCGACCGTCAGCGCGTGCGTTCGATTCTCCACCGCTCGCGCCGCTGAGCTGCCGCGATGAGCCGCCGCTACAGGGAAGCCGAGCAGCGACTGGGCGTCCCGCCCCTGGACGGCTGGGGTCGGCGCAACGAGAACCCTCCGGGGATGTCGCTTTGGCGACTGATTCGGGAGGACTTGCGCACGCACGGCGGCAACCCGTTCGAGCAGGGCTTCTGGGCGCTGGCCGTCCACCGCTTCGGCAACTGGCGGATGGATCGGCCGAAGATGATCCGCGCTCCATGCACGCTCATCTATTTCGTGCTGGAGAAGCTGGTGCAGGTGTTCGCCGGCATATCGCTGCCGTACGTCGTGAAGGTCGGCCGCCGCGTCCGCATCTGGCATTTCGGAGGGATGATTCTCGGTGCGCGTTATATCGGCAACGACGTTCACATTCGGCAGAACGTCTCGATGGGGGTGGCGCAGACCTGGAACCTCAAGGCGCCGATCATCGAAGACGGTGTGCACTTCGGCGCGGGCGCCGCGGTGCTCGGCGAGGTGCTGGTCGGGCGCGGAGCGCGAATCGCCGCCAATTCCCTGGTGGTCTCCGACGTCAGCGACGGCGCCACGGTACTGGGTATTCCGGCGCGGCCGCTGCCGGTGCGGCCGCGACCGCGGCGGTCACTGAACGAGATTGCGAGAGACGGCGCGGCCCCGCTCCAGAACTCGTCAACGATCCGTCGGTGAAATGCGCTCCCGCAGTACGCGCACGACGAACGCAGGGTTGCCGAGAAAATAGCGTGGCCCGAGGCGTCGGGGTTCCTGCCAGAGGCGGTAGGTCCATTCCAGGCCTCTGCGACGCATCCACGACGGGGCTCTGGGAACGTTTCCGGAAAGAAAGTCGAACAGGCCGCCGACGCCCCAGGCGGACGGCGCGATCTCCGGGACCAGGCGCGCGACCACGCGCTCCTGAAGGCCGTTGCCCATCGCGACCAGCACCAGATCCGGTGCGGCTTGCCGGATGGCTTCGAAAACGCGGTTGTCGTCGTCGGTGAAGTAGCCATGCCGGCGGCCGACTAGACGGTGGTGGGGCCATCGCTCGACGAAGACCTGCGCTGCTCTGGCAACCACCGGCGCGGCCGCACCCAGCATGAAGACGTTGAGCGGCTCGCGGCATCGGTCGAGGAAGTAAGGAGTGAAGTCCGTGCCGTTGAGATTGTCGGGAAATGCGCCGCCGTGGAGGACTCGCCTGGCGAGATTGAGGCCCGCCCCGTCGTTGAGGAGCAGGAAGTCTTGCAGGGATTTTCTCAGCGGTGCGTCCCGGTATGCCAGGTTCGCGAGGTTGGCATTCACGAAGGCTACGCGCACCGGGTTGCGCTCGTGGATACGCTGCGCCAGCACTTGCGCGGCAACATCGCGGGTGAGGACCGCGATGTCCAGACCGAGTATCCGACACGTCGCCACCTGTCCCGCCACGCGGGTATTGTATGGTCACTGCTGCTTCGCGCACGGCCGCGGCGAAACGCCCTGCGCCGGCGATGCTGCAAGAGGGTTGAGGCCGATGAGGGGGGTCGAGTGAGAAAATTCCGCTGGGGAATCCTGGGTGCCGGATTCGCGGCCAGAAAGTTCGTTCTCGGACTTCGGGCGGCCAAGGACGCCGAGGCCGTCCTGGCGGCCTCGCGATCCCTGGGCAAGGCGCGGGAGTTCGCCGCCGCGCTCGGAATTACGCGGAGCGCCGGCAGTTATGCGGACGCTGTTCGCGACGTCGAGGTGGACGCTTTCTACCTCGCGACGCCGCCCAGCACGCACCGCGACCTCGCGCTGCACTGCCTGAACGCCGGCAAGCCGGTGCTCGTGGAAAAGCCGTTCGCGCAGGATGCTGCGGCGGCGCGGGACATCGTCCAAGCCGCGAGGGCTCGATCGGTGTTCTGCATGGAGGCGATGTGGACGCGCTTCCTGCCGCTCGTACGGCGGGTAAAGCGCATGATTGAGGAGGGCGCGGCGGGAGAGGTCAGGATGTTCACGGGCAGCTTCTGCACCGCCGAGGCTGTTCACCCCGACAGCCACGTGTTCAGCCCCCAGCTTGGCGGGGGAGCCACGCTCGATCGCGCCGTCTACCCCCTTTCTCTGGCTTTCCATCTGCTGGGCAGGCCGGAGGAAATCACGAGCAGGGCGCTCATCGGCGGAACCGACGTGGACGAGGATGTCGCGATCCTCCTGCGCTACGCTCGCGGTCCGCTGGCGCTCATCCACGCCAGCTTGCGCACGCAGGGGTCCAACGACTGTGTGATCATGGGTACCCGGGCACAGATACGCGTCCATGCGCCGATCTACCGGCCTTTCCGCATGACGATCACGCCGATTCGCGCGCTGGAGCGAACGGGCAAGCGTGCATCGCGCATGGAGGCCGTCCGGGAAAGTCACTGGGTGCACGCGGCCTATCAACGGCTGGATCGAATCGCGGCCGCGATGCTCGGCCTAAGCGGGATCAGCCGAGACGAGTATTACGCCGGCAACGGCTACCACTACGAAGCCGAGGAAGTCATGGCCTGTGTTCGGGAAGGACGGCTCGAAAGCGCGATCATGCCGCTCGACCAGAGCCTGCAGATCGTGGAAGCGATGGACAGCATCCGGGCGCAATGGGGAATGCACCGCCGACAGGATTCCCCGCCCGCGCTCGGTGCGTAGCAGGAATCGGAGTAGCGCTCATGAAGATCGCGATGGTCGGTTGCGGCTATGTGTCCGACCATTACATGGAGACTCTCGCTGCCCACCCGGAACTCGAGCTTCTGGGCGTCGCGGACCGCGATATGGAGCGGGCGCGGTCGCTCGCGGGCTGCTACGGCGTGAAAGCCTACGCATCAACGCAGGAAGCGCTCGCGGATCCCGCCGTCGAGTTGATCGTCAATCTGACCGACCCGCGCGGCCACTACGAGGTGAGCAGGGCGAGCCTGCTCGCGGGCAAGCACGTTTACTCGGAGAAGCCGCTCGCGGTGCGGTTTTCAGAGGCGCGCGAGCTGGTGGACTTGGCGAAGCGGCAGGGCCTCTTGATCTCCTCGGCCCCCTGCAGCGCGCTGGGTGGCACGGCACAGACGCTCTGGAGAGCGGTGCTGGACGGCGCCGTGGGCCGTGTCCGGCTCGTCTACGCGGAGCTCGACGACAACCCCGTCTATCTCATGCGGCCGGAAGGGTGGACCAACGCGAGAGGCATCCCCTGGCCTTACCTGAACGAGTACGAGAACGGCTGCACGCTCGAGCATGCGGGCTACTACCTGACATGGCTGTGCGCGATGTTCGGCCCTGCCGAGTCGGTGACCGGGTTCTCCGCGTGCCTGGTGCCGGACAAGACGCCCCTGCCGCTCGATCCGCCCGACACGCCGGATTTCTCGGCGGCCTGCATCGTGTTCAGGTCGGGCGTGGTCGCCCGGCTGACGTGCAGCATCGTCGCTCCCTACGATCACCGGATCCGGATCATCGGAACCGAGGGAGTCCTGAGCGCGGACGAATGCTGGAACTATTCCGCGCCGGTGCACCTGGAGCGCTTCTCGCAGGTCAGCCTGAATGCGAGGAGAGCCCGTTCGACCAGGGCAAGCTCGGCACTGCAGTCCCTGTTTGGCGTCGGCGGCCGGAGGCTCGACCTCGTCGGAGAATTGCCGCCGCGGTGCCAGGTGCAGCTACGAACCATTGCGAGACCAAGGCGTTCGCTTGCGCGCAAGCTGATCGGTGCAGTCAAGAGGAGAGAACGGATCTGGATGGATTTCCTCCGCGGGGTTGCGGAAATGGCCGCGGCCGTCGAAGCCGGAAGGGACTGCCTGCTATCGCCGGATTTCGTGCTCCACGTCAATGAAATCACGCTCGCCATGCAGAACGCGGGGAGCGCCGGCTCGCCCTACCGGCTCACTACCCGCTTCGAGCCTAGGATGCCCATGGCGGCCACGCTGCAGGCGGAGCGCGATTACGGCAGAGGTCAGGGCGGACTCTTCCTCTCGATCGTCGAAGATCTGATCGCGAGGCTGCACAGGCACTGAGGGCGTCCGTTGCATACGTCCCGGCGCGTGCGGTACGTATAATTCGTCCAATGTTCGAGAACATCCGCGCCGACTACGCCCTGCACAACCCGCGGCGCAACCGGGCCTTCTGGCACTTGCTCATTTACCGCTTCGGCCGCTGGGCCATGGAGCTCAGGTTCGCGCCCGCGCGATGGCTGCTGTCGAAGATCTACGGCGTGCTCAACGTCGTGGTGTCGAACTTCATCCTCGACATCTACATGAGCAGGGAAGTCAAGGTGGGAAAGGGCTTTCACATCATCCACCCGGATGGCGTGCGCATTCATAATCTGGCGGTCATCGGCGACCGAGTTGGAATCCTGCACGGCGTCAACATCACGCAGAATATGTTCCCGCGCCACGTGCCGGTGATCGGGAACGACGTCTTCATCGGAGCGAAGGCGACGATCATCGGCAGGATCAAGATCGGTGACGGCGCGCGCATCGCCGCCAATAGCCTGGTCATCACGGATATTCCCCCAGGCGTCACGGCCATCGGCGTACCGGCGAAAATCCTGCGCGTTCCGCCTTCCAGGCCTCCGGGCCGCCGCGACGAGACGGGCTTGCCCGGAAACTATCCCATCGTGAAGCCGCGCATCGGTTCGGGCGACAAGCCGCCGCCCGGGACATCGGGGTAGGCGGCGCGACTGTCTCCGCGCGGCCAGGCTCCGGCGCGCCGCCGAGCGGCTACAGGCCCAGCAGCGAGGCCACCAGAATCCGCTGGATCTCGGAGGTTCCGGAGTAGAGCTTGCTGCCGAGGGCGTCGCGCAGTTCCCGCTCGATCTCGTATTCGCTCATGTAGCCGTAACCGCCGTGGATTTGGAGAGCGTCCTCCGCGCATTTCACCCAATTCTCGCTGATGACGAGCTTGGTAAGCGCGGCTTCCAGGACGATCCTCTTGCCCCGGGCGTGCAGCCATGCGGTGCGGTACAGCGCGGCCCGCGCCTCCTCCAGACGCATCTTCATGTCCACGATCTTCGTCGCCACCAGCTGGAACTTCCGAATCGGCTCGCCGAACTGCTTGCGGTCCCTGGAGTAGCGAAGCGAAGTTTCCAGGAGCCGCTCCATCGCGCCGACGGCGCTGGCGAGGATGCAGCTGCGCTCCCATGTCATCGAGTGTGTGAACAGGCTCTGGCCGCTGCCCTCCTTGCCCAGACGGTTCTCCTCCGGTACCTCGCAGTCCTCGAAGAACAGCTCGGCCATCGGCGAGGTCCGCAGGCCCATCTTCTCGAGCGTGCGGCCGGTCCTGTAGCCCGGGAAGCCCTTTTCGACCAGGAAGGCGCTGATCCCGTGCGGGCCTCGCGCCCGATCCACGGTGGCGAACACCACGATCAGGTCACCGACGGCGCCGTTGGTCACGAACACCTTGCTGCCGTTCATCACGTACCGGTCGCCGCGGCGCTCCGCGGTGGTCCGCAGGCTGAAGGCATCCGAGCCCGATCCTGGCTCGCTCATGGCGTTGCCGCCGATGAGCTCGCCAGCGCACAGCCCGGGCAGGTACCGGCGCTTCTGTTCTTCGGTGCCGAAGGCGAGCAGCGGGGCCTGCGCCGTCCACATCTGGGCATTGATCGAGAAGACCAGGCCGTTGTCCTTGCACCCGTAGCCCAGGGCCTCAAGGACCCCGACAGTCGTCAGCGGGTCGGCGCCCATGCCGCCATATTCCTTAGGGACCGGCAGTCCCTGGATGCCGAATTCGGCGCACTTCTTCCAAGCCGGGCGGTTGAACTCGCCGCGCCTGTCGCGCTCCAGCAGCCCTTCATTGAGCTCCTTGCGCGAGAAATCGATGGCGGCCTGGCGTAGCTGCGCCTGCTCCTCGGACCAGCTGAAGTCCATTGCGATACGCGGCGCGCCCTAGCCCATCGCCTTCAGGGCCTGGTAGTCCGTCTTGTCGGTCGAGGTCTTGGGCAGGGTGGCATGAAAGCTGAAGACGTCGGGAATCATGTAGGTCGGGATGCGTTCCGAGCAGAAGGACTTCAACTCGATGAGCGAGAGTTTGCCGCCGTGCCTGCACGCGATGTGGGCGTGCACCTTCATTCCCAGCCGCTCGTCGGGGAGGGCCGTCACCGCGACCTCGCGGACCTCGGGGTGGCGATAGAGACAGGCCTCGATCTCGCCCAGCTCGACCCGAAACCCGCGCTTCTTGATCATCCGGTCCCTGCGGCCGAGATAGCGCAGGTTGCCGTCGGGCTGCTCCACCACGATGTCCCCAGTCCGGTAATAAGTCGGCGGCTCTCCGACGGCGATGAAGGCGTTGCCGGAGAGCGCCGGCAGGTTCCAGTAGCCGCTGGTGACGTTCGCGCCGCGCACGCAAAGCTCGCCTTCCGTGCCCTTCGGCACCGGTCTTCCGTCGACGTCCACGACCACGCTCTCCAGGTGCGGGCAGGTCCTTCCGATCGGCATGGGTTCCGTGCACTCCTCGGCGACCGGCGTCGGCACCTCGTACCAGGTGCAGACGTTGGTCTCTGTCGGCCCGTAGAGATTGAAGTAACGCGGATGCGGCCACTGTTTCACGAGCGAGCGCAAATGGGTGGCGGGGAACACCTCGCCCGCAAACAACACCAGGCGCAGCCGGGGGTAGCTACGTCTCTCGATCTGCCCGAACTGGGCGATCAGGCTCAGGGTGGAGGGGGCCGAGTACCACACGCTGATCCCGGTGTCCGCGATAAGCTTCGCCAGCTCGCGCGGATTCTTGCCGACCTCCTCGCCGAACAGCACCAGGGTGGCCCCGCGAGTCATGGGGGTATAGATGTCGAGAATGGACAGGTCGAAGTGGAACGGGGCGTGCGAGGAAAACCGGTCACCCGAACTCGGCGCGAAGGTCTCCGCGCACCACTCGACGAAGCTCACGGCGTTGCGGTGCGTCAACACGACGCCCTTGGGCTTTCCGGTGGAGCCGGAGGTGTACAGGATGTAGGCGAGATCGTCGGGCGAGGGCTCCGCCGTCTCCACCGCCGGCACTGCGGCAAGCCGGTCCTCCTCGTCGAGCGCCGCACGCAGATGGACGCCGCCGCCGCTGCCGCCGATCACCAAGACCCGGGGACGGGCGCCGTGCGTGGCAAGCTCCGCCAGCAGCGAATCCTTGAATCGGCTCTCGACGACGGCGGCCGCTACGGCACAGTCGGCGAGGATGTAGCCGTTGCGCGCTGGCGGCGCGGTCGGATCAACCGGCACGTAGGCCGCGCCGGCCTTGAGCGCGCCGAGAATCGTCGCGACGGCATCAATCGACTTGCGAATCCAGAACCCCAGGCGGTCGCCGCGCCGCACCCCCATGTGCACCAGCCTGTCGCGCAGCCTGTCCGAAAGCAGGTCGAGCTCCCGATAGGAGATCGAGCTGCCTCCCGCCTCCTCGACAGCGACATTGTCCGGCCACCGGCGCGCCGCCTTACCCAGGTACCTGTGCAGAAACACGGCAAAGCCCTACCGCTTCGACTCAATCAGCCGGCATATCGCATCGAGCGTGTTCAAGTGCTCCTCGCCCACCTCGTGAGCTTCGATCTGCACTCCGAACTCGTCCTCGAGAAACATGATCAGCTTCAGCGTCGCGATGGAGTCGAGGATGCCGGTGGACATCAGCGGCGTCGATGCGGTGAGTTCACTCGCATCCTCGCCCTGTAGGAATTCCTCGAGGATGTAGCTCTTGACCGCCTCCATCGCGGGATTCTGTTGTGACATGCTCGAAGCCCTCCCTTGCAATATATCGGACGACACATCCGCCTTGCCCCTGGTCGTCGGCGAGCGTTCCGCCGATCCCGGCACGCCACGGCCCCTCGTGCCGCGGCGGCAGCCCGCGCACGGCGAACCCGTAACCGCTTATGATACGCGATCGGGAATGCCATGCCTCTCGTCGTCGACCGACCAATCTTCCTGGTGGGAGCGGAAAGATCCGGCACGACTCTGCTGCGCCTGATGCTCGACCATCACCCCATGATCGCTTTCAACGGCGAGTCCGAGTACATCGTGAGCCGGATTTCCGAGGACGGCGCGTATCCGGAAATGAGCGGGTACCGCGCCTGGCTCCGTAGCGACCGCATCTTTCAGGGCAGCTGTCTCAGGGTTGACGAGAGCCTCGACTACCCCTCCCTGGTGAATGACTTCCTGGACCAGTTTCGATCGCGCAGCCGCAAGGCCATGGTGGGCGCTACGGTCCACACCCAGTTCCACAAGCTGCACAGGATCTGGCCTCGGGCGAAGTACATTTATTTGCTCCGCGACGGTCGGGACGTGGCCGGCTCGGTCCAACGCATGGGTTGGGCGGGCAACGCCTACGTCGCTGCAGACTGGTGGCTGGGAGCGGAGGCGGAGTGGGATGCGCTGCGCGCCGTTCTCGGCGACGACGACTGGATCGAAGTTCGCTTCGAGGACCTCGCCGCCGACGCCGCAGCGCAGTTAAGGCGCATCTGTGCCTTCATCGACGCACCTTACAGCGATCAGATGCTCGGCTACGTGCGGGACTCAACTTACGGAGCGCCGGACTCTGGCTCGCGTTTCCGGTGGAGGACGGCCATGGGCATGGCAGAGGTGCAACGGCTCGAGGACAAGCTGGGCGAACGGTTGCCGCTCAGGGGCTACGAGCTCAGCGGCCATCCGAGAATCCGGGTCGCGGAGTGGATGAAGATCTGTCTGTACCTGCACTCGCGGGTGAGGGCGTTTCTGTTCCGCCTCAACCGCTACGGGATCGTGCTGACCATCCAGGAGGCGCTTGCGCGGCGCCTCGGCTTTGACCGGGCTCACCGGAACGCGATCAGCAGAATCAACCGCATCATCAACGCCCACCTGAAATAGGTCGGGACCCTCGCGCGCCGCTCGTACGGTGGACGTTTCGATCGTCCTGGTTTCATACAACACCGCCGATCTGCTGGCCGAGTGCCTGCGGCGCGTGCAGGCGTTGCCGGGAATATTCGCCAGAGAGATCATCGTCGTCGACAACGCCTCGCGCGATCGCTCCGCCGACTACATCAGAACGCATCATCCGGCGTGCCGGCTGATCGTGAACCCCGCCAATGTCGGGTTTGCGCGGGCGTGCAACCAGGCGCTGGCATGGGCCAGCGGGCGCTATGTCCTGCTCCTGAACACCGATGCGTTCGTCGAGCCAGACAGCGTGGACAAGACGGTGGCGTACATGGACGCCCACCCTCGGTGCGGCGTCCTGGGGGCGAAGCTCG
>Ga0114945_10000220_pt1 | contig 35683 bp, 37 predicted proteins | sample OV2TP3_FD_87194 | JGI IMG/M metagenome (GOLD analysis project Ga0114945, IMG submission 87194) | Hot spring microbial communities from Beatty, Nevada to study Microbial Dark Matter (Phase II) - OV2 TP3 | ecosystem: Environmental > Aquatic > Thermal springs > Hot (42-90C) | place: USA: Beatty... | reverse complement strand
CGCCCTCTGGCTCATTGATCATGACCGCGACCATCCCGAGCGGCTGGCCGAGGCGGGCCCGGCGTTGCTGGACGTTCTGCTGCGGATCATGAAGGCGGACCAGGAGAAGCTGGATAGGGCTCGGGCGGCCAACGGGCTGGGCGTTATGGGCGACCCGCAGGCGATCGGGTCTTTGATCCAGGCGACGAAGGACGAGTACCCCTACGTGCGGGCCGAGGCGGCTCTGGCGCTGGGAAAGCTCAAGGCCACCCAGGCCGAGAAGCGGCTGCGCGAGCTGGTCGAAGACGACTGGGACCCCGGGGTCCGCGGCCGCGCCAAGGAGGCCTTAGAGCGGATAGCCGGTTGACACGCAAGGATGGCATCGGTAAGATGACCCGAAGTTCCGCTTACGAGGTTCGGTAACAGATACAGGGATAATGATCCGTCCGTTCCTCAAGCACCTCGCGCTGACGCTGGCGATGGCTGTGGCCCTCATGCTGGGCGCAACCACCGGCAGCGCGTTTGCGCACGAGGTCCAGCATGCGGCCCACCACACGGCCGGCATGCATGCCACGGGCATCTGCGTGTGGATGTGCGCCGCGGCCGGCGCGGTGACGACGGCCGCATTCCACGCGACAACGGTTACACTCGGTGAAGACAAGGTGCTGCCGTTCCTCGACGGCCTGCGCTCGTTCGATTGCGGTTCCGAACTCCAAGCCCGCGCTCCTCCTACTCTCCTCTAATCCCGTTTCGCTAGAGGCTGGGTCCGACGCCTGCGCTCGTGTCGCAGGGTCCCGGCTCCTGGCGTTTGTCCATTGACGGTATGAACGGTATGAGTGGAGGAGGATGCGATGGCGACGAAAGGCTATATCCGGCCGGCGGCCGGAGTTGGTGCGGCCGCGTTACTGGCTCTTTTGATAGGTCTGGCGCCCGAGGCATCTGCAAGCTGCGGGGCGGCCTCATGTTTTTTGATCACCGGCTCGGAAGCCGGGGTGCAGCCAAAAGGAAAATTGTCTGTGGACCTCAACTATTCTTATGCGCCATCGAGGGCTCCCGACGGCGGTCTGAGCGGACGTGTCGCGGCGGTGGACCAGGAGCGGCGTCGGGTCATCCTCGACGAACACCAAGAACACCGTACGATCGCGGAGACCACCATCCTTGATGTGAACTACGGCCTGACCGACAGGGTGACGCTGGAAGTGACCGTGCCCTACCGCAAGGTCAAGCACAGCCACTTTATCGAGGTGGGCGAGGCCGGCGGCGGGGCCGGAGAATTCGAAACGTTCCAGGATGCCGGCTTGGGGGACATCCGCGTGACCGGCAAGTATAACATTCTCCCCACCTTACGGAACCTGATCGTGCTGGGGCTCGGGGTGGACCTGCCGACCGGGGACTCCCATGCCAACAACATCGAGGGAAAGCTCCAGGAGCCCACGCTCCAGCTTGGACGGCGCGCGTGGGGGATTGTTGCCTCGATCTACCAATCCTACGAGGTGATTCCTCACCGGCTGAACCAGTTTGCGAGCGTCTCCTATCGGCGCACGTTCACGGGCGCGAACTCGTATCGCTTCGGCGACGAATACATTCTGACCGGGGGAATGAATCTGAAAATGCTGAACATCATCACGGTGACTGGCCAGTTCAACTGGCGGTATATCGTGCATGACGAGTTTACCGGCGACCTGCGGAGAGCCTTGTTTCCGGGGGATGCGGGCTTCCCTGGTGACCCTGAAGTAATAGACCCGGTGGTGAGGCGCCGGCCGGTGCCGAATACCGGTTCAACCATGCTGGCGTTTTCCCCGGGAATCTCGTTAGCGTTGAGCGACCGGGCCTCGCTCTACTTTCACGTCCAGGTTCCCATCGCGCGGGACTTCAACGGCGGGGTGGAACAGGAGACGAGTTTCCTGGGGGGCCTGTCGATGGCGTTGAATTGATGCGAGTCACCCTCACCCAGCTCTACCCCCTCGAGGGGGTGGGTAAGGGTGGGGGGCGAGGTGATGCGATGAAACGATACTTCCAAGCAGTAATAATGAGCGTATGTTTCTTGGGCCTGCTCGGCATGGCGGGGCGCCCGCCGCTGGTCGGCGGCCCAGCCCCGGAGATTGCGCTTAACAATCTTCAGGGCCAGGAGATCAAGCTGTCGGACCTGCGGGGGAACGTCGTGCTCCTGAATTTCTGGGCGACCTGGTGCAAGCCCTGCAAGGAGGAAATGCCGGCCATGCAGGCCAGTTACGAGAAGCTCCACGATCAAGGGTTCGTGGTGCTGGCGGTCAACGAACTGGAAGATACGGCAAAAGTGGCCGAGCATGTCCGCACCCACGGCCATACGTTCCCGGTGGTGATGGACCATGAGAACGTGGTGGCGAATCGGTACGGGGTCGTGGGCCTTCCTGCCAGCTTCCTCGTGGACAGGCAGGGCATCGTGCGCGAGAAGATTTTCGGCAGCCTGCTGACCGAGGAACGGATCGCCGAACTGGTCCGCCGGTATGGAGACCCCACTCCGACCGCCCGCCGCTGATTCGATCTGTGATCAGCGCATATTTCTCACCCTTTGTGGAAGCCTAGATGGTTTTAAACCAGAGCTGGGAGGGTTGAACCCGCTATCTGTTTGCGGTAAGGTAGGCGTACTTATTCTCCTCTCGGGGATCAGAGGACACGCCGTATGGGTAAGAACAGCAGAGCGTGGGGATGGCCTTCCTTCGCCGCGGCAGCTTTCTGTTTGCTCGCCGCGCCGGCGGAGGGGCTGACCGGTCGGTCGCCGTCGGGGGCTCCGGAAGCGGTCGAGCAATTGGAGCCGGTCGAAGTCACGGCCGTGCGGATCGCCCCGCCGACGCGCCCCCTTCCCCTGCCGCTTCCGGACGTCTCAACCGCGACTCCCCTTCCCCCGGACGGTATCGGGCTCGGGTTACCGTCGGAGGGGCGGGGACCGGTCGTGCCGCAGCCCCCGCGTCTGCTGCGCGATGAAACTGCGACGACCCTGGGAGGGCGGACGCGCGTCCACTACCTGGAATCAATCCGGCCGCCCTATCCTCGGCGGGCGCGGGAGATGGGCTGGCAGGGAACCGTTGTGTTGCGGGTAGAGGTCAAGTCCGATGGCACGGTGGGAGCCGTGGCCGTGCGTCAGACCTCGGGGCACGCCACGCTGGACGAGGCGGCTCTCACGGCGGTGAAGGGATGGCGGTTTGCGCCCCCGACGGACGGGGAGTTTTCGTTCTCGACCGTGGTGGACGTGCCCGTGCGGTTCGATCTCAAGGAACAGCAACTCCATCCGAGTGACGGGCAAGGCTCATGAGCAGACCATGGCGCATGGCGTTGCTGCTGAGCGCGGCCCTGGGCTTCCTTTGGGGCGGGGCCACCCCGACGCATGCGGACGAGGCGAAGAAGTACTACCAGCAAGCGATGGCACAGGCGGCCCAAGGCAAGTATGACGAGGCGGCCGAGGCGCTGCGCAAGGCGATCGAGATTCGCCCCAAGTATGCCGAGGCGCATCACTTGCTGGGCATCGTGTACGCGAACGGCCAGCGGCGGTTGGCCGACGCGGCCGACTCTTTCAAGAAGGCGATTACCCTGAACCCGAATTATGCCGAGGCCTTTTATAACCTGGGGCTGGTATACCAGGGGCAAGGCAAGTTCGGGGAGGCCGAGCAGGAACTGAAGCGAGCCCTGGCCATCCATCCCAAGTACGAGGAGGCGCTGCTGGCGCTGGCCCAGTTGTACGAGCGGCAACAGGCCGCCGCTCAGGCCATGGCGACTTACGGGCAATTACTGGCCGTCAAGCCGGACCACGCCGAGGCCCTGTACGCGCTCGGGTATCTCTACGAGTCGCAAGGGCGTAGCCAGGAGGCGAAGGCGCTGCTGCGGCGGTTGGTGACGCTGCAGCCGGCTCACGCCGACGCCCACTATCTGCTGGGGACGATGGCTGAAAAGGCGAACCAGGCGGCCGAGGCCGAGCAGGCTTACCGGCAGGCCCTGGCGGCGCGGCCCGACTTTGTGGACGCCCACTATAATTTGGGGTTCCTGCTCAAGGCCAAGGGCGAGCTGGCGGCGGCCGTCCAAGAGTTCCAGACGGTGGTGAAGCTCAAGCCCGACTATGCCGACGCGTATGTGAACCTGGGGGTGGTGTATGCGATGCAGCGGAAGTTCGACGCGGCGGAGCAGGCGTATGAGGAGGCAATCCGGATGCGGCCCACGCTGGCCGAAGCGTATTACAATCTGGGGGTCTTCTATGAATTTCACCTGAGGGACACGACGCGGGCCCTGGTGACATACAAGAAGTACCTGGAACTCGGAGGGACTGATGAGCGGATCCAGCGCATTGTACAGGAGGTGCGACAGTGATGGAGATGCTCGGCCGGCGGTTCGGGCTACCGGGCGTGCTCTCCTTGAGCCTGCATGGGGTGCTGGTGGCGGCCATTGGAGTGATTCCTGTGGGGAAGACATTCGTGCCGGAGACACCGCCCAGTCTCAGCGTGAATTTGGTGGAGTTTGAATCGCCCGCTGTGCCGAGGGCTTCTTCCGGCACGGCCCGGGCGGCTACGATTCCGAAGCCGTCTTTGCCGGTGAAGATGCGGAAGGCTTCTGCCATCGGAGCGGTGCAAAAGGTGCCGCGCGTGCCCCGCGCGCGCACGGTGCGGACAAAGGCACCGCTCCTGAAAAGCGTAACCCGCGCGGCTCCTCGTCCCCTTACGCCGGCTCAGGCGAGTACGACGGTTGCTGAGCCCGTCCCGGCTCCCCCCGCACCCGCGAGCGTTGCCGGCGAAGAGTCGCCTGCAGTTTCCAGCCTGGAGCCGACGGTGGGGCTCTTGTCCCTGTCCGCAAACGGAGTAATGGCGCCCCTCAGCCGTCCGCTGCCAGGAGCGGAGGCAGGGTTTGCGCGGATGTTGCGGGATACCGTGGCGGAGATCGGCTTGGCGCGCACGAAAGTGCGAATGGGAGACAACCCGCGGCCTGAGTATCCCCGACCCGCGCGGGAGGCCGGATGGGAGGGCACCGTGGTGCTGCGGGTAGAAGTCCTGCCGAACGGAGAAGCCGGGTCCGTCACCCTTCACAAGACCTCCGGCCATGTGATCCTGGATACGGCGGCTCTGTCGGCCGTGCAAGGCTGGCGATTCGTACCGGCGATGGACGGCAATTTCCCCCTTCGCAGCGTCGTGCACCTGCCGGTTCGGTTCGATCTTAAAGTGGCCAACTGACTCGACTCACCTCTCCTGCTGCTTCTTATAGTGATAACCTGGGTCACGCGCCTCTTCTTCGAAAAGATGACCTCCACCGTCATCCCATCTTCTTAGGTATAGAGCCACAGCGTATCGGTTGAATGGGACGGCTTTCCCATCAATCGGCGGACTTTTTCCTTGGTCATGCGGAGCGTGACTAAGCGGTACCTTGGGGAAGGGTTTTGGGGTTGTTGCGGGCGACTGCAACGCTGCGCCGCGACAGCCGCTTGAGTAGGCGCAGACCCGACGAACGAGAACCCGAGCGCAACGATGATGATGAGGATCATTCCACGTTCCCTCGTTTATTATCCCTTTCCTTCGGCAGAATGAAACACTAAGTATGGGAAAAGTGCGGGTTCCAGGCGACTTCCCATAGAAAGCCATCCGGATCAGCGAAGTAACCCGAATATCTTCCCCAGTCCACGCGTTGCCCGCCTTGACGATGCGACCAACCGACGCGGCCGCCTCCTTCAGAAGCTGGTCCACCTCCGCTTCTGAGCGGACATTGTGAGCCAGCGCGAAACCCGGATAGCCAGAGCCTTCGGCGGGAACACCAACACATGACGCCCCGAAGGCCATCGGCCCCGCAGGGTACCCGCTCTTGGCTCCTGAAAGTTTATGAAAAGATTCCTCCCTCGTTTGACAGCCATCTCTTCCAGTGATAGCTTCAAAGGTGAAAAATTCAAGGGGAAAAGATGAGGACCAGGGCCTTCCTAGCATTCGCTCTCACCATTGCAGGCCCTCTGATTGGCATTTCATACGGCCAGGAACCTCCGGGGCTAGCCGTAGCGGAGGTCCACCAATCCGTCCATCACGATGTTTCCCGTCCGCTCCGCGAAATCCCGGCGATTTCCGTGCATGTGGGCGAGCCGAAGGTTGAGATCCCGCTGCGCCTGATCCATCCCAACGAAGTCAAGCCCTCCGAAAACGACCCGGTCATTCAGCAATCCACCGGCACCGGCATCGCGACCACTCCGGGCAAGGGATTCGACGGCGTTGGCGTTTCGCGGTACGCCCCGTCCGATGCCAACGGGGCCGCAGGGACGAATCAGTACGTTCAATGGGTCAACGTCGCCTTCGCCGTCTTCGACAAAACAACGGGCGCGATCCTCTATCCCCCGCCCCCGGCCACCTCGGCCGCCGGAAACACCCTCTGGAGTGGTTTCGGAGGACCTTGCGAGGTCAACAACGACGGCGATCCCATCGTTCAGTATGACAAGGCAGCGAACCGCTGGGTCATGTCCCAAATCTCCTACACTAACGGCCCGCCTTTCTACCAATGCGTCGCCGTCTCCACGACACCTGACGCCACCGGTTCTTACGCGCGCTACGCGTTCCAGTACAACAACTTCAACGACTACGGGAAGCTCGGCGTGTGGCCGGACGGGTACTACGCCTCGTTCAATATGTTTCAAGGCAACTCCTTCATCGGCTCCAAGGTGTGCGCCTATGACCGCACGGCGATGCTCGCCGGCGCCCCCGCTACCCAACAATGCTTTCAGTTGAGTTCCGCCTATGGCGGGCTTCTGCCCTCGGACCTCGATGGAACGATCGCTCCCCCGGACGGTTCGCCGAACTTCTTCGTGGCATTCGGCACGAATGCCCTCCGGCTTTGGAAGTTTCACGCGGACTGGACAACGCCCGCGAACACGACGCTCACCGGGCCGATCATGATTCCGGTCGCCGCTTTCACCATGGCCTGTAACGGCGGCGCCTGCATTCCGCAATCCGAGACCACTCAAAAGCTGGATTCGCTCGGCGATCGGTTGATGTATCGCCTCGCCTACCGTCGCTTCTCGGATGGCCACGAGGCCATGGTCGTGAATCATTCCGTGACGGCGTCGAATGGTATCGTCGGCGTGCGCTGGTACGAGCTCAGAAATCCGGACGGAGCCACGATGGCAAGCGGGACGCCGATCCTCTATCAACAGGGCACCTTTGCACCCGACAGCACCTACCGCTGGATGGGGAGCGTCGCGATGGACAACGCCGGAAACATTGGCCTCGGCTATAGCGTTTCCAGCGGTACAATACATCCGGGCATTCGCTTCACGGGGCGGGCTCCAAGCGATCCCCTGGGACTCCTGGGGTCGGAAATCAGTATCTTGGAAGGGACCGGCTCGCAAACGAAGACTCTCGCTCGCTGGGGCGATTACACCAGCCTGTCGGTGGACCCGACGGACGATTGCACTCTCTGGTACACCAACCAGTACTTGAAGAGTAACGGCACCTTCAATTGGAGCACCCGCATTGATTCCTTCCAGTTCACAGGTTGCCCGGCCAGTAGCAGCCAGTTCACCCTGACCGTCGCCAAGAACGGCACGGGTACCGGCACCGTCACCAGCTCCGATAGCAAGATCGCGTGCGGCGCGACCTGCTCGGCCGCCTATGCCAGCGGTGCCCAGGTGACGCTCACGGCCGTTGCGGATAGCGGGGCGACCTTCGCAGGCTGGAGCGGCGGTGGGTGCAGCGGCACCAGCCCCTGCACCGTGACCGTCAACGCCAACACCACCGTCACGGCCACCTTCAATACAGTGCCTGTGCAGCAACAGTTTACGCTCACGGTAACGAAGTCCGGCACCGGCAACGGCTCAATCTCCAGTTCCCCTGCCGGAATCTCCTGCGGCAGCACCTGCTCCGCCGTCTTTAACAGCGGCACGGTCGTCACCCTCACCGCCAACCCGGTCGGTAGCTCCGCCTTCCTGGGCTGGAGCGGCGGCGGGTGCAGCGGCACCGGCTCTTGCATCGTCACACTCAACGCCGATACCACTGTCACCGCCACCTTCAATAACGTGAAGCGCAAGGGACCTGGATAGCAAGAACGGTCCCTCCTCCCGCTACTGCCTGAAACCACTCCCGAGGGCCGCTTCAGGTCACCTACTTTGCTTCTAACAGTCCGCCCAGGATCACCGCCAATTGCTCTTCGGTGTATCTGCCTTTCAAGGCGGTGGCGATGTCCTGCAACAGCGCAGCCGCCTCTTGGCTCAGGCTCCTCAGCATGGCTGGCGCATCACCACCAGCTAATTCATCCTTAGATCCGCGCTTCGCTCGTGCGACCGTCCTTGAAGCTTTGGGCGAGAATTTCCGTGAGCCGCTGGAGTTTGGCCTGCACCTCCAGCGGCAGGAGGCCCAGGGTGCCGTCTTCACGTACGTGGAAGGGTTCTCCGGCGTCGCCGCCACTCCACCTTGGGCTATCTCAGCCCGGTGGAGTTCGAACAGCGGGCGTCGTTAGTTGAGGGAGGTGTCCGCTAAACAGGGGCAAGTTCATGACTTTTGCAACAGTGTTAGCCTAGACTCGACTGCTTGCAGTGTCAGCACAACGGGGAACCTGCGTGGGCTTATGACGTTGCAAACGGTTCCTGGCGCCTTTTTCCCGCTCGGAGCTCGCGCAATGCTGGTTTCTTGACGAAGTGGCGGCAAGTCCGCTACACTCGCATTATCTGAATATCAGACAATCCGGCAATTTGGAGGTGGTGCAACGGCCATGAAAGTGGAGATCGGCAAGATAGGGAAACGCGGAACCCTTGTGATTCCCGCGGGATTGCGCAAGCGGTTCGGCATCCAGGAGGGCACGCAGGTCATCGCTGAAGAACGCGAGGACGGGATCCTCATCCGTCCCTCGATCACCTTGCCGGTGGAGCGGTACTCTCCTGCCAGACGAGCAGAACTCCTCCTCTCGACGGCCGTGGATCAGCAGGACTACGCCAGGGCGGTGGAAGAAGTGCGAAAGCTCGGGCTGGATCCGAAACAGATCCCTCACCACAAGCCTCACCTTCGCCGCAGGCCCCGTAAGGCCTAGTGCGCGTTTTCCTGGACGCCAATATCCTTTTCTCGGCGGCCTACCGACTGGATGCGGGCCTTCGGAAGATCTGGAGAATTCCCCAAGTTGCGCTCATCACCTCGGGCTATGCCGCCGAAGAGGCGCGTAGGAATCTCGACCAGCCGCGACAACTTCACGACTTGGAAGACTTGCTCCGGGACGTCGAAGTGATCACAACAACGCCGGCCGATCGCCCCCTCTCCGGAGCTTTGGACTTGGCAGAGAAAGACCGGCCTATCCTCCTCTCGGCTATCGAATGCCGGTCAACCCATCTGCTCACAGGCGACTTCAAGCACTTCGGCCCCTACTACGGTCAAACCATGGAAGGCGTGCTGATTCTTCCTCCCTCAGAGTTCCTGAGGCGTATCACCTGAATTCTGGTACAATGCGGCCCCGTTATGGATAAGGCGCGACCTCATCTCCATCAGATCAGCGTCTCGGATGGCGGGGTGCCCAAGCTGTCGGTGCCGGAGGCGCGTATCACCGTAAACGGCGTGGCGGGAGACCGCCAGCGCAACCTTGAGGCCCACGGCGGCGTGGATCGGGCGGTCTGTCTCTTCTCCCTGGAAGTGATCGAGGCGCTGCAGGCCGAGGGACACTCCATCAAGCCGGGCGCGAGCGGCGAGAACCTCACGATCGCCGGACTCGACTGGCCCAAACTGCAGCCTGGCGACCGGCTGCGGATCGGTGACGACGTATGCCTGGAAATCGTGAAGTACACCGAGCCGTGCAGGTTCAACGCCCAGTGGTTCCAGGACGGGAACTTCAACCGCATCAACCAGAAGAAGCATCCGGGCTGGAGCCGGGTCTATGCGCGGGTGCTGGCCGAGGGCGTCGTGCGGGCGGGTGATGAAGTGGTGGTCGAGGGGGATAATGGATCGTGCGCTTGAACCGGAATTGATGGACGATGACGAGCAGGCGCTCGCCTATGCGAAGGCCGATTTCGAGGAGGAGAATCAGGGCTTCGTGGATCGGTTCGTGGTGTTCTACCCTGAGCTCACGTCGGGGCACGTGCTCGACCTGGGCTGCGGCCCAGCCGACATTCCCATACGGCTCGCCCGCGCGCTCCCTGAGTGTCGGGTGACCGGTGTGGACGGCTCAAAGCCCATGATCGCCCTGGGACTAGAGGCGATCAGCGCCGCGGGATTCGCTGACCGGATCACTCTGCGCTGCGAGCGGTTCCAGAACACGGTCCTCACAGAACGGGCCGATGCCGTGATTTCCAATAGCCTGTTGCATCATGTCCCCAACCCGCTGCAGTTCTGGTATGCAGTCAGGAAACTGGCGCAGCCGGGAGCCGTGGTGCTCGTGATGGACTTGCTGCGTCCCGAGTCGCCGGAGGCGGCGCAGGCCGTCGTGGACAAGTACGCCGCCGACGAGCCGGCGATTCTCCGGCGCGACTTCTACAATTCCTTGCTGGCCGCCTTCACGGACGATGAGGTGGCGGCCCAGTTGACGGAGATGAACCTCAGCCGCCTGCTGATTGATGTCCCCGACGACCGTCATTGGGTCGTCGGCGGGCGGCTGCTATGACGGGAGAACAATGAGACCGGCGCTCTCCACTTTTATGCTCGCATGTGCTCTGGTTTCCGTCATCGCAGCGGCCTGGAGTCTGGAGTTTTCAGCCGAACAGACTACCAGGGTAGGGACACGGTCTATGACGGGCAAGATCTATTTTCAACCGGACCGTTGGCGTGTGGAGATGGCCGGCCCGGAAGGCACACGCATCTCCATCAATCGGCTGGACAAGGGTGTCACATGGCTCTTGATGCCGAACCAGACCTATGTCGAGATGCTTCTTCGGTTGGACCAGATTCCGCGCGTGGCTCCCAAAATCGAAGGCGAAGTGAACCGCAAGCGCGTGGGAGCTGAGCAAGTGGGCGGCCGCAAAACCGACAAGTACGAGGTCGTTGTGGAGGTAAACGGGCGGAAAGAAATCATCTACCAATGGGTCGCCCCCGACATCAAATTTCCCATGAAGACCGCCAGCAACGACGGGAAATGGGAGAGTACGTACAACTATGTCACGCTTGCCCCGCAGAAGGCCGACCTCTTCGAGCTGCCGGCCGGGTACAAGAAGGCACCTACCCAGCCGTAAGCCCTTGTCATCGGCCTGGTTGCCCCGCTAAAATTCAGCCTGATGAACCCGTTCCGCCCGCGCAATCCTGGTAAGATGCCCCCGATCCCTCCCGCTATGCGTCCGGCGCGGCCGGACCATCAGCCGCAAGAGCAATTCCGATCGTTTCGAGCGTCGGCGCTTTATTGTCCGAAATGCCGGGAAGCTACTCCGGTTCGAGAGAGGCTCTTGTTGGTCTTGCCCGACGGCAACCTCTACGAGTACCGCTGCGTCCACTGCGGGACCTCGACCGGATCCAAGACGGAAAAAGAGCAGAAGGATATTCGTCTCTACTAAGCCTCACCTTGCGTTCCAGTACACCAGGCAGTAAGCTGTAGTGTCAGGTCTTGGGTTGTTCGGGCCGGTCGCGCCGGCCACCGAGATCGGCGGCGGGCGCGTCGTGTGCGAGGCGTTCCCATGCCCACCCTGCATATCCGCACCACCCCTCCAGGTCCTCAGGCCCGTGCCATTTTGCGACAGGGCAAACGTTATGTCGCGCCCTCGGCGACCCAGGCCTATCCGCTGGTTGTGGACGGGGCGGCCGGTTGTTTTGTCTGGGATGTCGACGGCAACTGCTATCTTGACTTCACGGCAGGGATCGCCGTCAGCGCCACCGGCCACGGACACAAACATGTGGTCGGCGCCATCACCGCCCAGACCGATCGCCTCATCCACTTTTCCTTCGCCGACTTTTTCTACCCCTCGTATATCCGTCTGGCGCAACGTCTGGCCGACCTTGCTCCGGGACGCGATCCCAAGCAGGTCTATTTCTGCAACTCGGGAGCGGAGGCGACCGAAGCGGCCATCAAGCTGGCCCGCCATGCGACGCGCCGTCCTTACATCCTGGCCTTCTTCAACGCCTTCCACGGGCGCACCCTGGGGGCCGTCTCCTTGACCGCCAGCAAGCCGGTTCAGCGTCGAGGGTTCGCGCCGTTATTGCCGGGCGTCTTCCATGCGCCGTACCCTGATCCGTACCGCAGTCGCACCGATGATCCGGCCGCGGAGTGTCTGGATCATATCGAGAACGTCCTCTTCCGCACGGTGCTTCCGCCGGAGGAGACGGCCGCCGTCTTCGTCGAGCCAATCCAGGGTGAGGGAGGCTTGATTGTGCCGCCGGATCGTTTCCTGACAGGCCTTCGACGACTGTGCGATCGCCACGGGATTCTGCTCGTGGATGACGAGGTGCAGACCGGGATGGGGCGGACCGGGAAGTTCTTCGCCATCCAGCATGCGAGGGTCGCACCGGACATCATCTGCATGGCCAAGGCCGTGGGTGGGGGGTTGCCGTTGGGCGCCATCATCGCCCGCAAGCGGGTGATGTCGTGGGAGAAGGGGTCGCATACCTCGACGTTCGGCGGGAACCCGGTCGCCTGCGAGGCCGGCCTTGCCACCATTGAAGTGATCGAGAAGGAGGGCCTGATGCAGAATGCCGCCGTGCAAGGGGCGTGCATTCAAGAACGGCTGCGCCGGCTGGAGCGAAGGTGTCGTTTGATCGGCGACGTTCGCGGGAGGGGCCTGATGATCGGGATCGAACTGGTGCGCGACCGACAGACGAAAGAGCGCGCCGAATCCGAACGCGATGCCGTCGTGCAGGAGGCTTTCAGGCGCGGACTTCTCCTGCTCCCCTGTGGGAGAAATTCGATCAGGATCAGCCCGCCCCTGAACATCTCTCGTGACGAGGTGGATGCGGGGCTGGCGGTCTTGGAAGGGGTACTGTCATGAAGACGTTGGTCAAGAACTTTATCGGGGGCAAGTGGGTCGGGTGTCACTCCGGGCGGACCTTCGAGAGCCGCGACCCCGCCACGGGCGAGGTGGTCGGACGGTGCGTGGACTCAGGGCCTGAGGACATTGACGAGGCGGTGAAGGCTGCGGCCGTGGCATTTGAGGCCTGGCGGCGGGTGCCCGCGCCACGGCGAGGAGAGATTTTGTTCCGCGTGGCCGAGCGACTGATGCGAGACAAGGAGACGATGGCGCGGACCGTTACCCGTGAAATGGGGAAGGTGTTGATGGAGGGCAAGGGGGACGTCCAGGAAGCCATTGACATGGCCTACTACATGGCCGGGGAGGGCCGCCGCCAATTCGGCCAGGTGGTGCCTTCGGAGCTTCCGGACAAGTCCGCCCACTGCGTACGGGAGCCGGTCGGGGTTGTCGGTCTGATCACCCCCTGGAATTTCCCCATCGCCATCCCTGCCTGGAAAGCGTTCCCGGCGTTGATCCTGGGCAACACGGTGGTGCTGAAGCCGTCGCCGGAGACTCCGGTGACGGCCGCGCTATTCGTCCAAGCTCTGGAGGACTACGGGATACCGCCGGGCGTTGTGAATCTCGTCTTGGGGAGTAATCCGGAGTTGGGCGAATCGCTCGTGCGCCACCCGGCTGTTTCGCTGATCTCGTTCACAGGCTCTACGGTCACCGGAGGGAAAGTCGCGGTGGAGGCAGCGGCCGGCCACAAGCGGGTCGCGCTCGAAATGGGCGGGAAGAATGCCGTCCTGGTCATGGAGGATGCCGACCTGGACCTGGCCGTGGACGGAATTACGTGGAGCGCCTTCGGGACAACCGGACAGCGCTGCACGGCCTGCAGCCGGCTCATCATGCACAAGGACGTGAAGGACCGGCTTACGCACATGTTGCTCGCCCGAATGGGGAAGCTCAGCGTGGGGAACGGGTTGAAACCCGGCACCGACATCGGTCCGCTCGTCAATCGCGCGCAATTAGAAAGGGTCCACGGGTATGTACAGGCGGGACAGAAGGAAGGGGCGCGACTCCTGACGGGCGGCAAAGCTCTCTCGGACGGGGAGCATGCCAAGGGACACTTCTATGCGCCCACGCTCTTTGATCATGTGTCGCCGACAATGAAGATTGCGAAGGAGGAAATCTTCGGCCCGGTGCTCGGGATGATCGAGGTCAAGGACCTCGAGGAAGCCATCGCCGTCAACAACAACGTCGAGTACGGGCTCTCCACCTCCCTCTACACGCGGGACATCAATCGGGCCCAGCGCGCGATGCGGGACATCCGGACCGCCATCGTGTACATCAATGCCGGCACGATCGGGAGCGAAGTCCACCTGCCCTTCGGCGGGATGCGGCGCACCGGCAACGGCCACCGCGAGGCGGGCCAGGCGGCCCTGGACACCTTCAGCGAGTGGAAGACGGTCTACGTGGACTACAGCGGGCGTCTCCAACGGGCGCAGATCGACAAGGAGTGAGCGCGGTGGACAAGATGGAGCACGGCGCCGAACTCGATGCCCTGCTTGACGGTTTATTGAACGATTACCTGTCGCGGAACTTGGCTGCGCGGGTGCTGAAGGCGGGACTTGATGAGGTCGGCGTGGGCTTCAAGCCGCTGGTGGATCATCTCACGATCCGCACGCTGGACATCGAGCGTCGCGCTGAGGAGTTTGTCCGGCTCGGGTACGCTTACAGCGAGACCCTGCTCTATGACGACTGGTTCGCCAAGATCTACAGGGCGCCGGGGTATCCTGCCTTGTTTGTGGACCAGGCCTACCCGGATGCGCGCGGACAGGCCAGCATCATTCCAGGTTGGGTCAAGAAGTTCGGCGACAGGACGCTCCATCACGTGGCGGTCCGCGTGGAAGATATTGAGTGGGCCATCCACCAACTCAAAGCCCAAGGAGTTGTCTTCACGGGCGAGATCGTGGGTCCCCGCGGTGGCATGCTGCGGCAGATTTTCACCGCGCCGGAGAAGGTGGATGGCGAGCCTTTCTCGGTCCTGGAGCTGACCGAACGCCATCACGGATTCCTGGGCTTCTCTCCTCCGCAGGCCGACGGCCTGATGAAATCCACAGTCCAGGCCCCATAAATTCCCGGTACTAGCTTGGCGCTTTACCTTCAGTTCATGGTGTGGTATGGAGATACGCATGTCACCGCAAGACCTCGACCAACTGGCCATCACCACGATCAGAACCCTTTCGATGGATGCCGTCCAGAAGGCGAACTCCGGTCATCCCGGCACGGCCATGGCCCTGGCTCCGGTGATGCACATCCTGTGGCAACGGTACATTCGGCATAATCCGGCAAACCCGGATTGGCCAAACCGCGACCGCTTCGTCTTGTCGGCCGGCCATGCTTCGATGCTCCTTTACAGCGCCTTGCACCTCAATGGATATGGGATCACGCTGGACGACATCAAGGGCTTCCGTCAACTGCGAAGCAAGTGCGCAGGCCATCCGGAATATGGGCTCGCGCCGGGCGTGGAAACGACTACAGGCCCTCTGGGCCAGGGAGTGGCCAATAGCGTGGGAATGGCCATCGCCGAACGATGGCTCGCCGCGACCTTCAACCGCCCCGGCCATGAGATCGTGGGGTACAAGGTGTTTGCTCTGTGCGGCGACGGTTGCATGATGGAAGGGGTCTCCGGAGAGGCCGCGTCGCTGGCCGGCCACCTCGGGCTCGGCAACCTGATCTGGATTTACGACAACAACCACATCACGATCGAGGGGAATACCGCTCTGGCCTTCACTGAGGACGTGGCCACGCGGTTCATGGCGTATGATTGGAATGTCCATCGCGTCGGGGACGCCAACGACCTCGACCTATTGACCCGCGTTCTCGACACCGCGACCAAGGAGGCACAGCGGCCGACGCTGATCGTCGTGGACAGCCACATCGCGTGGGGCAGTCCCAACAAGCAGGACACCTCCGGGGCCCATGGAGAGCCGCTCGGAGCGGAAGAAATCCGGCTGACCAAGCAGCGGTACGGCTGGAATCCGGATTGGCAATTCCATGTGCCGGAGGAAGTCCGAGGTCACGTGGCCGAACGGGCCACCAACCGGGGGAAGGCAATCGAAACCGAGTGGAATGAGAAGGTCAAGGCATATGCCCAGGTTCACCCCGACCTGGCTCGGCAATGGACCCAGATGCAGAATCGGCAGTTGCCGCAGGGGTGGGACGGGGCCATTCCGACGTTTCCCGCCGATCCCAAGGGAGTTGCCGGCCGAGACGCCAACAGCAAGGTCTTGAATGCGATTGCGGCCAAAGTGCCGTGGTTGATCGGCGGATCCGCCGATCTGACCCCCTCCACCAAGACCAGGATTGCAGAAGGCGGAGACTTCCAGCGCGATTCTTACGGCTGGCGTAATCTCCATTTCGGTGTCCGCGAGCATGCCATGGGGGCGATCCTGAACGGGATGGCGCTCAGCAAGCTTCGGCCGTTCGGCTCCGGCTTCTTGATCTTCTCGGACTATTGCCGCCCCACACTTCGCCTTGCGGCGCTCATGGAGCAGCCGGTGCTCTACATCTTCACCCACGACAGCATCGGGGTCGGTGAAGATGGCCCGACGCACCAGCCGATCGAACACTTAGCTTCGTTGCGCGCCATTCCCCACTTGGACGTGATCCGGCCGGCGGATGCCAACGAGGTGGCAGTCGCGTGGCGCTACATCATGCGGACGACCGACCGGCCGATCGCCCTCATCCTCAGCCGGCAAGCCCTGCCCACGCTCGACCGCACCAAGTACGCTTCGGCCGATGGTCTGTGGAAAGGAGGGTACGTCCTGGCTGATTCCGCCGGCATGCCTGAAGTCATCCTGATGGGGACGGGCTCGGAGGTCCAATTGTGCGTGGGCGCCTATGAGCAACTGACCAGGGAAGGGATCAAAGCGCGTGTGGTCAGTCTGCCTTGCTGGAGCTTGTTCGAGCGCCAAGGCGATGTATACTGGGACAGCGTGCTGCCGCCGTCTGTGCGGGCGCGCGTCGCCGTCGAAGCGGCGTCATCTTTCGGGTGGCGGCGCTACACCGGTCGCGTGGAGGAAGGAGCGATCGTCGCGAGACGCGACTTCGGCGCCTCTGCGCCCCTCAAGGAACTCCTCAAAGAATTTGGTTTTACCGTGGACATGGTTGTCCAGGAAGCCAAGCGGGTTTTGAAGCGCTAGCGGCAAGCACATTATGCTTGTCTGAGCCGAAGACTTTTTGTATAATCCGTTTCCTCACGTGGGGTGTGGTCGAGTTCACAAGGAGGAATGACCGTGAAAAGCGTGATGGCTGGATTTCAGACCTTTCTTCTGTTTCTGAGCATGGTGGCTGTGGCCTTTGCCGATGAGGCCAAGCCGGCCGAAGGCGGCGGTGATCCGTATGCGGCGATTTACTACATCTGGTATACGCTGATCGGGATCATTCTGGCCTGGGGCGTGTACGACTCCTTCTTTCGCCCTATCGAATAATAAAGGCGCTGAAGCATCAACCGGCGGTCGGTCAGGCTCGTAGCGATCCACGGGTCAGGTTGACCGCCGGCTGATCGTTGGTTCGTAGAGGATTTGGATGGTATTCCCGTCCGGGTCGGCGAGATAACACGAATAACTCCCGTCCCGGTGCTGCTTCGGCGCTTTGAGGACCGTCACTCCGTTCAGTGCCGCCCACCCCGCCCACGCGTCAACCGTCTGAGGGGTGTCGGCGATGAAACCAAAGTGATCGAGAGGAGCAGCGTCCGCGTGGGAACTCGACGAAGCGGCCCGTTCGGTGGTTTCGTGCAGCGCGAGATTGTCGTTCCCGGAACTCAGATAGCAGTTCTTGGGGTCGGGTTCCCAAATCACCTTCATCCCGAACACATGCAGATAAAAATCCTTTGACTTCCCGATGTCCCGTACCCGGAGCGCCAAGTGGCGTAATCCGTGAAGCGGAGGACGAGTCTTCTCCATCACCTTCTCCTTTCTCTTGACACCTTGAGAGACATCATAACGGATTGCGTTCTCGGCGAAAAGCGACTAACATTTTAATTACCGAATCTTGCGACCGGCCCTTTTGTCTGGCATGATGGATCGGTAGGGAGAGAGGCATGCAGAACTGGAATCGCCCGGATCCCTTGACCCGCGATCTGATCCATTTGATCAATGCGCGGCGCCATGATCACTGGGATGCGGACTCCGCCTTCGACACGTTGGCGGACCTGATCGAACAGGGCCGGGAGGATGAGATCCTGACGGTCCTCGCTGCGCTGGACGAGGAAATGGCCGAGTGGCTTTTCGACCTGCTGGCCGAGGCCGCTTCTACCGAGGTGCAGGGAGAGGGCGATGGAGCGGACAGTTCAGTGGCTATCCTGACACTGGCCCTTCCGCTGCAGGCGAGCTTCGGGCAACCCTTGCGGCTGAGCGTAGACCCAGATGCGACTGTATCCTTGCTGCGCCGGCATCTCAAACTACCCCCCACGGTTCAAGTGGTGGTGGAGCCTAAACTTCTCACGGATGCCACCCTTGAGGGGCTCACCCTCCAGGGGCTGCACGCGCATGTGGCGTCGGTCTTTCGGCCCGAGCGGTGGCCACCGTTAGCGGCGCGACTGCACCTGCCGGTCGAGCACACGGTGTACCTGGTCTTTGGGGTACGGGACGAGGCCGAGCCGATTCTGCCCGAGGAGCTGACCGAGACGGACAAGGAGGGCCTGTTGGACGGACTGCGGGCGCAATGTCCTGACCTGGCTCCGGCGCCGCACATGGTAGAGGCGCCTGCGTACGCGGCTTACGCCCTCTTCGACGCCAAGAACACGGTGGGGCTCCAGCGCTTGGCGGACGAAACGATTGCGGTGTGGCGCGAGCTGGCACCTGCCTTGCGCGGGCGTGTGATCGTGCACCTCCACACCCAGTGCGGCAACGGAGTCTACATGCCGGTCTGGACGGATTTACTGGATCCGGATACGGCTGAAGAGTCAGCACTGCTCTGGACATCGCCCGATGTCTGGGTGTTCACGGCCGATCTTCCGATCGAATGGCCGGGCGAGGTACTGACGAACCGGCTGCTTGCCGAAGGATGCACACGTTTCGAGAACCACATCGTCGAGACCACCGAAAACTAACCTGTCAGCTACTCACGAGAGCCCGCATTGGTTCCAGCAGGTCTGCTGGAATCACGAGGTTGCCGTAACCTGTCCCCGCCAAAATGTTCGGTTTCGAGTCCCCATGGAAGTCGCTCCCGCCGGTCACGAGGAGTTCTTGCTCGCGGGCGACGCGACGGTAGTGGTCGGTCTGCTGTTGGGTGTGGCTGCTGTAAATCGCCTCGATGCCCATGAGTCCGACATTTTTGAGCGTAGCGCAGATCTGCTCGAACGGCTCTTTGAGCCGGGAGGTGTAAACGGGATGCGCCAGGACGGGGACTCCCCCGATTTGCTTGATGAGGCCGATAGCCTCTGCAGGCGTCGGGAGAGCGCGCGGCACATAGGCCGGGCTGCCCTCGGCCAGGTATCGGTCAAAGGCCTCGGCGACGCTTCTGACATAGCCCTTACGCAGCAATACCTGGGCGATATGGGGCCGCCCGACGGTGGCGGGCCCCGCGAAAGCCATCACGTCTTCGTAGGTCAGATCGCAGCCCAACTCTCGAAGCCGTTTCACAATTCGAGGGTTGCGATTATTCCGACTGGCTAGATACTTGGGCAGCGTGGCCTGCAATCGCGGATCCTGCGCGTTGATGAAATACCCCAGAACATGCAGTTCGACTTTTCCGTACAGACAACTGATCTCGATCCCAGGAATGATTTCAACGCCCTGCCGTTCGCCTTCGGTGGCAGCTCGGGTCAAGCCGGCGACGCTGTCGTGGTCCGTGACGGCGAGAGCTGAAACTCCCTGTTGCTTGGCATGCCGCACCAGTTCCTCCGGAGAGAGGCTGCCGTCCGAAGCGGTGGTGTGGGTATGGAGGTCGATGCGCATCATGGTCCGCGGTTCCGATTTCGCGCTCCGGGCGGGTATTATGCTCTATGTCCGTGGAACTAAACACACATTGATTTTGAATTGGCGGAGAGGGCGGGATTTGAACCCGCGACAGAGCTTTTGGCCCTGTGACGGTTTAGCAAACCGTTGCCTTCGGCCACTCGGCCACCTCTCCACCGAACTTGTTGGACCGACCCTTCGGTCAAATGGGTCGGATATTCAATACCTTTCCCCCTGGAACCTCCGTTTCGATCAATGTGCCGGACAAAAGTGGATGCTAAGTTGCTGCTGGGTTGGTGTCAAGGAGAATCTATGCGGTCACGGCGCTGAAGACAACGGAAACCTTCTCCTTGGTTACCTGAGAGGGTCTCGTTGCCGCAACGAAGAATGGAAGACTCGGCAAAACCTACGGTGCGTCGGCAGCGGTCCGCTGAATTACCCTGAAGACGACCCGACGATTCTTCTCACGTCCATCCGGAGTATCGTTAGACACGATTGGCTGCTCTGCCCCATACCCCCGTGCGATGACCACTTTCGGCGGCAGCCCATACGTCTGGAGCAGGTACTGTCGGACACCTTCCGCGCGTTCCTTTGATAGCTTTAGGTTGTAGTCTGCCGATCCCACATTGTCCGTGTGGCCGGCGATCTCGATCACCCACTGGTCGATCTTCCCTACCTCCAAGGCTTTCTTGAAGGCCCGACCGGCGGTGTCCAACTGTTTGAAAGACTCAGGGGTTTTAAGAAGGACGGAGCCCGTCTCGAAGAGCACATAGGTAGTCGCCTCACGCTTCTTCGTGTCAAAGCCTGGGCGTGGGACCTTAGCCAAGCCGCGTTTCTTGATTGTCTCGGCCGGATCCGGATCAAAGAGCGCCGCGAACTCCTCTTCCGATACGATCTTTTCGGGAGCATCTACTGCCTTCGCGGGGATCGGCATCCCGAACACCACCGAAAGAGATACAGCCAACACCAGGCTGTTTAAGGCCCTATTGCTCAGCCTGTCTGTGATAACCATGCTTCCACCTCCTGTCCGCTTTCTCAGGCACAATGCCCAGTCATTAATTTGCGATCCTCGATAGTGTAATCCCTAAGGCCAGGGATACGCGCTGCTATCCTGTATGTCAGCAACTACGATGCCCAGCTCTCCACCTGCCTTCGGAGAACACTGCTTTCAGTCTAACCCATTGTCGGGACATTATTACCTCTCCTTTAGGTGCGGGATACATCGAATTGCCACATCAAGGATTCGCGTGGGTTCCCATGCACGGGGCCGGAAGGGCATGTCACATCCCGGTCTTTTGAGTCAGTTACAGGTGTTTGAGGCGTATCCGGTAGTAAAAGCCTTTCGAGTCCCCTTCCAGGGTACGGGTGGGGGGAGCGCCCGGAGTTTGCTGGGCGGCAAGGGTGGCCCTCGGCTTATCTTTGCCGATCGCCAGCTTGGCCTGAACCCTGTGCAGGTCCTGGATTATCTGCTGCTTGGTATTGGGATCGACGATGCCGCTCATGGACAACATCCCAATGGGTTCTTCGAGTTCTTGCAAGGTACCGCTCGCCGCCACGATCACGATTTCCTCTTCGCCCGGGTTCTGGTCCAGATGGAACCACTGCCTTTGATTTTTGAGCCACGGCAGCCATACCTGCTTGCCTGCAGGGACCGGATTCCCCTGCGGGTGGAAATCGGAATTCGGAAAGACTCGGAAGACCTCACCAGAGGAATCGGTCTGCCATATGTAGATATAGGACATCCCTTCCGGCTTGACAACGACTGCGAAGTTGTCTGCCGGGCGGAGGGGGTCGCCCTCGTTCAAGAGTGTCATATTTCCTTGTGTCTCCTTCACGACACTGAGCTCGACCGAGAGGGGAACGATCGGGATGGCGGGAACAGGGGGAGGAGCCTGCGTGGCGACGGGCGGGGGAGCGCCAGTGTTCGTCGGCGTGGAGGGTTTCAAGGCGAACCAGGCGCCACCGCCGATCACCAGCAGTGCTGCCAAACCGATTCCGGCATACATCATCGGGAATCCGGTCGCGGCTGGAACGGCAGGGGCCGTCTTCCCTGATCGAACCGCAGTGGCGGCCGGCTTAATGGATCTTGCCGTTGCGGAGGTCATGATGACGGTTTTTTCGATCGGCGGGAGATCTCCCGGTCGAATGGCGACCGTCGCTTCGGGCGCTTCAGCCATGGCGGCCTGGAGCGCCTCCACCAATTCCTTCCCTCGTTGGAAGCGGTCTGCCGGATCCTTAGCGAGGGCCTTCATGGCGGCTTCGCTGAGCGCGTACGGGATCTCCGGCCGCAGGTCTCCTGGAGGGACCGGTTTGTTGGGATCGAGGACCCCCATCATGACATTCACGATGGTGTCTCCAGGAAAAGCCTTTTGGTTGGTCAGCATCTCGTACAGCACGGCACCCAACGAAAAGAGATCCGAACGGCCGTCGACGACTTCGCCGCGGCACTGCTCGGGTGACATGTAATGGGGAGTACCGAGAACGGTCCCGGCCTGCGTTGCATTGGTCCCTTCAATGCGGGCCACGCCAAAGTCGACGACCTTGGGGATCAGAGTTTCCGGATGCACCAGAATATTGGCCGGCTTAATGTCTCGGTGCACGACCCCGCCTTGAGCGGCATAGTCCAGGCCGTCGGCTACCTGGCAGATCAACGTGATGATCTCCCGGATCGTCAGTCGCCGCTCTTTCATGATCGTGTCAAGCGGCTTGCCCGTGATGTACTCCATGACGATGTAGGGCATGCCGGTGTCCGTGTCGTCGCCGACATCATAGACCGCGACGATGTTGAGATGTTTCAGGGTGCGGCTGATTTTGACTTCTCTGAGGAACCGCGTGATCTCTTCCGCGCGATTGGATTCGTCGCTGCCGGGGAGAAGAACCTTGATGGCAACGTCAAGCTCGAGGCGTGTATCCCAGCCTTTATACACGGCGCCCATGGCGCCTTTGCCAAGGGTTCCGCGGATCTCATAGCGGCCGATCGTCTTTTTCTCGGTGGGCATCACGGTAAGCCATCCAGAGTGGCCGATAAATTAACACCTTTTCTCACGATGGGTCAAATGGAGGATAACGTCCAGCGCCCCCCGGCTGGTCACGTGAGGTGGGATTCCTGTCCCACCTCGCAATTGGGTGGCTTCGGGGCACGCAGGCTTGATTTGGCGGAGGGGGTAGGATTCGAACCCACGGAAGACACGAGGCCTTCAACGGCTTTCAAGGCCGCCGCTTTCGTCCACTCAGCCACCCCTCCACCCCGAAAGTAATCTTCTTTCCGCCCTCAGCTAGCGCGACCTTTCGTAATCCGCTCCATCCCGCCCATGTAAGGGCGCAACGCCTCAGGAATGATCACCGACCCATCCGCCTGCTGATAGTTCTCCAGGATCGCCACGAACGTTCGCCCCACGGCAAGGCCGGAACCGTTCAACGTATGCACGAAGTCTGACTTTCCGTCTTTCTGTTTGTATCTGATACCGGCCCGTCTGGCCTGAAAGGCCTCAAAGTTGCTGCATGACGAGATCTCGCGGAAGACGCCCTGCGAGGGGAGCCAGACCTCGAGGTCATAGGTCTTGGCCGCGGCAAATCCCATGTCGCCTGTGCACAACGACACAACGCGGTAATGGAGATTCAAGCGCTTGAGCACTTCTTCTGCGTGGCCTGTAAGGAGTTCCAGTTCCTCATAGGAGGCTTCAGGACTGCTGAAGGTGACCAACTCGACCTTATTGAACTGGTGCTGCCTGATGAGGCCGCGCGCGTCTTTCCCGTAGGAACCCGCCTCCCTCCGAAAACAGGGCGTATGGGCGGTGTACCGAAGGGGAAGGATGTCCTTGTTCAGGGTCTCCTCCCGATGAAGATTGGTCAAAGGCACCTCGGCCGTGGGAATCAAGAGGTAATCATCGTCTTTGAGACGGAAGAGATCGTCCTCGAATTTCGGGAGCTGGCCGGTTCCGGTCATGCTGGCCCGGTTGACCAGGGAGGGTGGAAGAACCTCCCGATAGGCGTGCGCTGTGGTGTGCAGATCGAGCATGAAATTGATCAGTGCCCGTTCCAATCGGGCGCCCGCGCCGCTGTAAACCGCGAACCGAGCGCCGGTCATTCGGGCGGCGCGCTCAAAGTCCAAGATGCCGAGCGATTCTCCCAGTTCCCAGTGTGGTTTGGGCGGGAACGCGAGGGTAGGAGGCTTCCCCCATCGCCTGATCTCCTGATTCGCGGAGGGGTCCGCGCCGATCGGCACGGACGGGTGGGGAATGTTGGGGATCCTCAGAGCGATCGCGTTGAGGCGCTCCTCGCAGTCACGCAGAGTGTCTTCGAGTGTCTTGATGCGATCGCCGACCCCCTTCATCTCCTTCACAAGGCTGTCGGCCTCAAGTTTTTCTCGTTTAAGTTTCGCGATCTGGTCTGAAACAATCTTGCGCCGGTGTCGAAGCTCTTCGACTTTGGACAGGAGGGCTCTTCGTTCGTGATCCAGCTTGAGGAGGCCGTCCCAGTGGACGTCTTGCCCGCGTGTTCCGAGGCTGGCGCGTACCTCCTCCGGCCTTTCTCTAATGAGGCGAAGATCGAGCATGAACGAAGGCCACTCTAGCATCGGGTCATGGTTGAGTCAACGAATTGCACCTCATGCGGGTGGTGCGTATAATGGGCGCCATGAATGGAGCAGGCTTGATTCGCATAGACGGGCGGCGGCTGGATCAGCTCCGGCCGATCACGATTACCCGGAACTTCATCAAATACGCGGAAGGCTCCGTGCTGATCGAGATGGGCGCCACTAAGGTGATCTGCACCGCGTCGGTGGAGGAGAAGGTCCCGCCCTTTCTCAAGGGCCAGAACCGCGGCTGGGTCACGGCCGAGTACGCCATGATCCCAAGGGCCACGGCGGAGCGGTCCCAGCGGGAGGCCACGAGGGGCAGGCAGGGGGGGCGCACACTGGAGATCCAACGCTTGATCGGGCGCTCGCTTCGCGCCGTGACGGATATGGACGAGCTGGGCGAGCGGACCTTCTGGATCGACTGCGACGTCATCCAGGCTGACGGGGGAACCCGCACGGCCTCGGTCACCGGCGCCTTCGTGGCCCTCGCCGATGCCGTGGCCGTTGTCCGGCAGAGGGGGCTCATCAAGAAGAATCCTTTGAAGGACTACCTGGCGGCGGTGAGCGTCGGCAAAGTGGGAGGCGAACTTCTCACAGACCTCTGCTACGCAGAGGATTCCTTGGCCGATGTGGATTTGAATCTGATCATGACCGGCATGGGCCAGTTCGTGGAGGTTCAGGGGACCGCCGAGCGGTGCTCATTCACTCGGGAGGAGTTCGACAAGTTTTTGGAGCTGGCCTGGAACGGGATCAAGGCGTTGGTCAAGGTTCAGCAAGATCTTTTGGGGGACCTGCGCTGATCACCGAATTGGTGCTGGCGACCGCCAACCGGCACAAGGTCGAAGAGATCAGCGAGATGCTGGCGGATCATCGGATTGTGGTCCGTTCGCTGGGCGAGTTCCCCGGGGCCCCTGAAATAGTTGAAGACGGCTCGACCTATGGGGAGAACGCTCTGAAGAAGGCCCGGTCTGCCGCCAAGTTTACCGGAAAGCCGGCTTTGGCTGATGATACCGGTCTGGAGGTGGACGCGCTGGGCGGCCGGCCAGGGTTGTTCGCCGCTCGTTTCGCGGGTGAGGGGTGCACATTCCAGGACAACATCCGCAAACTCTTGGATCTTCTGGAAGGGGTTCCGGCCGAGCGCCGCGGTGCCCGGTTCGTCTGCGTGCTCGCGTTCGTTCTCCCTGGCGGGCGTGAGCGGGTGGTGGAAGGAGAGTTGCTGGGCCGTATCACGGAAGTACCGGCGGGTGTCGGCGGGTTCGGGTACGACCCGGTTTTTTACGTGCCGGAGGTCGGAAAGACGCTGGCTGAGTTGGCCCCAGAAGAGAAGAACCGGCTCAGCCACCGTAGGCGCGCGCTGGACAAAGCGCGGGAGATGATAACAGGGGGATGATGTCGGGGCGTAGCGCAGCCTGGTAGCGCACCAGCTTTGGGAGCTGGCTGTCGGAGGTTCAAATCCTCTCGCCCCGACCAAATTTAGACGCGCCCGTAGCTCAGTTGGATAGAGCATCAGCCTTCTAAGCTGGTGGTCGCAGGTTCGATTCCTGCCGGGCGCACCAATCATTTTGCGGGCCCCCCAAAGTAAAAAGAAGTTGCGATTGAGGTGGCTCATAAGGCAGAGTAGCACTCCGAACACGGTAACCGTGACCCAGGTGGATCCGACCCCATGAAGATCTATCTCGCCAATCCCAGAGGCTTCTGCGCGGGCGTGGACCGGGCTATTGATATCGTCGAGTTGTCGCTTAAGACGTACGGGGCGCCGATCTACGTCAGGCACGAGATCGTCCACAGCCGTCACGTCGTCAACTCGCTCAAGCTGAAGGGGGCGGTGTTTGTTGAGGAACTGAGCGAAGTGCCGGACGGCCAGACCGTGATATTCAGCGCGCATGGGGTCGCCAAGTCAGTCTGGGAAGAGGCCAAGCGGCGCGGCTTGAAGATCATCGACGCGACGTGCCCGCTGGTCATTAAGGTGCATAACGAGGTCAACCGCGACTACACGCAGGGTTACGAGTTGATCCTCATCGGTCATGCCGGCCACCCGGAGGTGATCGGGACGCTGGGGCAGGTCCCGGACAAGTTCCACCTCGTCAGTTCCGTGGAGGACGTGGAAAACCTGGATGTGGGCAACCTGGACCGCTTGTCCTATGTGACCCAAACCACGCTCAGCGTCGATGAGTGCCGGGACATCGTGGCCGCGTTGCATGAGCGATTCCCGAAGATCAAGGGCCCTCACCAGGAAGATATCTGCTATGCCACGCAGAACCGGCAGAATGCGGTGAAGAAACTGACGGAAATGGTTGATGTGATTCTGGTCATCGGATCGCCGAACAGCTCCAACTCAAACCGCTTGCGCGAACTGGGCGAGCATTGCGGAGTCCTCTCCTACCTGATCGACTGCAGCGCGGATATTGATGCGGTCTGGCTCCAAGGCATCAGGGCGGTCGGCATCTCGGCCGGGGCGTCTGCCCCCGAAGTGCTGGTCACCGAAGTGGTTGACTACCTCAAGGCGCATGGCGGCGAGGTGGTCGAGGAGGTGACGGTGGTCGAAGAGGACGTTGAATTTCTCCTGCCCAAGGAGCTGATTTCCGCCGCCGATATCGGCAGGTCTTGAAGGAACCAAGAACAAAACCGTCCCGCAAGCGGCGAACCGGAGCGGGTATCGCCATCCCCCCGGCGCGCAAGCGCAAATTCCGCGAACGCCTCCTCAAGTGGTACGCCCGGCATGGGCGAGATTTGCCCTGGCGCAAGACGACGGAGCCCTATCAGATCCTGGTCTCGGAGATCATGCTCCAGCAGACGCAGGTGGAGCGCGTGGTCCCCAAATATCGAGAGTGGCTGGCCAAGTACCCTTCGATGGAAGAGTTGGCCGAGGCTCCGCTCCCGGAAGTGAAGAGAACCTGGTACCCGCTCGGGTACAACGTCCGGCCTGTCCGCTTGCACGAGATCGCCCGAGAGTCGGTGGCCCGCTATGGTGGGAAACTGCCTCGGGATCCCGAACAACTCCAATCCCTCAAGGGCATCGGCCGATACACGGCCGGTGCAATCCGGTCCTTCGCGTTCCGGGAAGACGCTCCGATCTTGGACACCAATGTCATGCGGGTCCTCCATCGTGTATTCGTCGGCAAGGGGAATCCTAAAAGGCAGAAGTCCGCGTTGTGGGATCTTGCAGGGGCGCTGATCCCGAAGGGCAAGGGCTACGATTTTAACCAGGGGCTGATGGACTTCGGTGCCACGGTCTGCACGGCGCGTGATCCCTACTGCCTGCTCTGCCCCATGAGGGACTTTTGTCAAGCCTATCCGGTTCAGCCGGACCGTTCGTGAACAAGGTGGAGCCCATCCAGGTTGCGGCCGGAATTATCGTCAGTGAGGGACGCTATCTGCTCACCCGTCGGAAAGCGGGCGCCCACCTAGGCGGATTCTGGGAGTTCCCTGGCGGCAAGCGCGAGCCCGGTGAGTCGTTGGAAGCCTGTCTCAGGCGTGAAGTGCGGGAGGAACTCGGTGTCGAGATTACCGACCCGACCCTGTTCCGCGTCATCTGCCACGACTACCGGGAGAAGTCTGTTGAGCTGCATTTCTTCCGCTGTTCGATTCTGGAAGGGCAGGCTCGCCCGCTGGGATGTGACGACCTCCGCTGGGTGGCGCCGGAGGATCTCGCGTCCATTGAGCTTCCGCCCGCCGACCGGCCGTTGATCGAGGCTCTCCAGAGTGCAATTTCCGATTGATGCCAAGCTCAAGGATGGCACGCGGGTTCGGCTTGTCCTGGCGGACCGCAACGACATCGAGCCGTTGCGCCGACTCTATAAGGTCATTGTCGAGGAAGGCACGTCGTATCCGCATGACCGACTTCCCGACCAGGATGACTTCCTGGAATATTGGTTCAAAGGGAAAACCACGGTGGCCGCGTACTTGACCGATCACGCCCGTGACGCGGGACTGCTCGGCGCTTTTTACCTCAAGCCGAACTGGCCGGGACGGGCTCGACAGGTCGCGAATGCGGGGTTTATTGTGGCACCCGGATGGCGGAACAAAGGATTGGGGTGGCTCCTGGGGGCCGTAATGCTGCAGTATGCGCAGGAATTGGGCTATCGTAGCGTCATCTTCAACCTTGTTTTTTCGGAGAACCAGGCAGCCCGACATTTGTGGAAGAAGCTGGGCTTTTCAGAGCTTGCCGTCATCCCCGGTGCCGTGCGCAAGAATGACGGCACTTATCAGGACGCGGTCATAATGTTCCGGTCGTTAATCCCATGAAAGTCGTGCTGGACATCGAGACCGTGCAGGCTCCGAAAGAGGAGTGGGCCAAGCTCGCGGGTGTAGATCTGGCCACGCCGGAAGATCTCCTGGGAGTGGGAGATGCGGCCCAGCAGGACAAGGAATATGAGAAGTCTTCGTTTGATGCGACCTTCAGCCGAATAGTCTGCATCGGGACGATCGCCTTCACGGACGCGATGGAGCCGCAGGGGGCCGTGGCCTGGTACGGGTCTGATGAGGGTGGATTGCTCCAAAAGTTCTGGGCCTGGATGGGCAAGGCGAGACCGGCACTGTTCATCACTCACAACGGCCTCAGCTTTGACCTGCCTTTTCTCAAGAAGCGCTCGATCATCCACCAGGTCAGACCGACAATGGAGGTCAATCTGGCCAAATTCCGGACCGAGCCTGTCTACGATACCTTGGCAGTTTGGAGCAATTGGGAATCCCGTGGATGGGTGAAGCTGGATGTGCTGGCGCGCGCTTTGGGCGTGGAGACCAAGTCCGGCTCCGGCAAGCAGGTCGCCGAGATGTGGCATGCCGGCCGCGGCAAGGAGATTGCCGGATATTGCTTACAGGACTGCTACGTGACCTACGCCTGCTACTCAAAGATGACCTTCCGCGAGCCGCTTACGTCCGAGCGAGTGCTGGCAAAGCCTGAACTGATTGAGGTGTAGAGATGAAGAGAAAAGGGACTCAATGTGAAGCGTGGCAGGTTGTCGCAATCAAGAAAGGGGTGGTGGCGGCCGATCGGGGCGAGTTCGCCAGCGATGACGAAGTAGCCAAGCGGTTTGCCAAGCGTGGAGTCAAGGTTAGGCGTTAAGTAGCTGATCCTTGTTCCCTCCCCCCACAGAGGGGGAGGGTGAGGGTGGGGGGCGTCATCATCCGATGTAGGGGCGTATGGCAATACGCCCTCCCGCGGAGACTGGCCCCCTTCCGACCGGGGCCTGTCCCCCTTCTTGTGCCGGGCTGTATCTTTTTCGATCCACGCGCCGGCTGCATTCATTTCCTCCTGCATGACATTGGGCGAATCCCCGCCGGCGCGTGTCTATACCGGTATGAAGCTGCCGAATTTCGACCGCGCGACGGTCCCGCATGGGACAAGCTTGCATGTTCGCAGCGCGTGGTTTATAGATAAAGGCAAGAAAGAACCGAGGTTCGTGACGGCGCATCCGCTAAAAAGGAGAAGAGCGTGATCCGAGAGTTGGATGATGTCATTCTCAATTGTGACCTGCCCCCAAAGGGCCTCACGTGCGGCGACATCGGCACAGTGGTCCTGGTTCACAACGGTGGCGAGGGCTATACCGTAGAGTTCACCACGCTGGACGGCGAAACCGTTGCGATCGTGACCCTGCTGGCCGCTCAGGTGCGCCCTGCCCATGAGCGGGAAATCGCTCATGCGCGGGCAATGGCCGGCGTTTAGCCTTTAATATTCCCTTCCACCCAGCCGCATCGGCTTCCGCGCCTAGCCTTCTTCCCCCTCTCTTTCGGCAAGGGCAGGGGGATGCCTCGATCGCGGCCGTGGGCGAGCGCCTTTTCCGCCTTTCATCCATAACCAGAAGGCGCGGGACCTCGGGAGCGGGAGGCACGCCCGGCCCGTCGCCTCCCCCCCTGTATCTTTTTAGATTCACGCGCCGGCCGTATCCTCCCACGGTCAGCGAAAATTCAAAAGGGCAAGTAACTTTCTCGGGGGAATCCGTGTCCAATAGAAAGCAGTGGGTCCTCGGGAAAGGGGAGATCGATGTTGTTCTTCTTGCCTTCTTCAGAGAATTACGGTATTTCACGGTCCAGCCAGATCGCGAAACGCCCAAGAAAACGGGCTCTCGCTCCAACCCCGAGGTTTGGGATGACCGAGCTTATCTGGGAGGGGAAATACAAGGACGGCAAGAAGGTTGCGCCGGTCAGGATTGCCCTTCCGTTCCAGACCGTCGAGACGGTCAACGAAAGCGCACAAGACCGGCAACGGTCGCTAGACCTCTTTGCCTCTGGGCGAGAAACCGAGTGGCGCAATCGCCTGATCTGGGGTGATAAGAAGTACGTCCTGCCGAGTCTGTTGCCAGAGTTAGCGGGCAAGGTCAATCTTATTTACATAGACCCGCCCTTCGACACAGGTGCTGATTTCTCCTTCACCGCAACAATTCCTGACAATCCAGAAACCGAGGAAGACGAGACGACCACGTTTACTAAACAGCCATCAGTCATGGAGCAGAAAGCCTACCGAGACACTTGGGGACGCGGCCTTGATTCTTACTGCCAGTGGTTCTACGAAACCGCCTTGTTGCTGCACGAATTATTGCACGAGAACGGAAGCCTTTACGTGCACCGGGACTATTATGTCAGCTATTATGTGAAGGCGATTTTAGACGAAGTCTTTGGAGAAGAGCACTTTGTTAATGAAGTAGTGTGGAAACGTCAAAGTGCAAAAGGTGATGTCGCACAAGGCGCAACACACATGGGGCGTATTCACGAGTCTATTTTCTTGTATACGAAGTCAGAAAACTACCCATGGAATATACAATACACGCCCTATGACCAGAGCTATATCGATGCATTCTATCGCCACACCGATTCTGATGGACGTCGGTATCGCCTTAGTGACATCACAGCACCTGGTGGAGCTAAGGCATCAAAGGGTAACCCGCACTACGAGTTTCTCGGAGTTACTCGTTATTGGAGATTTTCCAAAGAGAAAATACAGGAGATGTATAAGCAAGGCCGCATCGTCCAGACATCGCCAGGGACTGTTCCTGCTCAGAAGCGTTACTTGGATGAGATGCCAGGTACCCCACTCCAAGATTTGTGGCTGGACATTAAACCTATTCAATCGCAATCCGTCGAGGCGCTTGGATACGACACTCAGAAGCCCGAGGCACTGTTAGAACGAATCGTTAAGCTTTCGAGTAACGACGGTGATCTAGTCATGGATTGCTTCGTTGGTAGCGGAACAACAGCGGCTGTCGCTGAGAAGTTAGGGCGTCGTTGGGTAGCCTGTGACCTTGGCAGGTTTTCCATCCATACAGCCCGCAAGCGTCTCCTTACTATCGAAAAAGTCAAACCGTTTGTGGTCCAGAACCTTGGCAAGTATGAGCGGCAGGTATGGCAGGCGGCCGAGTTCGCCTCTCCCGAAAACCTGCGAGAGCGGGAAGCCCGGTACCGGAAATTCATTCTCGATCTGTATCACGCGACACCCATCACAGGCTATTCATGGCTTCACGGTACTAGAAGCGGGCGGATGGTGCATGTTGGGGCAGTAGACGCTCCCGTCACTCTTGCCGATGTGAAAGCGATTGCATCCGAAGTGTGGAAGGCCGTTGGAAAGGGCAAGGATGCGCCTGAGACTGCTGGCGTAGATATTCTTGGGTGGGAGTTTGCGTTCGAGTTGAACGAGCTAGGCAAGCAGGTGGCGGCTGAGGCCCGCGTAGATGTGACCTTCAAGAAAATCCCTCGCGAAGTGTTGGAGAAGAAGGCAGTTGAACAGGGCGACATCAAGTTTTTTGAACTGGCTGCGCTCTCAGTCAACGCGAAGCAGAAAGGCCGGGATGTTATTCTGAAGCTGACCGATTTCGTTGTGCCGCCGGATGATGTGCCGGAAGAGGTTCAAAAAGCCATCACGCATTGGAGCCAATGGATCGACTATTGGGCGGTGGACTGGGACTACAAAGCCGATACCTTCCATAATCAATGGCAGAGCTACCGCACCCGTAAGGAACCTGACTTGCAAAAAGAGATTGCCCACACCTACGAAACGCCAAGAGAGTACACCATCGTTGTCAAAGTGATTGACATCCTGGGCAACGACACGACGAAGACGATTCAGGTAAAGGCAAAATAATTGGCTCGTCCAAGAAAGAAGAGAGACGAAGGTCAAGAGGAAAACCTATTTGATGTCACGTCTCGTCTTCGGACAGCCCCGTGTGTGCCTGCCCTCCGCGAAGCTGTGAAGGCGTGGCGAGTCGGTGGCTATAAAGGCACGACCGAGACCACCCGCCTACTGTTGAAGCACTGGTTCAAGACCGACCATCGTTTACCCAACGGCCGTCCGTTCGCGTATCACTCCTCCCAGCGCGAGGCCATTGAGACGCTGATCTTTGTCTGGGAGTTCGAGAAGGTCAGAACACGCAAGGGCCTTCTCGAACGCTACGCCCAAAGTCTTCAGGATGTCCGGCTCCCTCCATACGATGACTTTGCCCGCTACTGCATCAAAATGGCGACAGGAAGCGGCAAAACCAAGGTAATGTCCTTGGCCGTGGTGTGGCAGTTTATGAACGCGGTTCGTGAGGCTGAGGAGATTGCCCGCGACTATGCCAAGACGTTCCTTTTGGTTGCACCCAACGTCATCGTCTTTGAGCGATTGAAGACCGACTTTGCAGGAGGACGTATCTTCCGTGCTGACCCCTTGATTCCCAAACCGTTGGAGATCTTCTGGGACTTCGATTGTGTGCTGAGAGGCGAAGGCGAGAAAGCTCACTATGAAGGTACGCTCTTTCTCACCAATATCCAGCAATTTTATGAGCGTGCCAGCCGACAGAAGGATGAAGAGCCTGATGTGATGACCGAGATGCTGGGATCGAAACCGCCGACTCAAAAGCTTGAGATGAGCAACTTTATAGAGCGAATCGCCTTAAGAGAGGGACATTTGCTGGTCATCAACGATGAAGCCCACCATACTCACGATGAAGAAAGCGAGTGGAACAAAGTCATTCGCAACTTGCACCCCAAAACTCCGTTGACGGCTCAACTCGATTTTTCTGCGACGCCGCGCTACCAGAAGGGCGCGATCTTCCCGTGGACGATTTCCGACTATCCGTTGAAGCAAGCGATTCTGGATGGAATCGTGAAACGACCAATGAAGGGCGTCGCGCAAATCCAAGAAGCCAAATCAGACCACGCCAGTGTGCGTTACAAGGCGTATCTGGTAGCGGGCGTTGAGCGCTGGCGGGAATACAGACAGCAGTTGGAGCCGGTCAATAAGAAACCAATCCTTTTCATCATGCTGAATGACACAGACGAGGCGGATGATGTGGGCGACTGGCTTAAGGCCAAGTATCCTTCGGAGTTTGGAGGAAACAAAACTCTGGTGATCCACACCGACAAAACTGGAGAGATCACCAAGAAGGACTTGGAAGCCGCCCGTGATTTGGCCAGAAAAGTTGATGAAGAGGTTAGCCCTGTAAATACCATCGTAAGCGTGTTGATGCTTCGTGAGGGATGGGATGTCCAGAACGTGACGGTCGTCGTGGGGCTTCGCCCCTATACCGCCAAAGCCAACATCTTGCCGGAGCAGACGATCGGGCGCGGTCTCCGGTTGATGTTCCGAGACATGCCGGTGGGTGGTTATACAGAACGCGTGGATGTCATCGGCAACAAGGCATTTTTGTCGTTCGTAGATGACTTGGAGAAGATCGAAGAGCTCACGCTTGAGACTTTCCAGGTCGGCAAAGACAAGTTAAAGATCCTCACCATCTTTGCGATGGGAGAACGCGTTCCATTCGATATTGGATTGCCCTCACTCACACCGTCTTTGATCAGAAAGAAAAGCCTGGCCGACGAAATCGCAGCCTTAGATGTTATGGCCTTCGATTGTCCGATCCTGCCTTTCAAGGCGGGAGATCAAGCGGAAAAAACCTTCAAATATGAGGGATATGACATTATCACTTTGCAAAAAGAGATCGAACGTGAATACCGCATTCCGGAACCGCAGACACCTCAGGAGGTGATTGGCTACTATGCTCGTCGGATTGCACAGGAAGTCAAACTTCCATCACAATTTGCAGCGGTGGCTCCAAAGGTAGGTGAATTCTTTCAGCGCAAAGCGTTTGGGAAGACTGTCAACCTTGAGGATCAAGCAACAATCAAAGCGATGAGTACCAACGTGGCGCATTATGTCTGCGTTCAGACTTTCAAGAAGGCTTTGCTCGGAAAGGCCATCGCAGAGCAACAACCTCAACTGCTCGGACCTGACCGGCCGCTCTCCACGGCACCGCCGTTCCCATGGTCTCGTCTGGTTTACGAGGCGAGGAAGAGCGTCTTCAACCTTGTGGCTTGCGCCAATGAATTTGAGAAGGCGTTTGCCAAGTTCCTGGATGGCGCTGAGGACGTGAAGGCGTTTGCGAAAATTCCGGAAGTCTTCGGATTCGCCATAGACTACACCGAAGGCGGAAATCTCCGTTCGTACTATCCTGATTTCGCGGCCGTTGATACTGCGGGGGTTTATTGGCTATTGGAAACCAAAGGACAGGAGACTGCGGAAGTCAAATACAAAGACCAAGCCGCAACTGTCTGGTGCGAGAATGCCAGCGCCCTGACCGGAAAGAAGTGGAAGTATCTGAAGGTTCCTCAAAAGAAGTTTGAGAAATTGCAGCCGGAGTCGCTCTCGGACTTGACGGCGTTGCTGTTTTGAGATTTCCAAACCAATGTTGAAGGGGAAGGAATAGCCGTTTATGACTGTTGCTGTGGCCATTCGTACAGGTTCCGCAGTTGTGTTTGCGGCTGATAGTAAGTTGACAACGCAAGCTCTGGGGGGCATCGAAGAAGACGGAACACCAAGATGGCAAGAGCAGACCTATGACCATTTTGATAAAATTGTTCATGATCGGAGTAAGCGTCTCATGGCAATGGCGGCTGGATCTGTAAACATCGGACAAATTGCTGCCACTGATTTCATTTCTACTTGGGAGTTGCAATCTCCCACAACTAATGATCATCTGAACGAGAGCATTGGGCGATTGGTTAGCGCAATGGGAGATAGGAGGCGCACGTATTGGTCTAGCACTAGAGTGCCTCCTGAAAACTGGCCTGGTCCAACACTCCTCATAGCATCTGCTTCAGCGGATGGCATAACACCGCGAGTTTGGCGTGTCGTGATGCATGGACCAGATGCGCAGATTTCAGACACCCTCGAAGAGCCAGGTATTAGAGTTGAAGGTTCTTACGACGAAGTTTTTACACTCCTATATGGATTTGACATCGAGTGTATCGCCCCTGATTTCTTGGACAGGTGAGTGCGTGTAATCATGCGGCCTCCTGCGTGGCAAGCCAGGCGCGCCGCACCTGAGCGGGCGAGCGATGCCCATGTCGCTCGATGAGCCACTG